>Ga0185299_10001770_pt1 | contig 38062 bp, 35 predicted proteins | sample PaiPotPPA55metaG_FD_128002 | JGI IMG/M metagenome (GOLD analysis project Ga0185299, IMG submission 128002) | Iron sulfur acid spring bacterial and archeal communities from Banff, Canada, to study Microbial Dark Matter (Phase II) - Paint Pots PPA... ...
AGCCAAGCGATCAGCAAGGCAAAAAGGCCGACCGGCAGCATGATCGACCAATACCAAAACAGCAGCAGGCCGAACCGGTCGACATCCGGCAGAATCAGGATCTCGCCGCCACCCGGTACTTGGACACGCTGGCGCGGCAATCTGATCACGTCGCTCAGCACCTGCAGGCTTCGGCGTTGCCAACTAGGAGGCAATTGGCTGCCTGCCAGGCGGCGGTGCTGCGCATCGAAGACGACGATGCGCACCGATCCTCGTTCCAACTGCCGCACGATCAGGGGCGCGGCTTGCGCCAAAATCATGCCTCTTCGCTGCTCGCTCTGCACTTGCTGAACGGCCCGCTGAGCGGTGACGTCGACGATGGCATTGAGGGTTCTCGCGTAGAGCAGAAAGGCAAGCACGCTCGATACGACGACCACGATGACGATCAAACAGAGCGCCAAGATCACATACGCGCGAGTGACACGAGACGCGAAGTGCTTAAACATCGCTCTCGCGGCGCAACGTGTACCCAAAGCCTCGCACGGTATGAATCAAGCGTTCCTCAAAACCGTCATCGATCTTCGCGCGCAGGTACGAGACATAGCGCTCTACCGCAGCGGGCGTCACATCGGCTTCATCGCCCCAGACCAGGTCCAAGAGCTCGTCGCGCGTGAAGACGCGCTTCGGGCGCCGAAGCAACGTCATCAGCAGTTTGTATTCAAGCGGCGAGAGATCGAGCCGCTTATCCGCGCGCCGCGCAACGTGCTTTTCGAGATCCATCGTCACGTCCGCATAGTGCAATTCCTTGGTGTGTTCGATCGATGGGCGGCGCAGCTTGGCATCGATGTGCGCTAGCAGTTCCGCCATCTCAAAGGGTTTGCTCAAGTAATCGTCGGCTCCATGAGCGAGTCCCTCAACTCGATCGTCCACCTCGCCTTTTGCGCTGAGCATGATCACCGGTGCATCCGTCTCTCTGCGCAGGAGAGGCAGCAGCGAGATGCCGTCAATCTTCGGCATCATGACGTCGAGTACGATGACGTCAGGCGTCACCTGGCGCACCATGGCCAGAGCGGCCGGTCCATCGGCGGCTGTCCGCACGGCGTATCCGTGATGGGAAAGCGTTAGCTGCAGCAGCTCGCGAATGTTCGGCTCGTCATCGACGACGAGCACCTGCGCGCTCATTCGAACCGCAGCGCGTCGATCGGATTGAGCTGCGCGGCTTTTCGGGCCGGATAGTAACCGAAGAACACGCCGACGATCGCCGAAAACAGCACCGACAGAGCGATCCACTGCAGTGGAATCGCCATCGGCCACCGTGCGAGGGTAGCCACCAGCACGGTTCCAAGAATTCCGCAAACTATTCCAATCATTCCGCCGACCGTCGCGAGCACGATCGCTTCGGTCAGGAACTGGCGCAGAATGACCTTCCCGCGCGCTCCCACGGCCATCCGCAACCCGATCTCGCGGGTGCGTTCGGTTACCGAGACCAGCATGATGTTCATGATGCCGATCCCGCCGACAATCAGCGAAACGGCAGCCACGCCGGCGAGCAGAAACTCCATCACGGCTCCCGTTGAGGACGCCGCCGCGGCGATGTCTTGCAGATTGCGCACGGAAAAATCGTCCGGGGTCGGCGGAACGATCCGGTGGCGCTGTTCGAGCAATGCCTGAACCTCATTTTGCACGAGTTGGACTCCATCGCTGTTCGTCGCCGAGATCATCAATGAATTCACGGTCGATTGGCCCGTCAGACGCTCGAGCGCCGAGGTATAAGGGACCAGAATCGTGTCATCCTGATCTTGCCCGAGTCCGCTTTGGCCCAGCGGGGCGAGCGTTCCGACGATCGTGAACGGAACCCCTTTGATAAAGAGCGTCTTGCCGAGCGGCGAGGATCCATCGGGAAATAAATTCTGTACGACCGTTTGCCCCAGCACCGCGACCTTCGCGGCGGAACCGACGTCGTTTTGACCAAAAAACGTTCCGGACGCTATCGGCCAGCTGCGCACCAATGTGTAGGTCGGCGCGACGCCATCGACGATCGTTTGCCAGTTGTTGTTCCCGGAAACGACTTGTTCGCGTGCGGTGACCGTCGGCGAAACGGCCGCCACGTCCGAAAGCTTGGCGATCGCCATCCCATCATCGGGCGTGAGGGTCGAAGCTCCGCCGAAACCGCTGCGAGCACCGCCCTGCGTCACGCTGCCCGGCAGCACGACGACCATATTGCTTCCTAAGCTGTTGATCTGCTGCTGCACGGAAATGCGTGCGCCCGAGCCGATGGCTACGGTCACGATGACGGCCGCGACGCCAATGATGACGCCCAGCATCGTCAAGATCGACCTCGACCGGTTGCGTAAGAGCGCATCGAGCGCCAAGCGGAAAGTCAGCAGGCCGTTCATGCGGCGCGGGCCTCTTGCCGTTTGTCGGAGACGATTTGGCCGTCGCGGAACGTGACCACGCGCTTAGCATAGGACGCCACGTCGGGTTCATGGGTAACGAGCAAGATCGTGATGCCGTGCGTTTCATTCAAACGTTCGAAGAGGCGCATCACCTCTTGCGACGTTTTCGTATCGAGCGCACCCGTCGGCTCGTCCGCCAGGATTAAACCGGGGTCGTTGACGAGCGAACGCGCGATTGCGACGCGCTGCTGCTGTCCGCCCGACATTTGGTTGGGCGCATTGGCACGCAGGTCGGCCACGCCGACGACGTCCATCTTCTCGAGTGCGATACGCGTTCGCGCCTCGGCAGGCACCCCAGCGTAGAGCATGGGAAGCTCGACGTTTTCAAGCGCGGTCGTGCGCGACAGCAAATTGTACGACTGAAAAACGAATCCTAAGCGCCGGCTGCGGATGTCGGCCGCTTCATCCGCAGAGAGTCTCGAAACGTCCTGACCCTCAAATCGGTAGGATCCTGAATTGGGGCGATCGAGCAAACCAACGATGTGCATGAAGGTCGATTTACCGGAGCCCGAAGGTCCCATGACCGCCACGAATTCGCCGGACTCGATCCGCAGGTCGACGCCTGCCAGCGCCCTCACCCGCTGATTGCCCAGCTCGTACTCCTTGCGCAAGTCGCGCACTTCAACAACCGGTTCCATTAGCGCACCGCTCTTCCGATGCCGCCCGCCATGGAGCCACCGACCGGGCTCGAGGCCGCGGAACGTTGCGCTGAGTTCGCTGCTTGATTGGAACTGCCGATGATAACGGAGTCGTCTGCGTTGAGCGTTCCGCTCAGTGGGGTTACGGCGGCCTGTGTGCCGCTGATCAGATCGATGCGTACGCGAACCGGCGAGACTTTGCCATCGCGTTCAACGAAGAGCATGCTCGTGTTTCCCGGGACCGTCCCGGCCGCGCTCGCTGCGGTTTGACCCCAAGGTGCGGATGCGTTCACTTTAGTGCCGGCTGCGGAAGACTGAGCGGTTCCTCGGCGGCGCGCAGTGCTTCCGGCGGGGCGCCAGCTCAGCGCTTGCGTCGGTACGACCAGCGCATTGCGTGCGGTCTTGACCGTGATGGTTGCGTTTGCCGTCATGCCCGGGAGCAATTTATGCGCGCTGTTGTTCACGAGCGTAATGACGGTGTAGGTGACGACGTTTTGAACCGTCGCAGGATTTTCGCGCACCTGCGATACGAGTCCGCGGAACGTTTCGTTCGGATAGGCTAGAACGGAGAAGCCGACGGCGTCGCCGGGGCTTACGTTTCCGATGTCGGGTTCACCGACCGCAATATCGACTTCCATCTTCTTGAGGTTTTTCGCGATCGTGAAGAGCGTGGGCGTTTGCAGGCTCGAAGCCACGGTTTGCCCGACCGAGACGTTGCGTGCGATGACGGTTCCATCGACCGGGGAAGTGATCGTGGCATGCGCGAGGTTGAGCTGATCTTGCTGCACGACCGCGCGGGCGGACTGTACGGCGCCCTGCTGGGCTTGCGCGGTATCGACCGATCCCAAGGCTTGGGCGGCGGCGACAGCAACTTGCCCCGAACTTGCTTGCGCTTGGCTCTGGCCGGCTGAGGCTTGAGCTCGCGCCGTAGATGCCGCAGCCTGGGCTGACTGTAGCGCAGATTCCGCGGCAACGGCGTTCGTCGAGTCGGTGTCATATTGGTTTTGCGGTATGTAGCCTTGCGAGAGCAGCTGTCTGTCGCGTTGGAGCGTCTGCTGCGCGAGCGCAAGGGCACTCTGCGCCTTCACGGTGTTCGCATCGGCGCCCTGGATTGCGGCATCGGTCGCTTGTGCGTTATCGGCTTGGGACGCGCTGGTCGCTTGGGCCACCGAAATATTGGCTTGCGCGCCATTTGCATTTGCGTCGGATGCGGCGGCTTGCCCCTGCGCTTGCGCGAGGGCACCTTGCGCTTGTTCCAACTGCGCATCCAGCTGGCTAGGATCGAGTTGCGCCAAGACTTGGCCCTTGCGTACGACGCTGTTGTAGTCAACCGAGATCGATTGGATCGTGCCGGAGATCTGCGTGCCGACCGAGATCGTGTCTTGAGGGTTGACCGTCCCGGATGCCGTTACCGTCTGCGGCAGGTCGGCTCGAAGCACGGTCTGCGTGACGTATGGGTCGGCGGCGGTCCGGTGTGCGACGAGGGAGCCGGTGATGATGGCGGCGGCCGTCAGCGCAAGGATCAGCGAGGTTAAGAAAGGATGACGTTTGATCGCCTCTGCGAGGTTGGGAAACGTTGGAAGTATCAGCGGACGAGGAAGCTTAGCTATCATGGTAAGCCCACTGTAGCGGTTGTTTCTGAGAACGATCAGAGAGCCTTCGGCTGTCTTTAGGTTCCCTTCGCGGCGCCGAAGTAGTGGATCAGTTTGAGAATGAACGACGGCGTCGTCGAGAGCAGGCTGGCGTCGCCGTAGGCGAAGTACAGCTCGTCGTGGAGCGACTGGCGGTGGTAGGCGAACGAGAGGTTCCAGGCGCCCGTGCAGGGGGCAGTAATAGCGCCGGGAGGCGGCGCCGTGTAGACCGTCGTGCAACTCACCGGAGCAGCCGCGAAGACCAGCGGCGGCGTCCCGATGATGCGCCGAATTCCGATCGAGAGCGAGGAGTTTGGGCCGCTCGCGTAGTTTAAGCCGAGGCGCTCCAGCCACTGGATGTTCGCGCCGCCGCTATCGAGATATTGGCGCGTGTCATCGACTTCGAGCAAGAGCGACGCGCGATTGCCCACCCGCATCGTCGAACTGCGCGTCCACGAATCCAGTCTTCCCGGGCCAAAACGCCCGGTATTGTATGTGATCGTCGTCGGCGTTGACGAATTGCCATGATTAGGAAAATTTCCGGGGGCGTTGACCGTCCCGCTGTGCCAGGTCAGGCCTACGCCGTTTTGCGAGATCGGCGCGAATACGCAGGTGACGCCGCTGCACCCGAAGTTCTGCAGCAGATAGCCTGAGCCCAACGAAACCTGGGCATCGATGCGGTTCTTCGTAAGCACGTCGATCAATATGTTGTTGTCGGTTTGGTCGAGCGCACCGGTGTGATCGTGGTAGCGGTCGGCGTAACCGGAGATGCCGACACTGTTGAGCGCGCTCTTGTTGCTGAACAGCCAGATCTTTGCGACATAGGCTGCGTAGCCGGCGATGTCGGGATGCTGGACGAGCCCGTCGGCCGGGTTATAGTATAGTCCGACTTTGCGCGCGGAGAATGCGACACCGAAGGTATTCGTGAAGAGGAACGTCCCGACGTCATAGCGTTGCGCTTGATTGCCTACGCGTACGTTGCTCCCGGAGTCAGTTCCGTAGTCAAGGTATGCATCGACGTGCTTGCCGTCGTCGAATTGAATCTGGCTGAGAACGTTATCGTCGTGAACCGCCGGTTGGCCATTTTGGCATCCGGAGGTTAAGGAAAGATTGCAATCCGCCGCGACGCGTTGCACGTTCAAGCGCCAAAAATTGTTCCTAGTATGGGCGGCAAACACTTGTGCCGCATCGGAGCGTCCGACGCCAAGCGCGTCGAATGCGGCCAGCGAAAAAGGCCCCTGTTTCCCCTCGAACGCGTAACCTTCGCGCGGCGTGGGGATGCCGGGCGTGTAGAGTTCGCTGATTCCGGGGCAAGCATCGCAGTCAAAGTTATTGTAGTAGCCGCTGCCCTGCGTGAAGAATGGCCGCACTTCGGTGAAGAAGCGCTGGAATGCGGTCGGCGCGATCGTTTGCTGGTCGACCTCGACATTGGAAAAATCGGGATGCAGCGTTGAGTAAAACGATGCGGTGGACGTGATCGGGATCGAGATGTCCGCACCGATACGCGACGTTGAAAGGCGCGAATACGGCGAACCGAGTTCACCGAGCGAGTACAAACCGACACGGGGCTGCGCGCGGGAACTGGCCGCGATCACACCGCTCATCAAACCGGCAAAGCGAACATCGTCAACACCTTGGCTCGTCTCGGTTTTGTCGTACGCCCACACTTGATGCTCGCCGGTCGAGCGGATGACCCGGACGAGTTGTGCTTTCCAGCTCCCGGAACCGACGCCGCGCATGACTTCGATCGGGATCTTCATCGTGATGGTGAAACCACCGTTATACACCGCTCCGTAGGAGTCCCAATTCGGCTCGTAGATCGAGTTTTCCGAAGAGTACTGAAAGTGCGTACCGTTCGACGTCGCTGCAAACTGGTAGAAGAACCCATTGTTTCCGGTAGGCCACAGGTCGATCCACACCTCGTCGTCGGTTCCGTCGCCGACGTTGTTGGTATGCTGCTGCGCGAGCAGAGCCTCACGCTGCTTTACGTCGAAACGCACGTAGATGAATTTGCCGTCGGTTTCGACATATGCGGTCGTCGGCTCACTTGCGGGACGCTGATCGCTCGCGTCCCACGGCAGCGTTACCGATGCCGCACTCGACCACGTGGCCTGGCTTGCAGTCGGGTCGAGCGCGGGTGCACCTGCCTTTGGCACCAACAAGCTGCCCGGGGTCGCGGTAGTCTGCGCTCCCGCCGCGCCGCAAACCGCGAGCGCCAGACCGAGCGCTAAGGACGCGCGTTTCACGATCGATCTACGACGCGAGGGCCGGCGGGTTTCATCACAAAATCGCTCCGTCAAGTGTCGACGCACGCGCTGCCTCCGTTGCTCACCGAAGAGCCCAGGGTGTGCTTAACAACTAATTCTTTAGGAGACTATACAGCCAGGCCGCCCAGTTGTCAACTAATTTCTTAAGAGAAACGGGCCGGTTGACGGCCGCGGCGGAACGCACCCCAAGACTTTAGAGCAAGCGTTCCTCAAACGTCTTCAAAAAAAAATCAAATCGTCTGCGCGAGCGTCGCGCTCAGTTCGATGCTCACACCGCCTCGCAGCGCGTTGGAAACGGGACAAGTGGCCTCGGCCGCTTTCGCGATCTCCGCAAACTGGGTCGCGTCAATGCCGGGAACCTTCGCGCGGCTTTGTAAGTGCATGCGGGTGATCTTGAAACCGCCGCCGGATTGAGGCTCGAGGGTGCAAGTCGCGCGCGTTTCGACCTCGTCGGGCGCAAAGCCGCGAGCTCCGAGCGTCGCCGCCAGCGCCATGCTGTAACAGCTGGCGTGCGCCGCAGCAATCAACTCCTCCGGATTCGTTCCCGGTGCGTTTTCAAATCGCGTCCCAAAACTGTAAGGGGTGTCTGTTAGGGTCCCGCTCGCCATGCTGAAGCGGCCGCTGCCATGCTTGAGGTCTCCGCTCCATACGGCCGACGCTTTGCGCTCAATCGCCATCGTGTGTGATCCTCCATCCGAGCTTCTTACCCAACGGGCCTACCGGCGCCTAATCGGGTTCCTGACAGCGCGCGGTGCGCGGGTCGTCGCTGGGAAAGATCGCAAAGATCGTGCCCCTGGGTACGGTGATGTTCTTGCCGCGATGAAAATAGTTGAATGCGCCGATCGCGGCGCCAAACCCGGGCAGCGGAATCGCACCCAAATAACCGGGCAGACTGTTCGAGGTTCCCGATCCGGCCAGATCGCTGGGCTTCTGATCGAGCACGACGCCAAGTCTTGCGCCACCCGGCAGGACCAAATAACGCGGCTCCAAGACGAGCGTGCCGGCATGGCCGCCCCGTCCCGCGGGCGACGCGACATCGACGGTGCCCCAACCTAAGGTGTGCGCGGGGATTACGACGCGAGTGCCGGCGGCCACCGCGTTGATCGTTTTGAAACGGAAGAAATCGCCTGGCCGCGCCGTGCTCGAGTCGACGTTATCGATCGTTTCAACGGCCACGATCGTGCACTCGGAGACGCCGGTTCGACGCAGCGAAGCTTCTTGCGAACTTGCCGGGGCGCAGCACAGCGCGACGATCGCCCCTGAAATAAGGATGGAGACCCGCCATGCGTTGCGCGAAGTGCCTAGAAAGGGCGGGTCACTGCGTCGTGAAGACGCCAACGACGGTGGGCACGCAGTTCGAAGTGAGGTTGTTCACGCCGACTTGCAGCGTCGTTGCGGCTGGCAAAACGGGCATGGTGCTGGTTTGATAGACGGGGTTGGCAAAAGGCGGAACCGTGTTTGGCGTCGGCAGCGGGTTTGGAGCCGCCTGCATTCCGCCGCCGCTGGCAACGAGTACGCCCGACGTCGTGAACAGCTGAAGATTCCAATTTGAAGGTAAGCCGGCGGTCGAAGCAATGATCACTTGCCCGACGGCATCAGGCACATTCGTAGCGCTTTGAGCGGGGAAGACGAGAGCGCTGGTGATGCCTACGGTCGACAAGCACGAGCTGGTGACGGGCGGCGGCGTCGTCGAGCCGGTGTTGGAGGAGCACGCCGCAACGCCGATCCCAACCGCAGCCAGAGTAAGCCAGATGAACGTTCGTACCATGGGTCACATTGTACCCACGCAGAGCGGAACTACGCCCAACGTGGGGCCTTTCATTCAGTTTTCATGTGATGCAGCGCCGCATCGCACTTAGCAGCCAAAATGAAGTCGCTTTCGGTTAGACCGTCGATCTTATGAGTCCAGATTTCGAGCCGCACGCGACCCCAGCTCAGATAGATGTCAGGGTGATGTTTTTGTGCCTCCGCGACCCTGCCGACCTCATTCGTGAAGGCGAGGGCCTCGGCGAAGTTCTTGAACGAGAACGTCTTGGTCAGATGGTGGCCGCGAACAGCCTCCCAGCCGTTCGCGAGCTGGTCCAAGAGCGCGCCGATTTGCGCGGACCCGAGCGGCGGAACGTCGCCGCGGCACGGGACGCACACGCGCTCGGCGAGTTCGCTCACCGGCCTTTGCAATCCGAAATCATGGCCGCGGCGTCCCCGTGACGGCCGGATCGCCGTTGCGCGGCTCGAGGCCTAGCCGTTCACGTGCGTACTCTAAGATGACGCGAAAATGGGAGAGAAATCCGCCGCCCAGATGCCCTTGCGCCGTCGCGCGCAGCGTTTTGGTCGTGCCGATCTGCTGCGATTCGACGCGAAAGTCGCCCACCTGCACGTGCGCGATCTCGCCGATCAGCTCTTCGCTGGTCCCCCCGATACCGCTGACGCTTTGCGAAGCGGTCGCGGCGAATAAGCCGGGGTGCTGATTGTAGTAGTCGTAGGAGAGATTGATCGTCGACTCGTCGCCCGTGTCGACCGCCAGCGCCGCAAGCGTTGTTTCAAGGCGCACCGGGACCACGGGCACAAAGTTGACGAACGAGAGCGGCACCGTGGAGATCGCCTGTCTTGCGCCGCCGTCTTCGAATAGAACGGTGCGCTTACCATAATCGATGGACACGGTCGCATGCGCCAGAACGTCTGCGCCGAGAACCGCATCGTAGTTGTAGCGGTGGATGTCGTGCAAGACGACGTAGTCGGCGACGGGGAACCAAACGCCGCCGATCTGCAACGGCCCGGCCCGGACGACTTCCGTTGCGTAGCGGCCCAGGCCGCGCACGTCGTATTCGCCGACGGGGGTGAGGTGCTGCTGTTCGGCTACCTCAAGGCTCAGCGAAAGGCCGGAGTTTCCGGTATCGATCAGACATCGCAGCGTGACCGCACCAATCGTGCACGGAATAACCGGTGTGTCGCTCGCGTCAACCATCGCGATCGGCATCGGCGTCTTCGGGAAGCGGGCCACGAGTCCACGCGGTGGCTCGAACCTCGCGCTCAAGATGCCGCGACTTTCGTACTGCTGCGCGACTGCGCCATTCTGATAGACGGTGAACGGCAGCATCAGCGGCCCGACCCGGCGGTAACCGGCGTCGACAAAAAGCGCGCGGCCTTGCCAATCTCGGACTGCCGTCACAAGGTAGGTTGCCGGATCGACCCAAACGACAACCGGCGCGGTGTCGGGCGCCGTGATGCCGATCGCACGAAACGCGTATGCAGCCTCGGTGATCGATCCGAGGTCGATCAGCGCGCCGCCTTTGCGCTCGAAGTCCGGCGCTAGGAACAGGCCGCTGTTGACCGTGCGGGTCGCTCGAACGAATCGCTCGGTGTCCTGGGAATTCGGAAGCGCCGTATCGTTCAGATTGACCGCGTAGAGGCGATAGCCATCGAAGTACGTGCCCGTGCACACCGCGTTTTTGCAAACGCGCGTGAGAAATGTCAGTCCGAAAAGATCCGTTCGGGTCAAGGCGACGTCGTCGCCGCGCTCGTGGGACATGCTGACGATGTGATAGCGGTAAGGCTCACCCGAAGCCGCACGCATCCGTTCCACGAACAGACGCAGCGGCGGCGTCGCGCTTGTTGCCCCAAGCCAGAAGACGGCCAAAGCGGAAAGCGCCAGCAGGCGGCCGGCGAACCTCATGGGATGGAGTTCGAGTTGCTCGACCGGTATCTTCTGTCCGCCCAGGGATCCAAGGCCGCGGTCGTCGATGCGCTCTTGGAGCATCGCTCGGAGGATCCGGCCGCGGCTCCGTTTTATCGTGCCCTGGCTCGAATCGGGCCGCGTGCGGCCGATGAGGCGCTGATAGCCTTACGGTTGGTTCTGGCCGGCAAGAAGGCCGCCGACGACAGCGTCCGCGTGCTGCGCGACTGCGTGGCCACGGCCCGGGCCGGGGGCGAAGAGTCGGCCGCGGCTCGCGATGCCTATTTCGCGGAACTGCGTTGATGCAAGCGCTGTCGATCCCCGGCGCCTACGTGTGGTCGCGCTGGCAGCCCGAGCGTCATTTGCAATTCAACGCTCACCTCTTCATCCGTCCCGAAGGCAATGTGGCCGTTGACCCACTCGCACTCGACGAGCAGGACAGCGTGAAACTTGCGGAGCTGGGTGGACTGGCCCAGATCGTCGTGACCAACCGTGACCATAGCCGCGAGGCCGCCGCCCTCAAGGAGCGCTTCGGCGCACAGATCGTCACGACCGCCGCTGAAGCGCAAGCGATGCCGCTGGCGGTCGATCGAACATGTCAGGATGGCGATGAGATTTTCAGCGGAGCGTTTGTCGTCGCATTGCAACATCAAAAGAGTGCCGGCGAGTTTGCACTGCACTTGCGGCGTGAACGTGCGGTGCTGGTTGGCGATGCGGTGATCGGCTCGCCCACCGGCGCCCTTTGTTTGTTGCCGGATGAAAAGTACGCCGATGTGCGCTCCGCGGTGCTCGGCTTACGCCGGCTGCTCACGCTCCAGCCCGAGGTCTTGCTGGTGGGTGATGGAGCGAGCATCTACGGTGGAGCAACAGAACGGCTATCGGTGCTCTTGCATGCGCGCCTCGGCGTTGAGGTCAACCGCATCAATCTCGATGAACTGACCTTTGAATCGTTTGTCGAGGGTGGCGGCGACTATCGGGGTTCGGACGCCGAAGTCGGTTGGTGGATCGGGGCGGAGAAGCTCGGCTACCGCGTTGTGACGCTGCCGCCGGGTGCAAAATTTTGTCCGCTGCACAGCCATGCGCTGGAAGAGGAGCTATTTTTTGTGCTGGAAGGCGAGCCGAGCGTACGGACTCCCAGCGGAACGCTTAAATGCCGGCGCGGAGACTTCATTGCCTTTCCAACCGGCGATCGCGGCGCGCATCAACTGATCAATCAAAGCGCTTCGGATGCCACCGTCTTGCTGCTCGGAATGGCGCATCCAAACGAGATCGCATTCTATCCGGATTCGAACAAGGTGCTGCTGGCCAGTCGGCAGAGCGTTATCCTCAGAGCCGAGCCCGTGCTGGAATACTATGACGGCGAATGAACCCCCGAAACGGGCTGCCTTTGCGTCGCGTTACCAAGACGGTATGATTTTCGTGCGCTTTTTGGCCCTGATACTGCTCGCGGGCGCGCTCCTGTTGCCGGCACGTGCGGCTGTAACTTCAGCGCGTCCCCCCTTGATCGCCGTCGTTCATGCCGGTCTGGACGGGGGTGACGAAGATCAGGACGATCGTCAGACGCACGCTCGGGCGCGGGGCGTCGTCAGCGGCTTGATCGTCGGGGTAGACTATGCGTACGGCACGCTCCGCTTGCAGACGGCGCACGGCGTGCTCGACATCACGATCCTGCCGGGTACGAGCATCGTGCGTCGCAAAGACGAGTACGGAACGATCGCCGATCTTGCGCGCGGAACGCGTGTCGAAGTATACGTCAGTCAGATCGCAGGCGGCCGCTTGTTCGCGCAACTGATTCGGATCCACTAACGCGTGAGCGCGCTGGCGGTGCGGGCGCTCACCAAGCATTTCGGAAAGAAGACGGCACTCGATTGTGCGACGCTCGAAGTTGCAGACGGGGAGCGCTGCGTCGTTTTGGGCGCTTCGGGGGCGGGCAAGACGACGCTGCTGCGCCTGATCGCCGGGCTGGAGCGCCAGGACTCCGGTTCGATTGCAATTTCGGGGCGCGAGGTCTCGGGGCACGCGGCGCCGGAGCGTGCGACGGCGCTCGTTTTTTCGGACGGGGGTTTGTTCCCGCACCTCTGCGTCTACGAAAATCTCGCCTTCGCGTTGCGCCTGAAGCGGGTTCGAAATGCGGACGTCCGCCGGCAAGTCGGTGAGATTGCGCAGCTGCTCGGGATCGAGCCCCACCTCTTCAGAAAAGTCTCTGTGCTCTCCGGCGGTGAGCGGCAGCGGGTCGCGCTTGGACGAGCGCTCTTGCGGCGCTGCAAACTGCTTCTGCTGGATGAGCCCTTGGCGCATCTCGACCCCTTGCTGCGGGACGCCGTGCGTGCATCGATGCTCGAGTCGTTGCGGACCCGCAAATGCGCGGCGCTCTACGTCACGCACGACCATGAGGACGCCTTCTCAATCGCCGATCGGGTTGCTATCCTCATCGACGGGCGGCTGGTACAGTGCGGCGACCCGCAAAACGTGTACGATTTTCCGGCCAGCGTAGAGGTTGCCGCATTCGTCGGTTCGGTGCCGATGAATCTCTTTGACTATGGTGCGCAGATCGTCGGCATTCGTGCGGAAAATGTGGAACTTGTCGATGAGAATCCCGACGTAAGCGGGGTCGTTTTGGAGCGTTCGTTTACCGGTGCAAGCTGGATGCTAAGCGTCGACACACCGCGGGGACTGGCGCGTGTACGAGTTACGGGTTCTAAAAAGCCGGTTTGCGGCGCGCGCGTCGGGTTACGACTCCCATCCTCGCGCATCCGGCGGTTCGATAAGCAAAGCGGCCTCGCGCTCTAAGTGAAAACCTCGCTGCGCGATCTTGCAGCCGGAGTGATTTGCGCCGGTTTTGAAGGCCGGCCGTCACGAACCGAACTGCGGAGCGTCCTGCACGATTTCCCTCTCGCGGGCTTCGTCTTCTTTGAACGAAACGCCGACTCGATTGACGGCGCGCGAACGCTGACCGATGCTCTTCGCGATCTATACGCGGGTCTTTTGCCTATTTTGGCGATCGATCAAGAAGGCGGCCGCGTTGCGCGCATCAACCGGGGAAACGTTCAAATCCCATCGGCGATGGCGATGGCTGCAGCGGGCCAGGTCGAGTTGACGCGCCGCGCCGGGGCGCAGGTCGCGCACGATCTGAGAAGGGGCGGGTTCAACCTCAATTTTGCGCCGGTCCTCGATCTTGCGCTGGAACCGGCAAATGTGGTGATCGGTACGCGCGCGTTTAGTGCAGACCCGCAAGTCGTCGTAGAGTTCGCAGGCGCCTTCGCGGGCGCGCTCCGCAGCGGTGGGATCGTGCCGACGTTCAAGCATTTTCCGGGCCATGGAGGCACCGCCGTTGACTCGCACGCCGGTCTCCCGGTCATCGAGGCCGATGAGCCGCGTTTGAGGGATCGCGATCTGATGCCGTTTGCTGAACTGCTGCCGCATGCCCCGGCCGTGATGACCGCGCACGTCGTCGTCAATGTCTTCGATCGGAGGCCGGCCACGCTTTCGCCGCGTGTGCTGGGAGATCTGTTGCGGCGCGACATCGGTTTCTCCGGCGTTTGCTTCACCGATTGCATGCAGATGGAGGCGATCGCAAAAACCGTCGGTAGCGAGGAGGGTAGTGTGCAGGCGCTCATCTCCGGCGCCGACTGCATTCTCCTGAGCAACGGGCTCGACGTGGCGCGGCGCATCGCGCAACGAATCGAACGCGCCGTCGATTCCGGTCGTTTGCCTCATCAAAGGTTGGAAGAGGCGTACGCCCGCGTGCAGGCGCTGCGGGGCTGCCTATCCGAACCGTTGCCGCTCGAGAGCCCGCCCCCCGATCCGACGGTCGGCAAAGAAATTGCGCGGCGTGCCTTCAAGTGGATCCGGGGTGAATGCCGCCTGACGCCGGCGCAAAGCTGTGTCGTCAGCTTTGGACCATCGCTCAGCCGAAACGTGCCGGCGCTTGAAGAGCGGGTGCTGCCTTTAGATCCAACGACGGCTCAAACCGATTGGTTGCTCGACGAAATCCGCGTGCTCGGCAAACGCATCGTCGTCTTGTCGAGTCGCGCCCACCTGCACGAAAGCCAAGCCCGCACGATCGAACGTCTTCTAACGGCGCATGCCGACGCGTGCATCGTCTCGACGCTCGAACCATTCGATCAGGCGCGCTTCACGCGAGCGCGCCATGTGGCGGCCACGTTCGGCGATAGCGCGCCGAGTCTGGAGGGCTTAGCCTCGAAGCTCTTTACGGAGCGGGCGGTTGTCGCGTAAGGACTCATGCGCGGCCGATCGGGTTCTGCGCGAGGCGACGGGCGCGAGCTTTACTGCGGCTGCGGCGAGGGTCGAACGGCACAACGTCTTGCTCTTTGAGCGGGCGTACGGCATGACGCGCAACGACGGGAACGCCCACCCTGTCTACCGTGACACGCGCTTCGATCTCGCATCGCTCACCAAATTGTTCGTCTCGACTTGCGCCTTGGAAGCGGTGCGCGACGGGAGGCTATCGCTCGACCAAACTCTGCTGCCGTGGTTTTCGGAATGGCGTGGAACGGCACACGAAGCGATCACGCTGCGCATGCTCTTAGCGCACACGCCCGGCATGGATTCCGGCGCTGACTACCGGCAGTTGCTCAGCGAAAACGTCGTACGTCAGGCGCTGATGCGCCCGCTCGTTGCGGAGCCGGCGGCGCGCGTCGTCTATTCCGATCTGAGCTTTATTGCGCTTGGCGAACTGCTTGAGCGCTTGCATGGGGTCGCGCTCGATAGCATCGTGGCGGCGTCATTTGGAGAGCGGACGGGTTTTCGCCCGAGGGCCGTGGAGCGGGAAGCGATTCCGGCGACCGAAGACGACGGCTGGCGCGGCCGCGTCCAAGGAGTCGTCCATGACGAAAAGGCTTACCTGATGGGAGGAGTCGCGGGCCACGCGGGTCTCTTCGCAAGCGCCGCTAGCGTGGCGGCACTGTGCGAACGATATTTGGGCGCGCTGCACGGGCGGAGTTCGACATTTTCACGCGATCTGGCGCGAGAAGCCGTGCGCGAGCAGGCGAGCGATCCGATCCTACGCCGCGGATTGGGATGGGCGCTAAAGACGACCGCGGAGAACTCGTGCGGTCGCTGGTTTTCGAATGCGAGTTTCGGCCACACCGGGTTCGTCGGCACCTGCGTGTGGGCAGATCCCGAGCGCGACCTCTGCGCGGTTTTGCTTACGAATGCGGTCTACTTCGGGCGCGCCGACACTCGCGATTTGCGAGCGGCGTTTTATGAAAGCCTGATCGACGACTTAGGGTTGCGATGATCGCACTCGGATTGATGAGCGGCACCTCGCTGGACGGCATCGATGGCGCGGTCGTTGATATTCGTCTCGCCGCGGCGCGCTATCAGGTTCGGCTGATCGATTTTGCGACAACGCCATACGATGATGCGCTGCGGCGCGACTTGGAGAACTTGTTCCCCCCCGCCGGCGCCCAGCTCGACCAAGTCGCCGATCTGCACCGGCGGCTGGGCGTTGCGTACGCCGAAGCGGCCGAGGCAATCTGCCGGGAAAAGCGCCTCGATTATGTCGCTTTGCACGGTCAGACGGTATACCACGACGGCGACCGGGCGCTCACCCTGCAGCTAGGGTCGCCCTATTTCGTGCGCGATCGGCTGCACGCCACGGTCTGCTATGATTTTCGAAGCGCCGATTGCGCGGCGGGTGGCCAGGGTGCGCCGCTGGTGCCATACGCAGATGCGTTGTTGCTCGGCACTTCGGTGGAAGACCGCGTCGCCGTCAACATCGGAGGAATCGCCAATCTTACGTATCTCGCACGCGCTGGGGACTCCAAGGCGGCCGTGGCTTTTGACAGTGGTCCAGGCAATATGCTGATAGACGCTTTCGTGTCTTCGCGCACGAGGGGTGCGCAGCGCTACGATCGTAACGGGGAGCACGCCGCCCGCGGCTCGGTGCACCCGGAAGCGCTCGCAGCGATGCTGGACGACCGGTATTTTGCGCAAGCGCCCCCAAAATCAACCGGGCGCGAGCGTTTTGGAGGTGAGTTTTTGGCAACGCATGCGGCGGCGCTGGCCGACTTGAACCTGGAAGATGGAGCCGCGACGCTGACCGCGCTGACGGCGGAGTCTTTGGCGAGGGCCGTCAAAACGGTAGCGCCCCTTGGCGCGCGGGTCTTCGTGAGCGGCGGCGGGGCGCGCAATCTTTGCCTGATGCGCTTGCTGGCAGAACGCCTCGCCGGATATCCCGTCGAATCCTCGGACGAAATGAATCTGCCGGCCGAAGCCAAAGAAGCCGTCGCCTTCGCACTGCTGGGCTACGAAACGCTGCGCGGCAACGCGGCGAACCTGCCGCACGTGACCGGCGCCGCACGTAAGACGGTGTTGGGGAGCATCGCCCCTTACGATCTCGCGCCCTTGTTGAACCGGTTGCGGGAGGAATGCGCGGAATAGCGGTCGGCGTGGATGCCGGCGGATCGTCCACCGTGAGCTCCTATTCCTGCGATGGCAGTTTTGCCGGCGTACGGACCTCGGGTGGCGCCGCCCTCTCGCACTTTGGCGTGCAAGAAGCAAGTGACCGCATCGTCCAAGCAATTCACGGCCTTTTGCACGATATGACGCCCGATGCGATCCACATCGGTGCGGCGGGCGCGGGGCGGCAGGCCGCTGCGCGCCAACTTCAAGCGATCGTAGAACGAGCGTTTCCCGGTGCGCGGGTCACCGTCGCAGACGATGCGCACATCGCGTTCCGTGCGCGCGTTCCGGAGGGTTCCGGCGCGGTGCTTGTCGCCGGCACCGGTTCGATCGCCTATGCTGAAAATGGCACGCAGGCTTTTCGAGCGGGGGGATATGGACCTCTGCTCGGTGACGACGGTTCCGGATTCGCGATCGGTCTGGCCGGCGTAAGAACGCTTGCACGCGTTTACGACCAACGCGCGTCAGCGGATACTCTCGCGCGCGACATCGCCGACAGGCTCGGCGTGCAAACCCAACCTGAGCTGTTCGAACGGATTTATGGCGCACCGAACCCGGTGGCGTTGCTAGCATCGCTCGCGCCAACCGTCCTTGCGGCGGCGCATCGCGGCGAGCGTTCGGCCAATCGGATCGTGCAGAGCGCGGCGTCCGAGCTGTTCGACCTCGTGAAGAGCGTAGCGAAGAAAGCAGGCTTACTCGAAGAGCGTTTCCCGCTCGTCTTCAGCGGCGGCTTGCTGCTCGAGAATACGCTGCTATCGTACTTATTGGAGTTGCGGCTGCAGAACGAGCTGCCCGGGGCGACGATTCTTAAGGGTGCGAACGAACCACATCGCGGCGCGCTCGCCGCAGCGGAGCGTTCGCTCGCCGATGCATGAACGATAAGCTGCCGCAGACCGAAGCCGTCAATCCGCGGACACGCGGGCTGGACGTCCTTGAAACAGCCGCGCTCGTCCAGCTGTTGGTCAAGGAACAGGGTCAGGCCATCGATTGCGTCTTGCAACAGGCGGAGGCGATCGCTGGCGTGGTGGATGCTATCGCACGGCGGCTTCGCAGCGGGGGACGGCTGCATTATGTCGGCGCAGGTACAAGCGGACGGCTAGGCTTTCTGGATGCATCGGAGTGTCCACCCACGTTCGGGACTGCCCCGGATTTGGTGTGCGCGCATATTGCGGGCGGCATGCAGGCCGTGACCCGCGCCGTTGAAGGCGCCGAAGACGATGAAGGGGCCGGAGCTGCGGAAATGCGCGAACATGCCGCCGCGCAGGACGTCGTCATCGGTCTTTCTGCAAGCGGCGCAGCGGCGTTCGTCGTCGGGGCGCTGATCGCGGCGCGTGCCCTGGGGGCGTGGACCGTTGCCGTGACGCACGACTCCCGCACCGATCTGGCGCAGGTCGCGGATCAAACGATCGTATTGCAGACAGGGCCCGAGCCGCTCGCGGGCTCCACCCGCTTGCGCGCCGGAACCGCGCAAAAAGTCTTGCTCAACGCGATTTCGACTGCGACGATGGTGCGTCTCGATAAGGTTTACGATAACCTGATGGTCGATTTGGTCGCGACGAACAGCAAACTCTATGGCCGGGCGGTGCGGCTCGTGATGCAGTTGGCGAGCGTGGACCAGTCTCGAGCGTCCAAGTTGCTCGAAGAGGCGGGCGGCCGCGTGAAACTGGCGGCAGTCATGGGCCGCGACGGCCTCGGCCTGATGGAGGCGCGAGCGCGCCTCGAGGCGGCACACGGGTCCCTGCGCGCGAGTCTGTCATGAAAAAGGCGGCGCTCTTCCTTTGTCTTGCCATCGGCATGACGGTTCCGGTGCGTGCGGCGCAACCGCAGATCGCGCTGGTTCCGCTCGACGACCGGCCCGTTACGCGTCAACTGCCGCAGATGTTAGCGGCAATTGCCGGCGTGCACGTGCTCGTGCCGCCGCGTGCGGCGTTGGGACACTTCCTGAAGGCGGGCGATCCCAGCGCGATCGGCCGATGGTTGACGTCCGACGCGGTGAACGGCGTCAACGCCTTCGTGCTCTCAACCGATATGCTCGCGTACGGCGGGCTCACCGCCTCGCGCGTGCCGGACACGGCGCAGCGCTTAGCGATTTCGCGCCTGCGCATCATCTCGCGCGTACGCGACCTGCACCCCGAAGCTTGGATCGGTGTGTTCGGAACGATCATGCGCTTGGCGCCCACCGGCGTTCCGGCATTGGGACAAGGCAAGAATTTCTTCGCGCCCTATCCGCTGTGGGCGTACCTGCAGCAGTACGCGAATTTGCACGACCCGCCGCTGCCTGAAGAGCAGGCCTCGGCGGAGCACCTGCGGCAGCTGATCGGCCCCGAGGTCCTCGGGGCTTATCTGCAGACACGGGAGCGCAACCGTATCGTCGATCAGTACGCCCTCACATTGGCGTCACGGGGCGACATCGACCGGATCGTGTTAGGCCAAGACGATGCCGGTCCCGCTGGACTGCACATCAAGGACGTGGCCGCGCTTCGCAGCGATGTGGAAAGGCTGCGCATCTCGGATCGCACGAGCGTCGAACCCGGCGCAGATGAATTAGCGATGGCGCTCGTCGCGCAGGCTCTCGCGCGGCGCATCGGATGGGTTCCGCGCATCGCGGTGCGCTATTCAACTCCCAACGGAGCCGCTTACAACGATCCCCTCGAATTCGTTCCGATCGGACAGACGATCGACAGCCTGATCGCCATATGCGGAGGCGTACGCGACGAGCTATCTCCCGATCTCACGCTGTATGTGCGCGTACCGCAAAGCGACGCAGCGGAAGATCGAGCCCTTCTTGCGAGCCTCGGGTCGGATCTGCGGCACCAGCGGCCCGTGGCGCTCGCGGACCTGACGTTTCTCGAAAACACTTACGCGCATCAAGCGGCGTTTGCCCAAGCGCTGATCGCGGCGCGAATTGCGGGCGCACTGGAGGCGTACGCGTCGTGGAACACGACGGCGAACACGGTCGGTACGGCCCTGGCCGAATCCGTGGCGGCCGGCGTGGGCCGGCGCAGCAACGCGTACGATCCGATTGCGCACGCGCAGTTCTCGCTCAACCGCTTCATCGACGATTACGCGTACCACGCCTACGTCCGCCCTGAGGTCAACGCCGATCTGGACGCGCGCAACGTCGATCACAGCTACCTCTTGCCGCAGGATGTCATGGCGACGGATCACCGTAATCGCGCCTTGCTATGGCGCCGCGCCCTGGAATTGCTGCGCGAGATTTACCCGCAGTATCAGGATGCGGGCCTCACGATCACGATGCCGTGGGACCGTACTTTCGAAACGGAAATCGACGTTCGGCTCTAAAGAGTCTTGTAGACTACTCCGTGCGCTCGCAGAGTTCGATCAACACCCCGTGCGTGCTAGCGGGGTGCAGGAAGGCGATCGAGTTGCCGTGCGCGCCCTGGCGCGGCGTTTCATCTATCAGGCGAATCCCGCATGCACGCAGACGCGCGAGTTCGGCCTTCAAGTCGTCAACGCGGTAGGCGGTGTGGTGCAATTTGGTTCTTGCATCGCCTCGATATTTGGCAAGGGATGAATCTTCCGAGAGGGGGCGCAGCAGTTCGACGATCGAATCGCCCGCTTGCAAGCCGATCGCCTCGACAGCCTGATCGGCGATGGTTTCCCGGTAGGCGACTTTGAAGCCAAGCACGTGCGTATAGAAATCGAGCGTCGCGTCGAGATCTTTGACGACGATGGCGATGTGATCGATCTTCAGGCCGGCACACCGGTGGCGGAATAGACGCCGAACACATCGCGCAAAACATTGCATATTTCGCCAAGCGTTGCACCCGCATCTACGGCTTCGATGAAATGCGGCATCAGGTTCGCGCCTGAAATTGCCGCCGCTTTTACGGCGGCGAGGCGCCGCTCCGCGTTCGCGCCGTCACGCTGCCGGCGTGCCTCCTGCACGCGTGCGCCCTGTTCTTGCTGGATCGCATCGTTGACGCGCTGCAGTTCTATGTGAACGCGGGCCCCGTCTTTTTGGACGAACCTATTGACGCCGACCACGATGGTTTCTTTTTGCTCGACCCCTTGTTGCGCGTGGTATGCAGAGTCAGCAATCCGGTCTTGCATCCAGCCGCTCTCGATCGCGGCAACGCTGCCGCCGAAACCATCAATCTCTGAGATCAGCTCCTGCGCGCGGGCGATCAACTCGTTGGTGAGCGATTCGACGTAATATGAGCCGGCAAGCGGATCAACGACTCGCGCTACGCCGCTCTCGTAGCCGATGATCTGCTGGGTTCGCAATGCGAGTTTGGCGGATTCTGAAGTGGGTAGCGCAAGCGCCTCGTCTTTGCCGTTCGTGTGCAGCGATTGAGTGCCACCCAGTACCGCGGCGAGGGCCTGCAGGGTCGTGCGCACGATGTTGTTGTCGGGCTCTTGTGCGGTCAGCGTGGAACCGCCGGTTTGGGCGTGAAACCGCAGCATTTGCGAACGGAGGTCCTGGCAGCCGAATTCGTCGCGGGTAATGTGGGCCCATAGATAACGCGCCGCCCGAAACTTGGCGATCTCTTCGAAGAAATCGTTGTGCGCGTTCCAGAAGAAGGATAAGCGCGGTGCGATTGCATCGAGATCCAGTCCCGCTTCGCGCGCCGCGCGCAAGTACGCTTTGCCGTTCGAGAGGGTGAACGCGATCTCTTCAAGTGCGGTCGAGCCGGCCTCACGAATATGGTAACCGGAGATCGAAATCGTGTTCCAGTTCGGCGCTTCGCGGGAGCAGTACGACATGACATCGGTGACCAACCGCATCGACGGCACGGGCGGATAGATGTAGGTGCCGCGAGCAATGTACTCTTTGAGTATGTCGTTTTGAACGGTGCCGCCCAGTTTGTCGAAAGGAACGCCTCGCCGCCGCGCGACCGCTAGATACATCGAGAGAATGATCGCCGCCGGCGCATTGATCGTCATCGATACGGTTACGCGGTCGAGCGGGATGCTCTCGAACAGCAGCGCCATATCCTCCACGGTGTCGATCGCAACGCCGACCTTGCCAACTTCTCCGCGCGCTTCCGGCGCATCGGAATCGTAACCGAGCTGCGTCGGCAAATCGAACGCCACGGAAAGTCCAGTTGTACCGTGCTCCAGGAGATATCGATAGCGCGCGTTGCTTTCGGTTGCCGTGCCAAAACCGGCGTACTGCCGCATCGTCCACAGGCGGCCGCGATACATATCTCTGCGGATGCCGCGCAAGAATGGAAAGGAGCCGGGCTCGCCCATTTCATGCGGTGGCCCCTCGAATTGATCGTAAACGGCTTTGAGGGGAATACCGCTGTCGTTGCGAGTGCGCTCGAGTGTCATGCGATTATGTGCCGGACCTTAGGCAAGGTATCCTTTGGTACCGTCCAAAAACTGCGCGCGATGGCTGCACCGATTCGGCTGCGCTCACCGGCCGCGAGCATCGCTGGACTTGTCTTCGCGCTCGGATGGCCGGTGTTGTTCTGGCTGGTTCCGGGGCAAACGCACCAGAGTGTAACAAATGCAAACCAAGACCTGCAGATCATTTTGGTCGAGTGGGTCGCGACGATCCTGCTCGCTTCGATCGTGGTGTTTTGGGAACGCTTACCGTTTGCCGCGTCGGTCGGATTGCGCAAACCTCGGTGGCTCGACATCCTCGCGGTCCTGCTCGCGCTCATAGCCACAAGCGTGACGATTTGGACGATCGCTTACGCCTTTGGGCTCAAAGCGAGCGCCCTTCCGAACGTCGACCCGGCCAAACTGAAAGCCCTGCCGTTCGCACTCCGTTTCACATTGGTTCTTACCGCCGGTTTCTGTGAAGAAGTACTCTTTCGAGGCTATGCGATCGAACGGCTCGCCGCGCTGACCGGCAAACTTTGGGTCGGAGCGCTGGCTGCGATCGCGCTCTTCACGCTTGGGCATGTCGCTCGATATGGTTTTTCGGTCGGTCTCTTAGGCGTTGGGATCATCGCCGTCTTTGTCACCCTGCTCTACGTCTGGCGCCGCAGTCTGTGGCCCTGCATCGCAATGCACTGGATCATCGACGGCCTGCCGCTCCTCTTAGGTCCAATCTTCATTCGCCCACAGTTACTCTAGCGTCACGAGCGCAGATTGCGCTTCGACCGTCGCTCCTTTCTTCACTCGGACGGTTGCGACGACGCCGTTTCTGTGTGCGCGGACTTCGTTCATCATCTTCATCGCTTCGACCACCGCAACCAGCTGGCCCGCGAAAACTTTTTCTCCTGGTTTGATGTTCAGCTCGACCACAACGCCATGCATCGGAGCGACCACGTCGTCGCCTGATGCGGCCGCAGACTTGCGGACGGACGTGATACGCTGCGCGACGCCGCGGCGGTGTGCATTTGAAGCCGTTGGAGCATCGATGACGCGCACGCGATAGAGCTTGTCGTTGACTTCGACGCGAATCGCCTCCGTCGGCGCAGCCGTCTGCCTGGGGGCCGAAACAATCGGCCCGTCGCTCGAACGTGCAAAGGTATCGGTAACGAATTGCTCGAGGGTTGCCGTGCCGTAAGTCCCATCCGATACCGGCGCATAGTCGGTCAGCGCGCGCAACAAAGCGAGTGTCGTCGGCACGCCTTCGACGTGGAATTCGTCGATCGCGCGGCGCAGCCGTTGACGTGCCTGGTCGCGCGTCGGTGCCCAAACGATCAGTTTGGCGATCAGTGAATCGTAGTCGGAGGAAACCGTGCACCCCTCGAAGGCTGCGGAATCAACTCGCACCCCAGGCCCGGCCGGCTCACTGTACGTAGTGATCGTACCGGGCGCTGGACGAAAATTTTGCGTGGGGTCCTCGGCATTGACCCGTGCCTCAATCGCGTGGCCGCGAAGCACGATCGCCTCCTGACCGTAACCGAGCCTTTCTCCGGCAGCGATCCGAATCTGTTCGCGGACCAGGTCTAGCCCGGAAACCATCTCGCTTATCGTGTGCTCGACCTGGATCCGCGTGTTCATTTCCAAGAAGTAGAAATCGTCGTCCGAGACGAGACACTCGATCGTGCCCACACTGTCGTAAGCGATCGCGCGCGCCGCTTTGAGGCCGGCCTGCTGGATCTGCTGACGAAGGCGCTCGGGAATTTTGGCCGGTGTCTCTTCCCAAAGCTTCTGGTGGCGACGCTGAAGCGAGCAATCGCGCTCGCCGACATGCAAAACGGTACCGTGCTTATCGGCGAGAATTTGCAACTCGACGTGCTTGGGGTTTTCGAGGTAACGCTCGGCGTAGATCGCGCCGTTTTTGAAGTATGCCGTCGCCTCGCGCTCGGCCGCGATGAAGGCGGCTTCGATCTCGTCGGCTGAGCGCGCGATCTTTAGCCCTTTGCCGCCGCCGCCGCCCGAGGCTTTGAGCGCGAGGGGGAGCCCGTATTTTTTCGCTGCTTGACGGGCGCCGCGCGCACCGGCGATGGGTTCGGTTCCGCCCGGCACCACCGGCACGCCAGCGGCTACCATTGCTTGACGCGCGCGAACTTTGTCGCCCATCGCATCGATCGCGCCGGGATGCGGCCCGACCCAAGTTAGCCCGGCGTCAAGAACTGCGCGCGCGAAGTCGGCATTTTCCGCCAGAAAACCGTAGCCGGGATGGACGGCCTGGGAACCTGAGTGTTTTGCGATCTCGAGCAGCTTGTCACTGTTGAGATAGGTCGCCGCAGCCGCGGCCGGACCGAGGAGGTAGGCCTCGTCGGCAAATCGCACGTGCAGCGCATCGCGATCGATTTCGGAATACACGGCGACGGTCGCCAGGCCCATCTCCTTGGCCGTGCGCATCACCCGCAACGCAATCTCACCGCGGTTGGCGACCAGCAGCTTAGAAAACATCGCGCAGCGCAGGTCTCATCAAACGCAACTCGTCGATCGAAGCATCAGGGTAAAGCATCGCCAGCTTCCAGATCGGTGGCGAGGACGCGGCACCGCTTGGCGAACGGAGCTTTTCCAAGGCCGCAAGTATGGCCGTGACTTCGTCGGGCGTTGGCGTCTGGGCGTCGAATTCCAATCTCACGCGTCGGGTTGCGGATCGGGATACATCCCCATGGCGTGGTAGCCGGCGTCAACAAAATGCACGTCAGCGGTCACTGCGCTCGCCAGGTCCGAGGTCAAATACACAGCGGTCTTACCGACGTCGTCGGCCGTAATGTTTCGCCGCAAAGGCGCCGCCTGGCCAACCTTATCGAGCATCAAGGAGAAGCCTTTGACTTGCCGCGCGCTAGCGGTCTTGACCGGACCTGCCGAAATAGCATTGACCCGGATCCCGCGTTCACCAAGATCGAATGCCAAGTAACGAACGGATGCTTCCAGCGCCGCTTTTGCGATGCCCATGAGGTGGTAATTTGGAACGATCGCGGTTGCGCCAAGGTAGGTGAGCGTCACGATGCTCGCGCCATCGTTGAGCGTGTCACGCAAGGCTTGGACGAGCGCGATCAGCGAGTAGGCCGAGACGTCGAGGGTGCCGGCGAAGCCGACACGCGACGTGTCGTAGCACTTCCCCATGAGGTCCTCCTTGTTCGCGAACGCGATCGAATGGACGAGGCCGTCGAGCCGGCCGAAATCCGCACGAATCCGCGCGTTGAGGTGTTTGAGAGCATCATCGGATGAAACATCGCATTCAATGGCCGGGCCGCCTCCCAACTCAGCCGCCAGTTTTTCAACTTCGCCTTTGACGCGTTCGCCTTGGTACATAAAAGCCAGCCGCGCGCCGTGGTCGTGCATCTGATGCGCGATGCCGCTGGCAATAGACCAGCGGTTGGCCACGCCCGTGATCAGGACGTTCTTATTTTCTAAGAGTTTCACGTGCGCTAGATACCATCGCGGGGCCCGGCCTTCCTCGCGCGTCGAAATTAGAGCGGGATGTTGCCGTGTTTTCGCTTGGGGCGCTCGACGCGCTTGTTTGCTAGCATGTCGAGCGATTTTGAAATCACGCGCCGCGTCAGTCGGGCCTCCACGATGTCGTCCACGAAGCCGCGTGCGGCTGCGATGAACGGATTGTCAAAGCGGTCGGTATAGTCGTCGATCAGCCCCTGCATCTTGGCCTTTTTGTCTTTCGTCGCCGCGAGTTCGCGCCTGAAAATCGTCTTTACGGCACTTTCGGCCCCCATGACGGCGATTTCGGCGGTCGGCCAAGCGACGTTGATGTCTGCGCGGATGTGTTTGCTGGCCATAACGTCGTAGGCCCCGCCGTAGGCCTTGCGCGTGATGATCGTAATTTTCGGCACGGTCGCTTCGGCAAATGCGTAGAGCAGCTTCGCCCCGTGCTTGATGATCCCGCCGTATTCTTGCGATGTTCCCGGCAAGAAGCCCGGCACGTCCACAAACGTTACCAGCGGAATGTTGAACGCATCGCAAAACCGAACAAAGCGAGCGCCCTTAACTGAAGAATCGATGTCCAGCACGCCCGCGAGCACCTTCGGCTGGTTGGCAACGATCCCGATCGATTGTCCGTTGATCCGCCCAAAGCCGGTAATGATGTTTTGAGCGTACAGGGGAGCGATCTCGAAAAAGTCGCTGTAGTCCAAGATCGGTACGATGACGTCGTGCATATCGTAGGGCTTATTTGGCGAGTCCGGCACGACGCCGTCGAGCGCCTCGACATCGCGCGCAGGGTCGTCATCGCACGTAAAGCGCGGCGGATCTTCTAAGTTGTTCTGCGGAATGAAGGAGAGCAAGCCCTTCGTCAGGTCGCTCATCTCGTCTTCGTCGGCGGCCGTCAATTGCGCGACGCCGCTGCGGGTGGCGTGCGTGATCGCGCCGCCAAGCTCTTCGAAGGTCACATCCTCGCCCGTAACCGTCTTGATGATTTCGGGGCCCGTGATGAACATCTGCGCGATCTTCTCGGTCATAATAATGAAGTCGGTGATCGCCGGAGAGTAAACCGCTCCCCCCGCGCATGGACCGGCGATCAAGCTGATTTGCGGAATGACGCCGCTCGCTTGCACGTTGCGCCAGAAGATCTCGGCGTAACCCCCTAAACTGACGACGCCCTCTTGAATGCGCGCACCTCCGGAGTCATTGATGCCGATCATCGGCGTACCGGTTCGAACGGCTAAGTCCATCACTTTGCAGATCTTTTCCGCAAACACTTCGCCGAGGGAGCCGCCCAGCACCGTAAAATCCTGCGAGAACAAGAAGACTTGGCGCCCGCCAATCAGAGCCCGTCCGGTGACGACGCCGTCTCCTAAGAACTCCTTTTCGTCGAGTCCAAACGCAGTCGTGCGGTGCACCGCAAACTGATCCAACTCGATAAACGAGCCGTCATCGACGAGCGCATCGATACGTTCGCGCGCCGTTCTCTTGCCGCGCGCGTGCTGCTTGTCGACCGCCTCAGAACCCGCGGGCGTGTGGGCGCGCTCGCGCATGCGCAGCAGATCCGCGTATTTCTCCTCGTGCGTCTTCATCTCGGGGTCGCTTGCACGCTGCTCTCTGACGCCCCTACCGCGTCTGCGCAAGCCCCGCGTCACCCTGAGCTTCTCGAAGGGCGCAGGCGGGGCCCCAGAGCCTTACCTGCGAGCTACCAGATGCCGAGCATCATCTTCACGTCCTCGCTTGCCATCTCGCGCGGGTCCCACGGCGGAGAGAACGTGATGTCGACTTTGGCGCTCTTGACGCCCTCGATCGACTCTACCTTGTCGAGCACTTCCTTGCGAAACTGTGGGCCGACCGGACACATCGGTGACGTCAACGTCATCGTCACCGTGACGTGTTCCTGGTTGTCGCCTTCGACCGAGACGTCATAAATAAGCCCCAGGTCTATCACGCTCAGATGCAATTCGGGATCCAGCACATCTTTGAGCGTCGCGCGAACATCCTCGCTTGTCGGCATTTCGCAAATCCTCTTTCTTGGACGAATCCCTTTCGGTCGAACGCTCGGATATCCATGCGACCCGGGCGGGCCGCCGCGTCACGACGAAACTTCCATGTTCGTCTCAAGGTTATTATAATGTAGAAACAGGGTGGGCGGACCCGCTTGCGATAGTTTGGATGCAACTGAAAAGGAGACAGGCCGCAGATGTCGATGTGGGAACCCTTCACCGAGCGAGCGAGGCGCAGCATCGTCCTGGCTCAGGAAGAGGCGCAGCGGCTCGGTAACAACTACATCGGAACCGAGCACATCCTGCTGGGCATCATCTCCGAGGGCGAGAGCTTGGCCGCTAAGGTGCTCGAGACGCTGGGCGTCAATCTCGCGAAGGTCCGTCAAGAGGTCGAGGCGATCGTTGGTCGCGGCGGTCAGACCGTTCAGCAAGAGATGGTCTTCACGCCGCGCGCTAAGCGTGTGATCGAACTGGCCTTCGAAGAAGCGCGCCAGCTCAATCACAATTACATCGGCACCGAGCATCTGCTGCTCGGCCTGATCCGCGAAGGCGAGGGTGTGGCCGCGCGCGTGCTGACCAACCTCGGCGTCGACCCGGCCAAGGTTCGTCTGCAAACGACTTCGCTGCTAGGCGCCGAAGGACAACCGCCCGCGCCAAAAGGCAAATCCAAGACGCCCACGCTCGATGCATACGGTCGCGACCTTACTCAACTGGCGCGCGAGAACAAGCTCGATCCGGTGATCGGACGCTCGATGGAAATCGAACGTGTGATTCAGATTCTCTCGCGGCGCACGAAAAACAATCCCGCGCTGATCGGCGAGCCCGGCGTCGGCAAAACCGCAATCGCCGAGGGCCTGGCGCAACGAGTGGTCAAGGGCGACATCCCCGAACCGCTTCGCGAGCGCCGAGTCATCACGCTCGATTTGGCCGGCCTGGTTGCCGGTACGAAGTATCGAGGCGAGTTTGAAGAGCGCATGAAGCGGGTGATGGACGAAATCCGTGGAGCGGCCGGCGAGATCATCCTTTTTATTGATGAATTGCACACGCTGGTAGGCGCGGGTGCAGCCGAAGGCGCGATCGACGCAAGCAACATCATTAAGCCCGCGCTGGCGCGGGGTGAACTGCAATGCATCGGCGCGACGACGCTCAATGAATTCCGCAAGCACATCGAAAAAGACGCGGCGCTGGAACGGCGCTTCCAGCCGATCCTGGTCGGCGAGCCGAGCATCGATGAGACGATCGAGATTCTCAAGGGACTGCGCTCCCGTTATGAGGAGCACCATAAAGTCCAAATCACCGACGAAGCGCTGGCCGCGGCAGCACGCTTGGGCGACCGCTACATCACCGATCGGTTCCTGCCCGATAAGGCAGTTGACCTGATTGACGAAGCCGCGTCGCGAGTCCGCCTGCAGGCCACGCTTCCGCCGCCCGAGATTCGCGAAGTTGACGCGCAGCTGCGCAAAGTGATGGAGGAAAAAGAATCGGTCGTCAAGTCGCAGGAATTCGAGAAAGCTGCGGCCGTTCGTGACCGCGAAGAAAAATTGCGCCTTGAAAAGTCCCGCCTCGAACAAGAGTGGCAAGAAAAGCGCTCCCAGCTGGACACGCCGCCGAAGGTTACCGAGGAAGACATTGCCACGATCGTTTCGTCGTGGACGAAGATTCCGGTCTCCAAGCTTGCCGAAGCCGAAACGGCCAAACTCCTCAACATGAAAGAGTCGCTGCATCGGCGGGTTGTCGGACAAGATGAAGCGATCGAAGTCATTACACGAGCGATTCGGCGCTCGCGCGCCGGATTAAAGAATCCGCACCGCCCGATTGGCTCGTTCATCTTCTTAGGCCCGACAGGCGTCGGCAAAACGGAAGTCGCGCGCAGCGTTGCTGAATTTCTGTTCGACGATTCCGATTCGATCATTCGGATCGACATGTCGGAGTACATGGAAAAGTACGCCGTCAGCCGCCTGGTCGGCGCGCCGCCGGGATACGTCGGTTACGAAGAAGGCGGTCAATTGACCGAAGCGGTGCGGCGCCGCCCGTATTGCGTCATTTTGTTGGATGAAATCGAAAAGGCGCATCCCGACGTCTTCAATATCCTCTTACAGGTCCTCGACGACGGCCGCTTGACCGACAGTCAGGGCCGGGTTGTCGACTTTAAGAACTCGGTTATCGTCATGACCAGCAACGTTGGCGCCACCGGCATGCAGACGACGACCGATATCGGCTTTCGCCCGCAACGCGAGGAAGGCAAGACTGACGACCAGCTGTATGAGAGGATGAAGAGCAAGGTGCTCGACGAGGTCAAGCACACGTTCCGGCCCGAGTTTCTCAATCGGGTTGACGAAGTTGTCGTCTTCCACCAGCTAACGCGCGAAGAAATTGAGCAGATCGTGGGACTCGAGCTCGAGAAAGTCGTCCGCGAGGTCAAGGCGCAAGACATGCATCTCGAGGTCACCGAGGACGGCAAGAAGCTGCTGGCCCGCAAGGGATGGGATCCGCAGTTCGGGGCACGGCCGCTACGCCGGGCGATTCAGCGCGAAGTCGAAGATGAGCTCTCCGAAGAGATGTTGCGCGGCACGTTCTCCGCAGGCGATCACGTGCTGGCCGAGGTGGACCCGGACAACCCGGAAAAACTGAAGTTCAGCAAGATTCCGGCCGTCGAGCCGCCGCCTCGCCCGGAACCCGTCACGACGTAAAACGCCGACCTGCGCCGGAGTTATTTGCGCCCCGTTTTTTCAAGGTACGCCCTCGTTGTTTTTTTGTTGCTCGTGGCGTCGTGCATTCCGGCTGCGCGCATAAGCGCCCAAGAATCGCCAACTCCGGCGCCGTCCGAAACGCCCTTTGCGACACCGCTGCCATCTGAGTCGCCATCGCCCGAAGCAACCCCCACGCAAACTCCGACCACAGCGCCCAGCGGGTCGCCCCCCGCTACGCCGGCACCCTTGCCGCTCGTCGCAAATCCGGCGTCGGTGCAGAGCAACATCGGCGCCGCACGCGATGTGAATATCCAAGGCGCATCCGGCACGCTTAGCGCCACGCTCGATCCCAAAATTGCCGCGGTTACGATCAACGGCTCAACGGTTACCGTTTCACCCATCGTTAACGGCCGGGCCACCCTGCATGTCGTCGATGCCGCGGGAGCATCTGTGGATATCCCGCTTCGCGTCGCGCCTAATGCTGGAACAATTGCGCGGCAGCTTGCGCTGAAGGTTACGGGCGAGCCGGTCGACCCGAATTTCATCGCGACGCAGGCAGCGCTGGCAGTGCGCCAAGCGACAAGCGCCAATCCGGGAACGACCGTCACCATCGGGCAAGTCGCGCCGCCGGCGAGCCCGCTCGGTATAGGCGGTCAGCTCGCCTTAAGCGTTCCGGTTTCCATTTTGGGAGGCGATCAGTATCTCGACGTCAACGATGCGACGCAGATCAACGTGCAAAACGTTGCGGCCGCGCCCTTTGAGCCGATGGTCCTCTACTATTCCGACGATCCCGAGCGCATCCTTAGCGACGGCATCCTCTTTCGCGGCAGCGTCAGCCAGCAGCCGGTGCGAATCTACGACTATCACGAAAACGGATCCGACCCACGCCGCCTCGTCGTCGCGCTGAGCACGTCCTCAACCGCCGCCAGCTCGGTGCACGTGATCGAGGCGTTTGCCGGCCCGAACATCGACGTGATGAGCGTGGGGCACGCAGTAACCAAGAATTTTTTGATCAGCAAGCCGCGCAACCAAGGTGTGATTGTGGACCTACCCGACGGCGCGCCGTTTCTTGCGCGCGACGTGCTACTAGGATTTCGCCAGGGCGTCGCCGATGTCGCCGATTTTCGTGTTCTCTCAGGGGGGCCGGTGACGATCACCGTGCTGGCGGTTTCGCCGAACGTGGCGCCTGCGACGCTCTTAGATGGCCCGGTTTTGCCGGGCGACGGCAAAGGGCGACACGGCACGTTTTCGCTGTCCAATTACGGAGCGCAGACATTGGAATACACAGCCGGAGGAGACGACGCATCGGTAACCCTCGGCGACCGTGAGCCGACCGTCCCAACGGCCGATCCTAAGGATCCGGGCGCCGATTTCGGCGATTACGGCGTGATGTTCGATCTCGCGCTCAACGTGCACAACCCGACGGATGCAGCGCAGACCGTGTATCTTTACGAGGCGCCGCGCGGCGGCCCGGTTCGCGCGAGTTATCTGGTTGACGGCGCGGCGACGCCGACCGAACTGGGGTGTGCGACATCGCCGCCGAACGCGACGAGCCCGCCGCATCGGTACCTGATCGCGCAATTCGAGCTGACGCCTCGGAGTTCGCAAGCGCACATCGTGCGGACGATGACGGACGGCGGCTCGAACTATCCGATCGAGGTTGGGCTTACGGCGCAGGTGCCGCAGCCGGCGACTCCTGCGATCTCCGCGCCCGATGGCTGCTTTCCTAAGCCTCAGCCCTCGGCTGCGCCCGAGCCGGCGCCCGGCCTGCCCTAGGGGGGCCTGCAACGCAACCCTAACTTTGATGCCATTTTGATGGCACAGGGGTTTGTGCTCGTGGCACAATAAATTGGTAAGCCTTGGGGTTGCGCGCGCCCTTCGTCAAGCTCAGGGTGACCCGGCAACTAAACGGAAAGGTGAACCGATGCCCAACCGTTACGCCGCGATAGCGGCGCAGATTCTCGACACCGCGACGGCTCGCGGCGCCGAGTTTGCCGACGTGCAGTTCTGGGACGCGTACCAGGACCAGATGTTCGTTCGAAACGGGGTCGTGCGCGGCGTTGGAAGCGCGTCAACCTTGGGCTATGGCGTACGCGCGCTCGTAGACGGCAGCTGGGGCTTTGCCGGCAGCGATCGCTTCGATAAAAAGAGTTTGGATGCGACGGCCGCGCTCGCGGTTTCGATTGCAAGAGCCAGCGCGCGCATCGGCGATCGAATTCGTGCCGTTCGGCCGACGGAAAAGTACGTGGATACTTACACGACGCCGTTCGAAATCGACCCGCGCTCGGTGAGCTTGGGAAGGCGCGCCGACGATCTCTTGGCTGCCGAAAAGGCGGTGCACGTCGCGAAAAACATCATCAGCGGTTTCGCCTATATCAACGGTTGGGATACCTCAAAGGAGTTCTACTCGACGAACGGCAGTGCGATCGTCCAGCGCATTCTGCAAAGCGGCTCGGGCGTAGGCGCAGTCGCGATCGGCAAGGACAGCGACGTTCAACAGCGCATCGGCCCTGGCGACTTCGGGTTGTTCCAGGGCGGCGGCTATGAAGTCGTCCATCGCGCGCAGCTCCTGCAAAACGCGTCGATCTACGGGCAAGAGGCTTCGCAGCTTGCGGACGCGCCGGTTTTGCCGACGCAACCGGCGGGCACCGATTTGATCATTCACGGCTCGGTGCTGAATTTGCAGATGCACGAGTCGATCGGCCACCCGCTGGAACTCGACCGAACGCTGGGCTGGGAGGCGAACTTTTCCGGGATTTCCTGGGCGACAGTCGAGCGGGTCGGCCAGCTGCGTTATGGCAGCGACAAGATGACCGTCTATTGCGATAACTCCCTGCCGATGGGTTTTGCATCGGTTGGCTACGACGACGAAGGCGTCAAGCCGCAGCGTGTGACGTTGATCGAAAATGGGATCCTGCGCGCCTTCGAATCTTCACGCGACACGGCAAGTCAAACCGGCTTGCCGCAAACCGCCTCGGTGCGGGCACAGGATTGGGGAAGCGTGCCGATGGTGCGCATGACCAACATCGTCTTGGCGCCCGGCGAAGGCACGTTGGAAGACCTGATCGCCGATACGAAAGCGGGCGTGCTCGTGAGCGGAATCCGCTCCTGGTCGATCGATGATCACCGGCTGAATTTTCAATTCGGGCCGCAGATTGCGTGGGATATCCAAAACGGCAAACGCGGGAAGATGTACAAGAAACCAACCTACACCGGCATCACGCCGCAGTTTTGGGGTTCGATGGACCGCGTTGCGGGCGAATCCGAGATGGTCGTTTGGGGAACCCCGAATTGCGGCAAAGGCGAACCCGTGCAGGCCGGCCGCACGACCCACGCCTGCTCGCATGCGCGTTTCAAAGATGTGAAGGTAGGGGTGAAGGCCGATGCTTAACGCCGCCCAGTCGCTCGAACTTGCTGAGAAGGTACTGCGTTTTGCAAAGGGAGCCGATCAAGCCGAGATCGACGTGCAATCCGGCGTGGCCGCATATTCACGCTATGCACGCAATTACATCACGCAGAACTTGAATCAAGACGCAACGACTGTAACGTGCACCTTTGTGAGCGGAAAACACGTCGGCAACGCGACTTCGGCCGATCTCTCGGATGGCGGGCTGCATAGGCTCGTGTCCGCGGCCGCAGATGTCGCGCATCGTTCGCCGGCAAATCCTGAATTCGTCTCGCTGGCCGCCAAAGCGCCGATTGCCAAGAACCCGCCGGCCGTCTTTTTCTCTACTAAAAACGCGACGCCCGATCAGCGGGTCGACAAATTGCTACCGGTCTTCGGGCGGATGCAGCGCGATGGACTGAATTGCGCCGGCTATCTGACCACCCAATACGGCGCGCAAGCGGTTGCGAACTCGCTCGGAGTGCGCGCTTCATATGATGGAACGACGAGCGGCATTGAAATCAAAGCGATGGCGCCGGACACCAGCGGTTTTGCAGAGTATTGGTCGCGCGATTATAAGACGTTCGATACGGCTGAGCGCGCCGATTTGGCCGCGCGCAAGGCGACGGTTTCGCGCGAGCCGGAAGATTTTCCGACGGGCACCTACACCGTCATCTTGGAACCACCGGCCTTTTCCGACGTGCTGGGCGGGCTGCTCGACGCGATGAACATCCAGTCCGTTCTGGAGGACAAGGATTCGTGGATGGTGGGTCGCATCGGGAAGCCGATCCTGTCCAAGAACTTGACGATCGTCGATGACTGGAGCCATCCGATCCTGCTGAATGCACCCTTTGCGCCGGACGGCGCGCCAACCAAAAAACTGACGCTGATCGATCGAGGCGTGCCCAAGAGCTACGTGTCCTCGACCTACTTTGCGAACAAATTCAAAGCCCCGAACACCGGTCATCCGGGTTTTCCAAGCAATGCCGTCGTCCTGGCGGGAACGAAAACCCGCGAGCAATTGATCGCAGAAACGGACCGCGGAGTCCTCATTTCGCGCTGTTGGTACACGCGGGTCGTCGATCCGCGCGAGCAAACGATCACCGGGCTGACCCGAGACGGCGTGTTCCTGATCGAAGGCGGCAAGCTGACCAGGACGCTGAAGAACTTTCGCTTCTTTACGTCGATGTTAACGGCCCTGGCGCAGGTCGAACTAGGTAATAGAATCTATTTTTCAGGAGCGGCCGCGGATGGCGCATCGCAGCCCGCGATGCCCGTGGCCAAGATCGCGAAGTTCACACTTTCGGCTCAAGCGTCGTTCGCATGATGGCCCAAAGAAAGAGTTAATAATAATGAAGCGCAGGAATTTTCTTTGGCTCGTGTCCACAACCGGCGCCGCCTTGGCGACCGGCGGCGTTCGCAAAGCCCTCTTGGCCCGCGAGCGCGTTGCTAGCGTGACCGTTGGGTCACGCGGCGATCGTCAATGGCTGCACGGAAAACCAGGGGCTTGTGCCTTCGCCTGGGGGCAGCGGTTGAAGTGGAGCGGTTATACGCTCGAACAGCTCCTGACATAGAACCGTCCGAACCAAAGATCGTCCTGCTCGTGCGATTGCTCAACGCAATCGATGAGGGGCGGTTCTCGTTTGATGACCTCAAGGCGCGCATCTCCGAAGGAGAGCGGCCGCCCAGCACGCGCAGCCTGCGGCGATATCTCTCAATTCTGGCGGACGCGGGGTTTCCGTGGTTTTTCGATCGCACGACGAGCGCTTATCGCTTTGCTCAAGGGTACAGCCTCAAGCGTCTCGAGTTGTCCGCGAACGAGTTGTTCGGCTTAGTAGCTCTGCGCTCGCTGGGCGCCACGCTCGGGGGCACGATCGGCGCGTACGTGGATGATGTCACCGAGAAGCTCGTCGGTTCGTCCGGGCGCCGCGCAAGAGGTCATGTCGACGCGCCCTCGCCGGTCGCCTTTCGGCTGAGCGAAGTCCGCTTGGATCTTGCCGGCGAGAATGCGTTCAAACTGCTCTCGCAGGCCGAACGCAACTCTCGCACAGCGCGGTTCGCCTACGTGGATAAAGAGGGGCGCCGCACGGTGCGGACCGTTGATCCTTACGGGTTCGTCATCTCGAGCGGTCGCATTTATCTGGTCGCGTACGACCATACGCGCCAAGATAAACGGGTTTTTGCGATCGACAGCGTTGGGAAACCCGAACTGCTCGGCAAGACATTTTCCAAGCCGGCGGACTTCAACGTGGAAGCGTTTGCGGCAGATTCGATCAGCGGCGTGCTGCACAGCGATCGGACGACCGAAGTGCAGGTTCGATTCGCGCCGCGGGTCGCTAAGGCAGCGATTGCGGCGCGGGTCGTCTCCGAACGGGCGATGGAGCGCGGTGCGGACGGCTCGGTTGACATCGCGTACCAGGTCGCGGATGTTGGCGAGCTGCTGCGCTGGGTGCTTGGGTGGGGCGAGCAAGCGGAGGTCCTGGCTCCAGAACCGGTTCGCGCAGCGATGTGCGAGCTGCTCGCGGCGATTGGCCGCCGGTACGCCTAGGAAAAGACGAAACCCGCCGCCGTGAGGCGTCGGGTTTCGGCGCATCTCCTGTCGTCTCGCCTGTTTGAAACCGTTTCCGGTCTCCCACTGACGTCGTCGACGGTTTGACCTTCACACTCGGATCGTCGCGATATGCGACGTCATCGTCAACATGTGAGGATCGCGGTTTCTACGCGCTCCGCACTTCGTCGTTACTCGAAGTGTGTGCATGGTAGCAAAGCTCAAAGGCCCGCGCAAGGGCTTTTTTCAGTACTTCACAACCTTTCCACAAGAAATGAAACTTACTCACCGTACGTTGCTGGGTTATCCACGCTTTCCACAAATCGCAAGAATGTTGAGGACCACCGTGAAGAGATCTACCCCCATCTTGGCGAGTGTCGTGCTGATCGGTGCGGCGGCTGCGGCCGCGTGCGTCGTAGGCCCAGCGCGGGCCCAGAATATGTTCGGGGGCGCGCCGATCGACGGCATCCGTTGCGAGAGCAGCGAAGGCGCGGTACTGCACATCCACCAGCATTTGCAGTTGTTCGATCGTGGTCGCGTGGTTGAAGTGCCCGCCGGCGTCGGCATACCGGGCGCTTCGAACTGCCTGTACTGGCTGCACGCGCATGCGAACGACGGTATCATCCACGTCGAGTCGCCCACCAGGCGCAGCTTCACGCTGGGCCAGTTTTTCGATATTTGGGGTCAGGATTTGAGCCGCACCCAAGCCGGCGGCATCCATGCGGCGCGCGGCGGGCGATTGCATGTTACCGTGAACGGCCGCTCGTTTACGGGCGATCCGCGCGCGATCGTCTTGCGCGACCATGAAGAAATCGTGATCGAAAATGGACCGCCGTTCGGCCATCCGCATCCCTACGACTGGTCCCACATGTAGGGCCGACCCTGGGACCCCGTGACGACAACATCCAATAGCGAGCTTATGGCAACGGCGGCTCCCCCCACGATCGAACTCGACGGTAAGCACCTCGCGCTCGAGCAGATCCGGGCCATTGCGGAAGACGGGGCGCCGGTTCGCGTGACGGCCGAGGCGCGACGGCGAGTCGAAGCAGCGCGCCTTTTCGTCGAGCAACAGTTCGATAGCGGCGCCGCAATTTACGGCGTAACAACCGGCTTTGGGCGGCTGGCAAACGTCGCCGTGCCGCCGTCCGACGCGGCGGCGCTGCAACTCAATCTCGTGCGCAGCCACGCTGCGGGCACCGGACCGCCGCTTTGTGAGCCGTTCGTCCGCGCAGCAGGTGTGCTGCGGGTCAGTTCGCTCGCCGCCGGGCACTCCGGCATTCGCAGCGCCACGCTCGATCTGCTGATTGCAATCCTGAACCAGGGGATCACGCCTGTCGTTCCGAGCCAGGGATCCGTTGGCGCCAGCGGCGACCTTGCTCCGCTAGCGCACATGACGTTGACGCTGCTGGGAGAGGGTGAGGCGTTCTATCAGGGCGAGCGCATGCCGGCAGCGCGCGCCCTGCGGCACGCGGCGCTCGTGCCACTGGAGTTGGGCGCCAAGGAGGGGCTCTCACTCGTCAACGGCACGGAGGTTATGACGGGTATAGCCGCGCTCTGCGTCTTGCGAGCCGAGCGCTTGTGCGCGGCCGCCGATGTGATC
>Ga0185299_10001771_pt1 | contig 38045 bp, 34 predicted proteins | sample PaiPotPPA55metaG_FD_128002 | JGI IMG/M metagenome (GOLD analysis project Ga0185299, IMG submission 128002) | Iron sulfur acid spring bacterial and archeal communities from Banff, Canada, to study Microbial Dark Matter (Phase II) - Paint Pots PPA... ...
CCTGAGCGAAGTTTTCGTGCGCTAACGCGCAGGAAAACGCAGTCGAAGGATCCCTTTGCACCAAGGGCAACTCTTGGTCAAATCGGCGAGTTTTTGCTTGAATCGCCACTGAGCGTCCTTCGGCGAAGTGCCTCCCTCTGTCATGAAAATTCCCTGCGCGACCAAAGCTGCGCGATGCGGGAAGGGATCCTTCGACTTCGCGTAGCGATTCGCAAATGCGAATCGCTCTGCTTCGCTCAGGAAGACAGAGAATGAAGTCCCAGACGTTTTTATGAGACGATAACTCTAGCCCCATGATTCAGCTTTCCGGCGCCGGAAAACGATTCGGCCACAAACTGCTTTTCGAAAACGTGGACTGGCTGGTCACGCCGCGAGATCGCATCGGCCTGGTGGGCGGCAACGGCACCGGCAAATCCACGCTGATGAAGATTCTTGCGGGCATGGACACCTTCGACTACGGTACCCTGACCGTCACAAAAGGCACGTCCGCCGGCTATCTTCCGCAGGATGGCCTCACGCTCTCCCGACGGAGCGTGTTCGCCGAGTGCATGTCGGTGTTCGATGATCTGCGGGCGATGGAAACTGAGCTGGACTCGTTGACTCACAGCATGGCGGAACTTGACCACACCAGCCCGCAATACGACGCCGTCGCCGACCGCTATCACCGCGTGGAACATGAGTTCCGCACGCGCGACGGATACTCGATTGAGGCTGAGGTCGGGCGAGTGCTGATGGGGTTGGGTTTCACAAAGGAAGACTGGCCGCGGCTGACCGATGAGTTCTCCGGTGGATGGCAGATGCGGCTCGCCCTGGCCAAGCTTCTTCTGCAAAAACCTAACTTGCTCCTGCTCGACGAACCCACCAACCATCTCGATCTCGAAGCGCGCAACTGGCTGGAAGAATATCTGCAAAATTATCCACATGCCTTCGTGCTGATTTCGCACGACCGCTATTTTCTCGACGTGACGGTCAACAAGATTGCCGAAGTCTGGAATAAGCGTTTTTGGTTCTATACCGGCAACTACGATAAGTTTCTCGCCCAGAAAACGCAGCGCAACGAGCAACTGCAGGCCGCCTACCGCAACCAGCGGGATCGCATCGAGCAGCTCGAGGTCTTCATCAACCGCTTTCGCTACCAGGCTACGAAGGCTAAACAGGTGCAGAGCCGCATCAAGGAATTGGAAAAGATCGAGCGCATCGAAGTACCGCCGGAGGAAAAGACCATCCATTTTTCTTTTCCGCAGCCCAAGCCCAGCGGCCGCATCGTGGCGGAATTCGAAGACGTGGCCAAAATATATCTGGGAAAAAACGGAAGCGCCGACAAGGAGGTGTTCCGCAATGTCAACTTCATGATCGAGCGCGCAGACCGCATCGCCCTAGTTGGCGTCAATGGCGCGGGCAAATCCACGCTGATCAAACTGCTTGCCGGCACCGAGGCTGTGACGCGCGGTGAATACCGCCTCGGCCACAATGTGGAAGCCGACTACTTCGCGCAGGATCAATATAAAGAGCTCGACGCCGGCGCCCGCATAATTGATGACCTTGCGGAAGCGTCACCCAGTTCGGGCGAGACTGAATTGCGCAGCCTGCTCGGCTGCTTCCTGTTTTCCGAAGACGATGTGTTCAAAAAGATCGGCGTGCTATCCGGAGGCGAACGCGGACGCTACGCTCTGTTGCGTCTACTGTTGCACCCGGCCAACTTCCTGCTGCTCGACGAGCCTACCAACCACCTCGACTTGCGCGCCAAGGATGTACTGCTGGACGCACTGGTGAAATATACCGGCACGGTCGTTTTCGTCTCGCATGATCGTTATTTCATCGACAAGCTGGCCACGCGCGTCTTCGAAGTCGGCGACGGCAAAGTGGAAGTCTTCCCCGGGAATTACGAAGACTATCTCTGGCGTAAACAAGGCGGCCAGCGCGTCGCGCCCACGCTGGACGATGTTCCCGGCGCGACCGCGAGCAGATCCGAAACAACCAATGCCTCTGTTCTCGGCTCCGCTGCGAAAAGTAGGGAGCAGACGGAGTCTGATCCTGCGAACGGGAACGGAACCACCGCCGCGCCCGAGTCCAGAAAACGCCTGAACCCCATCAAGCGCAAGCAGCTGGAAGACCGCGTCCACCAACTGGAAGAAGAGATCAGCCGGACGGAAAGGGCTATTGCGCACCTGGAAACCGCCCTGCAGAATTTCGTCAGTGCGGATGAAAGCCAGCGCCAGGCGCAGGAACTCGGCCAACGCAAATCAAGTCATGCCGCGCTGATCGCGGAGTGGGAAGGTCTCGCGGCCAGCCTGCAGGGGGCTGAATAAACGATCGGAACGCGTCTACACGATTGTTTACGCCGCCGCACCCGTACAACATCTTCCGTAATCTCTCGCCTCTACTTACGTCTGTGCGATATTCAGATTGGCCACTAGGCCAGCAACTGCCGAAGGCCACCAAATTTCAAACACCCGCATGACCCAGGTGTCAGGCGCTTTTCGTGAACGTAGCCAAGCGCCGCGCGGAGACCCAAGGAAGGTCACATGCTTCAGTCGTCGGACTCGTTCAATCCCAAGGCCGCATCGCCGGCTTCCAACCCCAACGCATACAACCCGATTAAGACCGTCACAGCTCCGGTGGATCAGGCCACTATCGGTCGCACCCTTTACATCAAGGGCGAAGTCAGCGGCTCCGAAGCCCTTTACATCGATGGCCGCATCGAAGGCAAAATCACCATGCCCGAGAGCCGGGTCACCATTGGACGCAATGGCAGGGTTGACGCAAGCATCCAGGCCCGCGAAGTTGTGGTTATGGGCAAGGTAACCGGCAACATCGAATGCAGCGATCGCGTGGATATCCGTGCCGAAGGTTCAGTGCACGGCGATATTTCCACCACGCGCATCAGCGTCGAAGACGGCGCCGCGCTCAAGGGCGGAATTCAGGTCCGCAGCTGCGAGGGAAAACATAAAGACTCGCAGCCGCAGAATCAATCTAAACCAGCCGAGGCCTCCAAGGCTCACGCTGCCTCCGCCAGCGTATAATTGGCCGAAAGACTCTCCAAAAAAACGGGGCACGCTCACGCGTGTCCCTTTCACTTTGGAATATCGCGAGAGACGTTGCTTGCAACGTCTCTCGCCACGATACACGGCGCCGCCGGCAAGAGGTAGCAAGCTACGTCTCTACGATGATTTTATTTCTTCTCCGCCGGCCGTAAATCCAACGCCGCTGAATTCATGCAATAGCGCAGCCCGGTCGGCGCCGGACCATCTTCAAACACGTGCCCCAGATGCGCGTCGCACTTGGCGCAACGAACCTCAGTTCGCACCATGCCGAACTTTGAATCCCGATGCTCGACCACGTTGCTGGCCTCTCCAGGCTTATAGAAGCTCGGCCATCCGGTCCCGGAATTAAACTTTGTCTGCGAATCGAATAGCGGAGACCCGCAGCACACGCAGTGATACATCCCCGGTTCTTTGGTGTCCCAATATTTGCCGGTAAACGCACACTCGGTTCCGGCCTCGCGGGTGACGTGGTACTGCTCGTCGCTCAGCTGCTTCTTCCATTCGGCTTCGGTCTTCGTGACTTTCTCTGCAGTCTTTTCAGCCATAAATTAACTCCATTCTGATGAATGTTCCTGCGAGATTAGATGTTTCCGGGTGGCCAAAGTGGCAGACGCTACTTATCCACCTCCTCGCCCACTTTGCGATACTTGCCTCGGAAAAAGAGCAGCGGCTCGCCCTCCCGCACCACCACGTCCTCGACCTCGGCAATAAAGATTGTATGGTCTCCGGCATCTTGCGACGAGCGCAGACGACACTCCAAATATGCCAGTGCTCCTTGCAACTTGGGAGTTCCGTGTTGAGTTCGTTCAAAGCGCGCCCCGGCTTCGACCTCGGCGTTCTCGTGGGTGCGCTCCGTACGCGCATAGTACTCGGAAATCGCCTGCTGATCTTCGGCCAGCACATTGATTCCGAATCGCTTCTTGGCGTGCAGATGGGCGTGCGTTCGCGTGGTGTGATCGACGCACACCAGCACCAGCATCGGGTCGAGGGATACCGACGCAAACGCGTTTGCGGTCATGCCGTGCACTTCGCCGTCGAGGTCCACCGTGACAATGGTGACGCCCGTGGCAAAGCGCCCCATCGCTCGTCGAAAGTCGACAGAATTCAAGGTCATATTGTAGAGGCGTTGCTGGCAACGTCTCTCTATCCATCGTTCGTGGTGCCGCCGGCCAGACGGAGCAAGCTACGTTTCTACGGCAATTCCGCCTACATTACCATGCCCCGGCGTTGTATCATTCGATTCAAGTGACTGTGTCGACCATTTCGGGTGCGAGCTCGGAACAGCGCTCAGCATGCGCCTCAGTCTTCGCCGACGTCCATACCGGTCTCCCAATCTCGCGCGAAGCCGCGGTGCATCTCATCCGCTGCCTGGATGACGACCTTCCCGAACTCCTTGCTGCTGCCCGCGCGGCCAAAGAGCGGTTCAAGCCCAGCATCATTACCTACTCGCGCAAAGTTTTCCTGCCGCTGACCAATCTCTGCCGCGACTACTGCGGATACTGCACCTTCCGGCGCGATCCAGGCGACCCCGGCGCTCACACGATGACGCCGGATGAAGTTCTCGCGGTCGCCCGCGCCGGCGAAAAACTGGGATGCACCGAAGCCCTCTTCTCTCTAGGCGACAAGCCTGAGTTGCTATTTCCTGCGATGCGCGACGCTCTGCGCCGCCTTGGTTACAAGTCCACGCTGCATTATCTCGAAGCCATGTGCGAACTGGTGCTGCGCGAGACCACTCTGCTGCCGCATCCTAATCCCGGCCTACTGAGCGCTGAGTGGATTACGCGATTGGCCGCCGTGTCCCCCAGCATGGGCCTTATGCTGGAGACTACGAACGCCGATCTGCTCGCGCCCGGCAGGGCTCACGATAATGCTCCCGATAAAGTCCCGGCGAAACGCCTGCGCACCATCGAAGAGGCGGGCAAGCAGAATATCCCGTTCACGACAGGCTTGTTAATAGGTATCGGCGAATCGCTCGAAGACCGCATCGACACGCTGCTCGCGATCCGCGACTTGCATGAACGTTACGGTCACATCCAGGAAGTGATCGTACAGAATTTTCGCGTCAAGCCCGCAATTCCCATGGCACGCTGGCCCGAGCCTACTCGCGGCGAGATGCTGCGCACGGTGGCGGTAGCTCGGTTGTTACTCCCTAATGTCAATATTCAGGCTCCGCCCAATCTCTCCGCGCCTTACTATCATGAGTTAGTGGACGCGGGCATCAACGATTGGGGAGGGATTTCGCCGCTGACCCCCGACTTCATCAATCCGGAAAAGCCCTGGCCGCACCTGGAGCAACTACGCCTGCGCACCGAAGCCAAGGGATTCACCTTGCGCCAGCGCCTTCCGGTATATCCGGAATTTATTCCTGCGATAACGGTGAAGCCGGGCGTGTTGTCAGAAAAACTGCGTTCCGCGGCAAACGATCAAGGCTTGGCCAAAATGACGAGGGCGGCATGATCTGCGTCCTCAGCGGGGGAACCGGAGGCGCCAAGTTTATCGACGGACTCCAGCAGGTCATGCCCGCCGAAGAGATCACGGTGGTCGTCAATACCGGCGATGACCTGCTCTGGTGGGGCCTATACGTTTCCCCCGACATCGATTCCATCACCTACGTGCTTTCCGGAATGCTCAGCCGCGAACGCGGATGGGGCGTGAAGGGCGATACGTTTCTTTGCCTGCAGGCCATGGGGCAACTGGGCGAACCCACGTGGTTCCACACCGGCGACCGCGATCTCGCCATGCACTTGCTTCGGTCGCGTCTGCTGGCCGAGGGCAAGACGCTTTCCGATGCTACCGCCGTCATCTCCGAAAAGCTCGGCGTCAAAGCACGAGTCCTCCCCATGAGCGACTCGCGGGTGGAAACCCGTGTGGATACGCCGGTGGGCGAACTGAGCTTTGAAGAATATTTCGTCCAGCGCTGGTACCAGGATCCGGTAAACTCGGTGCGTTTTGCCGGAGCCTCCGACGCAGAGCCAGCGCCGGGAGTCATCGACGCCATCGCCTCCGCCGACGCTGTCATTATCGCTCCGAGCAATCCCATCACTAGCATCGGCCCCATCCTGGCCGTGCCCGGTATTCGCGAGCAGTTGCTGCGTTGTCGCGGAAAAGTTGCCGCCATTAGCCCGATCGTCGGCAACGCCCCCGTCGCAGGCCCGGCGGGAATTCTGATGGCCGCTCAGGGATTGCCCTGTTCCATCGTCGGCGTCGCACACGCGTACGAGGAATTCATCGACGTTCTGGTCTGCGATAACCGCGACAACCGCGCCGCTGAACTGCTGCGCGCCAACGGTTTGACGGTGCAGTGTACGCAAACCATCATGCGGACCGCGGAAGACAAGGCGGCCCTGGCGCGAGAAGTGCTCTCCTTGGTTTCGACACTGCGCGCGCAGAACGAGACTCAGGCCCATGGCCACGCTTTTCGACGTCTGGACCAGCAGCCGTGATTCTCGTTCCCGTTAAAAACCTGTCTGCGGCAAAGCAGCGTTTGGCGACGGTTCTCGACCAACCGTCCCGCACCGCGCTGGCGCAAGCCATGCTGCATGACGTGCTCGCCGCGCTGCATGGCTGGAAAAACCGTCCGCAAGTTGCGGTCGTCAGCAGCGATCCCTACGCGATAAAGCTGGCCGAAGAGTATAAATTCGAAATCATCCGGGATCCCAAGAATCCGGGTGAAACGGGGGCCATCGAGATGGCGACTCGCCAGTGCGTCGAGCAGGGCGTCGAGAGTACGCTGGTGATTCCGGCCGACATTCCGCTGATTCAATCGTGGGAGCTCGAAGAAATACTGAATCAAGCCCCGGTTGAAGGCAGCGTCCTGGTCCCTGCCGCGGACGGACGCGGCACCAACGCCGCTTTCCGCCGTCCCGCAAACCTTTTTCCGCTGCGCTTCGGGAATGACAGCTTCAAACCGCATCACGCCGCCGCGCAAGCGACGGGCAAGCCCTGTATCGTGCTAAACCTTCCGGGAATTGCTGTTGACGTAGACAATCCCGCAGATCTGCAACAACTGATTTCTCTCCCCGGCGAAACCCGAGCCCAGGGTCTTGCTCGCGAATATATTCGGGCAGCCACTGCTCGTGTGGGGACGGACGCCCCGCCAGTCCAGCCGCGAAGCGGCGCGGGGTAAGGACTACCGCCAGTCCTTCAGACAGCTATCATTACCAAATGAGCGAGGGAACACGCCAGAAGCAATCAGCAGCAAAGCCGCGCAAAAATTCGGACCACCGCCCTTCGGCTCCGCTCAGGGTAAACTCCAGCCGTGAGTTGGTGGCTGCGGATCAGTTAGCCCGGAAAGGGCGAAAGAAATTTCCAGCCGCAACCTCCAATGAGCTTCGCCTAATCCCAATCCCCGTCGCCGACGAAATCCGCCCTGGCGACTCGCTCCCCGACAAACTGCTCGGCTCCCTTCGGAAACACCGCCTCCCCCTTCAACCCGGCGACATCCTGATCATCAAACATAAAATCGTCTCCAAATCCGAAGGGCGCCTCGTCGATCTCGCCACGATTCACCCTTCCGCGGAATCCATTGCGCGGGCGAAACAATACGACCTCGACCCCCGCGTCATTGAACTGGCCCTGCGCGAAAGCCGCGCCGTCATTCGCCGCAAGAACGGCGTGCTCATCACGGAAACGCATCACGGATTCCTCTGCGCCAACAGCGGCGTCGACGTCTCCAACGTCAACGGAGGGGCTCACGCGCTTCTGCTCCCCGAAGATCCGGACCGGTCCGCATCCAATCTGCGCCGCGCCCTCAAGAAGCAGACCGGCGTCACCATCCCCGTGATCATCACCGACAGTTTCGGCCGTCCCTGGCGCGAAGGCTTGACGGAGTTCGCCATCGGCATCTCTGGAATGAAGCCGCTACGCGACGACCGCGGCCGCTGCGATCCGCACGGATATAGGCTAAAAGCCAGCGTCGAGGCGGTCGCCGACGAACTGGCCTGCGCCGCCGGACTGGTCTGCGGTAAACTCAACCGCGCTCCGGCGTGCATAGTCCGCGGCTTCCGCTACGACCGCGGCCCGGGAAAAGTCCGCGACCTGCTGCGGCCTGCAGCCACCGACCTATTCCGCTAGAACTTCCGCTACACTGTAGGGATGTTGCTTGCAACGTCTCTTGCCGGCGCCGGCAAATCCACCGTGGCAAGGAGAGACGTAGCAAGCTAAGTCTCTACGGAGAGTGTCATGCACGAACTCACATCTTCGGAATTGGAAGCTTTCCCTTCGCTCGAATGGTCTGACATCGCCCCACGATTGACCCCTTCCCTGCGGTCTTCTTTAGAAACGGTACTCGAAAGACAGAACGGCGCGGAGTTATCGCTGGAAGATTCTTACAGGCTGGCTAACTCCGAAGGTGACGATCTCCTCGGGCTGCTGGTGGCCGCCAATCTGCTGCGCGCCGAACTCGCGGGCAACATCGTGACCTACGTGGTCAATCGAAATATTAATTTCACCAACATCTGTTTCGTGGGATGCAAATTCTGCGCTTTCAGCCGCGGCCCGCGCGAGTCGGACACTTATTTCCTCACGCTCGAACAGATGGCGCAAAAGGCAATCGAAGCCTGGCAACTCGGCGCCACCGAAGTCTGCATTCAGGGCGGCTTGCCTCACGACCTTCCCAAGTTCCACTATCGCGACATTCTCCGCGCCATCAAGAACACCGTCCCGCGCATGCACATTCATGCTTTTTCGCCAATGGAAATTGTCTATGGCGTCGAACTCACCGGCATGCCGCTGGCGGACTATCTTTCCATGCTGCGCGACAACGGCCTCGGCACACTGCCCGGCACGGCCGCCGAAATTCTCGACGACGAGATCCGACACATCCTCTCCGCCAACAAACTTTCTACTGCGCAATGGGTCGAAGTCATTCGCACCGCGCACCGCTGCGGCATCCGCACGACTTCGACTTTGATGTACGGACACACCGAAACACCGGCGCACTGGGTCCGCCAGATGAGACTGCTCCGCGACATCCAATCCGAGACCGGAGGCTTCACCGAGTTCGTCCCGCTCGGCTTCGTCCACCAAAACACGCTGCTCTTCCATCAAGGTCTGGCGCGCACCGGCCCAACCCTGGCCGAGCATCTGAAAGTTCATGCTCTGGCCCGACTGCTGCTCGCCGGCTCGATCAACAATATTCAAGTTTCGTGGGTGAAACTGAATCGACGCCTCTCGCAACTCTGCCTGCACGCCGGAGCCAACGACTACGGCGGAACATTGATGGAAGAAAATATTTCCCGCGAAGCCGGCTCCACCGCCGGCCAGTACACCAGCCCGGAAGACTTTGAATCGCTCATTCTGGAGATGGGACGCATCCCTGCCGAGCGCAACACTACTTACTCCCGCATCCACATCAAAGCGCCGCTAATCGAATGCATCGCCGAAGAATCGTTCGAGGCGGAATTCGCGTGAACTCCGGTGTCACGGGCGCGCGCCCCATCGCCATCATCGGCGGTACCGGCCCCGCAGGCATGGGACTGGCCCTACGCTGGGCCCGCGCGGGAGAAACCATCATTATCGGATCGCGGGACGAGAGGCGTGCGCAACAGGCCGCTGCGTCGATCCAACAAAGGATTGGAGACGAGGCCAAAATATCGGGGATGGAAAATGCCGCCGCCTGCGCCGCCGCCGACATTCTCATGTTGACGGTGCCCTTTGAAGGCCAAGCGGGGCTTCTGAAGAAACTCAAATCCGCCATCACCGAGGGCAGCATCCTCATTGACGCTACCGTGCCGTTGGCGGTTGCAGTGGGCGGACGCGCCTCGCGCACGGTGGGCGTGTGGCAAGGCTCCGCCGCTCAGCAGGCTGCAGAACTCGTGCCCGACGGTGTGAGCGTGGTCGCGGCCTTCCACAATGTTTCCGCCGAGATGCTCGGCACCGACACTCCGCTCGATTGCGACGTCGTCGTCTGCAGCGACGATCCCGATGCCGCGCAGCTCACCCGCGAACTGGCGGCAAAAATTCCCGGCGTCCGCGGCATCGACGGCGGCAAACTCGAAAACGCCCGCATTATCGAGCAAATTACTGCTCTGCTCATCGGCATGAACTTCCGCCACAAAGGCCACGCCGGAATCCGCATCACCGGACTGCCTCCCAGCGCTTACCGCTGACGGCATTCATCAGGAGCTCTTGTTCTTTTGAACCAGAATGACCAACTCGACGCAGCCTTGCAATATCACAGCGGCACTAAGCATTCCTATCAGAGCCTGCGCATGCATCCCTACACGTTGGATTGGGAGAACAAGCCTCTACTCTTCAAAATTTATCCGACACTCGAAGTTACGCGACTGCCGCGCGATTTCCATGACACCGGCAGGGGGGCGCTCTCCGCGATTGCGGATGTGAACGCGCCAGTGGAAACTGAAGCCATCCCCGATCTTGAAACATTGGCGCAGCTGCTTTTTTTCTCGGCCGGCGTCATCCGCAGCAAGAAACATGCGCAGGGTGAAACTTTTTTTCGCGCTGCCGCCTGCACCGGCGCGCTCTACGAAATCGAACTGTATGTCGTCTGCACCGATCTTCCGGGGAGAGCCCTGCCCGGAGTCAAGAATGCTCCGGGCCTCGCGGCTGGCGTCTACCATTTCGGCGCCGCAGAATTTGGCCTGCGCCAACTTCGTTCCGGCGATTTTCGGCAGGCCCTGGTCCAGGCCACCGGCACCGACTCATCGGTGGCACACGCTCCCGTGACGATCATCTGCACCGGGACGTACTGGCGCAACGCCTGGAAATATCACTCAAGAACCTACCGCCATTTCGGCTGGGACAACGGAACGATCCTCGCCAATCTTCTGGCGATGTCGGCCGCTTCAAATCTTTCTGCCAAGGTCGTCGCCGGGTTTGTTGACTCTGAAGTAAATTTGTTGCTCGGCCTCGATAGCAGTCGGGAAGTCGCATTTTCTTTGGTTCCCATCGGGCACACGCAGGCGACGCCATCCACATCTCCCCCCATCGCTCCCCTTGAGCTACCGATCGTCCCCTATTCCGAGTCGGAAGTCGAATATCCTGCGATGCGCAAGATGCACGAAGCGTCCTCGCTGGATTCCGGGACCGAGGTCGCCGCCTGGCGCGGCCAGACGCCACCAAACGACTTTCCAGCCCCAAAAGAAATCAGAACACTACAGCCGCTCGACGACTCCCGCATTCCCGCCGAGTCGATCGAGCAAGTCATCTCGCGCCGAGGCTCTACCCGAAAATTCGCGCGGGACCCTCTCACAAAGCCCCAGCTTTCGACCCTCCTCGACCGCGCCACGCGCGGCATTCCAGCCGATTTCCTCGATCCTCTCGGAAGCCATCTTAACGACCTGTATCTGATCGTCAACAACGTGCTGGGCCTTGGGCCCGGAGCCTACGTGTACCACTGGGAAGAAAAGCAACTTGAACTCCTGAAGCCCGGAGACTTCCGCGACAAAGCGGGGTATCTGGGACTCGAGCAACAGCTCCCTGCCGATTCTGCCGTCGATGTATTCTTCCTCGCCGACCTGAAAAGCATTTTGCAACGCTACGGCAACCGGGGATATCGCGCCGTGCAGCTGGAAGCCGGAATTCTGGGCGGCAAACTCTATCTCGCCGCCTACGCTCAGCGCCTCGGCGCCACAGGCCTCACGTTCTATGACGACGACGTGGTCAGTTTCTTCTCTCCGCACGCCCGCGGCAAGAGCGCAATTTTTCTGGTAGCCCTCGGCCGCAGCGCAGCCAAGCTCACGTAGGACAGCCGAGGCGGCTGTCCCTACGTGATTTCTACTCCTCTGCTACCGGCGCCGTCATCTCTTCCGCCGGCTCTCCGCCCGCCATCGCCTGCGCGATGATCAGCTTCCGTGCTTCGACGCGAATCTTCGGCAGCTGCACGCTAAACCACCATGCTCCCATCACCGAAGCCAGGCCGCCGATCGCAACCGTGAGCGATGCCCCGAGCCGATCCGACAGCGCACCGCCGAGCAGCGCTCCAATCGGGGCCATCCCCATGAACATCATTGAATACACCGCCATGGTCCTCCCGCGCAGCGCGTCGGGCACCATCACCTGAATCAACGTATTCGACGATGCCATCTGCAGCATGATGAAATATCCGACCGGCAGCAGAAGAAGCACCGACAGCCAGAACGATGTGGAAAACGAAAACAGCATCAGGCTTACACCAAAACCCGCACAGCATACCGAGATCCAAGTTCCCAGGCCCTTTACCCCCGAGCGCACTGCCAGAGTGAGCGCTCCCAATAGCGCTCCCACGCCCGCTGCGCCCATCAGAATTCCCAGGCGCACCGCTCCTAAATCGTGCGATCCAATCAGAGACGCGAACTCTTGCCCGCCGTTGTGCAAAATCTTGTCGGCAAAAATTGGCATCAGCACGACGTAGGGCATCCCCGTCATGCTCACCAGCCCCAGCAAGATCATCAGGGCCCGAATGGGCGCCGTGCGATTCACGAACTGGAATCCCTCGAGCATGTGCTCCCACGGCGACGCCTTCACCGACACTCGCGCCGGAGCGTGCACATTCATCATCATCAGTCCGGCGATGACAGCAATGTAGCTGGCGCCATTCACAAAAAAACACCAGCCTTCTCCCAGCCTCGCCACAAGAACGCCGGCCACCGCCGGCCCAATCACGCGCGCCCCGTTGAACATGGAAGAATTCAGCGCGATGGCGTTCATTAAGTCTTCCTTGCCCACCATGTCCACTAGAAACGACTGGCGGCCAGGAATATCGAAGGCATTCACCACGCCCAGCAGCGCCGCCAGCACAAAGATGTGCCACACCTGCACGGTATGCGTCAGTGTCAGCGCTGCCAGAACGAACGCCAATAGCATCGACGCGACTTGGGTCGCAATCACTACATGCTTGCGGTTGCTGCGATCCGCGACAATACCGCCGAGCGGAGCTACCAGGAACACGGGAATCTGGCTGGCGAATCCCACCGCGCCCAACTTCAACCCCGAACCGGTCAGGCGGTAGACAAGCCACGACTGGGCCACCGTCTGCATCCAGGTGCCGATCAGCGAAATCAGTTGTCCGCTGAAAAAAAGTTGGAAGTTGCGATGCCGCAGCGCCCGCCCCGCCGCCTGCCAACGGAGTCTGCGACTCTCAGGCGTAGCTTCCCCTTTGGCAGAATTCTCTTGGATGGAAGTCTTCGGATCAGCCACTGTCACTTTGGATGACGATGCGCCATCTTGTGAACCACTATATCGCGTCTCGGTTCTCGGAGCAGACTCCGGTTTGCTTTAGAATTCCATGCGATAGGAATTTTGGCCGTCTAATTCCACCTCAGGGGCAACTTCTCGGCCCCAGTCCTCCTCCGAATCTAACTTTGGGAAGGAGTTCGGCGGCCGACCGGAGGGACGAACTTGGCCCTTCACTTATTTGCCGTCGTAAGATAAAGTAGCGCCAGCGCTTTTGGGCTGTTGGGCAAAGGAAGGACGCCACTTATGACCACGCCTTCAGTTGGAGTTGAACGTCGAGTCGGGCAGCGGTTTCCCTATCTTCTTCCGCTATCTCTGCGCCAACCCGCAGAATCGCTCGAAGGCGTTGGATTCACTCAGGATCTCAGTTCGCGCGGCGTCTTTTTCTTCACTGATGCTCCACTCACCGAAGGCGCAGAAATCGAAATCACACTCCGGATGCCGTCCGAGATCACTTTGGGCGAGAGCATGCCCGTACGCTGCCGCGCTCGCATCTTACGAGTAATCCGACCTTCCGCTCCATCGACGTCTTCGCGCGCCGACGCTAAGATCGGAGTCGCGGTTCGCCTCGAGGGCTACGAATACCTCCCCGAGTCCCACCCGTCTGCCGCCACTTTTCCCAGGGTCTCAAGTCTTCATTCACACCAGGACCATGAGGAAGACCAACCCGTGGCTCAGCGCTCCGGTCGTCATGTTTTGAGCTAGCCCTTCTCCGCCCGAACTCTTTACCGCCAGCCCGCTTCCGCAGTCTTCCGCCATGCCGCAGGAGGTCTTAAAATTATTTTTCTTAGCTCCCAAAAGTGTCTTTTCAACTTCGCAATCCTGGCATACAATCACTGGCAACAAAGGGCGGGACTGTCCCCGGTTTTTCGACGTTGTGCACTTCCTCCCAGACTCTCACCGTGGGTATACGCGGCCTGATGTTCGCGCCGATTGCGTGCGGAAGCGCTTTCGTGCCATTACCTAGGTCACTTGGCGGGAGTAGGTTCTATTTTTAACATGCAGACACCGAGAGAAATCAGCGAGAACCGCGTAATGCATGGTATCGGCGTTGCCCTGCTCACTGGGGACCAGGACCACCTATCCGCATTGCAAAATCGTCTGGAAGCGACGCGCCTGGGCAAGGTTGTGTTCAGCCATGCCGGGTTTCCCGCCGGACCCACTGACGCCATTCTGCGTCAGCTTCAGGATTCTCGCGCCGAAGTTGTTATCGTCGACATTCCCGCGCAAGACCCGCAGCGCGCCATCCATACGATCGAACTGATTCGCTCCACCACTCAGCAGATTGCCATCTTCGCCAACGGCGAAATGACCCGCCCGGTCAACATCGTGGCCAGCATGCGCGCGGGCGCCGGCGAATATCTCGATCACTCCGCTGGTTCTGAGCCGCTGCTCGAAGCGCTCACTCGCTTTAGCTCCTCCCGCACCCGCAGCCTCGGCGGCGCAGGCAAGGCCCGAGTATTTACTTTCCTTGGCGCCAAAGGCGGCGCGGGATGCACCACCGCCGCAGTCAACACCGCCGTGGCGCTGCAACAGTCACATGGAAATGTGGTTCTCGTCGACTTCGCTGCCATTGGTCACGCCGCGCTCCATCTCAACTTGCGGCCCCAATTCGGCGTGCTCGACGCCCTGCAGAATCTCAACCGTCTCGACGTCACTTTGCTCGACGGTCTCATGACCCCGACCAAGGATGGCCTGCATCTGCTGGCCGGACCGCAGCAACCGTATCCCACCGAGCCAACTCCTGGTGAACTGGCTCGATTATTCGACCTGCTGGTTAATCACTACCGCTTCGTCATTGTCGACGCCTCCAGCCGTCTCGACGCCACCACGCACCTGCTCTCCGATCTTTCGAACGCCGTGCTCGTGGTCGCGCAAACCGACGTGGTTTCGCTGTGGAGCGCTGGACGCATTCACACCTTCCTCGAAGAAGGCACCGGTCGCGACCGCATGCGGATAGTGCTGAATCGCTACAAGAAAATTCCGGGCTTTAACGAAGGCGATGTCGAACGAGCGACCAACTGTAAAGTTCTTTGGAAGGTTCCCAACGCCTTTCAGGCCGTGTCTCCCGCCATCGACCACGGCACCCCAGTGGTCCTGCAGGATGGTCCCGAGATCAGCCGCTCTTATCGCGCCTTGGCCGCGACCCTGGCCGAAGCGTCCTCGCAATCTGACGGAAGCCCCGATCTAATCTACGGCCCGGAAGGCGCACCGAAGAAAGCCCCAGGCCGCCTGAATCTTTCCCCCCTGCGCGCGGGACAATAACCCGATCCTAATACCTGGTCCCGCAAATCCAACCAACTTTGCTCTTTGCGGCCTTCGCGAATCCTCTGCGCCCTCAGCGGTTAAGATTTTGTTCGCGCGGTCCCCGCAAATCGCATCGAGACACTATTTCCGCGCCGGTGCCGCATCCTGGGGAAACATCTTAAACACCACGTCCCGCGCGTGCGAGGTCACTTTCTTGTTCTCGTCGCTGTCGTTCACCGTCAGCGTTCCCTTCAGTACGAAATAGTTCTCATCCCCCGGATTCTTCCCTTCCCCACGCTCTACCGTCCCCTTAAAATCGAACGCAACCCCGTGAACAATGTCCGTGGTAAAACTTAATTTGTTCCCGTCGATTTTCCCCGTCTTGAAAAACTGATCGAGGAATGCCCCTTTGTCACTTTCTCCCTCGCCGAATCGCGAGACGAATCCGGAAACGTGTCCTGCGTCTTCCACCGTCACCTGCACGAATTCCCCGTCTTTCAGAAACGAGTACATGCCCGAATACTGCTGCCCACCCGAACCCTGGGCCGCGGCTGCTGACTTGGTCCCCGTCTTGGCATCCTGCGCGCGCGTTTCCGCTTTGGGCGGGCTACCCCCTAGAACCAGCACAACAGCAAAAATGAAATATATTTTCTTCATCGATACTATCCCCGCTCAATCGTACTCCAGGTCTTATTCTCAAGCGTAGCCAGGCGGTGGACGTTTTAGTGGTAATGGATGAGCTCGCTTTCCCAGGCTGTGTGCTCGCGGTGTCGACCCATCGGAGTAATAGAAGGTGAGCGGGTCACGAAGAAGGACAAAGAAGGCAATGATCGAATCGTGGCAGTCCAAGAGGACGCTCATAGCTGGGGCCGACATAAAAACGATTGACGAATTGGGTACCGAGTTCTGTCGTGAGCTGGAGGAGTTCTTTGTAAACTACCACAGGCTTTGGGGCAAAGAATATCGTGTGCTGGATGTGAAAGGTCCTGCCGCCGCGCGAAAACTCGTGAAATCTAGCCCGAAGTGATCATGAGCACTAAAAGCCAAAAGAGCCCAAGCGCTCTCACTTACCCTTGGTCGCCTTCCCGTCCATTACCGTCGACCATTTGGTGCCATCCGGAGACATTTCGAATGCGAAGTTGTACGACGTCGGTGAAGTGATCTTCATGGTGAACCGCCCCTTCACTGTCGTGCCGCCCATCTTCTCGTCGCTCGTCCATGTCCAGGTGTCGCCATCCACTGAGCCCTTGGAGTCGTCGAATTCTCCCCAACTATTGAACTCGCGGTAGGTGTAAGTCTTGTCGTTGCTCGAATATCCCATTAGTGAAATTCCAGTTCCATTCCCCATCCCACTCTTGAAATCCGCATGACAGACGATAAAGAAGCCACCTTCCATCCACTCGCACTTCTCGTTTTCCGTCATCTTCCCGCCCGCACCCATCGGGCTGGGTTTCATGTCACCATCCAGCGTCCAGGTCCCGGCGAACATGTCGAGCTTCTTGAGTTCCGGCCCAGGCTTCGGCATCTCCATCTGCGCGAGCGCCGCTGCCGCCAGCGCCATCCACACTGCTCCAATCATTGCTAAGGATTTCATGCGCCCCCCGTGAGGCATTGTCGATTGTTGGTTTCTGATTGTTGATTGAAAAGCACGCCGCGGCAGTCATCCAACCGCGGCGAAATAGTAGTCTTACTCCTGCAGACCCGTCAACCACCATTTCGCGCGTTTTTCAATCAACAATCAACAATCAGCAATCAGCAATCTCCCTACCAGTCTCCCCAATGCGACGCTGTCATTTGCTGAAACTTCATCTTCCATGTGTCTCCCTGCTTCACCCAAACCGTGCTGAAGTGCTGATACCGCGGCGGCGGGCCCTGATCCTGCGCCGGAGGAACCCGCAGCACCACATCGTAGGTCACAATCGCCACACCCTCGGCTGCCATCACCACTTTCATATCGTAGGGCTGCAAATTCAGCCCGCCTTCGGCAAACTGGTCCAGCATGTCCTGCCGGTTATAGAGCTGCCCGTCGAAGGCCACAAAGGAAAAGTCTTCGGTCAGCGCGCGCTTGAAAAATGCGACGTCGCCCTTCTTTGCCGCGTCGACAAAGCTCATCTCCGAGCTCATCAGCGTCTGCTCCAATGGAGTCAGCGGCTTGGCCGGCGCATTTGCTTGTCCCATCCCGACACCAGTAAACACGCAACAAAGCAAAGCAATGAAGACTACGAAACCATATTTCATTAAGTCTCTCCCGGTGACATTTGTCTTTCCGGACAGCAAAGCGACGAGGAATCCGCAGTCCTCTCGCCACGAAATCACACTCATCACCCTTGTCGAATCCTTCCCGCCAGTTCTGCCCGCGGCACCGAAACCTGCTCGCCCGTCGCCAGATTCTTCAACGAGAAAGCGTCCGCCTTTACTTCATTCTCGCCCACGATGAGAATGTACTTCGCTCCCGCCTTCGTCGCAGCCTCAAACATCTTCTTCAGCCGAAATCCCTCATCCCCCAGCTCGACCGCCAAACCTTCGCGCCGCAAGTCTCCGGCCAGGCGCAACCCCTTCCGATTCATTCCTTCGCCCACAGGCGCGACATAAACATCCACACCAGCAGCAACCTCAGTAGCTCGCGCCTGCAGCGCCATCACCAAGCGGTCTTCTCCGATCGCAAATCCAATTCCCGGCGCCGGCTGCGGACTGCCCAACAATTCCGCCAATCCGTCGTACCGACCGCCGCCCAGAATCGCGTTCTGCGCGCCCAGCGCTCCGTGCGTGAATTCAAATGCCGTTCGCGTGTAATAATCCAACCCGCGAACCAGCCGCGGATTCACCTTGAAGGCAACTCCCGCCTCTTTTAACAGCGCCTGCACATTCTGAAAGTGCTCCCGGCTTTCCTCGCCGAGATAATCGCTGATCACCGGCAGTGTCGCGATCACCGGCTGATCCTCCGGCACCTTGCAATCAAACACGCGCAGCGGATTCGTCACCGCCCGCCGCTGGCAATCCGCGCACATCTGTCCCACGACTGGCTGCAGGGCCATGCGCAGCGCGTCGTTATAAGCGGCTCGATCCTTGGCGTCTCCGACGGAATTGATATAAAGAGTGAAGTCAGTAATCCCGAGCCGGCGCAACAAAGTATCCAGCATCTCCAACACTTCGGCATCGCGAATCGGCCGCTCGCTCCCCGCCGAAGCCGGACCAATCACCTCCGCCCCAATCTGATAAAACTGCCGATACCGCCCCTTCTGAGGCCGCTCCCGCCGAAACTGCGGCCCGATGTAATAGAGCTTGTTCAGTCCGCGATCCCAAAGTTTGTGCTCGATATAAGCGCGTACCACACCGGCGGTGTTCTCTGGACGCAACGTCAGCGACTGCCCCTTCTCACTGGCGGCCCGCGACCGATCCTCCCACGTGTACATCTCTTTCGCGACAATATCCGTCTCTTCCCCGACTCCTCGCGCAAACAACTCCGTCGCCTCGAAAACCGGCGTGCGAATCTCCTGGAAGTTGTAAGCGCGAAACACTTCCCGCACTGCCGCCTCCACAAAATTCCAGAGCGCCGTTTCCGGCGGCAACAAATCGCGCGTCCCTCGCACCGCTTTGATCATGAGCTTCCAGTCTTCTTAGTTTTTAAGAATGTCATCCTGAGCAAGGATTGGTCTTTGCGCCGCAGCGCAAAGAACAACCGCAGTCGAAGGATCCCTACTATTCACACCCCGTCACAGCCTGTCAGGGCGTTCTCCCAACACTCCGCACTTCACGATGAGAACGCCTTCGCGCATCCGAATGAGCATTTGTCTAAAAGGGGTCCTTCGACTCCGCAAGACGGTCGCTTGGCTCACCGCCTCGCTCCACTCAGGATGACAGCTCGGTACTACTCGGTACTCACTTCTGCCGCAAATACTCATCCTTATATCCAAGATAATTTGTCGCATACCGCATGATCATCTCCTGATCGGCGGCCTCCAGCTTTCGCCGAAACTTCCCCGGAGACCCCATCCACAATGACCCCGGCTCGACCACCGTCTTTTCCGGAATCAGCGTCCCGGCCGCGATGATCGACCCGGCCTCAATTCGCGCGCCATTCAAAATTATCGAGCCCATCCCAATCAAACAGCGATCCTCGATCACGCACCCATGCAGCGTGACCGAATGTCCCACTGTCACGTACTCGCCCAGATACACGCCCCACTGCTGCTTCATCCCATGCAGCACGCTGTTGTCCTGAATATTGGAATTAGCCCCAATGCGTATCTCATGTACATCGCCGCGCACCACCGCATTCATCCACACAGAGGCGTGCTCGCCCAGCACGACGTCGCCAATAATCTGCGCCGACTCGTCCACGAAACAAGTCGCCGGAATGGTCGGCCGCACACCTTTATAAGTTCGAATCATGATTAGGAAAGAAAATTGAAAGTACCATGAGTGAGCCACGTAGGGACAGCCGCCTCAGCCTGCCCTGAGCGCAGCCGAAGGCGCTGTCGGGTCAAGCGAAGCTCGACCAGGGTTGCCTCAGTGCGACTCAGTGCCCTCTGTGGTTAAGGCCTTCGATTCCCACTCCGGGAACAATCCCAAAATAGTTCGTCCCACATCACAGAGCTTTCGCGCCTCACCGTGCTATACAGATCTAGGTTTCTCAATCTTCCGCAGAGAACATTCCGGCCGCGCTCTCCTAGGACGCGCCTTTCCGGCACTTCTCCGCGGAGTTCTCTGCCTCGCGTCCGGTTAACGCGCGTCGGTCCGTCCTCCGAGCTGCATCCTGCACTCCCGAGGCGACCTTATGTCCGCAACGCGTATAGTTCCGCTTCTAATCCTCGTTCTGATCGCAATGCCTGCGGCCCTAGCTGCCCAGGATGCCACTGGCTCCATCCGCGGAACCGTGTCAGACTCTTCCAACAGCCGCATCGCGCAAGCCTCAATCGTAATCGTAAACACCGCGACTGCCGCCCGCTTTACCGCCACCACCGACGCCGAGGGAGCTTTCGCCCTCGACCTGCTTCCGCCCGGCGATTACTCCGCCCGCGTCGTGGCCCAGGGCATGTCCCCTGAGGTCACGCCCCAGCTGCACGTCGATATCGGCGCCACCGCAAACTTGGAATTCCACCTCACCATCGCGGGAACCCATGAAAATATCACCGTCTCCGCCGCACCGGCCCTGGTCGAAACTCAACCCGCAGCCGTTTCGACGCTCCTCGACGAACGCGCCCTCAGCGATATGCCCCTCAACGGGCGCCGCTTCTCCGACCTCGCCCTATTCTCCCCCAACGTTACCCAGGACCCGCGCAGCCTCACCTCTTCCACCAACGGCGATCTTTCCTTCGGCGGCATTCGCGGATTCCAGACCACCACGCTGGTCGACGGCGGCGACTATAACAACGCCTTCTTCTCCCAGGCCCGCGGCCGTTATCGCGCTCCCTTCCAAATCTCCACCGAAGTCGTGCAGGAGTTCCGCGTCTCCACCAACACCTTCGGCGCCGAACAGGGCCGCTCCGCTGGAGCCGTGATTAACGTTGTCGCGAAGTCCGGCTCCAATCACATGCACGGCACGGGGTTCTACCACTTCCGCGATAGCTCTCTCGGGGCCGCCGACGCTTTCCTGGCGTTCAAGCCGCACAACCGCCAGCAGCAGTTCGGAGGCACCATCGGCGGCCCGCTCAAACGCAATAAGATTTTCTTCTTCGCCGGCTTCGATCAGCATATCTTCCACTCGCCCGATGTGGTCGAATTCCTGGACGGCACTTCGCAAGTCATTCCCGCCGCCGGCACCGGGCCATATACGCCGGGAGACTACGAAGCCTCCGACCAAGCCCTGGTTTTTTCCGCCGCCGCCCAACTTACCTCTCTTGCCGGAGAATATCCCGCCGCGCAAATCGGCAACAGCGCCTACGCCAAGCTCGACATCAATCTCACTCCGCATCATCAACTCGCGCTCCGCCTGAACACCACGCGCTACTGGGGAGCGAACAACGTCTTCCTCGATCCCGCGAGCCCGGTCACCTACGACTCCATCAGCGACAACGGCGAAGAACTGGTTTCCACTGAAACCGCATCGCTGTCCCTGACCTCCGGCCTGAGCTCGCGCTGGACCAGCCATCTCCGCGGCCAATTTTCGCGCGACCTGCAACAGTCCTACAGCAACACCGCCAACGTCCTGATTAAAATCCCCAACATCCTGGACGGCATCGGACGTTCCAATCTTCTTCCGCGCCAAACCCGCGAGCATCGGCTGCACCTGGCAGAAACTGTAAGTCACGATGGCAACCGCAATGCGTGGAAGTTCGGCGGCGACAGCCTCCTCACCTGGATCTACGATTTTTTTCCCAGCCAGCAAAGCGGAGAATATCTTTTCTATCCCATCAAGGTGAATCCCTTCAGCTTCGAGCCAATGGAGGCCGGTCTGCCACTCAGCCCCCTGCGAGCCTATGCCCACGAAGTCCCGCATTACTACCTGCAAAACTTTGGCGGCGCCTCCTCGAATCCCAACACCAACGAATATGCCGCCTTCGCCCAGGACACCATTCGCGTCACCGATCACCTGGCCGTAAATCTCGGCGTCCGTTGGGACCTGCAAACTTTCTCGACCGCCGGACTTCTCTCCAATCCTCTCTTCCCGCCGTCGGGCAGAGTCCCTTTCAAGCCCTATAACTTCGCACCGCGTGGCGGTCTGGCCTACTCCTTCGGCAAGACGCGTCCCCTCGTAGTCCGCGCCGGATTCGGTATCTTCTTCGTACGCATTCCCCAGATTTACAACTCCGTCATCCAGACCAACAACGGCATCACCGACTCTCAAGTATTCCTCAACAACAGCGACTATTACGGCCACCAGGTTTTTCCCACCTACCCCAACGCGCTGGTCAGTTGCCCGCTTACGTTCGTCACGTGCTCGCTACCGTCCGGATTCACTCAAGGCGTCACTCACGACCTCTCCGCCTTCGCCTCGAACTTCGTCACCCCGCGCGTGCAGCAAGCCAGCTTCACGCTGGAAAAAGAAGTCGTGAGCCATACCACCGTTGCTCTGTCAGCACTCACGGTTCACGGCGAACATCTGATCCGCGCGCTCGACGTAAATCTGCCGCAGCCCATCACGCTCGCGTACCCCATCTTTGACTCCACTGGCTCCATCTTCCAGGGCGGGTACTACACCGTCGATTCCTTCGCCACCTGGCAGTACACGCGATCGCTTGCCTGTCCCTTTCCGCCGTGCATCAATCCGCTGGGCCGACCCATCGCGCAACTTGGCGCCATCAACGAATTCCAGAGCGCTGCCTCCAGTTATTACAACGGAGCCACGCTCTCCATCAATCGCCGCGTCTCCCGCGGAACCTATCTGCGCCTCGCTTACACCTACGCCCACGCCATCGACGATGGCCAGGACGCCCTGGTCGCCGGTCAACCCGCCACCGTCCAAAATTCCTACAACCCCAGCGCCGAACGCGGACCCAGCGTCACCGACCAGCGCCAGCGCCTGGTCGCCGCCATCTCGGCCGAACCCCATCCTTTCCACCGGGCCCAGCCACTTCTCGGACACCTATTCAACGACTGGAAGATTTCCAGCGTGGTCAACTACGGCAGCGGACGCCCCTTTAGCGCCACCGTCGCCGGCGATCCCAACCAGGACGGCAACGACCTCAACGACCGCCTTCCCGGCTACACCCGCAACGCCTTCACCGGTCCCGACTACACCACCACCGACCTCCGCCTCACCAAACTCGTGCGCATCGGCGAGCGCTACAAACTCAACTTCATCGCCGAATCCTTCAACCTCCTCAACCGCGACAACCAGCGCGTGACTATCACCTCCAACGGGCTGATCAACAACGCCACGACCTTCGTCACCAACTCCGTCGTAGCCAACATCGCCCCCTACCCCGGCTACTATCAACTCCCCACCAATTTCATGAAACCCACAGCAGCTTATGCGCCGCGGCAGGTCCAGCTGTCAGTAAAATTTGTGTTCTGAAAGTGAATCGAGAGTGGCTTGACTTGCAACGTCCCCAAATTGTCATTCCCACCGTAGCTTGCCCTGACGAGGAAGGGCAAGCGTAGTGGAGGGACCTGCTGTTTGCGTGGAAAATAGCTGTACGCTTTCAGCGTAACCGCCGGTTCACCCGAGGTCATTCGCCGCGCGCCCATTTGAAAACCCGGACTCCGCCCTGTATAACTTGGGACGGAACTTCTTGCCCGATGCCGCTTCCAACCCGGTCCCCGTGCCCAAGCCCCGCCGCTGGAGCATCGTTGCCGCCGGTCTGCTGCTCGCCGCCCTCGCTCTGGTAGTTATCTATACTAGCCGTTCCGCCTTCTTCAGTCCGCTCGCGCTGGTCGTCGTCGCTGCTATTGGTCTAGCGGCTCTCCTGCTGCAACTGCGCTTGCGCCGAGAAAGAGAAAGAGACGCGGATAAGGATCTGAGCACTCCGGTTCGCGCTCCCCTCTGGCTTAATGTGCTGGGCCTCATCTTCGCCATCGCTGCCGTCTTCGCCGACGTCCTTCATCTCAGCGCCAACCTCCTGCTGATTGCCGCGCTGGGAGCCGTTCTCTGCTTCGCCGTCAGCGGCACGACTGTGCTGCACGCGCTTCGCAAGAAGAAAATCTGAATCGAGCTTTCATCTCTTCGCTTCCCGGAAGCCGAAAGCCCGCAGCCGGAAGCCTTACCTTTTGAATTCCACCGCCACCGTCGTCTCCACCACCGCAGGTTCGCCGTTCACGCGATAGGGCTCAAATTTCCACCAGCGCAAAGCATCCATGGCTGCTCGCGCCAGCACCTCCGGACCGTTGAGCGCGTGCATGTCCACGACCGATCCATCCCGTCCCACCACAATGTCCAAAGCTACAATTCCTTGCAGGTTCGCCTTGCGCGCCTCCGCAGGATAAGTTGGCTGGACCCGATGGACGAGCAACTTTTCCATCGTCTCCGGCGGAACCCGCGCCTGTGGCTTTCCAACGGACGCCGTCACCGGACTCTTCAACCCGGATTCCAACTCTTCCCATCCCCGGTTCCAGCGCCACCAGAAGACAGATGCAGCGAAGGCCACAAAAACCACAACAATCGCCCATCCCATCCCGAATTGTTTCTTCCTGGGGCGTGACCCCGCGCCGCCCAAGGTTTTCGGGTTTCGTCCCTTCGCATCGACACTCTTTGGAGCCATCGAAGAATTCGGGCTCGCTTCGAGCTTCGTTTCTGTCGCCGCATCTTTGTCTTTGGCCCACTTCCGGATGGCTGCGCGTTGGTCGGCCGACGTTCCCACGAACTCGAGGCCGCAGTGGAGCTTGTCCTGATATCGAACGATCGCCCGCGTTCGTATCGGAGGCGTGACCAGCGACAGTTGCACCTCGATGGCCACCGCCTCGCCCGGAACCAATTCCTGCGCAAGCATGGCGCCCACCCCTCGCTCGCACAAATTCACCGAACGGCCCGGAACCGTGTCCGGAATTCCCGACCGCAACACCGTCACGTCCAGTACGGACTGCAGCGGAAAGCGAAGCTCCCCTCTCCGCGACACCCCGCTCCATCCTCGTGCCTGTGCCTGAGCTGCCATTCAGTTCGCTCTTAAGTTGTCATTCCGACAAGCGAAGGGGGAGTAATCTGCTTTGTTCGTGTGGGTCCGGGTCTCTGACCGGGATAGGCCGACGCAAGCTCGGCTTGCTCTCTTCGTCTATCTCCTCAACTCCACAATCTCACTCCCCTTGGCAAACAATGCCACGCCCGCCATGCCGATAAACAATCCATGTTCCACCACGCCCGGCATGTCGCTCAACTGCCGAGCCAACCCGTCCGCATCTGGAATCTGCCCAAACCGGCAATCCAGGATGTGATTATTCTCGTCGGTCACGTAGGGCTTCGCGCCGTCCATCCGCACTGTGACCTCCGCCCCCAATGCCGCAATTCGCTTTGCTACCAACGCCTCGGCAAACCGGATCACCTCCACCGGCAGCGGAAACCGTCCCAATACCGGTACCTGTTTCGAAGCATCCGCGACAATCACCAACTGCTTCGTAGCCGACGCCACAATCTTCTCCCGCAACATCGCTCCGCCACCGCCTTTGATCAACCGCAGTCGCGGATCGACCTCATCCGCCCCGTCCACCGTCACGTCGATGTCCTGGCACTCGTCCAGCGTCGTCAGCGAGATTCCCAAGCTTTGCGCCAGTTCTTGAGATCGCAACGACGTTGGAATCCCCCGAATCCGCAGCCCCTTCTTAACCTTCTCCGCGAGTAGCTTGATGAAGTAAGCCGCCGTCGAGCCGGTTCCCAGCCCGACTACCTGCCCATCTCGAATGAATTGCAAACTAGCGCGCGCCGCCGCTTCTTTTTCCAGATCGCTTTTTTCTTGAACGCTCGTCATGATTTGTTCACTACCGCGTTGCCCATCTCAATTGTCATTCCGACCCTGAGCTCTGCGAAGAGGGAGGAAACTGCAGTTTCTCTCCCAAGTAGGAGCCCTCACCCCAAAATCTTCTCCGTATAAATCAAATACCCCGCCAGCACCAGCCCAAACACCACCGTCAGAATCGTAATCAGATCCAGCACGAAGCCGGCGGGCTCAAAGGTCCCCGCCTCCAACTGCACCCGCGTCTTGCGATATCGCACCAGACCCGCCACAACCAGCGCCAACCCGGCAAGAATCGCGAAAGATCCCAACCAAACCGACATCCCCGCCGTCCGTATCGCATGGCCCTGCAGCGCCGTCAACTGGCGCATGGCAATCGAAAAGCGGCCAATGGCGAATCCAAACACCACAATCGCCGCGCCGGTCCTCACCCACGCCAAGAACGTTCGCTCATTCGCCAGATGGTCTCGCGCCCGATTAGGATTGGCATTCTCCGCCACGCCATTTTCCGTCACAGATACTCCACCACATATCTCCTGATGATGACGCCTGCATTATTCCACAGCTTTCGCGATCACAACTGCCGCCCCCGCAAGATTCTTGATCAGTTCCTCGGGGACACCATGCCGCTCTTTCAGATACTCCGGGCTGTTGTACGTGACCGAGACCTTACCGTCAGCGTCCTCTGCCACTAACGCCTTCAAGGGCAAATCAATCGCCAGGCTCGGCGCCGCTACCATCAGCGGAGTGCCGGCTTTCGGGCTCCCAAAGATCACAACCTTCGTCGGGCTCATCTTCAGGCCAACTTTCTCCGCCTCGCCACTGTGGTTCACCACGGCAAACACCTGCAACCCCTTCGCCGCGAATGCAACCTCCAACCGCCGGACCGTTTCCTTGACGGAATAGTGACTGAGAGCCTGAGCCAAGCCATTGTCTCGCGCCATATACTTCCTCCGGAATTGCTGAGTTCGGAATACTGACTGGCGGTTTGACAGTCCCGCCACATAAGACTAGGCTTGTAGTCGAGGTGGTTTCCACCTTCTCCTCATTTCAGGTTTCCTGAACTAAGTCAGCCCATCTGAAGTTATCTTTCTTAGCAACCCCAACCCTAGGAGGTTGCCTATGTTTGCACGCAACGTCTCGATTCATCTGAAATCTAATATGTTATCCGATTACACACGGACTTTTGAGAAGGATATCCTTCCTCTGCTTCGTAGACAGAATGGATTCAAGGACGAAATCACACTCGCTGGCCCCGGTGGCGTGGATGTGTCCGCAATCAGTTTCTGGGATAACAAGAACGATGCCGATACGTACAACACGAATACCTATCCGCAGGTGTTGAAGACGCTGGCAAGATTCATCGAGGGAACACCGCAGGTTCACACCTTTAATGTTGTCACCTCGACTTTCCAGAAACACGATGTTCCCGTAGCAGCCTAAACGGCACTCTACCCTGTTTGGTCCGAGGAGGCGGAGTAAATATCTGCCTTCTCAGAACGATAAAGGGCGCGAATTCCGACCGCGCCCAGGAGGTCTCCATGCATCTTGCACTTCAAAACGCCGAGACTATCAGTCGTCTGGTAGAGCAGGGCGAATTTCTTTTGAAGACTTTCCATGCTGAAAGCGAGAAAGATCCTGCTGGGGTAGAAACCGAGTTCGCGCGCGGGGAACTCGTAGGCTGGCGCAGCACATTACACACCTTGTATCGGGATTGCGCCGAGGATATCGTTAACCGCGTTATCACCAGGACCAATCTGATCATTCCCAGCAGTGACGTGCCGGTTGGTGCCTCCCATGCCTATTGAGGCCATCCTGCACGAAGTTGAGCAACTCCATCATGTCAGCGAGCGTCTTGCGATACTGGCGGATCAACATCCGCCAGTGTGCGAGGCGATCATGACGATCTCGGGCAGCGTTCGTGACACCGCTACGATCTTGGGAGTGCTGGTAGCGACAAGAATGACAAGGCTGATTTGACCAAAATTGAGCCTGCACGGCTTTAGCTCACCGACGTAGACTAGGGCGGGGAGAAACGATCATGCCACGGCAGCCCGCTATCGCAAGACGCACACTAGCAATTGTCTTTGCAGCCACCACAATTTTCGCAGCGAGGCCCGCAGCCGCCCAATCCGACTACCAGCCGTCTTCAGAGAATCTGCAGGCCCGCCACGAATTCCAGGATATGAAGTTCGGCATGTTCATCCACTGGGGCGTTTACAGCGTTCTGGGCGACGGCGAATGGGTCTTCCACGACCGCAAATTAACGCTCGACGGATACAATCGCCTGCCTGCATTTTTCAATCCCGAGAAATTCGACGCCCCAACCTGGGTCGCGCTGGCGAAAGCAGCGGGCATGAAGTACATCACCATCACCTCCCGCCACCACGACGGCTTTGCTATGTTCGACTCCAAAGTTTCGGACTGGAACATTGTGCAGCGGACACCCTACAAGAGAGACCCACTGAAAATGCTGGCCGACGAATGTCAACGCCAGGGCATCAAGCTGTTCTTCTACTATTCGCAATTGGACTGGCACAATCCCGACTACTATCCGCGCGGCGTAACCAACTGGAACAACGGCCGCCCCAACTCCGGCGACTGGAATACTTATCTCGATACTTATATGGATGGCCAGCTGCGCGAGCTACTTACCAACTACGGCCCCATCGGCGGCATCTGGTTCGACGGAATGTGGGACAAGCCCGACGCCGATTGGCATCTACCGAAGACCTACGCGTTGATTCACCAACTGCAACCCGCCGCGCTGATTATTCCCAATCATCATCAAACTCCTAAACCAGGCGAAGACGTGCAAACCTTCGAACGTGATCTCCCCGGACAAAACACAGCGGGGTTCAACACCAACTACGTCAGCAATCAACTCCCGCTGGAAAGTTCCGACACACTCAACGGCTCCTGGGGATTCAACATCGGAGACGTCAACTACAAAAGTCCGGCGGACCTCGAACGCAGGCTGGTACGCGCCGCAGGTAACAATTCCAATCTGCTGCTGAATATCGGCCCGATGCCCAATGGAGTGATTCAGGAAGAATTTGTCACGCGCCTGCAGGCCGTGGGCGAATGGCTCTCAAAATACGGAGATTCGATTTACGGCACTCGGGGAGGGCCCGTTGCTCCCGGGGAATGGGGAGCCACCACGCAGAAGGAAAACAAAATCTACGTGCACGTGCTGAACTGGAACGCTCAACTGCTGGCGCTCCCGCCCATCAACGAGAAGATATCAGGAGCGCATTCTTTGCTTGACGGATCGAAGGTAGAGTTCACCCAAAACTCGGACGGCGTTATCTTGAAAGTCCCACCGTCAAAGGCAGACGAAACCGATCGCGTCATCTTCCTGACCTTGTCCAAATGAAAATATCGCATTGAACCGCAGTTATATCCCAACCCACCGACGCTCGCTCGCGCTCTTGGCGATGGCCTCGCATAGCACCAGCTCATCGTGTCCTGTCTGAAAGGTTGGGAAGTCCGCCTGCGAGTCTTTGCCCTTTTCGATGTACGTATAAAAATCCTTAAACAACTGGAGGAACGTATCCGGATAGCCTTCGGTGTGTCCCCCGGGATACGCAGAATAGCCCCGCGCAACGGGCATCATCAGCGAAGGATCCTTCGGCAGTTCCTGATTTGCCTGGTTGCGGTGTCCAATCCAGAGCTGGTTGGGAGACTCGGAGTTCCACGCCAGCGAGCCCTCCGAACCATTGATCTCGAACGAGAGAGCCGCCTTGTGTCCGGCACTGATCTGCGAAACCGTCATCACGCCGCGCAGGTTTGCCTCAAAGCGCAGCAGCACCGAAGCGCAATCGTCGGTTGAAATTTTGATCGGATCGCTCGCCGCGGCCGTGGCAGCCTGAAACGTTTCCACCCGCCCTCGTGGCCGCTGCCGGACCGGAATCGTAGTGGCCAGGTCGCCGCAGACTTCCACAATCTTCCTGCCAGTTAACCACATCGCGAGATCCATCCAGTGCGTGCCAATATCGGAGACGGCGCGTAGATCGCCTCCCAGTTCAGTTTCCAGCCGCCAATTCCAGTCCGTCGGATAAAGAAGCCAGTCCTGCAGAAAATTGCCATGCACCAGCCGCGGCTCGCCAATCGCCCCGCTGGCGACGCGGGCGCGCGCCTCTTGACAAAGAGGATAGTAACGCAGGTTATAACAGACGCCGCTCACCCGCCGGTGCTCGCGGGCGAGATCAATTAACGCCGCACTCTCCCGCGTTGTCATCGCCACCGGCTTCTCACACATGACATGCTTGCCGGCGCGCAGCAAAGTCGAGGCTTGCTCGAAATGAAGATAGTTCGGCGTACAAATGTGAACGACGTCAACCGCAGAATCGCCCGCCAATTCGTCGAGCGACCCATAAGCGCGGGGAACCTTCAGCGCCGTTCGCGAGTCTTCTGAACGCTCCGGCGAACTCCCCAGCACGCCCGCCACCGGAACGCCCAGCCGCCGAAGAGCATCAATGTGGGCGCGTCCTACAAACCCCGCGCCAATGATCGCAGCCTGTAGTTGTGACAAAGTGAAATCCCTCCATAAAGTTTCAAGCTACTAGCCGCTAGAGTAGCGATGATGCTGGCTTTTAGCTCCTGGATTAATTCCTTAGCCAGAAGCTAGCAGCTAGGAGCTAGAAGCTAACTTGCTACGGGGCCGTCGTGACCTGCAGCGCCGACGGCGTCTCCATCCGCTCCCGGTAAATCAACTTCTTCTGCGCCACTTCGCCGACGGCGTCCACGTGCACCACGTATCCCCCTGGCGGCAAAGTCTCGCCAAATGGCAACTCCTTCGCAATGGTTGCCCGCCTGAGCACAAAGTGCTGATACCCGATTGCCGTCGCCCGACCATTCTCCGCTACCGCCAGCACGATGAAGGTTAAATCCATATCGTCCGGCGTCGTGTTTGAAACCTCCGCGCTGCCCTCAATCCGGTTTACGTTCACCCGCGCCGGCACCTTCCAGTTGAGAGTTAACGCCGAGCGCACGCGAAGCACGAACGCCTTCTGTACCTCCTGTTGCGGCCTGCCATCGGTCACTGAAATCGTAAACTGAAATTCCCCCGAGCGCTCCGCCTGCCCGTGAAGCAAGCCGTCATCCTCCAGTTTCATCGCGGGCGGCAAGCTCCCCTTCTGCAACTTCCAGTGCAGCACCGAAATGCCGCCATGGGCTCGGAATCGCAATTCATATGAGGCGTGCGGATATGTGTCAGGAAGTTCCGAATCATTCTCAATGGCTAGACCGGAACTCTGCTCCGGAGCCGCTGGCGCCCCCGCAGTCCCAGTCTGCTGGTCGCCCGAATTGGCTAATCCGAACTGACACGCCGCCATCCCCATTCCGCACGCCAGCAGCAACACCACATCGACAACTTGCCGCCAGCGTTGCTCATTGCTCATCTCGCCCATCTAAGAGTCCCCCGAAAACGATTTTTTCATCCTGAGTGCGCCTTTTCGCCGCGAGGATGTTTCGAGTTCGCCCGGACATTGCCCAACCAACAAGTCTCCCGCTCTCGTCTAAGAGTGTCCCCGCAATCAGATCTTGCGGTCTCCCATCCCGCTCCGTCACCGAAGTTATATTGACTAAAATTTAATATCTCTGAAAAACTGATAATTGGGAATCCCGCTTCGTATCGACTGCATCTTCTTAATGGATTGATGGTGATGGAACTGCTGCTCAATCTCGCTTGGCTGCTTTTGGCGCTACCCGCGTTCTGGCTATGGCGCGGCGCAGGCTGTGCTCCCTGTCGCCGCAAGTTTACCGCTTTCCAGTGCCTGTTGGCTTTGGGGTGCATGCTGGTTATCCTCTTCCCCGTGGTCTCGGCCACAGACGATTTGCGCGCCATGAGCAGCGAGATCGAGGAATCGCCGGCCAGCAAGCGTAGCATCCGTCAAGCCAGCAACGACAAGGTTTCGGCCTGGAAGTGGCAGAATCCTCCTGCATTGGCCGCGACCACAAGTTCTTTGACTATAAGCGAACAGGGTCAGCAGCCGTTGCCCGCCTGTGGATTGTCGGTTCCGGCAACGCCCGCTACAGTGGTGGCGGCGCGCGCTCCTCCTTTCTCCGTTGTCGGGTAGTCCCTCAGATCGTCCACGGTTTCAAAAAAAAGCAGAACCTTTATTTGACTTTACGAAATTCTGAGGCGGGAAACGAGATAGTAGTGTTTGCCGGTGAGTCGGCGGCGGATACCACCGCCGCGCCGAATCTTTTTCCCGTCATGAGTAAATGGAGTCCGATGGAGTTCCTGATGCGCTGGAAATTATTGAGTGCGAGAGTGGTCGTGGCCCTGGGAGTTGCCAATCTGTGCGCCCAGGCTACTCCGCAATCCGCTCCTTCAGCCGCCGCCGATGTTTGGACTTGGGACGCAGTCAAAGATCATTTCGAACTAAACAATCTCACGCTGCAGGCCAGCCGGCTGAACATTGATGAACTCAAGGCGCAAGAAATCACAGCCCACCTCCGTCCCAATCCCGACTTCACCCTTTCAGCAGACGGCACACAGATCGCTCCCAGCCACGGCGTCTGGACGCCGTTTGCCGGCACCTTCGTATCGCCTGGCGTCAGCTATCTTTTCGAGCGCCGAAACAAACGCAATCTTCGCTTCGAAGCCGCCAAGGAAGGGACCGCGGTCGGCATCGCCCAGCAATTCGACTCGGAACGCACTCTGCTCTTTAATTTGCGCACTGCTTTCGTCGGCATCCTGCAGGCCAAGGCCGTGCTGCGCCTGGCGCAGGATAATCTCGAATCCTACGACAAGATTCTGAAAGTCAGCCGTGACCGCTTCCAGGCAGGTGACATCGCCAGGATCGACCTCGATCGGCTCGAATTGCAGCGCCTGCAATACGAGTCCGACTGGCAAACCGCGCTGGTCAATCTGCGCACTACAAAAATCAACCTGCTGGCGCTGCTCGACGATCGGCGGCCGGTCGACAGCTTCGATGTCGAAGGCGCGTTCGATTTCAGCGACGAACTTCTATCGCTCGACGACTATCGAAAAGACGCGCTGGACACGCGTCCCGACCTGCGTGCCGCGGTCCTCTCGGTAAAGCAGGCCGAAACCAACTATCAACTGGCGGAGGCCGAAGGATCAACTGACCCCACCATCGGCGTCTGGTTCACGCACAATGGATCGTTCAACAATCCCGATGCCTTGAACACGATCGGAGCCAGCGTGAGCATCCCGCTACGCATCTTTGACCGCAACCAGGGCGAAAAGCTGCGCACGAAAATTGATATCAACCGCAATGAGAAACTCCGCCAAGGAGTCGAAACGCAGGTTTACAGCGACGTGGACTCCGCCTATGCCACTCTCAGCAGCAACATCAATTTACTGAAGCCCTATAAGCGCCAATATCTTGAAGAGGCGGTTCGGGTGCGCGACACGGTTTTATTTTCCTACCAGCACGGTGGTGCGGCTTTGTTGGATTTCCTGAATGCTCAAAGCGAATACCGCGCGGTCGAATTGAATTACGTAAATCTGGTCGGTTCCTATTTGACGGCGGCAGCCCAGCTGAATCAGGCGGTGGGGCGCGAGGTAATTCCATGAGAAGGCTTTTATTCCAGACTCAACCCGGCGCCCGGAACCGCGGATTTTCACACTGGCTTCCACTAGTTCTCATACTGGCATCGCTAGGTGTTGGCATCGCCTGCTCGAAGGACACTCCCGCGGCGGCCAGCAAGCCGCCCGTCACGCTCGACCCCGACGTCTACGAAACCGATCAGCCCGAGGTATTCAAAATCTCGAGGGCGGAGACTCGCTCACTGCCGACGCAGGTCACGGCTAACGGCACCGTTTCCCCCGATGTCACCCGCACCATCCACGTAACCTCGCTGGGCGCAGGCCGGGTGGTCGACCTCCGAGTGAAGCTCGGGGACAACGTGAAGAAGGGCCAGACCCTGCTGGTGATTTCCAGTCCCGATCTTTCCTCCGCTTTTTCCGACTATCAGAAAGCAAGAGCTGACGAAGTGCTCTCGCACAAAGCTCTCGATCGCGCCCAGATGTTGTTTGACCGGGGAGCCATCGCAGCCAAAGATCTCGAAACTGCACAGGACGCCGAAGACAAAGCCAAAGTCGATGTGGAGACGGCGAAACACCACGTTGAGATCCTCGGTGCCGATCCTGCTCATCCCAGCCCGCTGATCGACTTGCGAGCTCCCGTTTCAGGCACTATCGTCGAGCAGAACGTCGCCGGATACGAAGGCGTGAAGAGCCTCGACAATACCCCCAACCTCTTCACCATCGCCAACCTTGGGCAAGTCTGGGTAGTGTGCGATGTCTTTGAAAACGATCTCGGCGAAGTTCACATGGGCGACTCCGCCGAAATCCGTCTGAACGCCTTTCCCGATCGCGCCTTCAAAGGAAAGGTCGCCGACATCTCCCGCGTACTCGATCCCAACACGCGCTCGGCGAAAGTACGCATTGTCCTCGGCAACGCCGACGGTTCGCTGCGACCCGGCATGTATTCGTCCGCCACTTTCCGTTCGCACAAGTTGACGCCGCGAGTCGTGGTACCCGCCACCGCCATCATGCGTCTGCACGACAAGGACTGGGTCTTCCGCAAAGAGGGCGACAAGCGTTTCCGTAAAATCGCGGTGCAAGCCGACGGCCTCGCTCCCGACGGCATGCAGGAGATTCGCGACGGCGTCAAGCCCGGCGACGAACTGGTCACCAACGCCCTGGAGTTCTCCACCGAAGTAGCGGAGAAGAAATGATCCGCGCCCTGATTGATTTTGCGTTGCGCAACCGCCTGATGATTCTGGGCGCTGCGCTCGTGCTTTTTGCCTGGGGCATCTTTTCCTTTCACGCTCTGCCGATCGAGGCCTATCCCGACGTTGCCGACACCTATGCACAAGTCATCTCCCAGTGGCCGGGGCACGCCGCCGAGGAAGTCGAACAGCAGATTACGGTGCCGCTGGAGGTAGAACTCAACGGCGTCGCGCACCTCACGCATCTCCGCTCCGTCTCGCTGATGGGCTTGTCGGTCATCACGATTATTTACGACGACGAGATCACTACTTTCAACGCTCGCCAGGAAGTGCTCGATCGTCTGCAACTTGTGACCTTACCGAACGGTGTGAATCCGGCCATCGGCCCGGACTACAGTCCGACCGGCCAGATCATGTTCTATACGCTGACCAGTTCGAATCCTAAGTATGACGTGATGGAACTGAAGGCGCTGAATGACTGGGTCGTGGTAAACCAGCTGAAATCGGTTCCCAACATCGTGGATGTGAATCCCTTCGGCGGCCCCACCCGCGAATACCAGGTTCAACTGGATCCCGGAAAGTTAGTGTCGTACGGTCTGTCGCTGTCGCAGGTGGAAAATGCGCTCCTCGCCAACAACATCAATGCCGGAGGCGGATTCATCGAGCGCGGCGAGCAAGCCCTGAATGTACGCGCCGTTGGCTTGATGCAGTCCACTGACGACATCGCTGCCACCGTGGTCAAGGTGCAAAACGGAACCCCGGTTCGGGTTCGCGATCTGGGCAATGTAGTACAGGCTCCCAAGGTCCGTCTCGGTCAACTGGGCAAGACCATCCGCAAAGACGATGGCACGATCCTTAATAACGATGACGTGGTCGAAGGCATTGTCCTACTCCGAAAGGGCGCTGTCGCCGAAACCACTATCGACGCCCTCCATCAGAAGATTGACGAGTTGAACGGGAAAAACGGCAAGGCTGGCCTGCTGCCGCTCGGTGTGAAAATCGTCTCCCACCTCGACCGCAGTGAGCTGATGCATCACACCACCCACACGGTGTTGCGGAATCTCACCGACGGAGTCTTACTGGTCACCCTGGTTCTGTTCCTGTTTCTCGGCAACGTGCGCAGCGCGCTCATTGTTGCCATCACTATCCCTTTCTCCCTGCTGTTCGCCGCGATCTTGCTCGACCTGCGCCACATTCCGGCCAACTTGCTGTCGCTGGGCGCCCTCGACTTCGGCATGGTAGTCGACGGATCGGTGGTGATGGTGGAGAACATCCTTCGCCACACTTCGTTCGGCAACACCAAAAAGACATTCATGGAGACCATTGCGATCGCGGCACACGAGGTGCAGCGCCCAGTCTTTTTCGCCCGCGTCATCATTATTGTTTCGTATTTGCCGATCTTTACTTTGCAGCGCGTCGAAGGCCGCCTGTTCAGCCCCATGGCATGGACGGTCGCCTTCGCTTTGTTCGGTGCCCTTGTATTCGCCCTGCTTATCGCGCCTGTGCTGTGCAGCATGCTGTTCAGCTCGGAAATCAAGGAATGGCGTAACCCCGTGCTGGAGTGGCTGAACCGCAGCTACGGCCGCGCCCTCGACTGGTGCTTCGATCATCTGAAGTTCACTCTCGGCATGGGATTGCTCGGGCTCGTCGCAATGATTTTCATCGCGACCAGCGGAATCATCGGCTCTGAATTTCTTCCGCACCTCGACGAAGGCGCCATCTGGGTGCGCGGCACGCTCGCTCCCAGCACCGGGCCTACCGCCAGCATCGATATGTCAAAGAAGGCGCGGATGGTGCTGGCCAGCTTCCCCGAAGTGAAGCAGGTCATCAGCCAGGTGGGACGTCCCGATGACGGCAGCGACGCCAGCGGTTTCTACAACACCGAATTTTTCGTCGACCTGCACCCGCGCGAAGAGTGGCGCAGGGATTTCCATGGCAAGAAAGATGAGCTCATCGCCGCCATGGACAAACAATTGCAGCAGTTCCCCGGCGTCGACTGGAACTTCTCCCAGCCCATTTCCGACAACGTGGAAGAGGCCGTTAGCGGCGTGAAAGGCGAACTCGCCGTGAAGTTGTTTGGGCGCGACCTGAAGACTCTTGAAGCCAAAGCCGACGAAATGCAGGGTGTGATGAGCCAGATCCCTGGCGTGGCCGACCTGGGCACGTTTCAAGTCCGCGGCCAACCCAACGTAAACCTGAATGTCGACCGCGCCGCCGCCGACCGCTTCGGCATAAACGTCAGCGATATTCAGGACGCGGTCGAGACTGCAGTCGGCGGCAAAGCGGTCAGTCAGATTCTCATCGGCGAGCAGCGCTTTGACCTGACGGTCCGCTACCAGCCGCAGTACCGGCGGTCCGTGGAGGACATCGGGAACATCCGGATCCTCGCGCCTTCCGGCGAGCGCGTCGCCCTCTCGCAGCTTTGCACCATCACTCTCGACGATGGCGCCTCCACCATTTATCGCGAGGGCAACTCCCGCTACATCGCCATCAAATACAGCGTGCGCGGCCGCGACCTGGGCAGCACCGTGCGGCAAGCGATTGAAGAAGTCGGGAAAAAAGTTAAATTGCCCGAGGGATATCATCTCGACTGGACGGGTGAATATGAAAGCCAGCAGCGCGCCAACCGCAGGCTCGCATTCATTGTTCCCATCACGCTGCTGCTGATGTCTTTCATTTTGTATTCCGCATTCGGCTCCTGGAAGTGGGTCGGCCTGATTCTGGCCGTGGTCGCGCTCTCGCCGCTGGGCGGCTTTCTCAGCCTGCTGATGACCGGAACGCATTTCAGCGTTTCGTCGGGCCTCGGCTTTCTCGCCTTGATCGGCGTGTCGGTTGAGATCGGCGTCATTATGATCGAGTACATCAACCAATTGCGTACCCGCGGAATGCCGGTCCGCGACGCAGCCAAGGAAGGCGCCGCCCTTCGTCTCCGCCCCATCATGATGACCATGCTGGTGGCAACCCTGGGCCTGCTGCCAGCCGCCATGTCGCACGACATTGGATCAGACTCGCAGCGCCCCTTCGCCATCGTCATCGTGGGCGGCCTGATCGTGGAACTGCTGGTCAGCGTAATACTCTGGCCAGCGCTCTACGTTTTCTGGGCCCGCCCCGGCGACCACCTGCCCCCGTCCGAACAAAGCTTCATGTCGGAAGGCGAGCACGTCGACTAGAAAACACTCCAGAACAATTAAGTTGTAGAGACGTTGCTCGCAACGTCTCTGCCGCTATGACCGACCTGTGCCGCCCGCCCGAGACCTAGCAAGCTAGGTCTCTACCAAAACTGTGGAAGGTTTTCGCTCGGAAGCTAAGACAAAGCTCTTCGCCACGGATGCACGCGGATATGCACGGATTAATTCGAAGCCCGAAAAACAGAGCGCACTCTTGGGATGGATCAGCGAGGGGCTAGAAGCTTTCACCCAAAACAAAGAGAGTTCCGAGGTGGTGTAGGGTCCATTCGTCTCGGCCAGTAGCTCGCGTTTGACCCTTGCTCGACCTGCTCTCGCCGCTTCCCTTGCGGGGCGCTGCGCGCGATCTTCGCTTGGGCTCCGGG
>Ga0185299_10001772_pt1 | contig 38033 bp, 44 predicted proteins | sample PaiPotPPA55metaG_FD_128002 | JGI IMG/M metagenome (GOLD analysis project Ga0185299, IMG submission 128002) | Iron sulfur acid spring bacterial and archeal communities from Banff, Canada, to study Microbial Dark Matter (Phase II) - Paint Pots PPA... ...
ATCTGAACTCGCGCTAGCACGGGGGCCCGCCAAGCGTTGCGCGAAGTGCAACGCAATCAAAAAAGGGTCCCCTTATTCGATTGGCGCGCTACGGGGTGCGAGCCCGACATTGAGCGCCGTGCCCTCAAGCGGCAAGACGCCGGTCGGGCGGCCGTCGATCTTATGGATGCCGCCATAGGTCGAAAATTCGGCGAGCGCGGGGATCGTACGGTTGGGCAGGGGCTTACGGCCGAAAGCTTCCCACTCGCAAGCGACGTGCTCTTTGTCTTCGAAAAGTACGGCCACGTAGCCGGTTGCGTCGATTTCCGAGAAGTCGTCCAGTGCGCGGTAACGCACGTAGCCATCCACGATATAGATCGGTTTGAAGGTTTGTAGGAAAGCTCGTATCGGGGCGACCATCAGCGCGATACCATAGATCGTGAAACCGATCGCCCCAATCGCAAAGACCGGCGCGATCACGATGATCGATTGTTCGGTGTGCTGTGCCCGCCAGATGATGCCCCACGTCAATAACGAAAAAACCACTGTGCCAAGAATAGGCTCGGCCGCAATCGCGAGGCGACCGGTCACGCCGCGCCACACGACGTGCCGTTCGTCGGCGGTCCAGGGTCGCTGGACGAGGCCGGCGCGGGCATCGAACTGGCGAAACTTCATTTTGTGTTTTCTAACCCTTGCCGTGCTGGTTATGGTCGCGCGCGGGGCAAGCGCCGCCGAGCGGCTTCGCGGTGTCGTGCTTGGGCTCCAGCCCAGCCGTGGAGAGGCAGTCGTTCGCCACGAGTCGCTCTCCGGCATGCCCGCCATGACGATGGCGTTCAAGATCGTTCCGCGCTCCGCGCTGGCACAGGTGCGCATCGGCGATAACATAAGCGCCGAGGTCAACGAGGCTACCGAGCCTTGGACGCTCTCGCACGTTGCTGTGGTGGCGCGCGAGGCAGCGAGCGCGCCCGTGCAGGCGATCCGGCGCGTGCCGATCTTGCAAGAAGGCGACCGCGTTCCTCAAACGCCGTTCCGCGATCAAGCGTCGCATCGGTTTTCGTTCGCGAACTTTCTCGGCAAGGACGTCGTGCTCGCCTTTATCTACACCCGCTGCCGGGACGCGCGCATGTGCCCGCTGATCTCAGCAAAATTTGCCCAATTGCAAACCGCGCTCAACAGAACAGATACGCACTTGGTCGAGATCACGCTCGATCCCCAGTACGATACGCCGGCGGTACTGCAGCGCTACGCGCGTCTGTTCGGCGCACGGGCGGATCGCTGGACCTTAGGGACGGGGGAAACCAATCAAGTGCTGGACTTTGACGCACGGTTCGGCATTCAGCCGTTCGCAGATCCTGCAGTCGGCATCATCCACACGGAGCGTACGGCCATCATTGATCGCAGCGGCGCGATCCGTTATTTGGTTGACGATCCGGGCTGGTCGATTGAAGGAATTATCGCGCAGGTCAATGCGATCGATCGGCGCGCCAACAACCCGATCGCACGGCTCGATCTCGCGCTTTCGCGCGCAGCGGTTGCGATCTGTGGCGATCGCGTGGCCGGCTTCTCCGGATTGCTCGATCTCGCAGTGTTCCTAGCGATCGTGGCCGGGTTTGGCTGGGCGTTTTTCCGCATCGGGCGCGCGATCCAACGGGGGATATAGACTCAACCGCTGCGCGATTTCAGCGCCAACGTCAGCAAACCGGCGACGATCCCTAAGACTGCAAACGCGGCATACGCGTCCGCAAAGCCGCGCAACGGAGCACCGGCGAGTTTTACGAAGCCGCCGGCAAGCGAGGCGCCGACGATCTGTCCGAAGATCAAGAATTGGCTGAGCAGGCCGAGCGCCGTAGCGCGCTTGCCCGCCGGCGCTTCGTTCGTAATCAGATAACGCGTCGGGGCGCCCAGCAGCGCGCCGAAGCCGACGCCCGCGACGATCATCGCCAGAATCGAAAGCCCAAGCGAACCAAAGCCGAACGCAAAAACCGCCAGCCCAACAGTCGTAAATGCCGTTCCCGCCAAGAGCACCGAGCGCGCGCCGAACCGGTCGAGTGCGCGCCCTGCATACGGAATGACGATCACAAAAACGAGCGCCCCGAGCGCTGCAATCGAACCCGCGGCTGCGTAATTCATCCGTTGCGCCGCTACCAACACGGTGGGGATAAAGAAGAGCGAGCCCTCCAATGCGCCGATCACCAGTTCTAGGCCGTACGTTACCGCCAGATTGCGAGTCGAGAACAGCGCCAGCGGAACTAGCGGCGCCGCCGCGCGCGTTTGCCATGCCGCGAAGAGCAGTGCGGCGAGCACGCCGCCGGCGACGCATGCGACGATGTTTTGCGTCAGTCCGACGCTGAGCCCCCACAATGCGGCCAACAGCAGGGCTAGGCCGAGCACATCGAAGCGACCGCGTGTGTGCGGCGCCGTGGCCGGCAGATGGCGCCGGGCAAGGACGATCACGACGATCGCTAGTGGAAAATTAGCCGCGAAGATCCAGCGCCACGAAACGAAGTGGGTGATGAGCCCGCCGGCCAACGGGCCTACAACCGCCGCCAGCCCCCAGGTCGCGGCGACCAAACCCAAGGCCGCGCCGCGGCGTGCAGCAGGCACGCGATCACCGATCGCCGCCGTTGCGACCGGAAAGATGCCGCCCGCACCGATCGCCTGGACGCCGCGCGCGAGCAAAAACATCCCGAACGATGACGCAACGACCGCGATGACGCTTCCCAGCGCGAATATCGTGACGCAAGCGATGTAGATGCTGCGCCGGCCATAGCGGTCGGCCAGGGCGCTCATCGTGGCGATGCCGGCAATCGCACAAACGAGATAGAGCGTGAAGATCCAGGCCAGCTCGTTAGTGGGAATCGCAAATGTCGCAGCGAGCGCGGGAAGCGCGGGCGCCAGGATGCCCAAATCAAGCGCCCCCAAAAAGACGCCGAGACCTAAGCTGATCAACAAGAAGAGATGCCGGCGATCCACGCGCTGATCAGCAGCAGCCGCTCTAGAGGATACGGTCAACCACCATCATGGCGCAGATCAACGCGAGATAGAGCAGGGAATACTTGAACATCCTGCGCGGCCAAATCGTGCCGGCCGAAACGTATGTGCGAAACGCATGCCAGAGAAAGATCGCGCCAAGAGTTGCGGCAGCCGTCAAGTACACGAGTCCGAAGATGTGCAGGGTGAACAGCAGCAGCGACGATCCAACCAAGATCAAACTGTAGACGACGATCTCGCGCTTGGTGCGCGCAACACCGCTCACATTGGGGAGCATCGGGATGTGCGCTCGCTCGTAATCCGTTTCCGTCATCAGCGCCAACGACCAAAAATGCGGCGGCGTCCACAGAAAGATCAGCGCGAAGAGGCCGATAGCCGGACCGCCGATCGTGCCCGTGACCGCGGCCCATCCGACCAGCGGCGGAATCGCACCGGCCGCTCCTCCGATCACGATGTTGAGCGGCGTTGCGCGCTTGAGCAGCATCGTGTACACGACGACGTAGTACACGTTTCCGGCCAGCGACAGCCAGGCCGCGAGCGGATTAACGAGCAGGATCAGAACCGCGAATGACAAGACGCCGGTAACGATCGCGTAGGCCGAGGCGCTGCGGACCGACAGCCGGCCCGTTGGGATCGGGCGCGCGCACGTGCGGCGCATCAGGCCGTCGATATCGCAGTCGACGACACAGTTGAACGCGCCGGCGGATGCGGCTGCCAATCCGCCGCCGAGCAGCGTCCAAAACATCAGCCACAACGGGGGAAGGCCGCGAGCGGCCATGATCATCGCAGCGGTCGTCGTTACCAGCAACAGTGAAATGATGCGTGGCTTGCTCAGCTCGTAGAAATCGGCCAGCACACCGAGGCGGCCCCCTCGGCGCGCCGGCACGATGCCATCAACGCGTGCGAGCGTGCCGTTCATGTCTGCGTCGCCGTCTGACGCTGCGTGGTCTGTTCGACCGCAGCCAGAGCGGCTGCGACGACGAATGCCAAAAAAGCAAGCGCGGCGTTTGCGGCGTGAAGTTCTCGCACCGCTGAGGGCAGCCGCCACGCAACGTTGAGCAGACCGAGCAGCACCTGTCCGAAGAGCAGCGCCATGCCGACCGAGACGATCGCACGAACCGAAGAGGAGGCGTAGCGCCATGCAAAAGCGAGCGTCGCGCAACCAATCAGCAGGCACGCACCGGCGAAAAACCGGTGCAGCATCTGCACGTACTGCCCCGACCCATAGACGAGCACTTCTCCGGCGCAGCCCGGGATCGTAACGCAGGCCAGGCCCGCGCCGCTGGAGCTCACGTATGCGCCGATGCACATTGTCACGAACGAAAGCAACGCGGTAAGTGAAACCATCGCGAGCACAGCATCGTGCGTCCTTTCACGATGCGCGCTGGGGACCGCTTCAGGGGCGCGCAAGAAGACGGTCAGCGCGACGAGCGCGCCCAGGAAGGCCATCGCCGTGCCCCAGTGGAGGACGACCGAAAGCGGGCTGTTCGAGAGATGGACCGTTGCTGCGCCAAGGAGCACCTGAATCACAAAAAGCGCAGCGATAAGAGCAAGTGTCACACTGATGAACGGATAGCGCTTGCGCAGCGGCCACGGAACGATTAGAACGGCGATGACCAGCGGCGCTTCGAGCAGCGCAACGAGCCGGTGCGACCACTCCCAAAGCGTACCGCCGGCCAGCGACGGCACGATCGCGCCGTGGCACAGGGGCCAATCCGGACAAGTCATTCCGCTGCCGGTGATGCGGACCCAGCTCCCTAAAACGACGGCGCTGTAGGCCACGATTGCGGCGGTGAGGATCAGGCGCCACGACCTCTGCACTAGACTTTAGAATCTAGCTTTGTGCGCCGCCCCCTGCAACGCCCTTCGTCGGGTTAGATGACGTTAGCAGCCGCTGACGGCGCCCGTCGTGTGTTCGGCCGCCAGGCCTTCGTCGTTCGTGATGTCGGGCAAGCGCAACTCGAAATCGTTGGCGGCGTTAGCGGCCAGCAGATTGTCGGACGGCGGCTGCGGGATGTTGTTTACTCGTCCCAAGGGTCCCTGGGCGGCCGTCTCAACTGGCGTGTTCCTCGCAAGCGACGCTACGCCCACGGTCATGAGGTTTGCCTTTTGCTGATCCTCGTCGAGTTTGTCCATCTCGTGATAGTCGAAGGCCGCCAGCAAGCCGTTGAGGTCGTTGGCGATCTTCTTCTGACGATAGAGCGCCCCGCCCAGTTCATCCGCAAATTTCTTGAGCTCTTGCCTCTGTTCGGGGTCGCGGGATTTGGCGGCGATCGCTCGCAAGCGTTGCACCTCGTAGTCTCCCGCGACGGCCTGCGCGCGTAAGTCTTTGGCCAGGTCTCCCAGGTCTTGCAGATTATTGCGGCGGGTGATCGGATTGCCGTCGAGGTCGACGCTGTGCAGTTTGCCGATCGTCTGCGTCAGTAAGAGGTCGTTGCGCAAAGCCGATGATATCGCGCTATTCGCGTGAACCGCCAGTTCTGCGCATGAGGCCGTAGCCCGAACATGGCCGATTTCCTTGAGCGTTGTCGCCGCGGCCGGAGGCGGGGGTTGGGGCGATGGCTGCGGTGATGCGCCACTGACGGCGGCCATGAGCACAAGATAAGCGAGCATCATAGTTGCCTCGAGGGGTTAGACAGTACGGGTCTATTTCTAAAATGGATGGGCGAAGTACTCTGTGACCTTGGGGGTGCTCCGGTGCGACGCGCGAAGGGGTCGCATCGTGAATCGGGGGCTGGCGGCGGCGCTCCTCGTGCTGGTCTTGGCGGGGTGTCGGGAAGTGCGGGTCAAGACCTACGCGCAAGGGACCAGCGTCGTCCCAGGCAGCAACGCCATCGTCGTCGCAAAAGATCGGGCCGATCTCGAGGCCCTGGGCATCCGGGCGCCCGTCCGCTTCAAGCACGAGTTCGGGGTCGTCTTGCTGATGGGTCCACACCACGAGGTAGGCTGGCACCAAGTGATCGAGTCGATTCGGGCTAACGAAAGCCGCGTGCGGATTGTGGCCTTCGAAGTTGCGCCGGCTGCAGGGGCAGACCCATCGCGCGACTACCGGACATATACCCTGTGGATCGTGCCGATTTCCGTGTACCGGCGCGGCTCTCACATCGATGTCGTTACGCCTTCGGATGAACCGGTTGCCTCGACCGTCCTGCGCTAAAGGTTGGCGAAGGCCACGCCGATTCGTGCGTCGTAACGGCGGCTGCGTGCCTTTTGTCCTTGAGCCGCAATGCTCTCGAACGCGATAAGAGACCTGGACGTGAACGTCGAGCGCCTGGGCACGGTGCTCGCACCTAACGGCTACGCTGAAGAAGGTCTAGGCGTTCTCAATCCGGGCTGCGCGCGCGGGCGCGACGGAGCGCTGCTGCTGTATCCCCGTGACGTTGCAACCGGAAACATCTCGCGGATCGGCCTTGCCCGCGCCAAGCCAAAGAGCAGCGGGAATCGTTTCGAACGCATCGGCTATGCGCTCGAGCCGCAGGCGCCCTACGAACTGCGCCACCAGGGAGGTTATGGTTGCGAAGATCCGCGCACCACATTTATCGAGGCGCTCGATCGTTACGTGTTGTCGTATACCGCATTCGGGCCGGAGGGGCCACGCATTGCGATCGCAACCAGTCAAGACGCCCTGCACTGGGAACGCGCGGGCCTTCTGCAGTTCGGTCGCCCCGGCATGCACGTCGGCGACGATAAAGATGCGGCCTTCTTTCCGGAGCCCGTCACTTCGCCGGAGGGAGTTCTCTCGCTTGCGTTTTACCATCGGCCGATGCTGCATCTGTCTGCCGTAGACGGCCGCGCGGCCGTTCCGCTGATCGAAAAGATGCCGTTTGAGGACCGGGAATCCATCCGCATCGGATACATTCCGCTCGAGCCTGCGCTCAAAGATCGCTCAAAGCTCAACGATGTTGCGGAAAGCGTGCTCGTGATGTCGCCCGATGCTCGGTGGGGTTCGCTCAAGGTTGGTTGCGGCACTCCGCCGGTGCGCATCGCGGAGGGCTGGATGTCCCTGTTTCACGCGGTCGACGTGACCAGCGGTCCGCGGGCCGAACCGCGGTTTCGTTACAGCGCGGGCATCATGATTCATGATCTGGAGAACCCGCACATCGTTCGCTACCGCTCTCCTGAGCCGGTATTAGCGCCCCAAACCAAAGCCGAGCGCAAAGGCGTCGTCGCCAACGTCGTCTTTCCGACCGGGATCGATCCGCGTCCGGATCTGGGCGATCGGACCTTTGATGTCTACTATGGCATGGCGGACGTGAAGATCGGCCTAATGCGCCTAACGCTCGGAGCCAGCGAGCAGAGTCTCGAACCGGCGGAAAGCGCCGCTTAACCCTGCTCCGCTACTATGTGATCGCCGCGTGCATCGTGTGCATCGCCGGCGGTATCGTGGCGTGGCGAGCGCACTTGCTGCACGCGCTACAGATCCGCCCCGTCCGCGCATCCGGAGCTCCGACGATCGGCCGCCCGCAGCTGCGTTCACATTTTAAAGCGGGCCCGCTGGGCGGCGAAGCGCCCTGGGCGCTCTCGGCGCTGCCCGAGTGCCTGCTGCAGCAAAGCGTGTGGCGCGCGACTGGAGTCGCCAAACTGCGCGCGCACTTTCCAGTGGGATCGCGACCTTTGCAGGCGGGCACGGTGCTGCGCTACCGTGACTGTCAACTCAGCGTTCGCAGCGATGATGCGAGCGTCACGCGTGGTAGCGATCGGTTTCACATTCCGCCCCACGCGCATTTTTTTCTGGCAGGCGGCGAGTTGATTCTGCTGCGCCAGAGTACAGGAGCCGCCGAGCTGCGCATCTATACGCCTTCGCACTTGCAGTGACGTTATCGACGATCGAAGCCGAGGTCAAGCGGCGACGCACGTTCGCCATCATCTCGCATCCGGACGCCGGTAAGACCACCCTGACCGAAAAGCTGCTGCTCTACGGCGGGGCGATCCAGACCGCGGGGCAGGTTGCCGCGCGAAGGCGACAGCGCGCCACAACGAGCGACTGGATGCAGCTCGAGCGCGAACGGGGCATTTCGATCACCTCGACCGTCTTGCAGTTTCCTTACCACGGCTATGCCGTGAACCTGCTCGACACGCCGGGCCACCAGGATTTCGGCGAGGACACCTACCGCACGCTGTTGGCGGCGGACAGCGCGGTCATGTTGATCGACGCTGCCAAAGGTGTCGAACCGCAGACCAAAAAGCTGTTCGCGATCTGCCGGTCGCGTGGAATCCCGCTCTTTACCTTTATCAACAAGATGGATCGTCCGAGCCGCGAGCCGCTCGCGCTCCTGGACGAACTCGAGCAGGTGCTGGGAATCGGTGCTTACCCGATGAACTGGCCGCTCGGTAACGGCGCGATGTTTCGCGGCGTGTACGATCGCCGGTCGCAAGCGATCCATCTCTTTGAGCGCAGCGCGCACGGAGCCAAACGCGCGACCGTCAGCGTGACCGACATGCAGGATCCGCAGATCGCGGCCCTTACGGACGATACGACGCACCGCCATTTCTTGGACGGCCTGGAACTCTTGGAAGGCGCCGGTGAACGCTTCGATCGAGCGGCGATGCTGCGCGGAGAGGTTGCGCCGGTGTTTTTCGGCAGCGCGGTGACCAATTTCGGCGTCGAGCTGTTTCTGGATTCCTTCGTCGAGATGAGTCCCCCGCCTCCGCCACGCCTCGCCGTCGACGGCGAGGTTTCGCCGACGGCGCCGGATTTCTCGGGCTTCGTTTTCAAGATTCAAGCCAATATGGACCCGCGTCACCGCGACCGGGTCGCTTTCGTGCGCGTCTGTTCGGGAAAATTTGAACGCGACATGACGGTGCGCAACATGCGAACCGGCAAAGAGGTGCGATTGACTCGCGCCATGAGGCTGTTCGCAAGCGAACGCGAGTCGCTCGACAGCGCGTATGCGGGCGATGTCGTCGGGTTAGCGAATCCCGGCGTCTTTGCCATCGGCGACACGCTGTGCGACGGGGCGGCGGTGCTCTTTCCCCCCGTTCCTGCGTTCGCACCGGAACATTTTGCGACCGTGCGCAGTATGGACACGGCGAGTTACAAATCGTTCGGCAAGGGGATCGCGCAATTGCGAGAAGAGGGCGCCATTCAAGTGATGTATCCGTATGGGTCTATGCGAACCGAGCCGATCCTAGCAGCCGTCGGCGCGCTGCAGTTCGAAGTAGCGCAGTATCGCTTGCAGGCGGAATACAACGTGCGCACGCATTTGGCGCCACTGCCGTACACATTGGCGCGGCGGGTTGACGCGGACCAGGCGGCGCTGAAGTCAGCCCACTGGCCGTCGAGCGCAACGCTGTTGGAAGATTGGGACGGCCGCCCGGTCGCGCTCTTTGAAAACGAGTGGGGCGTGCGCCTAGCGGAGGAATGGAATCCGGCTCTCCGATTGATCGATTTTGTTTAGTCTGGAATGGAGGCCTAAGATGAAGCGTGCCATGGTGGGGCTGGCTGCACTCGCGCTGGTCCTGAGCGGGTGTTCTACAAAGAATCGTTACGAGCGCGAAGCAGAGACGATCACGCAAGCGGTGATCGCCAACAACATGGTGCCGGTCGCGGGGTATTTTGATTCTGCGGCTCGCGCCACGATCACGCGCGTCGCGGTCGCGCGGCTTTCCGACGAGCTCAACGGACAGGGCAAGTTCGAGGGCGTTACCGAGGCGCAAGTCCAAAACGAAGCGCCGAACACGCACGCCTTTGACGCGAAATTTGAAAAACACATGTACGCGGAGACGCTCGTTCTCGACGATGACGGCAAAGTGCGCGAGTGGCACATCCACATGAAGCAGGCCGCCGCCGCGCCGCAGTGAGCATCGCCGCGCCGTCGGTCTCCTTTGCCGACGTCCTTGAGGCTGCGCAGCGTCTGCGTGAGGTTGCACATCGAACGCCGGTTTTGACGTCACGCCAGCTGGACGTGCGCGTGGGCGCGCAGGTGTTTCTCAAGGCTGAGAATTTTCAGCGCGTCGGCGCGTTCAAGTTTCGGGGCGCCTACAACCGGCTCGCCCAATTGGATGTGGCCGAACGCGCTCGCGGTGTCGTCACGTTTTCGAGCGGCAACCATGGGCAAGGTGTCGCGCTAGCCGCGCAATTGCTCGGCGTGCAGGCTGCGGTCGTCATGCCCAGCGATGCACCTGCGGGAAAGGTCGAGGCGATACGCGCTTACGGGGCCGAGGTCGCTTTTTACAAGCGAGCCCAGGGCGATCGCGAGGCGATCGCGCGCGATCTCGCGCAGGAGCGTGGCGCGGTGCTCGTGCCGCCATACGACGACGCACGCATCATCGCCGGACAAGGCACCGCCGCCCTGGAGCTGCTGCAAGAGGTGGGTGAATTGGATGCGCTCGTCGTGCCAACGGGCGGCGGTGGCTTGTTGTCCGGGAGCGCCGTCGCTGCGCACGGCTTGAGCCCCGCGGTCCAGCTCTACGGCGTAGAACCCGAAGCCGGAAACGACTTTCAGCAATCATTGGAAGCTGGCGTGCGGGTCAGTATTCCGGTTCCCGACACGATTGCAGATGGGATGCAAACGCAGTCGCCTGGCGACCTGACGTTTGAGCTAGCCCGACAACACAACTGCCGCGTCATTACAGTGAGCGATGATCAGCTAAAGGAAGGGATGCGCTTCGCGTTCGAGAGGTTGAAGATCGTCGTCGAACCCAGCGGGGCTGCGGCACTTGCGGCGCTGCTGGCCGGCAAGATCGATCGCGGGTACAAGCGGGTCGGCGCCATCATCAGCGGCGGCAACATCCACGCGGAACGCTTCGCGTCGCTCTTGTCGACCTGAATTTCACCTTGTCACGCTGAGCTTGCCTGTGCCCGAATTGGGTATCGAAGCGCCACCGGCATCGCCGCAAAGCTAGCGGCCCATCGAGTAAAACTCCGGGTTGGGTCGCAAGTCCATCGCGCCCGCCATCCGGTTCGAGAAGCCGAAAAACGCCGCGGTCGCCGCGATGTCCCAAATGTCATCGTCGGTGAAGCCATGCGCATGCAGCTGCGCGATGTCCGCATCGGTTGCAGAGAACCCCGGTTCGTTTACCGCCGACGCGAACTCTAAGATGGCGCGCAGGCGCGGCGTAAGGTCAGCGGTACGCCAATTGATCGCGATCTGGTCCGCCAAGAGCGGATCTTTGCCCAGGATCCGCAGGGCGGCGCCGTGAGCCGTTACGCAATACTGGCACAGGTTCTCGGCGGAGACCGCAACGACGATCGCTTCGCGTTCGGCGCGGCTGAGATTCCCCGGTCCTTTCATCAGCACGTCGTGGTATGCCATGAAAGCGCGGAAATGCTCGGGGCGCCTGGCGTACGCGCGAAAAACATTGGGTACGAAGCCGACCTTGGCACGGTTCAGCTCGTAAATTTCCCTGATGTCCGCCGGCAGCGAGGATTCTTCCGGTTCGCCAAAGCGAGAAACCCTAAGCACGTTCACAGCCGTATCCTTCCCGCAGAAAAAAGAGACATCGCACTGGTTGCGATGTCTCTTCGTGCTTGGTGTTCAGGGCGCTCTAAATATCGCCGCAGGACACGTAGCGTGCCAAGTTCTTGGCGTCGTGAACGTTGATCGCGTAATGACTTTTCTTGAGTGCCGCAATCGTCACGCCCTTAACCGTAGTCACCGAGGTTCCATTGACGACGTTGGTCAGCGGCTTCCACGGAGCCGGGTTGAGCTTTTTGCAGGTGCCCATATGAATGTGGGCGGGTTCGGCGGCGCCTTTGGGCTCGTTAAACACGCTGACTTTGACCCAAACGCCGCCGCTGACGTCCTTGAGGCTGGCGGTACCGTTCTGTTTGGACCCGTTCTGCGGGCCCATATTGATGTTGAGCGCGGTCGACGCCATCGCATTGTGCATTTGGTGCATGGCGTTCGGTGTCGCAAACGCGCTGCCGGTGACCGCTAGCGCAGCGACGCTTGTGAGGATCCAACGAAACAAACGCATTGAGATCTCCTTGCTGCCGAATGAGAACCCCATCATCTTTCCCTGAACCACAGCGCGCCAATCATGGGCGTGGCCGTTACCTTGGACGCTTGCCGTTTTTGGAGCGGTGGCCGTGTTTGGGCGCAAAGGGCGGCCCCACCAGGTAGTTTCCCTTGCGCGGCAGCGAGTCGTCGACGTCTTCGCAGCCGATCGGCGTAAAGTCACGGCAATCGCCGGGGCGCGCTTCGTAGATCCCGCAGTAATATTTGCCGGAGCGCGAGCCTTTGAGAAAGATGCAGCGCGAGGCGATGTCCTCGTCAACCTTGCGCAAGTACCCGAGGTAGAACCCGTCAGCGCTCTTGCGCTGAACGACGTACTCCTTGAGCACCTGATCGAACGTCAAGCTCAGGTGATCCGCAATCCGCTGCACGTCTGCGCGGCTGACGAACGGTTCGTAACCGCTGCAGCATTCGGCGCACCCCGGCGGGCAGGCGATATTCTCGGGTAACTCTTTGAGGTGTTTACGAGCCAGCTCGATCACTTTACCGATCGCTCGCACGAACTCCGGGTCGTCGTTGTACTTGTAAGACCACTCTTTGTTAACGATCTCGTTCGTATTGTAGCTGCGAGTGATTTTTTCATCATAGGTGATCGTGATGTTCTCTTCTGTGATTTCGATGTCGTTGACGTGCTCCATCGGCGCCGTGTCCAACAGGTTCGGATGTGTCGGCTGACCGGTCTTGCGCGTGAAGTCATCGAGTTTGATCAGATCGATCGTTTGCATAGCGCGTCGTTCGACCACAGGGATAAGGAAACCACCCACCGGTACCGTACTACGGGCAGATGCGCAAAGCGATCGGTGTGGATTTAGGCGGCACCCATGTAACGGCAGCAGTTGTCGGGGACGACGGCAAGATCCTCAGCAGTCACGAGCAGGACCTCGACGACCATGGCGTCGAGGTCGTGCTGACGGCGATGGAAGCCGTGATCGGCGCGGCGCTCGATGACGTCAAAGAGGATGGGGTGCCGATCGGTATCGGCTCGGCCGGCAACATCGATCTACATTCGGGCACGATTCTGTACTCGCCGAATTTTCAGTGGGACAACGTGCCGCTTGCGGCTCGGTTGGGCGAGAAATTCAAGCAGCCGATCTTCATCGGAAACGACGCGCGCTGCGCGACGCTCGGGGAGTATACGTACGGCACGGGACGCGGCACGAAGGACTTCGCGTTGCTTACGATCGGCACCGGCATCGGCGGCGGTATCGTCTCGGACGGCACGCTCGTGCTCGGCAACGCGGCAGGAGCGGGCGAGATCGGCCATCACCAGATTCGCCCAAGCGACGGCTTCGTGTGCAACTGCGGCAAGATCGGATGCTTTGAGGCGCAGGCATCAGGAACTGGCTTGATCCGGCACGCCTTTGCCGTCAAGCCGTCCTTTCCGCGCAGCGTTTTGCTCGAGCGTAAGCCCGAAAAGCTCGGCTCCAAGGCGATTCGCAAAGCTGCCCAGGCCGGTGACCGGCACGCGCTGGCGGCATGGCAGAATTTTGCCGCAGATTTAGCAATCGGCGTCGCCAACATCATCGCGTTCGTCAATCCGGAAGTGATTGCGCTCGGGGGAGGAGTCAGCTCCGCCGGGGAGTTCATGCTCGATGCGATCTCCGGCCGCGTCGATCAGCTGACGACGATGGTGCCCAAGGGTACGACCCGCATCGCTATCGCGACGCTTGGAAATGATGCGGGGCCGATCGGTGCCGCGGTGATGGCCCTGCGGGGCGGTTTAAAGAGCGGCGCCGCCGCCTAAAACCGCTATAACGACGCGACTGCGGGTAACGGTGAGAGCGGCATGCCGTCATCGGGGATCGTTCCGTCGGTAGCGATCTGCGCGATCAGGCGAGCGATGCGCCGCGCGCTGCTATGCGGCGCGACTTCGGCTTGCCGGGTGCGCATGTATGCGAGCCGGTCGGGATGTTCCCATAACCGTCTTACGGCTGCGACCGCGTCGGAAATGTGAAGTGCGACGACGCCGATCCCGTTACGGCGAACGAAATCGATGTTGCCCCGTTCCTGGCCCGGAACGTAGTCATACACGACGATCGGGATCTGCGCGACGTTCGCTTCTGCGAGCGAACCCGGCCCCGCTTTGGTGACCAGTAAATCGGCCGCTCGCATAAGCGAAGGGATCGCGTCCGTGTAGCCAAGGATTCGAGCGGGCATCGAAAAAGAGGGCGCGAGTTCTTCGAGCTTTGCCTGCAACGCCACATTTCGTCCGCACACGACGACCAAGAACATGTCCATGCCGGACCGCGCAAGTGCCAGGGTTGTGGGGAGAAGCTTGCCGCCGCCTTCCCCGCCGGCCATGAGGAGGGTGATGAATTGATCCCGGGGCAAGCCCAGAGCGCGACGGAGTTCATCCTTGGATGCCGTGACGTCCTCGAATCTTGGATGGATCGGCTGACCGAGCATGCGCAACCGGTCGATCGGTACGCCGCGCGAAAGCGCGCGCTCGTACACTTCGCGGGCCGGTACGACGACCGCGTCCGCCTCGGGCGTCAACCACGACTCGTGGACTTTCCCTAGGTCCGTAATTACCGTGACGAGCGGAACATGCATCATGCGCGCGTCGGCGCGCGCGCGGAGGGCGGCGTGGTTGAGCAGTGGGTGCACGGAAACGATGACGTCGGGCTCATAGGTAAGGAAAAGATCGCGTAAGCGTTCGCGGTAGAGGGGCTCGCAAAAGCGCACGAGTGCGCGGTAACGCCGGCGACCGTTGGTCGCGTAGTAGAGCGCTCCGTAAACCGGTGGCGCGAAGCGCAAAGCGGCGCTATAGGCGAAACCGAGTTGGGTCAACGGGAAGGCGCAGTGAGCCGCGACGTCGTCGATCCGGTGCTCGAACGTGAGGGGGCCCCCGATCTCGTCGAGCGCAGCGGTGATTGCCATCGAAGCGCTGCGGTGCCCGCCTCCAGTGTCGGAGATCAGGAAGAGGACCCGTTTGACCATCTGCCTCCGTTACGTGCGAAGCGGCTCACGCCGCAAGCGCAGCGCCGCATTTCGCGTTTTACGGCTCGTGGGCGCGAGCTTGGCTATTAGCGCGCGAGCCGGACCGTCCAAGAAACGGAAGATGTCGCCAAACTCGATGTCCGGGTTTCGGTGGTGACCGTCGTGGTCCTCGGGTAAGACGATTCCGAGCGTCCTGGCGACCGCGCACAGCCACGCCGGCGTTCGCCATCCCAAATCGGTCGTGTGGCGCCACCAGACGTGCAGTTGACCCAGCGCCAGCCCCAAGAGCGCCCCTTCCCAGGAGAGTCGGGCGACGCAGCCTGCAACAGCGATGTAGGGCAGAGCGCCGAACAGCCCGTCCAGCAAGACCGCCGGATCGGGCGAAAGGACCGCGTGATCCCAAAACGATCTGCGCCGATCATGGTGCGTTCGGAGGTGCAGCGTAAACCACAGATGTTGCGGGACGTGATAGAGAAACGTCGATGCGAAGTCGCCGATGATCAAAACGATGATCGCGGCGAGCGAACCGTAGGCGACCTGTGAGAAAACCATCTTATCGGCTCCTCGGCATATTCGTTAGTCTGCTGGCCGTAAGTACACTGTTGTGCGCGTGCGGCGGCCCAACCTCCACGCAGCGCAACCGGCGTATCGCGATCGCGCCGCGCATTGAAGGGGTCGTTAATACTGCCTTAAGCTGGCATGTCGGTAGGGGTGCGCGGGCACTCGCGGGGCTCTCGCTCTTGCGCGACGGAAAGCCGTTTGCACACCGCAACCTCGCCGTTGCGCACTCGATCGAGCGCAGCAACCAGCGGCTTGCGCCTTTCGATGCGCTGCATCTGGCCGATCTGGCGCTCGATGCAGCAAGCTTGAACGGTTTGGACGGCGAGTTCTTCTGCGCGACGCTCTTGCAGGAGTCGGCGTTTGATCCGGACGCCGTCTCGAGCGCCGGCGCGGTGGGCATCGCGCAGTTCACGATCGCGACGGCCGATTCATACGCGGTCAACCCGTTCGATGCGCAAGACGCGATTCGCGGATCCGCGGCCCTGCTTGCCGAGTACGTGAAGCGCTATCGCGGCACGTACGCCGACCCCTATGCCGCAGCGTTGGGAGCTTATAACGCCGGGCCTGACGCGGTCGCGAAGTATCGTGGCGTTCCGCCTTATCCGGAAACTCAAGCGTATATCGGCGATGTGTACGAACGCTGGGCGCGCATTTTAAGTGAAGAGCGCGCTACGCGAAGACCCGCTTAAAGAAGGCCTGCACGAGATCCCAGGCGTCGGCGACGACGTCGGAGTGCATATGTTCGCTGCTTTCACGAAAGAACGCATGCCCGACGTGCGGGTATTGTTGGATCTGAAAATCTTTGCCGGCCGCCGCGAGGGCTTCACTCGTGCGCGCGATGTGCTCGGCGGTGATCCACCGATCTTCTTCGCCGTACGCGAGCAGCAGCGGACACCGGATATCCTTCGCATCGGCCAGGCCTTCCGGTTCACCGTTGGGCAGCGCCGCCGTGATGTTGCCGCCGTAAAAGCACACTGCTCCGACGAGCCCGGGGAGGGTTGCGGTGACGAACGCGACCGCACCACCAAAGCAGAACCCCCAGGTCGCGACCTTGCCCGCTTTTACAAAGTCTTGCGTGCCCAGCCAATCGATCGCGGCCCCAACGTCGGCCCGCAGTGAGGCTCTCGAAACTTGCGCCGCGACGGCGAACCCGCGCTGCAACCCCTCGTCCGTGTACGGTTCGTGCAGCGCAGGATGGGTACGGTGATAATAGTTGATTGCTAAGCCCACATGACCCGCACTGGCAACGAGATCGGCGATCCGTTTCACCTCGCGGTTCACGCCGAAGATCTCTTGCAACACAATGACCGCTGAATGGGGGCCGGACGCAGGGTCCGGACGCGCGACGTAGGCCGGCATCGAGGAACCGTCAACGTTAATGGTAATATCCGAGGTAAGTACGGTCATGTGCTCCTCCGCGGGAGCAGTTCGTGAGCCTGCGCTCGTTACCTCGAACCGCTGTGGCCAAAAGAGAGGAGCTCGATGAGCCCGATGGTGCGCCGGATTTCCGACCGCTTGGAAATCGTTACCGCTTTGGAACCGGCGAATGTCGCAACTTTTGCCGACGACGTAAAACTTGGTTTGCTCGCGCAACCGAAAAGGCTCGCTCCGAAATATTTTTACGATGACTTGGGCTCGGCGCTTTTCGAAGCGATCACCCGGCTGCCCGAGTACTATTTGACCAACGCCGAAACCCAGATCTTGCGCGAATATGGGTGGGAAATCGTGCGTTTGCTGCGTACGCCGTTTGAGATCCTGGAGTTGGGCAGCGGCAGCGCGAGCAAGACTCGGCTGCTCATCGAAGAGACGCTGCGCGTTCAAGCGGGGCTGCGCTATCGTCCGATCGATATTTCCCCTGACGCTTTGCGTGCCTCGGCATCGGCTCTCGTTAATGCCTATCCCCGCCTGAGCGTTACGGGGTACGCGGCCGATTATTTTACGATCCTAGGCTCGCGCGATTTGGCGCTGACGCATCCGGTGCTGGCGCTCTTGCTTGGCTCGAACATCGGCAACTATGAAGCAATCCAAATGCACCGGCTGTTTGTTGCGCTCGCTTCATCGTTGCGCGCGGGCGACGGCCTGCTGATCGGCGCGGACTTGAGGAAAGATCACGCCACGCTGGAGCTGGCTTACGACGATCCGACCGGCGTCACGGCGGCCTTTAACAAGAACCTGCTGGCGCGGATCAATCGCGAGTTCGGGGCCGATTTCGATTTACGGCTCTTCGATCACGTCGCGCATTACGATCAAGCGCGGGGAGCAGTCGATTCGTTTCTGCGGGCGCGGGTCGCCCAGCGCGTTCATATCGAAAAGCTCGGCTTCGAGGTCGACTTTGCTGCCGAGGAATCTATCCATACCGAGTCCTCCTACAAATTCGCGATCGCGGACTTGCAATCGAGCGCCGCAGGCGCGGGCTTCACGCTCGCCAGAACCTGGTTCGACCGCGAGCGCCTGTTCAGCGTGAATCTCTTTTTGCGGTCAGCGTGAGAGCTCTGGGAAAAACGCCAAGGTCTTGCCTGCTGCTGGCGATCGCACTATCGCTGGCTGCGTTTTTCCCGCGCCCAGGGTCATGCGCGCCGATGGCCGCGGAAGATCTCTTCAAACTCTCCTTCCTGGGCGATACGCAGATTTCGCCGAACGGCAAATACGTCGTGTTCGTCGTCGCAAAGATGAACGGCCGGGACGATCGCTACGACACGAATCTGTGGCTGGCCGAAGTGCAAACAGGGCGCTTGCGCCAGCTGACGACGGGTGGACGCGATGGGAGCCCAGCCTGGGCGCCAGATAGCGCGCAAATCTCCTTTGTCCGCTCAGCCCGCAAGTCGCGCGCGCAGATTTTCACTTACGATTTGACAGGCGGCCGCATAAAGCGTCTAACGAACCTTAAATCGGGAGCGGCCGATCCGCTCTATTCGAACGGCGGCCGAATGATCGCCTTCAGTTCGCCGACCATCGACCCGCCGCAGCGGGCGCACATCGATTTTCAGGCCGCTGGATTCAAACCACGCAAGAGCCAGCTCCACAGCGATGTGGGCATCATCAACACGATGCACTTTCAGGCCAACGGCGCGGGCGAGATCTATCGTTTCCATCGTCACATTTGGGTGATGAACCGCGACGGCACACACCAGCGTGCTCTGACCAGCGGGCACGAATGGTCCGAAGGCAACTATGCGTTCGCGCCGGGTGACCGTACGATCGCCTTCAATTCCCTGCGCCGCGATCCACCGACGCTGGGTGAGGATGACATCTACACGATCCCCGTTTCCGGCGGCCCAATGCGATTGCTGTCTGCGGACCAACCGGCGAACGACGGCCCTACGTACGGCCACCTCTCGGACCGCCTGTGGTACTTTAGCGGTGGCGTCGCCGATCCGGCACAGTATCCGGCACTGGTTTCAAGCCGCGCGGACGGAAGTCAACGGCGTCAGCTGATCGGGAAAAACACCTACGCCTGGGGTGACGCCGTGATCACCGATACCAAAGAAGGCGGCGGATTGTGCGGACCGTGGTTTGCACCCGATGATAAGTCTTTTATCCTGAACCTCAACGGCCCGGGATACAGCAAGCTCGTCAAGGTCGATTCGTCCCACGGTTCGATGGCCGACTTAACCGGCTCCGATGGCGAGGTGTTCAACTGCACGCTCAGCGCCGACGGCAAGACGGTCGCCTACGCGTTTTCGGACTTCCTGCATCCGGCCGAAGTGTATGTCGTGTCAACGACCGACCCGCATCCGCGCGCGCTGACCGCACTCAACGCGGCCTATTTACGCTCGGCGACGCTTTCAAAGCCCCAGCCCTTCACTGTCACAGACGCGGCCGGGCTGGAGGTACGAGCATGGTTCATGCCCGCGGTCGGCCCGAAGGCTCAAGGTAAGCGTCCGACGCTGCTCGACATCCACGGCGGCCCGGAAACGCAATTTGGAAACAGTTTCTTTGCCGAGTTTCAGTACTGGGCCGGTCTGGGCTACAACGTCGTGTTTGCCGATCCGCGCGGAAGCGTTGGATTTGGCTACGCTTTCGAAGAGGGGCTCGTCAAGCATTGGGGCGATGCGATGTTTGACGATGTCTCGGCGGCGTTTGATAGTGTCGTGCGGCGCGGCGACGTCGATGTCGCCCGCTTAGGCGTGCTGGGCGGGAGCTACGGCGGATACGCAACGCTGTGGGTGATCGCGCACACGAATCGCTTCAAGGCGGCGATCGCAGAGCGCGCGGTCAGTAATATGATCTCCGAACAGCTAGCGGCAGATCTCGCCTCGTCGAATGTGCTGGGTGGCACGTACGATTGGGGGCTCCCCTGGGAGCCCGGCAACCAAATGATGACGCAATCGCCGCTCACCTACGCGGACCGAGTGTTCACGCCGCTGTTGATCTTACACTCGACCGAAGACACGCGTACCCCGGTCGATCAGACGCTGCAGGAGTTTTCGGCGCTCAAGATCTTGGGAAGGACCGTGCAATTCGTGGAGATCCCCGGCGAGAATCACGATCTCTCGCGCACGGGCGCTCCGATCCACAGGGTCGAACGGCTGCACGTTCTCTCGGATTGGATGGCGCGTTACCTTCACCCGTAGATCGCACGCGCGCTGCGCCGTTCCCAAAACCGAAACAATCCGTCCGCAATGAGCGCCAGGAGCATTGCGGGAACACTGCCGGCAATTGTTTTCGCGATGTAATCTTGCTGCAGGCCCCCAAAGATCATGACGCCCAAGCCGCCAGCGTTGACGTAAGCGGCGAGCGTGGCGATCGCGATCAGCGCTACGGTCGCGATCCGAACGCCGCCCAACATGACCGGAAAGGCTTGGCGCAACTCGACGCGCACGAGACGCTGCCAGGGCGTCATTCCCAAGCCCGTCGCCGCTTCGACCTGCGCGGACGGCACCGAACGCAAGCCCGCAGCGATGTTGCGAACGAGGACAAATTGCGCGTAGATAACGAGCATCACGATTGCCGTCCAAAATCCCAACCCGACGTATTCGACGAGCAGCGCGAGAATCGCCAAGCTCGGGATCGTGTAGAGGGCACCGAGCAGGCCGAGCAGGGGCGTCCCGATCCGCCGGTCGCGCGCCGCGAGGATGCCCAACGGCAGCGCGATCACGGTTGCGATCGCGAGCGACACGACGACGAGTACGATATGCTGCCCGGTGTAGAAGCCGACCTCGCCCGCGTGGCGCATCATGTAGGTCATTGAGCTTCGCCTTCGATGACGCGTTGCACGTCCGAAAAATGAAGGGTCCCAACAGCCGCGCCGTCCTGCACGACGGTCAACTCGTCAGCACCTTGCAAGAAATCGTTGAGCGATTCCCTGAGCGTGGCACTGCTCTCGATTCGACCGCCCTCCGCTGCGCCAGGCGCCGCGCGCATCGCGTCTGCGACGCGCAGTAGCTGCAGACGGCGCACGACGTCGTGGGCGTCAAGCAACTCCGCCACGAATTCATCTGCGGGCTGCGTCAGGAGCTGCAGCGGCGTGCCGGCTTGCAGGATCCGGCCGTCGCGCATGATCACGATTCGGTCCGCCAGCCGCAGCGCTTCGTCAACGTCGTGCGTGACGAAGAGGATCGTCGTGTCCAGAAGCTGCGCGATCCGCTTTGTTTCCTGCTGCAGCGAAGCGCGCACGATCGCATCGACGGCGCCGAAGGGCTCATCCATCAGCAACAGACCAGGACGCGCGGCAATCGCGCGGGCCACGCCGACCCGCTGCGCTTCTCCGCCGGAAAGCTCGCGTGGATAACGGCTTCGATACAGCTGTGGTTCGAGATGCACGAGCGTCAGCAGTTCGTCGATGCGCGCCGCGACGTGGGCTGCGTCCCAGCCGAGCAGACTCGGTACGACCGCGATGTTTTGCGCGACCGTCATGTGCGCAAAGAGCCCGACGGCTTGGATCACGTAGCCGATGTGGCGACGCAGCAGCGTTGTGTTGACGAGTGCATTGTCTTGGCCATCGACAAAAACGCGGCCGGCTTGCGGCTCGACCAACCGGTTCACGGTGCGCAGCAGCGTGCTCTTGCCGCAGCCCGACGGCCCGACGACGACGACGAATTCACCGGCGGGAATCTCAAGGGTCGCCTCGCTGACGGCCTCGCGCGGCGAATCGGCGTAGCGCACGGTAACGCCGTCGAAGCAAACAGGAATGCCGGTTGGGCCCGAATTCAGCGCGGGTGTTCCTTCAAGAAAGCCGCGGCTACGTCGGTTGAATCCTCTTTGCGGACGTCAACTGCGTAATTCATCGCCCGCGCCGCCGCGTCGGTGATCAGCGGTGCAATTCGGTCAAGCGCCACGGCGATCGCCGGGATACGCTGCAGCGCATCGATCCGTACGACGGGTGCGATGTGATACTCGGGCCAGAAGTGCTTATCGTCTCTAAGCACGATCAGATGGTTGGCATCCAGGACGCCGTCGGTCGTGAACGCCGTGACGACATCGGCGTCCCCGTGCAGCAAAGCACGGTACTTCAGACCGATGTCATACGTCTTGACGTCTTTGAATCGGAAACCACCATAGAACTTCTGCAGTCCGGGCAGGGCGTCGGCGCGGCTGAGGAACTCGGGAATCGCCCCCAAGCGCAGCTGTGGTGCCAGGCTGCTGAGCTGCGAGAGCGTGAGGAGCCCGTATTTCTTCGAAACATCTTGCGTCGTGGCGAGGCCCTGCGAGTCGTTCATCGGTGATGGGCGCAACCACCGTAAGCCGTAGTGGCTTTCAAACTCGTCGTGCACGCGCCGGTAGAGTGCGGCGGCGTCCCGCATTGGGGCAAGATGCAAGACGTCGATCAGCGCGGTGCCCGTGTACTCCGGATACAGATCGATGTCTCCGCGGCGCAGGGCAGTCATCGCGATCTGAGTGCTGCCTAGATTGAACCTTCGCTCGACCGCCAGACCCGCGCGCTCGAGCGCCTGCGCGTAAATCTCTGCAATGATGAACTCTTCGGTGAAATTCTTGGAACCAACGCGAATCGTGGTGCCTTTGCGTGCGCTGCAATGCGGCAGGATCAGGGCGGCGCCGATGAGGCCGGTTGCCTCTTTGCGGGTCAGTTTGCTCATGAATACTCTCCCACGAATCGTGAAACGAGCACGAAGAACAGTTCAACGCTGATCGCCAGCGCCGCGACGGCCAGGGAGCCTACGATCAGCAATTGCGGATCGTTCGCCTGCAATCCGCGTAGAATATACTCACCCAAACCGCCGCCACCGATGAATGCAGCCAAGGTCGCACTAGCGATCAGCTCGGTGCTCGCGGTGCGAATGCCGGTAAAGAGAACGGGCAGCGCGAGCGGACACTCGACGCGCAGTAACTGCTGCCAAGCGGTCATGCCCATGCCGCGCGCGGCGTCGGTCGCCGCGGCGGGAACGGCTCGAAAGCCAAGGTCCGTGTTGATCGCGATCGGCGGAATCGCAAGTAGTGCGAGCGCCACCACCGCGCTTGGGAATCCCACGCCGAGCAGCGGCAGCATGAATGTGAGCATTGCGAGGCTCGGGATGACGCGTCCGACGTTGACGATGCCCAAGAGGCCGCCGCGAAGACGGTCCCGATGCGCGCTCAGGATCCCGAGTGGCAGCGCGACTGCTGTTGCCGCGGCCAAAGCGGCGCCGGCCATCTGCACGTGGGTGGCCGCGTGCGCGAGCAGATCGGAAAGGGTGATCACAACGGCGTTAAGCTCCTAAGGCGCATCTTAACATGCGCAAATCAAGGCGTGCTCGCAGATACGGATTTTTGACGCAAACCTGGGATGCGGGCGCCGGCTTGTTGAAGGAAGCTGAGCCGATGCTTAAGACCCCCGAGGTGACTGCGGCGCCGTCGCTGCAGCCGCCGATCCGGTCATTAGACGACCCTTCGCTGTATTTCAGTCGCGAGCTTTCGTGGCTGGAGTTCAACGATCGCGTGCTTGAGGAAGCCTTCGACGAGCGCGTGCCGCTCCTCGAACGACTCAAATTCATCGCGATTTACGGCACGAACCTGGACGAATTCTTCATGATCCGGGTCGCGGCCATCAAGCAGCAGATCGATGCTCAAGTGCACAAACGTTCCGACGACGGGCGGCTTCCGGCGGAGCACCTGGGTGCAATTTCCGAGCGTTTGCGCCGCTCGCTCGAGCGGCAGATGGCCGTGCTGCGCGATGAGATTTGGCCCGCGCTGGAAGGACACGGCGTCCGGATCGTACGCGTCGATGCGCTGAGCCCGGCCGAGCAGCATCGGCTGGAGCGTGTTTTTGACGACCGCGTCTTTCCCGTGCTCACGCCTTTGGCTGTCGATAGCGGCCACCCGTTCCCTTACATCTCAAACCTTTCGCTTTCGTTGGCGGTCGAGCTGGAAGAGGTGAGCTCGGAAGGCGTCAAGTTCCATTTTGCGCGGGTGAAAATTCCGCCGACGCTGCCGCGCTTTATTCCCGTTGAGGCACCCGCGGAATCGGAACGTCAATACGTCTTACTCGAGGATTTGATCGCCCACCACTTGGACGCGCTTTTTCCGGGTATGAACATCCGCGATTCCTACGGATTTCGCGTCACGCGAGACGCCGATCTGGATCTGCAAGAGGATGAGGCCGACGATCTGTTGGCTGCGATCGAATCAGAATTGCAGCGGCGCCGTTTCGGCGAACCCGTGCGCCTCGAAATCGAGCGCGGCATGCCCGAGTATATGCGCGACTGGCTGCTCAAAGAGCTCGCGCTCGGAAGCGTCGACTGCTATGAGATCGACGGCATGCTGGCGGTCAACGATGTGATGACGATTGCGAGTTTGCCGGAATACAAACAGCTGCACGATCCCCCTTTCACGCCGGCAATTCCAAAACGGCTCGTGGGCGTTACGGATCTTTTCTCGGCCATTAGTGAAGGCGACATCTTGCTGCACCATCCGTACGATTCATTCGATCCGGTCGTGCAGCTTATTCAACAGGCGGCCGAAGATCCGCTAGTCTTGGCGATCAAACAAACGCTGTATCGAACGTCCGGGCGGAATTCACCGATCGTGGCCGCCCTGCTCGAAGCAGCTGAAAACGAAAAACAAGTCGCCGTCTTAATCGAACTTAAGGCGCGCTTTGACGAAGAGAACAACATCGACTGGGCGCGGCGGCTCGAGCGCGCCGGCGTGCACGTCGTCTATGGTTTTCCGGAGCTGAAGACGCACGCCAAGGTGACGCTGATCGTGCGACAAGAAGCCGATGGCATTCGCCGCTATATGCACTTCGGGACCGGCAACTACAATGAAAAGACGGCCAAACTCTACACGGATTTGAGTTTGTTCACCGCTCGCGCCGAACTAGGCTCCGACGTGACCCAGCTTTTTAACGCGTTGACCGGGTTTTCGAGAATCAGCGACTACGAAGAGCTGCTCGTCGCGCCGGTCAACCTGCGGCGGGAATTGCTCGCCCTGATCGATCGCGAAACCGAGCACGCCAAAGCCGGCCGGCCGTCCGGCATCAGCGGCAAACTCAATGCGATCACGGATGCTGAAGTCGTTCGCGCGCTTTACCGTGCGTCTGGGGCCGGCGTACCGGTCGATCTGCTGGTGCGCGGTATGTGCGTAGTGCGGCCGGGTGTGCCCGGCGTGAGCGAAACGATTCGTATCCGCAGCATCGTTGGACGATTCTTAGAACACTCGCGCATCTTCATCTTCGAAAACGGTGGCGATCCTCAAACGTTCATCGGGAGTGCAGACTGGATGGGGCGCAACCTCGGCCGCCGCGTCGAAACTGTGATTCCCGTGCTCGACCCGCTGGTTTCGGAAACGATCCGGTCGCAAATCATGGGCGTGCTCTATGCGGACAACGTGAAGACCCGCGAATTGCAGCCGGACGGATCGTATCGCAGGCTCCATCCGCAGGCCGATGCACTGCCGGTCGACGCGCAGCACGTTTTCCTCACGCAGGCCGCACACGCCTAGCCCGTTGCACTAGCCCCGCCGGCTCAGTTCGAGAACGACTTTCCATTCATGCGGCATAACCGGCTGAACCGAAAGGCGCTGGCCGCGGCGTAGGAGCGCCATGCCGACGAGGCGCGGCTCCGCCCGCATCTGCGCCAGCGTGACCGGATGCGGCAACGTCTCTACGAAGCGCACGTCCACCATCTGCCAAAGCGGTTTCTCCGGCTTGCTCTTGCGATCGTAGTACTCGCTCTTTGGGTCGAAGGCCGTGAAGTCCGCATACGCCTCGTGCACGACCTCGCAGATGCCGATCGCAGCCGGTTCGGCGATGCTGCTGTGATAAAAGAAGCCGAGGTCGCCCTTTTTCATTTCGAGCATGTTGTTGCGCGCCACAAAATTGCGCACGCCACTCCACGGCGTCGTGCGGTCGCGCCGTAGATCGTCGAGACTGTAAGCGTGGGGTTCGCTCTTAAAGAGCCAGTATCGCGAAGCTAGTACTCCTGTACGGCCGAGGTCAAGAAGCCTTCGAATGCAGCGATCGATTCGCGCTGCGCCTTGCTCCAGGCTTGGTTCCGGCGGCCGTCGTTATGCACGATGATCGTGCTGCCAATGGCGCGCATTGCGCCGACGCCGTCAACGATCGCTTGTTCGATCGTGGCGCTGGATCGGCCGAGTTCGGTCACTTTGGTCAACACCGCAAGTTCCTCGTTGAAAAAGCAGCTTGCAATGTAGCGGATGCTTTGCTCGGCGATGACGTGCGGAAAAGGAAATGGTGCGCTGGACGGTTCCGGATCGCCGACGCCGGCAAAATACTCCATTCGTCCGTGTTCGAAGTAGGCGTCGTACATCACCACGCTGACATGACCGTAGGTGTCGATTTCGCAATACCGCGGCCGAAACGCCGATTGAACGCGGAAGGATTCGAGCCACGCGCGCTCTTGCCCCGGATCCCAGAGTTCGAGCACCGTTAGTGGAGTTGGATCGTGGGCGCCGGCGACACGCCGAAGGTTTGCGTCAGCACGTTGCCGAGCTCGCCGCTTGACTCCATCGGTCCCAAGATGTCCGTATCGCCGTAGAACTTTCCGTTGATGAAGACCTTAGGCAACGTGGGCCAATTCGTCATTTCAGATAGCGCTTCGCGCTTCTCCAGGTTTTCCAGGACATCGACCACCTCAAACGGGTAACCGAAGCGGTCAAAGAACTCGATCGTTTCGAGCGTGAAGCCGCAGCGCGGCATCGTCTTGGTACCCTTCCCATAGACGAGAATCTTGTTCTCTGAGATTTCGCGGTCAATTTCAGCGCGAACGTTTTGCAACATCAGGCAGGCCTTTCCAATAATTCGGTCTTGAGTTCGACGGCATGGATGCGGCCGTCTCTAAGCGCCGGGCCTAGCGCCGCATAGACCATCCGGTGCTGTTCGATCAGCGTCTTACCCGCAAACGCCTCGGATGCCACGCGGACGTTGAAATGATCCATCGTACCCGTACGATCTTGCACCTCGACCCGCGCATCGGGCATCGTCAGCTGGATCAGTCCGCGAAGCGAGTGATCGTCAATCACGAAGTGAGGCGCTTGGCGGAGTCGGCGCGCAGCGAGTCGACCAGGGCCTTGGCTTCGCGCAGCGTCTCGGGGAGCACGGCCGCGTTTTGGTTGAGCAGGCGGACGATACCGGCGGCCAGCACGAGGCCGCTGGCCGCGAGAATGATTGCCGGCGGGCCCTGAGCGCGGATATCTCCGACTTCGATCTTGAAACCGCGGACGAGACGGGCCAGCGCCTTGATATTCATAAGGCCATTGTAGCCGCTTTTTGTACGTTCGGGCTAGCGGGTTAGTCGCGCTGCGAAGGATGGCCGTTCGCGCACCGCAAACGCGCTCGCGCAATGCTCTTTTTGGCCGCCGTGCTTGGTTGCTGCACGATCAGTGGAGCGGTCCACGGCCCGGCGGGAATTCCCCTGGCCGGGGCGCTGGTCACGATCGAGCGCGGGGCCTTACAGATTTCGGCCGCCAGCGACCAGCGCGGACATTTCACGATGCATGCCGACCCCGGCACCTACATCCTGGTTGCGCGCGCCGATGGATACGCGATCGCCAACGTCGGTCCGATCGAGATCCGTAAGGACGTCGTCGTGGATGTGGCACTTGAACCGGCAGACTCGCAGCATCTACGGCCGATCGGCGAAGTGACCGTGGACGGGCGCCTTGCGCTTTCTCGCAACGCGATTCCGAGCGCGCAGCTCACGCGCTCCGATCTCGAACGTGGCGGTTACGATCGAATCGTGGGCGCTTTGCCGCAAGTTCCTTCCGTCACGTTGCCGCGGCCCGACGGTGGCTCATCCAGCGCGCCGGCAGTCGTAGCGTTGCGAGGCCCCGATCCATCTGAAACATTGGTCACGCTCGACGGCCAGGTTCTCAACGACGGCAATACCGGTGATCTCGATCTCTCGCGATTTCCTGTCGCGGCATTCTCTGCTGTCGATATCACCGAGGGCCTCGGGCCGGCGGATTTAGAGGGCTCGAACACGATCGGCGGCGCGGTCAACCTTGTTTCCTTACAACCGACGCAACAAGCGCACCAAACGCTCTCGGCGAGCATCGGGTCCTTCGGTCAATCGGAAGCCTGGTACAACGCGACCGCTTCGCGCGGGCGCTTGGGCTACGCGCTCGGAGTAGACGATCAACAAGAAGCCGGTTATGTCGCTCAAAATGTGCTGCTCTGCGCGAACAATCCGTGCATGCCAGGCGCTGGGGCGCTCACTCATTTAGGATCCGCGGTCAGCAGCCGCTCGGCGCTTGTCCACTTGACTTGGACGTTTTCGCCCAAGGCCGATCTCGGATTGCGCATTTTCAGCCTCGGCGATCGCCGCGACGAGAGCGCGGCCATGAATGCGCCCGACCCTTCGAATGTTGTGCCTGGCGGGTTTGTAGGACCCGCAGACATCAGCGCGGCGCAAAGCATTCGGGCATACGATCTGCGGGCACGCGCACCGCTGGGCGCCGGCACGTTGACGGCTGAGTTTGCGGCATCCAACAACTCGATCGCGCTGCTCTCTTCGCCGCTCGGTATTTCGCCCTACGATGTCTCGCATCAGGATAAACGCCAAACCGCTTCCGTGAGCTGGCAACGCGCGTTCGATCGGTCGGACTACGCGTTTGGCGGGTATGCGCAAAACGAATCGCTGACCGAAACGAACGTCGTAGCGCCGCAGACGCAGCGCATTATCTCGTATTTCGTCCGTGCCTCGACTCGACCGTCATTACGGCTGCGCCTGGGCGGAGCGCTCTACGCATCGCACTACACGAGTTTCGGCACGAGCGTCGATGGCCGGTTGAGCGCCAGCTACGATCTGACCGAATCCAGCGTCGTGCGCTTTTCGGTCGGAACTGGGTTTCGTGCGCCGCTGCTGATCGAACGGTATCTTTTCGCGAACGATGCGTTGCCGCCGCCGAATGCGGACTGCGTCATTACAGGCCAGGGGAACCCCAACGAGCGAGGTGAGCATGCAACGGAATACGAGCTGGGCTATGCTCGAAAGTTCTCGAGCGAGTCGCTGCTTGACGTTTCCCTTTACCGGACAAATCTGCGCGATCCGATCGAGAACTTCTATCCCGGCAACACCTGCCCAGCGGTCAGTTATTCATATCCGATCAACGTTGGAAACGTCGTCTATCAAGGCGGCGCTATGCGATTCTTCCGGCGCTTGGGGCACATGACTTTCTCAGCGCAATACGGTCTCAACATCGCATACCCGTACAATCTGCCGGCTACCGTGTCCAACCCGACCTCGGGCGGCTATCTCGTCCCGTTCGAGCAATTCTTGGGGATCCCGCAGCAAGTCGGATCGTTGGGATTCGTTTGGGAGAACGGCCTTTGGCATGCGGCCCTCAACGCGACCTTTCGCGGAAAAAACAACGAACTCAATCAGGCGCCGTACGCGTTGCTTGACGGCGCCTTCGGGCGCCGCTTCGGCAAGGCCGATCTTACGTTGGCGTTCACCAATTTGACCAGCGATGTCAGCGGCCGGTTCACGCAATTGCAAGGTGGCGTTCCTTATTTAGGCAACGGGCCGGGCGGCCTTTTGCCGCTGCCGACGAACCGGTTTTTTTTGGAGCCCGTCGGCGTACGCCTGATCCTCACGGTAAAAGATTGACCGTCAGATGAAAGCAGTGCGTCTGCATGAGATCGGAGGCCCGCAAAATCTCAGGATCGATGAGATCGGCGTTCCGATCCCGCAACCGGGCGAGGTCCTCGTCAAGATTCGATGCGCGGCGCTCAACCGTCGCGATGTTTACATCACGCAAGGCCTCTACCGCCGGATCGAATTACCGGCGACGCTTGGCTCCGACGGCAGCGGCGTCGTGGCCGCGCTGGGCGAGCGAGTCGACGGCCCAGCGGTCGGTACGCCGGTCGTGATCGATCCGATGCTGGATTGGGGCGATGATCCGCGCACGTGGGGCCACAACGCCTCAATTCTGGGCATGCCCCGGCCGGGAACGTTCGCCGAATACCTCAGCGTACCGGTGCAAAACGTCTTTGCGAAACCAGCCGCTTTGAGCGAAGACGACGCGGCCGCGATCCCGCTCGCGGGCCTCACTGCGTATCGCGCGACCTACACGCGTGCCAAGCTGCTACCTGGGGAAACCGTCCTGATTACCGGTGTTGGCGGCGGCGTGCAAACCTTCGTGCTGCAGTTTGCCAAGCAAATCGGCGCGCGCGCGGTCGTGACGTCATCCAGCGACGAAAAACTTGCGCGGGCGAAGGCGCTTGGCGCCGATGAAGCGCTCAACTATCGCAGCGATTCTCAGTGGTATCGAACGGCGCGCGCGCTAGGCATTGACGTGGCGATCGATTCGGCCGGCGGTGAAACATTCGCCCGAGCGCTCGAGGCGGTCAAGCCGGGCGGCCGCGTCGTAACGTACGGCGGCACGAGCGGCGATGCGACGATCCGGCCTTTTTCAATCTTTTGGAACCATCTCGACGTCTTGGGAACCTCGATGGGCAGCCCGCACGATTTTCGCGCGATGCTGCAACTCTTCGAGACAGGCCTACGGCCGGCAGTCGATCGCACGTTTGAGCTGCAAGACGTCGTCGCGGCGGCCCAGCGGCTCGAGGGCGCAAATCAGTTCGGCAAGATCCTTTTGCACGTCAGCTGACGAGCTCGTAGGAAAGGATCGCGTCCAACCTCATCACAGTACCAAGCTCGGCTTCGACGAGCTTGGCGTCTGCTGCAGCGAGGGTGGTTGCCCAGTCAGGGTTCAGGATTGCGCTTTCTGCAGCCGTCATCGGGCGCTCGATCGCGCGCGAACGAACCCGCCCCTCTTGCTCGAGCGCGATCAGGTGCGCCAGGACCTGGCGGGCCGCGGCGGGCCAAAGGATGCGATCGGTTTGCGCATAGACATCCTCAACGAATTCCGGAATCGTGCGAGGTCCGCTGCGTAACGCATCGACGAGCTGTGCTTCGCGCATGCGTCGATGCTCGATGTACTCACGCAACTTTGCTTGCGGATCGTCGACGGGCTCACCGTGCCCGCCATAGATGCGCCGGGCCTCAGAAAACTCGCGCGCTAAGCGCTCCAGTGTTGCCTGGTAGGGTCGCATCGCACCACCGGGCGGCGCGACAACGACCGTTCCCTCGCCTAAGACGACATCGCCGGTAAAGAGCGCGCGCTGCGATGATTCGTAGAACACAACGTGATCGAACGTGTGTCCCGGCGCATCGACGGTGACGAACTCGCACGCGCCGATGCTCAACGCCTCGCCATCGTGCAGGTCCAGGTCGTGCGGCATTGCTAATTGCGGGTGCGCGCCGATCGACGCGCCCGTGCGCCGCGCAAGCGGCGCTGCCGCCGGCGCATGATCGGGATGGCCATGCGTGATCAGAATCTGCTCGATGCGAAGATTCGCGCGTCGCGCACTGTGTACGAGCGCCTCAACATGGCTTTCGATTGCGGGTCCGGGATCGATGCAAACCCCGCGGCCTTGGCCGCAGTCGATCAGATACGAATTGGTGCCGGAGAGGGTCAAAGGCGAGGGATTCGGTGCCCGAACGAGCGTGATGCGCGCCGGCGCTACCACGCGCGTTCCAGCTCGCTGGGAAGACTAAATCCGTCCGCGTCGGATCGGTCGGGCATGATGCGAAGGATCGGCTTCTCGTGCGCAAACCGCATCAATTCGTCAACGCTGCCAAAGGGCAAAAGCCGTTCGACGTGCTTGATCGTCGGGTAGACCATCGCGAAAGATCCTGCCTGGTGTTGCTGCAGCGCGCTTTTCGGCGCGATCCAGAGCTCATCGTGCGTTTCATGGTGATCGGCCACGGCGGCCTGCCTGTCGGCCGGCGCCACGAAGAAGTGCGCGTTGAAGCGCCGGACTTCGCTCGCCGGAGTGATCCACTGCGAAAACAATTCGATTCGCGAGGCATCGAGCCGCAGATCGAGCTCTTGGAGAATCCGGGCAAAGTCGTATGAGCCGCGCAGGAGTTGCTCGCGCGCCCTTTTTAGGTCGCGCGGGTCCGGCGCAGCCGTTGGCGGTACGCCCAACAAGATGCCCCCCTCTTCAAAGAGTTCGCGCAGACCCGCAACGACCAGCGCCGCGCGGTCGGCGTCGCGGATTGGTTGAAGGGGCGGAGCATCGAGCAATGCAGTTGGTTGCGCGCGAAACATCCGCGCGAGGCGTGCATCGTTCAACCCGTCAATGCGGGCAAGGACTTCCTCGCGAGAATCTTGGGGTTCGACCACGCCGCCCGGAAAGACGTGCGCATCGGGGGCAAACGCGCTGCTCGCGCTGCGCCGCAGCATGAGGACTTCAAGGCCGCCCGCTGCCTGGGCGGCGCGCACCAGCATCACCGTTGATGCCGGCCGTATAAGGGGAACCTTCATCGACAGCGTTCACGTTGTTCGAGTATGAAATCGCGATTTTTTTGTGCCGCTGCCGCCGTCCTGTTCGCGCTAGCCAGCGCGAGGGCGATCGCGCAAACGGCGCCTGCTCCAACTCCGGTCGCGCTTCCGACCATATCGCCTGGGGTCAATCCCATCCTCCAAAGCGTGATCAACGCCGTCGCGGGCCGCGTCAAAGCCGATTACGGTTGGGACCCAAATCGCGCCCGGGGCGTCGTCACCTTCTTCAGACACTTCGACATGCAGATGCGCTTCGCGAACGGCACCTACCGCGACGTCCACTTACATCAGGGCACGGTGATCAATCCGCGCGGCACGACGATCGACATCGGCAGCCGGGTGGACGTGCAAGGCCAAATGAACACGGACGGCTCGCTCAACGCGAACGTCATCACGCTATACTAGCACCATGCGAATAGCGCTCGGAAGCGATCTGCGCAACGAGCTCACCGACGCTTTGCAGCGGATGCTTCGACAGCGCGGCCATGGCGTATCGCTGCATGGCGCGCTCGATTCCGAGGATGATTCCTGGACGCATGCCGCCCGTGCGGTCGGTGAGGCAGTGGGTGCCGGGCGCGCCGACTGCGGCATCGTGTGTTGCTGGACTGGAACCGGCGTTTCGATCGCGGCCAACAAAGTTCGCGGGGTCAGGGCCGCGCTGTGTGGCGATGCCGAAACGGCGGCCGGCGCGCGCGAGTGGAACGACGCGAATGTCCTGGCTCTGAGCTTGCGCTCAACCTCTATTGCGCTCGGGGAAGAAATTCTCGATGCGTGGCTAGGTGCAGCGCCCACGGACGACCCAAAATATCACGCCATGATAGAAGAGGTCGAGCTAAGGTAGCAAGGCTGCGAGGCGCAGCTAGCCCGCGCGCCGCGACTTAAACGTCAGCTCTGCGATGCCGGATTTGTCCAGGTCGCCGAGGCCCTCTTTGACCATCCGGTCGTATTGCGCCGCGGTCGCGCGCGCAAGCGGCAAACTCAAGTGTACGTCACGAGCGAGCGCCAACGCGATGTTTGAGTCTTTGGCCGCATGAGCTGCCGAGAAGAATGTCTCGTGGTCGCGCGCCTGCATGTCGGCTCCGTCGGTCACAAGGACTCGCGAGGCAGCGCCGGTTTTGGAAAAGATGTCGCGCAGCGTACCGAGGTCCAAGCCGAGCGCTTCGCCCAATCCTAACGCCTCCGCCAAACCGGCCGTGTTGATGTTCATCAGCATGTTGACCAGCGCTTTGCATTGCGCGGCTTTGCCCGCGGCGCCTAAGTAGAGCACTGGCGAGCCCATGACGGCCAGCAGGCTCTGCGCGCGTTCGAAGGCTTCCGAGTTGCCTGCGCACATCAGGTAGAGTTCGCCGGAGCGCGCCTGTGGAATGGAGCCGGCCATGCAGGCCTCGAGCGCTTGGGCGCCGCGCGCGGCGGCACGTCGCTCGATTTCCACGTGCACCGACGGAGTCAGCGTGGCGCAGTTTACGAAAAGTTTGCCCGAGCACGCGTTCAGCAACGAGTCGCCTTCTTCGGCAAATATCGCCAGCGTGGCCGCGTCGTCGCTGACGACGGTAATGATTGCGTCGCAAAGATCCGTCACGTCCGCGAGCGTGGCAGCGACTACGGCGCCGACCTGTTCGGAAAGAAGATTAGGCGAGGTCGGATCGGAGTCGTAGAACGCCTCGACGTTCCAGCCGGCATCGTTGAGCCGCAGGGCGATGCCGCCGCCCATCCGACCGGTGCCGACGATGCCGATTTTGTGCTGCCGCGCCAGCGGTCCCATACGGCTAACTGCGGCATACCGGCGAAGAGGCCCTACCATACATCTAAAGCCCGTGGCCGCCCGTTTTCCTTGGAGTAAGCGGACGGCTTTACCGATAAAATGTCAGTTGAATAGGAAAGGACTCTATGTATACATCCCGTTTTCTCAGCGCTCTTGCAGCAGTGGCAATCCTCTTTGCGGCAGCGCCTGGGCTCGCCGACATGAAGTCGAGCCAGATATCCAACAAGATGGCGGCGCCGCCGCCCGGTGTCGACCTCAAGATGAACTCTCGCTTTGGCGGCCCGGGCGTGTACACGGGCGCACCCGCGCTCGGTGTGACGCTGGCGGTCGTAGTCGCCGGCGGCGGCCCGAAAAACTACAGCACGATGACGCTGCTCAAAGTCTTAGCAGGCGACAAGACCGATGCAGAGGTCGCGAAGCTTTCAAAGACGTACGGCAAGCCCGCGGTCGGACAGTTCGTCAAGACCTTCGATTTTATCATCGCGGACGCGCTGCACTATGTCACCGTCAAACACATCAAGCTTCCTTCGCAGCCGGCCGTCGATCCTAAAGACGGTGAAAAGCTTGCCGGTGTGCTGTGGGGCGCATCTTCGATCGGCGGCGGCAAGCACAATGTCGAGGTCGGCCTCGACCACCTGGTTGGCCATTCGCTGCACATGCAAATCATGAAGGACATCGATGCAAAATACGGCGTGCCGGCTGACGCGCAGTATCATGTCATCCTGCTGACCGCATTGACGGACCTTGCGGCTGCGTACCATCTCGATGCCAACGGTATGATGAAGGCGATGTAGCGACACTTGTCACGCTGAGCGAAGTCGAAGCGCCGCGATAGTCGTGGCCCTTCGACAGGCTCAGGGTGACAGGGAGACCAGGGCCGTGTTCACTACACCACGGCCTTTTTCTATCCTTTGGCAGCCATGACTCCGCCGGAGGCGCCGCACCGATGGGCAGGAAATTGCACCGGAATTGCCTTAGCAAGTCGTCAGTCTGCCGCATTTTCGAAGAGGCCTGCACCGCGACCCACTCGTGCCTTTTCGTTTATGACGCCGGCCGTCATTGTACTTGGGTACCGGAGCATTGGAGCGAAAAAAATGACGAAACTCAGATCGGTTTTACCAAAGACGTCACTTATGGCGGTCATGGGACTTTGACGCTTTCAGGCGACTATATCCAATTCAGTTTCACGGAAGTCACGGGCTCGATCACACTGTCGAGCGGTCAACCCTGTCCCGATATTGCGCAATGTACGGGCTTGCATCCGGGAGCGACGTTCAGCGGCTCCTGGACACGAAAGAAGCAATGAGCGGCTAAAACGCCACCCTGAACAGAATCACCGTAAGGACGGCGAGCAGCCAGTTGACCGCGTGTGCTGTCCAGCAGTACGGGCAGGTCGCCCGCGCGACGAACAAGAGCCGGTATGCCAAGTACGCCGAGGTCAGCGCGGCGGCCGCAACCGCCGCGAAAATGAAAACCCACCACCACGCCGATGCAAACCAGATCACGATCGCCAGCGCCAGGTAGAAAAGAATGCCGAACAGCGCATTCGGGATGCCGAAGAAGAGCCGCGCCGCAGGCCTTTTCACGACGCTATCACCCTTGACGAGCCCGGCCTGCGCTCGCAGCGACTTTCGGTACATGAAAACGGAGGCATATGCCCCGACCGCGCATAGAACATCGATCATGATTTTCAGCGAGAGCATGCGTCCAACTTGAACAACGTCGTGCGCCGGCTTGGGGCTGTGGGCATTCTTGTCATCTCCTTTTCCCTAGCCGCTCTTGTGATTCGACATCAGCCGGCGGTCGAGCAGTACATTCGGTCGATCGGAGGGCTGGCATATCCCATCGCCATCGGTATCTTTACGCTGGTCGCGTCGGCTCCATTCTCCGTGACCGACGCGTTGGCGATCATGAATGGTTCGATCTTCGGCCCACTATGGGGCACGATCGTCAATGCGATCGGACTTGTCCTGGCGGCGATGCTCGGATATTACCTGAACCGCCGCGCGTCTCATCTGTTGGATTTGGAAAGCACGCTTGAACGCTTGCCGGGGTGGATTCGGCGGTTTCGCGTCGGCTCGCCCGCGTTTTTGCTCTCGGTGCGTCTGATCCCGGGTTTGGGCGGAACGCTTGCGACGAGCGTCGCGGCGACTTTTCGTGTTCCGCTCTACGTCCATGTTTGGACGATGTGCGCGATCGCGATACCCATATGCACGCTGCTGGCGATCTTCGGCAACGAGGTGACGGCGGTCGTCCACAATTATGAACACCGAATGCACGTTCGCGTGCACGAGTTCTACGAGCGGCACCGGCCGAACTTCCATTTTCGTCGGCTCCGCAACCAATGAGATTCGAAGTTGTCACGGATGAAGCCGGCTTGGCGCGTTTATGCGAGCGCATCGGGCGCGCGACGCGAGTGGGATTGGACACCGAGTTTCACAACGAACGTTCGTACACCGCGCGCCTGATGCTTCTCCAGGTCGCGTTTGAAGATGAAGTCGTCGTCATCGACGCGTTGAAAGCGCAGGCTTTGCGTCCTTTCGTTCAGGCGTTGAGCCAAACTCTGGTGGTCGGCCATGCGCTCGCCGGTGATTTCAAAATATTCGCGGACCGTTTCGATTGCGTGCCGACCCGTATTTTCGATACGCAAATCGCGGCCGCGTTCAGTGGGTACGGGTTGTCCGTGTCCCTGGCGGACCTGGTGAGAGACGTGCTCGGCGTGCGCTTAAAAAAAACACAGACCGTGAGCGACTGGAGCGCTCGGCCGCTGACGCAGATGCAGCTCGACTACCTGATTGACGATGTGGCGCATCTTCTCGAGTTGCACGATAAACTGGCAGGCCGCTTGGAAGCTGACGGGCGCCTTGAGTGGGCGCTCGAAGAGTGCGCGGCCGCGGGCGACATCGCGCGCTATCGAAGCGATCCGCACCGGATGTATCTGCGGATCCCGGGCGCAAACCGCATGAGCCGTCGCGAGCTAGGACTGCTGAGCGAGCTGAGCGCGGTGCGCGAGAGCATCGCGCGGCGGCGCGATGTTCCGCTGCGGTACGTGTTGCCCGATGACGTGCTCGCGGGGCTTGCGACTTTGCGCCCGAAAACGATGGAAGAGTTGGGCCAACTGCGCAGGTTGGATCCCGGTGCTCGCAAAACGCTCGGAGAGGCGATCCTTGAAGCAGTCGCACGCGGCGAAGCGCTCGCCGAAGCCGATTTGCCGAGCAAACCGCTCCGCTCGATCGGTAAAGAACGTGAAGGGCTGATCGCAGCGATGAACGTGCTGATAGCCGCCATCGCTGGGCAAAATCGGCTGCCGGCAAGCTTGCTCGTGCCGCGAGCCGCGCTCGAGCGCGTAGCTCGAGAGCTTCCGCCCGATCGCGCGGCCCTTGAGCGCGAACTAGATCTGACGGCGTGGCGCGCCGCGCTGGTCGCCGAGCCGCTCTGGGACCTCCTTTCGGGCGGGCAGGTTTTGAAAATCGAAGGCTACGCAGAGCGCGCGCCCCGAATCACGCTTCATGCCCTCAACTAACAGTTTTGATGCGTTCGGCGCGCTGGACGTCGGCGGCCGCCGCTACGACTACTACCGCCTCGCCGCACTCGAACGTTCGGGCCATGCGAAACTCGCGACGATTCCATTTTCGATCAAGATTTTGCTTGAGAACCTGTTGCGGTTCGAGGACGACCGAACGGTGCGCCGGCAGGACATCGAAGCGCTTGGGAACTGGGATCCGCGGTCTAAGCCCGAACGCGAGATCGCGTTTCGGCCGGCGCGCGTGTTGCTGCAGGATTTCACGGGCGTCCCATCCGTCGTCGACTTGGCGGCGATGCGTGATGCTATGGCGCAGATCGGCGGCGACCCAAAAGCGATCAACCCGTTGCAGCCGGCCGAACTCGTGATCGATCATTCCGTGCAGGTCGATCGCTTCGCGTCCCGCGATGCCTTTGCGAAGAATGCGGAGCTTGAGTTTGTGCGCAATCGCGAGCGCTATGCTTTCTTGAAATGGGGCCAAGGCGCGCTGACCAACTTTCGCGTCGTGCCGCCGGACACCGGGATCGTACACCAAGTAAACATCGAATTTTTGGCTCGAGTCATCTTTGGGGCC
>Ga0185299_10001773_pt1 | contig 38009 bp, 33 predicted proteins | sample PaiPotPPA55metaG_FD_128002 | JGI IMG/M metagenome (GOLD analysis project Ga0185299, IMG submission 128002) | Iron sulfur acid spring bacterial and archeal communities from Banff, Canada, to study Microbial Dark Matter (Phase II) - Paint Pots PPA... ...
AAATCAGACGAAGGTAATGCATTGAAAACAAGTGGTGAACCGGGCAGGACTCGAACCTGCAACCCGCTGATTAAGAGTCAGCTGCTCTACCATTGAGCTACCGGTCCACGTTAACTTTTGAATTTTAGCACGCCGAGCGAATTTGTTGAAAAACAGCGACGCGAATCCCGCGATCCGCCAGATCTCACGAACGACGACTGCATGCATCGTTTCTCTCGCGAGGCTGGGAGCTCACAGCAGCGGGTCCGGAGTGCCGTTCACACTGAACAATCCCGCCGTTCCAGAAAGTTTGTTCCCCAAGTGATACTGGGAAGGCAATCATTCGAACAACGATGCGGTGGGCGTGGTTCTCAAGCTAATTTGGTCTGAGCTTCAGCCCCAGAAGTTCTAAGGATTTTCGAGCCGCGCTTGACTAGTACGGCAGCCATTCGACATTGTTATATAAACTGATTATTTAAGTTATTTGTTAGTTAACAGTGGCTAAGATTCCAGAACCCTGGCGCAGCCACCTAGTTAGCAGTTAACTTCCAAGTTGCCCGCGCAATGGCCCAGTCTTCTTCAGCGCGTACGACCAAGACGCGCACAGACGACGTCGGCCTCGAAATATCCTGATCCGGATGTGCAGAAGCATTTTTTGCCGCATCTATTTGCAAGCCAAGGAAACCAAAATTCGCGCACGCCGCTTGCCGCACTTCCGGAGAATTCTCCCCAATGCCCGCGGTGAAGACTAGCGCGTCGAGCCCGCCAAGCGCCGCAACCATCGAGCCGATGCCGGCCTGCAGGCGATGCACGAAAATTTCGAAAGCCAGCTTGGCGCGATCGTTACCTTTGCCCATCGCGGAAACGATTCGCCGCATGTCGCCGGAGACTCCAGATATTCCCAGCAGACCGGATTTTTTGTTCAGCAAATCGTCTAAAGTTTCTCCGTTCAATTTTTGCGCGCGCATCAGGTAAGTGAGAATGCCGGGATCGACCGAACCGGAACGCGTTCCCATCATCAGCCCATCCAGCGGTGTGAAACCCATGCTGGTGTCGATACTCTTGCCGTCCTGGATCGCCGCCACGGAGCAGCCATTACCGAGATGGCAACTAACGATTTTCAGTGCGGAAGCAGGCTTGCCGAGAAGTTGCGCGGTGCGTTCCGCGCAATATTGATGATTGATCCCGTGGAATCCAAAGCGGCGAATCCCTTGCGCCACCCATTCATAAGGACCGGGATAAACAAACGCTGCGCGAGGTAAGCTGCTGTGGAACGCGGTATCAAAAACTGCAACCTGCGGGATGGATCCGAATTTCTCTTCGATTAGTCGAAGGCCTTCGAGCTCTACACGATTATGAAGTGGCGCGAAAACTGCCATGCGCTGGATGGCAGCCTTGACTTCTGGCGTGATGATGGTCGGCTGCGTATACTCACGTCCACCGTTGACGATGCGATGTCCCACAACTGCAATTTCTGATTTGTTGGATAGGACGCTGGCTTTGCCGGAGGTCACTGCGTCCAGCAAATGCGCGGTAGCCTTCTCGCGCGCAGTGACGGTCATCTCCTCCTTTTGAATTATTCCGGCGGAGTTTTTTACTTCGAGGGTGGCACGCTCACCTTGCCATTCCAGTTTTGCTTCCCATAAGCGCACGGGTGGGGAATCCGGCAGAGAAGCGCCAAAGTCAAACAAGCTGCTCTTCTGGCTACTCGAGCCGGAATTAAGAACCAGAATTTTCACTCAGTAGGGCCATTTCCAATCGCGAATTTCCGGAATGTCATCACCGACTTCGCAGATATATTTTTTATGATTCACCAATTGGTTCCGCAAGAATTGCTTAAAGTGCGCATTTACCGGGCGCAGACGCGCTACGCGGTCCGCTGCGTCGCCGGCAAGATGAAAGCGGTCCAGTTCGTTTAATACCGTCATATCAAATGGTGTTGTCGTGGTCCCTTCTTCGCGGTAGCCGTGGACGTGAAAATTATCATGGTTGGCGCGGCGATAAGTCAGGCGATGAATCAACGTAGGGTAACCGTGGTAGGCGAAAATAACTGGCTTGTCGGTGGTAAAGAGCGAATCAAATTCGCGATCAGGCAGACCGTGTGGATGCTCGCTCGAAGTCTGCAGCGTCATAAGATCGACCACATTCACTACGCGAATTTTGATATCGGGAAAATGCTGGCGCAATAAGTCAACGGCCGCCAGCGTTTCAAGCGTTGGCACATCCCCCGCGCACGCCATCACCACGTCCGGTTCGCTGCCTTCATCGTTCGAAGCCCACGGCCAGATGCCCACGCCTGCGGTGCAGTGCTCGACAGCGGATTTCATGTCCAGCCACTGCAGCGAAGGTTGTTTGCCGGCCACGATTACATTCACGTAATTGCGAGTGCGCAAGCAATGGTCGGCCACGGACAGCAGCGTATTGGAATCCGGCGGAAGATATACACGCACGATGTCGGCTTTTTTATTCACCACGAGATCGATGAATCCGGGATCCTGATGCGTGAAGCCGTTATGATCCTGCCGCCAAACATGCGAGGTAAGCAAATAATTCAACGAAGCAATCGGACGGCGCCAAGGAATGTTGCGAGTCACCTTCAGCCACTTCGCATGCTGATTAAACATCGAATCCACGATGTGGATGAACGCTTCGTAGCAGGGAAAAAAACCGTGGCGCCCGGTGAGCAAATAGCCTTCGAGCCAACCCTGGCACATGTGCTCGCTTAAGACCTCCATCACCCGCCCGGTCTTTGAAAGATTCTCATCGGTATCGAGTAAGGGTTCCATGAAAGTCTTGGAAGTCGCCTCGTATAGCGCTTCAAGGCGATTGGAAGCGGTTTCATCAGGTCCAAACACGCGAAAATTCTGCGTGTCGGCGTTGCGTTTCATGACGTCGCGCAAAAACTTGCCGAGAACGCGGGTGGCTTCTCCTAACTCGGTACCAGGGTTAGAAAATTTAACTGCATACTCGCGAAAATCGGGCATGACCAGATCGCGAAGCAGCAGGCCGCCGTTGGCGTGAGGGTTGGCCCCCATTCTGCGATTACCTGCCGGCGCCAACTCTGCGAATTCCGCGCGGAATTTGCCGGTTTCATCGAATAATTCTTCCGCTTTATAGCTCTTCATCCATTCTTCGAGAATCTTTATGTGCTCGGGATGTGCCTTGAAATCCGTGATCGGAACCTGGTGGGCGCGCCAGGTATTTTCGACCGGCTTTCCATCCACTATCTTTGGGCCGGTCCACCCCTTGGGGGTGCGAAGCACCATCATGGGCCAAACCGGCATTTCTGTTGATTGGCCGCTGCGCGAGCCGCTTTGAATGTCGCGAATCTCTTTCAGCAGGGTGTCCAACGTGGAGGCCATAAGTTGATGCATGATTTCCGGCTCATGCCCTTCCACGAAGTACGGCTTGTATCCGTACCCGCGAAATAATTGAGTGAGCGTCGCGTCGCTCAGCCGGGCCAGCACTGTGGGATTGGCGATCTTGTATCCGTTCAAATGCAGGATTGGCAGAACCGCGCCATCCCGCGCGGGATTCAAAAACTTATTGGAATGCCAACTGGCCGCCAGCGCGCCTGTTTCCGCTTCGCCGTCTCCCACAACGCAGCAGACCAGCAAATTTGGATTGTCGAAAGCTGCTCCGTACGCATGCGCAATCGAGTAACCGAGCTCGCCGCCCTCGTGAATGGACCCAGGAGTTTCGGGAGCGACATGGCTGGGAATTCCACCTGGAAACGAAAACTGTTTGAACAACTTTCTTAGTCCGTCCTCGTTCTGCGTAATATCCCGATAGATTTCGCTATAAGTTCCTTCCAGATAAGTGTTGGCAACCAGCCCCGGACCCCCATGACCGGGTCCGGTAATATATATGGCGTCGAGATCGTTTTGTTTGATGAGTCGATTCACATGCACGTAAATGAAATTTAATCCGGGCGTAGTGCCCCAATGACCCAAAAGCCGCGGCTTTAGATGTTTGAGTGAGAGCGGCTCGCGCAGCAACGGATTAGCGTATAGATAAATCTGTCCCACAGACAGATAATTCGCGGCTCGCCAGTAGGCATGCATCTTTCGCAGTTCTTCCGGCGATAAAGTTTGCGGGACCGGAGTCTTAGCAGATTCGGTGGTGGATGCAAGAGCCATACGGTTAACCTCTCGATGGCTGATCTTATTATTGTTATTAATTCATTGCCGTGTCGCCCGTCGCACAAGCCATTGGCCACGGCCGGCACTCGCAAGCCCGAGCATAAACCAGGATTCGTCAACGTGGGGTGAATATAGTTTTCGACGCTGATTCGAAAACGCAGATACGAAAAACGTCGATACGAAAACTAAACGGCGATCTTACAGTTGCCGGGTCCGCCTATGGAATGGTGGCTTGGACGGTGCCCGAAGGGGCGCTCTCCTGATAGGAGCTGCTAACGGAAGTAATACGGAAATAATAGGTGTCGCCTGATAGAACGTTGGTATCTACGTAGCTGGTGCTTGGCACTGGCGACGAGTTCAATAAGGAGTACGGCCCGGCCGAAGAGGAACTGACGTACAAATTGTAACCGGCTACGCTGGAACTGCTGGCATTCCAGGACAATACCACTGAATGCGTCGACGCCGCCACGCCAGTCCCAGACAGAGCAATGTGCAAGGGAGAATTTTTGGCATTACTCGTTACCGTAAGGCTTCCCGCGTAGCTTCCCGTGGTAAAAGGCGAGAACGTGGCGTGCACAGCGGTGGACTGACCGGGGCTCACAATAAGGCCTGAAACGCCGCCGCCGGCTGTAAATCCGGCCCCCGAAACGGAAACACCTGAAATCGTAACGTTGGAACTTCCGGTGTTAGTCAATTTCACAGTTTGCTGCGCACTGCTGGCTAGTCCCGTGTTGCCGAAATTCAAACTGCTAACGCTGGCGACCAGCGTCGATGGGGATGCGACGACAGTGGTCGAGGATGACAGAGTAATATTGCAGATACTAATCGCGCCCGCGGAGGCGAAACCGTCCACAGTATTGAGGATCGCAACGGAGGCCTGCTCCGTGCGAAATGCCACATTTGTCCCTAACGTGATCTGCCCGGACCCGAGCAACACGTACGCGCTGTAAGTGTGGCTCGAAACATTTACATCCAAAATAAAATGGTACGTAACGCCTGCTTGATACGGAACGTTGTTCGCCGCGGTGAATGTCGAACCGTTCCTGACATCAATCATTCCGCTGGGATTGAATCGCACGCCGGTCGCTAGATCGCTATATTGCCACGCGTTGACCGAGGAAAGTCCGCTGATGGCGTTCACCGGTGAAGCCGACGCTGTCGCGTCATAGGTGATGCGGAACGTCGATCCTTGACTTTGTGATAAAGCGGTATCGGCCCACGAACCCGAAGAATACACGCATGTCACTGCCTCCACCGAGGCTGCACTGCTCATCACCACAGTCAGTAAAATAATAAAAATTAAAAATGCTTTCCAAATTTTCAAACTGTGAGTTCCGGGCCCGTAAGCGATATCAACGTTCAAAGTTTTTATCCAAAGGTTTTATTACCCGGGAGATCGGGGAGGCGCCGTTTCCCGCGGCAAGTGCAGGCTACGGGTTGCCGGCACTTCGCCGCTACTGTACTGGGGGGCAAATCTTGAACAAGGTGCAACCTGCACCAGGACAGGTGATAGAAGTTGCACAGTTATTCGAAGAACTAAGGAAAAAGAATCAAAACGGGGTACTAGAACGGCAATCGCAAGCGCGCTTCACAACCGCGACCGTCAGTTCGATTTTCGAGTGTGAGCTGGCCGCCATGGGCTTCCGCAATTTGCCTGCTGAGAACCAGACCAATTCCAGAACCTGCGGGCTTGGTGGTGAAAAACGGGACGAAAAGATTCGCGGTATTAGGAATACCGGGACCTTCATCGATCACCCACACTTCCAGCTGCGAACCTTGCGCTGTCCAACCAACTTGCACGCTGCTGCCATGCGTTTCCAGCGAAGCGTCCGCCGCATTGCGAATCAAGTTAATGAGCAGTTGCTCCAATTGATCGACGTCCGCGGAGATAATGGCTCGAGGCCCTTCCTTGATGCAAACCTTCACACGCGTCTCCAGCTTGGCGGTGCGATGCACCCACTCCGCAACCGGCACCGGCAAGTGTTTAGGTTTTGGCAATCTGGCGAGACGCGCATAAGCAGCCATGAACCGTCCGAGCGCCTCGGTGCGGGAACGAATAATGGCCAGCCCCTCTTGTAGATCCTGGAGAATCGGCGCCGCTGGTCCAGTTTGCAATTCCGGTAACTGATTGGCGGCATTCAACCCGCTCTCCAGCCCCTGAGCAACGGATTGGATAGGAGCAAGCGAGTTATTCAGCTCGTGGCCCAACACGCGAATGAGGCGTTGCCAGGCCTGACGTTCTTCGTCTCGCAGTGTGCGGCTCAAATCGCTAAGCACGACCAGCTGGTGAGGCAAGCCGCCCTGCCGGAACGACCCCCGTCGCATGCTCCACCGGCCCGATGCGCCCGGAAAGGCCAAGTCCATGGTTCGCGCGGATTCTCCTTCCAGGCATCCTGCCAGCCCCAATTCTAGCGCGGTGGAACCGTGCAGCCGTTCCAGCGGGCGCATCAGCAAGCGTTCGCCGGCGCGGTTCACCAGCCGCAGCTTGGCTTCATGATCGAAGGTAAAGATGGCCAGATCGATTTCTTCGATAATGGTGCGAAGCAGCCCGGTAGCTTCCATCGCGCCCAGTCGCTGCTGTCGCAACATCGTGCTCAGAGCGTTGATCTCGATCATCACTTCACCCATGGCATCGTCAGGTCGAGCGCCGCGGCCACGAATAGAGAAATCTTCTTCGCGCATCGCCGCCAGCAGGTTGGACAAAGTCTGCAAAGAGAACACCACGCGATGTCGCAGGGAAAGCGCGAAGCCGAGCCAAAGACTAAGAATGAGGAATGTAAGTGTCCAGGCGGCCCCGGACGAGTACGAGCCTGTCCACAGCAAAATCAGTGCGATGAAAGAACCGGGAAGACCCGCGGCGAGCGCCAGAAGCTGAATACGGCGTTCGTAAGAGAGGCGCTTCATCCTAATTCGTGTTTCTGTAAACGACGATATAACGCGCTGCGGCTCAGACCGAGCGCCTTAGCCGCCTGGCTCACGTTGCCGTCGTGGCGCGCCAGCGTGCGCCGAATAAGATGGCGCTCCACTTCATCAAGCGGCATTTCTTCCAGCCGTGCCGCAGCCGTGGACGCGTGCGCTCGCAAGCCAAGGTCTGCGGCGCGAACGAGCGGCCCGGCCGAAAGCAGCACACCGCGCTCGACCGCGTGGTCGAGCTCCCGCACGTTACCCGGCCAGAGATGTTCATGCAGCGCAGCGGTGGCGGCGGAGTCAAAGCCCGCTATATTTTTGCGATACCGCTGCGAATATCCGTGAACGAAGTGCTGCGCCAGAAGATCAATGTCCTCCCGGCGTTCTCGCAATGGCGGAATAAAAATCTCAATGGTGTTCAAGCGAAACAGCAAATCCTGGCGAAAGCGCCCGGCGGCCGCTTCGGAGTTGACGTCCACGTTCGTCGCCGCGAGAACGCGCACATCGACGCGGCGCGTGGCCGACGACCCGACGCGCTCAAGCTCCCCCGTTTCCAGCACGCGCAGCAACTTTGCTTGCAGATTAAGCGGCACGTTGGCAATTTCGTCCAAAAAAAGCGTTCCGCCGTCGGCAAGTTCAAATCGCCCCACGCGATCGGATCGCGCGTCTGTAAATGCGCCTTTCACGTGACCAAAAAGTTCGCTTTCGAATACGCCTTCGGAAAGGCCCCCGGCATTCACAGTGACCATAGGTTTGGAGGCACGGTTCGATAATGCATGCAGCGTGCGGGCCACCACTTCTTTGCCTGTGCCGTGCTCGCCGGTTATCAGCACGTTGGCGTCCGACGGACCGATGCGCGCGATGAGGTCGAGCACGGGCGCCATCGCCGGAGATTTAGCCAGAAAAGTGGGACGCGATTCCGCGCGCAGCAGCCGGTTTTCCGCTTCCAGGCGCGAAGCTTGCCGCAACGCCTGGCGCAAATCGATCTGCGTGCGGACAATCGAGAGCAGTCGAATATTCTCCCAGGGTTTTTGCACGAAGTCGCGCGCGCCGCGGCGCATGGCTTCGACGGCAATCTCCACGCTACTCCACGCGGTCATCACGATCACCGGCAGGGTGCTATCCAGCGTTTGTATGCGCGTGAGCAGGTCAAGTCCTTCCTGCCCGGAAGTGGTGTCGCGCGCATAATTCAAATCCATCAACACGGCATCAAATTCGCGCGACTCGATGGCCGCGAGCGCATCGGCGGGAGATGCTACGCCATGTGTTTCGTAGCCTTCACGCTTGAGCAATAAGCGCAACGCGTCGCGAATGTCGGATTGATCGTCGGCCAGCAAGACGCGATAGGACTGGTTGGCGGCAGATTTCATTTGATGAAGAAGTCTATTCCAATTTCACTATTGAGAGCCAAGAACGCGGAGACTGACATTGCTGCCGGCGGGCATCGGACGATTGAACCCTCGGCAAGAATTATGCGGATTGAATCGTTGCCGCGGCGCTTTCGTTTACCACCCAGCCATCCTTCAGCTGCACTAAGCGATTGCCGTAAGCGGCGTTGCGCTCCGAGTGTGTGACCTGAATGATGGTCGTGCCTGCATCGTTCAATTTTTTGAAAAGCTCCATGATTTCGTCGCCCTGTACGGAATGAAGGTTACCGGTCGGCTCGTCGGCGAGCAGCAACTTCGGATGCAGGATGACCGCGCGAGCCACGCCCACAAGCTGCTGCTGGCCGCCGGAAAGCTGGTTGGGAAACAAATCCTTTTTACCCACGATATGAAAGCGATCCAGAGCATCGCACACCAGGCTCACGCGCTCCTTGTGCGGAACATTTTTGTACGAGAGCGGCACCTCTAGATTTTCAAAGACCGTTAAATTGTCGATCAGGTGATAGCTCTGGAAAACAAAACCAATGTTCGCTTTGTGGAGTTCATTGCGCTTCTTGGTGTTTAGTTGGTGGACCGCCTCGCCAAGAAAGTAATACTCCCCGGTCCAGGCGCTGTCCAGCATCCCAATAATGCTAAGCAAGGTGGATTTTCCGGCGCCCGAAGGGCCCATAATGGTTACAAATTCGCCCTGCTGAATTGCGAGGTTAATGCGGCGCAACACAAAAAACTTGCTGCCACCTGCATCATAAGATTTTTCGAGATTTCTAAACTGGATTAAGGGTTCCACGTAACTCCTCTTATCGCACTTCCCCACCGCGGTTAGCCACAGGGCCCGTCGCGCACAGCAATTAAAACAAAATTGTTTCACTCATACCGAAGGGCCGTCAATGGATCGACCCGCATAGCGCGGCGTGCCGGAAGATAAGAGGCCAGGCCCGCGACTGAGCCAAGTATCAGCGGCAGTCCGACGAAAGAAAAGGGATCGGAGGTCGATACTCCAAAAAGCAAGCTGGATAGCGCCCGCGCCAGGCCGAACGCCAACGGTAGACCGATAGCGATGCCAATCCCAGTGAGCAGCATTCCGTTACCCACAACGAGCCGATTGATGGCTCCTTCCGACGCGCCCATGGCCATGCGAATCCCCATCTCGTGCGTTCGCTCGCTGACCGAATAAGACATTACTCCGTACACGCCCACGGACGCCAACACCAGCGCAATGACCCCGATGCCCGCCATCATGGCCGCCACGTAAGATATACCGACTATGGATTCTGTAATGACCTGGCTAAGCGGCTTCACCTCGTAAATCGGCACGTCCGGATCTATAGCCGCGACTTTGCTGCGCACCGCAGAAGTAAACTTTGATGGGTTATCGTCTGTGCGCAAAACCACTGTGATATAGGAAGTGGGATTCTGACGATATGGCCTGTACAACGTGGGTAAGGCGTCTTTCTGTATCCAGTTGTAACGTACGTCGTCCACAACGCCAACCACCGTCAACCAAGTATCCGGGTGGTAGCTTGCCACCCGAATCTTTTTACCTAGTGGATTCTCACCTGGAAAATGGCGGCTGGCAAGACTTCGGCTGATTACCGCGACCGGCTGACTACCGTCTGTGTCAGAATCCGTGAACACCCGGCCATCCCGCAAACCGATACTCATCACCGCAAAATAGTTCGGCGAAACCGTCTCCATGATGGCGGTACGCGATTCTTCCCGCTGCTCTACTGGTCGATCTTGAATCACGAAGCGATCCGCATCCGTGCCCCCGCCATTGCCATACGGGACGGTAGTAGCCAGCGCGGCAGATTGCACCTGTGGAATGGTGGAAAGACTTGGTAAGAGCCGGTCGTGAAACGTGGCGCGAGCAGCCCTTTGCGGGTATTGCAATTCGGTCAAATTCAGATTCAGCGTCAACAGCGTTTCCGGATGATATTGCTGGTTCACCGTAAGCAGTGCATTGAACCCTTTCACCAGCAGACCGGCGCCCACGAGCAGAACCAGCGACAGCGAAACCTCGGCGACCACCAAAGCGCTGCGCAAGCGATGCCGCGCCCGTCCGGATGAAACCCCACGTCCGCTTTCCTTCAAAGTTTCGGAAATATTCGTGCGCGAACTCATCAGCGATGGCGCGATGCCCGACAGCAATCCACTTGCCAGCGCCACCGCAAACGTGAAAAGGAAAGCGCCAAAATCGAGGCGAATGGACTTCCAGCCGGCGATGTACCGTGCGATGTCCGGCGGCATATGCGAAAGGATCACGCTCAGGATCCATTGAGCGAGAAAAATTCCGAGCACCGCGCCAAAAAGCGACAGCATCACACTTTCAATCAACAGTTGACGAACAATGCGTCCGCGCGTCGCGCCCATAGCCGCGCGCACGGCGAGTTCCTTCTGCCGCCCGGACACGCGCGCGAACTGAACATTGGCTACGTCCGCGCAAGCAATCAACAACACGAAACCAACGGCGCCAAGTAGCAGCAAAGTATATTGGCGCGTGAGATCGCCAGTAGCAAATTCACCGAGCGGCAGGACGCGCAACTGCCAATCTTTATAGGCATCGGGATAAGCCACCGCTTGATGCTGCGCAATGGTGAGCATCTCCGCGTTAGCTTGCTCGAAGGAAACCCCCAGCTTCAGGTGGCCAATCACCCATAACGGACGATTGTCCCGCTCCACTCGCTGCTTCGCGTCGAACCCCATAGGCAGCCAGGCCTCCGCGCTCATAGGGAAGTCGAAACCCTTGCCCATGACCCCGACAATCGTGAACGGTTTCCCGTCGATCTTTACAACTTTGCCCAGAATCTTGGGATCTGCAGCGTACCGGCGTTCCCAGAGCCCGTAACTCAGGATGAGCTCCTGATTTTTTCCAGGTTCTCCTTCTTCTGGAAGAAAATCGCGGCCTAAATGTGGCTGCACGCCGAGGGTCGAGAAGAAATTAGACGTCACCAGAAAATCCTGAATTTTTTGCGGTGTGCCGTCGCCGGTAAAGTTAACGCCATCCCAGGAATAAGCGCCGAGCCGGTCAAAAGAACGCGCTTGCTCCTGCCATTCGAGGTAGGTGGCGGTTGCGACAGAAGTCTTTTCAATATTTTGGCGCGGCTTCGAATCAACTACGGCTACGATGCGATTGACTTCATCGAGCGGAACGGGATGCAGCAGGAACGCTTCCGCCATGCTGAAGATCGCGGTGTTCGCGCCCATGCCCAGCGCCAACGCTCCGGCGCAGACGAAAGTGGCGAAGCGGTGCTTCCACAGCATGCGTAGGGCGTAACGAATGTCCTGCCGGATGGTGTCCATGAACGAAGGCCTCGATGGAAAACAATGTTGTGGCCTGAAAAAGGTGTGGCCTAAGAAGTTCTATCCGCCCACGCTGACTTCCCTGGTTTCATCCACGATGCGCCCGTCAAACAAATGAATATTGCGCTCGGCGAAGTTGGCGTAGCGCTCGTCGTGAGTGACCATGCAAATAGTGGCGCCATTGCGATGCAGGTCGCGCAACAGCTCCATGACCGCTTCGCCATTCTTCGAGTCCAGGTTTCCGGTGGGCTCATCAGCCATCAAAATCAGAGGATCGCCAACCAGCGCGCGCGCCACCGCGACACGCTGCTGCTGACCTCCGGATAGTTGAGAAGGGTAGTGACGCAGGCGGTGCGCCATGCCCACGCGCTCCAGGGCGCGTTGCACTTTTTGCTTGCGTTCGGCGGTGCCCGTGCCGCGATACGTCAGTGGCAGCTCGACGTTTTCGTAGACCGTGAGGTCGCCGATAAGGTTGAAGGCCTGAAAAATGAATCCAATTTCGCGGTTGCGAATGCGAGTCCGCTCGCTGATGGTCAGCTTCGAGACTGGCTGGCCATTGAGCCAATAACTTCCGTCGGTGGGCGAATCCAACAGGCCCAGAATAGAGAGCAGCGTGGACTTGCCGCAGCCGGACGGTCCGGCAATGGAAATATACTGGCCTTTCTGAATCTCCAGGTGGATTTCCGACAGCGCGTGAGTCTCGACTTCATCGGTGTAGAAGACTTTCTTCACGCCTTCCATCTTGATCAGAGTGCCGTTTGATTCCATCATGTTTTCTCCTTCAACCTTCTATGCGCACCAATTGATACGAAACAGGCCCGAATTAGTTCCGCCGCTACTCATAACGCAAGGCCACCATGGTGTCGACTTGCGTAGCCCAACCATCCTGGCCACCGGGGTGCTGTCACGTGATGTGTTGTAAGCAGGGTGGGAAAACGACTGCGTCCGGCCGTCGCAGTCAATCCAGACGTGGTCGTCCGGGCCACCAGAGGAACGCAAGATGTCCGGCTCAAGACTCTGCACGTCACTGGCAGGCTTCGCAGGACAATCTGGTCCATAACAGTGGAAATTGCGGAATTGGCGCCGATACCCAGTGCCAGCGTAAGGATCGCAACGGCAGTAAAGCCCGAATTGTTGTGCCAAAACGTGTGCACTGCCAGCGCTCCCGAACGAACCAAATCGCTATTTCAAACGGATGCGATCGAAGTTATCCCATGCGGACATGTCGGAGAGAATCACTTTGTCTCCGACCTTCAAGCCCGAAACGATCTCGATAGTGTTCACCGAACTACGCCCCAGCTTTACATTGACGCGAGTAGCATCCGTTCCGTCTTCATCCAACTTAAATATCCCCACCGTGCTGTCGGACTGCCCGTGAACCGGCCGGCCCACGTACAGCACGTCTTTGAGATTTTCGATTTCGATGGTGCCGTCGACGCTGAGGTCCGGGCGCGCGCCTTGCGGAAGCGGCTGGTCGATGGCTACATCCACGGTCACCGTGCCGTTCTGCACGGACGGATCAATGCGCGAAACGTGGCCGGAAACTATACCGTTGCGAGTGTCAATCGTCGCTTTTTGGCCGATCGTCGCGTCCTTCGCCTGCGTTTCCGCGATCTTAATCTCCGCCTTCAGCTTCTTGGGATCGGCCACGCGCGCCAGGTTCGTTCCGGGCGTCACGTGCTGGCCAACATCCACTGGCAACAGTTGCAACACTCCATCAATGCCAGCGCGCACGTGCAATGCTTCCAGTTCGCTGCGACGCAATTGGTATAGCGCGCGCTGTTGATCCACGTGCGCCCGCTGCGCCGCTAGCCTGGCTACGGCTGAATCATTGGCGATAAGCGTGCGCTGATCTTCCAGCCCCACACGAATGGCCAGCTGCTCGTCCTTTACCTTGGAGAGCTTCGCGGTCACGTCAGCGCCCAGACCCTCTTTGTGAAGCTTGTCGTCTACGTCATGTTGCAAATGTGCTTGTTCGTATTCACTGCGCACCGAGGCGGCTTGAGCTTTCTGATTGAGCAGCTCGCTATTCACCTGCACCTTCAAATTTTCATAATCGGCCTCGGCGCCCTTGAGCTGATACTCCGCATCGAGAGCGTCGCGCTGCAGCGAAGGATTGCTCAGTTCAAGAATGATGGTGTCGGGTTTCACGATCGCGCCCGGACGGACCACGATGCGGTCCACGCGCGATTCCGTTTGCGCTGGAATCCAGCGAATCTCTTCAGGAACCAGGGTGCCCAGGCCGCGAACTTCTCGCAGCATGGGGCCGCGCTTTACTTCATCGGTCCAGACTGTGGCGCGGTCCACAGATGGGGCTGCGGGACGCAAACGAGACAGGCCGTAAGTCACGCCTGCGATGAGCAGGACCGCGACCGTCGCGTACAGGATGCGCCGAATCTTTTTGGCGCGAGCGTTGGAAGGGCGTTGAATATCCATAGTTTTGATACCCATAGAAACGCAAGAACCTGGCCTTTGTTCAACGCTGTAAAAGCAATAAAATCAGCAGCCTACAAGTGCCTGATTTTCGGGAAATGCAAGAGGCGCGACGAAAATGGGATTCGCTGTCCCAACACCGGACAGACCTTTAATCAAGTCCCGAATCCTTTGCCTGGCTGACGGCTTTCATTTTTGGACCGGTTCGGTTTGCGCCTGGCCATAGAGCGCCATGACGCCATGACCCTGCCCACTTCATCACCAATAGCCTTGGCGCTAACTGGTTTTACCACATAGCCGTCCATACCCGCCTCAAAGCATTTGCGGCGGTCGTCGTCAAACGCGTTGGCCGTAATTGCGACGATGGGAATATGACGGGCCGTGCCTGATTCGGTTAGGCGAATTTTCCGTGTCGCTTCGAGCCCGTCCATGACCGGCATTTGCATATCCATGGCTATCAGATCGAATTCCTGTTGCGACAACATAACGAGCGCCGCGCCGCCGTCGTTCGCGACCACCACGGTATGCCCCATTTTTTGCAGGATCCGGGAAATGAGTCGCTGATTCACGGTGTTGTCTTCGGCAAGCAAAATGCGAAGTCCAGTGGCGTCGGCGGTCCTGTCCCCGGCCGCGGAAGACTGGGGTATAGCCGGGGTAGTTGCCGGGATCGCTTTTTGGATATGTAAGGCCTGCAGTAACGTTAGGCGGCGCAGCGGTTTTAAGATGGTGTTAATTCCGAGCCGCTTGCACTCGTGCGCATCTTCGCCGTCGAGGGGCGAATGCAGCATCACCGTGATTTGAGCCGCGCCCGGTGCAGCCGCCATCAACTCGGCCAACTGCAGACCGCCAAGATCTTGCATATCTGCATCCAGCAAGGCAGCGGAAAAAACGACATTTCGTTGCGAGTGCTCGCGAAAAATATCCAAAGCCTGCAATCCACCCAACGCCGTAACGGATGGAATACCCCAGCTCAGCAGCACGCGCTTTAGCATCTTGAGATTCACTGGATTGTCATCCGCTATCAGCACAAGGTGTTGCTCGGAGACAGCTGGGTCGCCGGAGTCGTCACGGATGTTTCGATCTTCTGCCGGCAGAAAAGGTACTTCAAAATGAAATTTGCTACCCTTGCCTACCTCGCTTTCCAGCCAGATGGAGCCATGCATCAGCGTCACCAGCCGCTCAGAGATCGACAATCCCAGCCCGGTGCCACCGTACCTTCGGGTAGTGGACATATCCGCTTGCGCGAAGGCTTCAAATATCTTGCGCTGCTTGTCCAGCGCGATACCGATGCCGGTGTCCGCAATGGTGAAGTGAAATCGCATGCTGGATTCCGTCTTAGCGGAAAGCTCGGCGAGAATTGTTATCTCGCCTTGCTGCGTAAACTTCAACGCATTGCCAACTAGGTTGATGAGCACCTGCCGCAGACGCATCTGATCTCCACGAACCAAAGGTGGAACATCCACGGCGTCCCATACCAAGTCGATGCCTTTTTCCTGAGCTTGCGGAATTATCGGTTGAAAGGCCTGCTCGATGCAGTCTTCGATGGAAAAGTCGGTAGTTTCCAATTCCAATTTGCCGGATTCGATCTTGGACAGGTCCAGGATGTCGTTCAACAGTGAAAGTAGCGATTCTCCCGAGCTTTTGACCATGCCCAGGTATTCGCGTTGTTCGCTGGAGAGATCTGTATCCATGGCCAAAGCGGCCATTCCAAGTATCCCGTTCATAGGCGTGCGGAGCTCATGGCTCATATTGGCCAAAAAATCGCTCTTCGCTCGATTCGCGGCTTCCGCACTTTCTTTCGCCACTCGCAGCGACTCTTCGGTAAGCAGGCGCTCGGTAATGTCGGTGAAAATGACCACGGCGCCTGCCACTCTGTCATTTTGCAGTAAGGGCGAAGACCACAACTCCACCGGAAAACTGTCTCCGCTGGAGCTCCACATCAAATCCTGTGTCAAATGCAGTTTTTCACCAACCATCAAAGCGTTGCGCAGGACACATTCTGTCCACGGGTATGGCGACCCATCAGGTCGCGTGTGGTGAATCACGTCGTGTATATTTCTTCCCAACAGAGCCTGGGAACTCGCATATCCTATGCGGCGCAGAAATGCGGCATTGCAAAAAGTACAATCTCCATTACTGTCCACTCCGTACACGGCTTCGCCAACCGACTCAAGCAATAGCCGCATGCGTTCTTCTTCCTGCGATAACCGTTTTTCTGTCCGATCGCGCTCGCTGATCAGCGTGCCGAGTATCAGGCCGGTAAGCGAAAGAACCAGCATCAGCAATTGCAACAGTGCAAAACGAGACGGGTTCGCGCCGGAGAATTGCAATGAAAGAACGATGCCGGTGTCCAAAATCAAGATTCCCGTCGCGGCTCCGCGTAAACCACGTCGTACTGCAATCCAAACAATCGGCAGAAAGAAAATGTAAAACATACTCTGGTTGCCGGCGCTTCGCGGCCCCAGCGCCAGCCAAAGCGACCCCACAATCGCCACGCCGAAACAAACTGATTCAATCGCGCGGCGAAAACCGTGAGCTTCATGAATGTTTTTGCCCGTGGAAGCCGATTTTATATCCGCGGCGGTTTGCGGTAATCCCGCGAAGCGCCGCAGAACGGGCACTACCAATACCAGACAGAAAGGGGTTAGACACGCGACGGCCACGGCATCGCCGGTCCACCAATCCAACGAAGCTTGCAAGTACGCGCTCCATGGGATGACATGGTCGAGAATAAGTGTCAGCGTAGCCAGAAAAGCTGCAATGCCACTCAGCGGCAGAGCCACAAATAAAAACACCATCACGTCGCGTATGGACGTCAAACGCCAATCCAGCTTGAACACCCTTCGCAAAACGATCGCTATGACGGTATAGGTGCCAAAGTCCAGCAAGTTTCCTGGCAAATAGATGTAACTGAAAAATGGCTGGTGGTAATTCACTTTTGCGGCAATTAGCCCAGCCAACCAGTAGAGTGGCGCGTACCGCGGGCCCATCCCAATTAGTAAAGCCAGGGCAATGCCCACCGGCGGATACCACGCGCTTATTCCAGGTAAAACTTGTAGGTAAACCGTCGTACGGTCCAACAGCACGAAAACCAGCACGAATAAGAAGCCGATCAGGTATCTGCGTAATGCAAATATGCGGTTAGACCCAGGACGTTTTTTCGAATTGAGCGCGGTCATTTTATTCAGCAAGAGCGAACGCTAGTTGAGTCGGTCGGATGGAGAAAACGCCAAAACGGAACACAGCCCTATCCCAGCCCGAAATGACACCCGATACCACTGAATCCTCGATAGTCCCAATTGCGAATTGCGCACTTAAGCTACTTAGAAACAACATTCCGGCCTGGTCTCGAACACACTGGTGCCCGCAAGGCAGACCACTTCAATAATTATTCTTAGCGCCCGAACAGCCAAACCCGAGGGAATAACAGGGTCTGGAATCAAGAAACAGGGAGCGAATCAGCTCGCCGTATTTGCGTAGGAAATGACAAGAATCGACAAAAAATAAAACAAAAACATCAGCGCCAGATAAACATACGCCTGCCGTTGGGCGCCGCGAAATTCCTTCCACGCCAGCACGCCCCACAGCGCTGCCACCATCGGCGCAGACTGGCCCATGGCATACGAGATGGCCACGCCGGTGAAATTCGCGGCCACCAGGTTGAAAACCGTGCCAATTCCCCATATCGCGCCGCCTAGCAAACCCAGAACATGGCCCGACGCCGGCCCTCGAAAAAATTCAGAAAAATTTACCGGCTGGCCGACCAGAGGATGCTTCATGAAATAAATGTTCCACACGAAACAAGAGAGCAGCGCGCCCAGCGTCAAAAACACAGCTACGCTGTAAGGGCCCAGCGTATTTCCATGCGTCATCGAGCGTGTGACGAAGGGCGCCCACACGCCCATCAAAATTCCCGACACCACGCACGTGACGATGCTTTTTCTGCTGATGGCGCGATTGGCCGTCGGCAAACTCCCGTACGCTTTTCCGTCCAGTATCACCGCCACTAAAGCGCAAACAACGCCCGCGGCCAGCAAACCCGCGTGACCTTTGGGCTGAAGAATGTAACTGGACACCACGCCCACTACCAGTGCGATTCCAATCGCCACCGGAAAAGCGATGGCCAGCCCGGCCATATCGATCGCGGCCACCAGCAGGAGATTCGCAAGATTGAAAATGACGCCGGCAAACATGGTGGAAGCGATGTTCGAATTATCGGCGTTGTGAACGTTGGTAAGAAAGCGCGACGGATCGTCCGCTGTGCTGCCCATCGTGAATGCCAGCACTAGGGAAATTAGAAAGATTCCCAGCGCGTAATCCCAATAGAAAAGTTCAAAACGATAATTTTTGACACCTTTGTAGGTGTTCGCCCACGAGCCCCAGCACACCGCGCTGGCGATCATCATGATCAAGGCGATAACGAAGCTATGGGGCACAAACATTGGTGTTCTCCGGCGGCGACCCTGTGCATTACATTTGTTGCATTACATTTGTCGCATTACATTCGGCGTGTTGCTTATGAACCCTGCTAGAAGGCGGAAGCTTCCGCTTTGCGTTGCGACTGGATAAGCGCCATCACGTCATCGCGTCTGCCCATGGACCGCGCTCCGACTTTGGTGCAGCAAATGGCCGCGCAAGCATTGGCGAAAGTTCCCACCCGGCGATAGTCCCACTCCTGCAGCAAGCCGTAAGACAATCCGCCCATGAACGCATCTCCTGCTCCAGTAGAGTCGGTACAAGCTACTTTGAATGGCCGGACGTGTACCATGTCATTTCCCGCGGCGATTAAGCACCCGTCCGCGCCCATGGTTAGCGCCACAATTTTGGGACCGAGCGCCAAAAGCTTAGTCGCCATTTTTTCGTAATCCGTTTCGCCGGTAATCTCGCGAGCTGCGGCTTTACACGGTTTCAACACATCGACCATGCGCAACGCTGCAATCAAATCGCCCTGGCTGCCGAGCTTGGCCTGCGCGAAATAACTTGGCGCCACATCCAGATCGAAAATCACGCGCACACCCGCGGAGCGCGCAATCTGCATACCTTCTATTACGGGTGGCAACGGCAATTGCGAGGCTTCCGTGTGAAAGTGCCGGGCCTGCGTGATGTGGGAAGAAAATAGCCTGCGCACCTGCTCTGCCGAGAGCTTGCCATTGATGTTAGGAAACATGTAAATGCAACGCTCGCCTTGCGAATCCACGGGAATCCAGACGAACGTGGAGTGCTCACCTTGGATCGTTTCAATTCCGGAAAGATCGAGTCCATCATCCGCGAACGCTTTGGTGATCAGGCGCCCACTCTCATCGTCGCCAATCAGGCCGAGCCAGCCGGCCGAAATTCCCAAGCGCCCGACCTGCGTGAGGTTGTTGCCGGTCACCCCGCCGGCATGAATCTCCAGGCGATCGGCGTTGATTTTTTCTTCCGGCCCGAGCAGGCGCGGTACAATCGCAAAGTAGTCAACGCCACAGCTTCCTATTCCAACAACTTTCGTGGGCTCTGCCATATTTCTCCTACCGAAAAATCGGGTTACGTCGCAAACGCCGGAACGATAGCAAGCCGCCGCGCAAAGGGCAACCTAGCGCACATTTTCATCGGCGGCATCGACAAACCTTCGCGCACCACAGCTTCAGTGAGATTATTTCGCCGGGTTTGCAGCAGGCTTAGGCGTCGGACGCGACAAAAGCTCTACGTATTCTTTGTAAAACTTTTCCTTGTCCAGGTCTTTTTGTACTTCCACCAACTGTTCGCCCATATCCGGTTGTTGCCCAGGCGCCCAAGCCAGCGTATCGCCATAAGAGGCCCCGTGGCTGGTGTCCACGTCGATGTAAAGTTTTTGCCACTTAGTGATGAAGCTCGGGTCCAGCCACGCTACCGCCGCTAACTCATCCCAGAGATAATTTGCTTCCGCATACTTCACTACGTACTGCGCTCCCGGCGTCTGACTTTTCGCCACCTCCGCGATTAAGCTTTTTTCCATGCGCGTTTGGACGGAAATATCCACAGTCGTAAGCACGAAGCGCGGCCAGTGTGCGTGAAGAACGGCATGCGACGCTTCCGGATCCATCCAGAAATTAAATTCGCGTCGCGGCGTCAGGCTGAACTCCGGATCATCGGTGCGCGGATTAATGCTGCCGCCCATCACGATCAATTCTTTGGTGAGTTCGGCGAAATGCGCATCCAGTGCGATGGCCAGCGCCAGGTCGGTCATCGGTCCCGCGGCGTAAATGGTCACTTCGTGCGGATACTTATTTACCAGGCGCACCATGAATCGCGCGGCATCTTCGGTGGAAGCGCGTGTCGTGGGCGTGCCCTCGGGCATGGGCGGAATCTCGTAAGCGCCATGCACCGGATTGTGCTTCGCATAATTCCACGCGCCTTGATAGACCACCTTGCCATAAAGTTTCTCCCACTTGGCGATGTACTCTTTGCTGTTCACCAGCGGAAAAACCGCGCCAGGCACTACGGGAATATCAGTGCGCCCAATTATTTCGAGCAACCGCAAAGTGTGCTGCACTTCTTCATCGCGCCAGGCATCGCCAGTGAGCACCGTTATTCCCAGAACCTCGGTCCCGGGAGAATTGATGAGAGCGAGAATGGCCTGCATATCCGTGCCCCCTGGCCCGGCACAGTCTTGATCGATAATGACTTTGCGTTTTTCTTGGCCGTGAGAAGGGAATTGAACACCCAATGCCAAACACGCAACCACTCCCCAACGTAAGAGCCATTTCCTACGCATCATGAAAATATTTCCTTTCAGCAGGCGTCGGTTATTTTCGGCACGATTTTAATACATGATGGTCTGCGTCAAATGGTGCGGCCATGAAGTGGTGTGATAGTGCGTCCAAAGTCGCGCATCGATTTGCGGAATGATCACCTGCTCGTTCGGCCCACGAAGCTTGTTGACTTCTTCCGCCAGCAAAGCGGTGGCGTAAAGACAGTGCGCGCGAATTTCAATTTCGCGCCGTGAATCGCGCGGTATCAATCGATGCGTGTTAATCGCATTTTCTAATTCCGGCGAGTACGACGTTATGCCCAGCAGTCGCAGTGCTACCGGAACAATGTAATCCGCGAACGCCGTCATTTTCTCCGGATCATCCAGGCGGAATTTGCCCGATTTGTGCAGCGTGGAGTACAACATCCAAGCGCCCAGTTGCGCCAATTTGTAGAATTTTATTTCGCGGCCCTCAAACTCGCTGACGTCATTAAAACGCGGAAACTCCTTTACCATTCGTTCGATGAGCCCATTTCCGAGGTCGTATAGTCGTGGCGAGCAGGCCTGCACAAACTTGTGAAAGCGCCCATCGTATTTCTCCGCCAACACCGCGCCGACTTGATGCAGCACAGCAACTTTTTCGTCCAGCATGGGCATCTTTATGTTGCCGGCGAAAATGCTATCAAGCTCAGCGCGGGAAATGTTAGCCAGGTATTTGCCGTCGAGGATCGGTTTTCCCGCGTCCAGCGCTCGTTTGAGGCACGCGAACTCCGCATCGGAGTCCGACCAATGCTGACCGGCAAAGTCCACCTGAAATTTTTCGTGCGTGGAAAAATCCGTGAACGCCGTATCGATGGAATTCGCGACCATTATAAAATCGATAGCTTCATTCGCATCGCCCGCGCCAACACCAAAAGGAATTGTGAACTCCGGAAGCGGCAATTCTTCATATCCCATCCAGCCGGCAACTTCGGTAATTTTGTCGAGGTTACTGCGCACATCGCGAGAATTTTCAATGACCGGTCGTAAGCTATCCAGAACCGGGCTACCGCTTAAAATGGGCCAACGCACAGGATTTTCCTTCGCGAGAATAGTTGAATTATTCATCAACGACGAGCCAAATGAACGAGCCAGCGGCAAAATCGCCAGCCATCCTGCCAAACCCGTAAGGAAGCGCCGCCGTTCCCTAATTGCCGATTTCATTTAGAGCCGAAGCCCCACGCACGGTTGAAGATTAACGCTCTCACGCCGACCAGCGCATCACTTACCCTGAATGCGCGAAACAAAAAGTTGCAAAAAACGCTCGGCCTGCACTTCGATACACACTTTGGCGTTGGGCTGCACTTTATCGACCCCTTCGATGATGTAGCGGTCGCCATGCAGAACATTGCGCTCAACTTCGTTGCGCCGGTTTGCAACTGTTTCTCCACGCGTGAATTCGCCCCGTGTTTCCACATCTACATGCATCGCCGGCGCAGTGACTAGCGTCGCGTCAATCGCCACTCCAACTGCCAGCGGATCGTACATCGGCGTACCGCTATCGCCGAATTTTTCAGAAAGCTCCACCAGAAATTTCGTCACTCCATAAATGAAATCGTTGACCGGCCCGTGCGTGCTGGCTAATTGATCCAATTGCTTGTGCCCCAGCAGCGTTTTGTCGCCGACATCCAGGCCCACCATAGTCAGCGGCCAGCCAGCCTTAAAAACAATTTGCGCCGCTTCCGGATCGTTATAGATATTAGCTTCCGCCGCTGCGTTTACATTTCCTCCTTTGATCGACCCGCCCATCAGGATCACTTCCTTAATCAGCGGAACGATAGATGGATCTTTTTCCACCGCTAACGCGATATTGGTCAGCGGTCCTACCGGTACCAGCGTGATCTCGTGCGGCGAGGCGTGAATCAATTCAATAATTAGATCAGGCCCAAAACGCTGATCCGCTTTGCATTTGCTGCGCGGCAATTCAATATTGGCGAGGCCATTTTTTCCGTGCCAGAATTCCGCGGTGATTAATTTCTGAAACAGCGGATGTCGCGCGCCACCTGCAACCGGGATGTCGCAACGATTCGCCAGCGAAACCATCCGCAGTGCGTTCTCCAGGCCTTGCTCCGCGGTAACGTTGCCGGGCACCACGGTAATTGCGCGAACATCAAGCTCCGGCGAATTCAGTGCCAGCATCAGCGCCATGGCATCGTCGGTTCCAGGGTCGGTGTCGAGAATAATTTTGCGCACCGCCGCCTGACAGGAAACGTTCAGCAGCGCACAAGCAAAAATGATCAACGCGATAAACGCGAAACGCGCAGCCCCTCTCGCAGCTTTTCTCGTAGCGATGTGAAGGGAAATTCTCAAGATGGAACTCGGTTCGAGCAAAACAGCGACGACATCATTGGGGCATAAGAGGGCAACGCATGAAGAAATCCAGGTAGCTTTTTGCCGCAGAACCAACCCCTTCCGAACGAATTGTGCGTAAGGCTAGCGTTCGGATACGAGAAGGTCAAGACGAAAGTAAAGTTTCGCAAACGGCGTCGTGAAATCCTTCCACGGAAAATATTTTAGAAGATTTCTATCTCGTCGCGATGAGCAGAATCTTTGCAAAAAAGCCGCTGACCCCGCATTCATGTACCGAAATGAAACATTGGGTCAGTAATCTCCCGCGTTGGTCACCCAACTCGCTAAAAGTATCTCCATGCAACACGCGCACAGATTTATCCCGCAACCGCTTGCCTGCCCGGACGGATTCTCCGACAATGAGTAGCCGACAAGACGTGCTTTTCTACCTAAATAATCGTTAATCTTCCGGTCGCGAAGAAGGAATCGAATGGAGTGCATCACAGATCGATTGGTTGCGTATTTCTCCATGGAGATTGCACTGGAGAATTCCATGCCGACCTACAGCGGCGGACTCGGCGTCCTCGCAGGAGACACTATCCGCGCCGCCGCTGATCTTCGCTTGCCGATGATTGCCGTTTCGTTGCTTTATCGCAAAGGATATTTTTCTCAGCGCTTGGCCGAGGACGGCACGCAAACCGAAGAGCCCGTCGAATGGCGTGTCGAGAATTTTCTTCACGAAGAATCGCCGCGCGTAACCATCCCGCTTGAGGACCGCCGCGTGGAACTTCGTTGCTGGCGCTACGCGGCCGTCGGCGTGCGCGGATATGAAGTCCCGATTTATTTGCTGGATGCCGATTTGCCTTCCAATGCGCCCGCGGATCGCGCGCTCACGGGAACTTTATATGGCGGCGATCCCTACTACCGCCTTTGTCAGGAAGTTATTCTGGGCATCGGTGGCGTGCGCATGCTTCGCGCCTTGGGCCACGACGGACTCACGCGTTATCACATGAACGAAGGTCACGCCGCGCTGCTGTCGCTGGAACTTCTGGAGGCCGAGGCCGCCAAAGCGGGACGCACCACCATTCGTGCAGAGGACATCGAGAAAGTTCGCTGCAAATGTGTTTTCACTACGCACACGCCCGTTCCCGCCGGACACGATCGCTTTCCGATGGAGTACCTCACCCGAGCATTTCCCAGCCAGACTGACCTTTTTGATTTGAAAGATGCTTCCGCTGCTGATCTGGTGAAGCGCGTCCTTCAGGCCGAGCAGGCTTTTCCGGATTTACAGCAAGCCGCGCGCGCGGGCGCCTCCCTGAACATGACCTATCTCGCGCTCAGCCTGAGCAAATACGTCAACGGCGTCGCGAAACAGCATGGTGAAACTTCGCGGCAAATGTTTCCTGGCGTGCCCATCGAAGCCATTACCAATGGCGTTCACGCGGGCACCTGGACCGCTCCTGCATTTCGCGAAATTTTCGATCGCTACATTCCCACGTGGCGCGAAGACAACTACAGTCTCCGCGGCGCGCTGGGCCTGCCGCCAGAAGAAGTCTGGACGGCGCACCTGATCGCCAAGCACGAATTGCTGGAAGTAGTGCGGCAGAAAACCGGCATCAAATTTGACCCGGGAAAATTCACCATCGGATTTGCACGGCGAGCAACCGGTTACAAGCGCGCCGATCTGATTCTCGCCGACCTGGATCGCCTGCGTCAGATCGCTAAAAATTCCGGACCGTTTCAAATCGTTTACGCCGGCAAAGCGCATCCCCACGATGCGGGTGGGAAATCCATCATCAAACATATTTTTCAGGCCAAGAAAGCTTTGCGCAAAGCGGTGCCGGTCGTGTTTCTCGACGACTACAACATAGATTTGGGTGGAAAGATCACCGCTGGTGTGGATTTGTGGCTCAACACCCCGCAATTTCCGCTGGAAGCTTCTGGGACCAGCGGCATGAAAGCTGCTTTAAATGGCGTGCCCAGCCTCAGCATTCTGGATGGCTGGTGGTCGGAAGGTCACATCGAAGGCGTAACCGGTTGGTCCATCGGCGAAGCGCGCCTTGCCGCGCCCGATTTGGTTACCGACAACCGAGCCGACGCGGAATCGCTTTACACCAAGTTGGATAGCATAATCATTCCGATGTTTTATAACGAGCGTTACCGTTATCTCAGCGTCATGCAACACGCCATCGCCATCAATGGCTCGTTCTTTAATACCCAGCGCATGGTGCAGCAATACATTACCGACGCCTACATGCGCTAGGTTTTTTTCAATCAAAACTTTGGTGAGAATCGCGGTTTCGCCGGCCGAAGAATTAAGTCCCGCTAAATAAATTCCAGATAAGCGCGCACTCTTTTAGCGCAATATATTTTTGTACATCGCCATACCCACCGCCGCATCCATACCGATTTTTCCTAGCGCTGACACCTCGCGCCCGGTTTTAATCCCACCCGCCGCAATCACCGGATGTTCGGTAGCGTTTCGCAGACCTCGAAACCATTTTAAATTGGCTCCCCCCATCGTGCCTTCGCGATCGACATCCGTACAAAGAAACGCCGCGCAGTACGGCTGCAACTGAGCCATAACGTCCTCCGCGCGAAATTTGAGCGTGCGCCGCCAACCCTGTGTTGTTATCCGGCCTTTCGCTGTATCCAGTGCGATTACAATCCTGGCGGTATCGATTTGTTTTACCAACCGTTCGAGAAACGGCAGATTCAGTTTTCCATCGCGGAACACGGCGCTGCCGATGATAATTTGTTCCGGCTTCCAAGCGGCGACTTTCACCGCCCGCGCCACGGTGCGAATTCCTCCACCGAGACGAACTTTCATCCCATAAGAAGTGCGAGCGGTAAAACACAATTTCTGCGCCAGCTTTGCGTTGGAAGTTTTTCCCATCGCCGCGTCCAGATCGATGATGTGCAGCCACTCGTAGTCTTTAAATTTCTCCAGCACAGCGAGCACATCGCTTATCGCCAGTTCGCGGTCGCGGCCATGAACTAATTGCACGGCCATTCCATTTTGTAAATCGATGCAGGGAATCAGCACGGCAGGCGAACCTGAATTTTCTGGCTAGCGAGAAATTCCTTGAGCGCGCGAATGCTTTGAATTCCGTCATGAAAAATTGAAGCCGCCAACGCGGCGTCCGCGGCTCCTTCGCAGAAAATCTCTGCAAAATGTTGCGGCCATCTGGCTCCGCCGGAAGCAATCACCGGCACCATAACTGTTTTTGATATCGCCGCGGTGAGAGCAACGTCGAAACCACTTTGTGTGCCGTCGCGGTCGACGGAGGTCAAAAGAATTTCGCCTGCGCCAAGTTCCGCTCCTTTCGCAGCCCAAGAGATAGCGTCCAACTCCGTCGATACCCGTCCGCCCGTGGTCATCACTCGCCAGAAGTCGCTATCCAGTTTTGCATCGATCGCCAAAACCACCGCTTGCGAACCAAATTCCTCCGACAATTCCGAAATTAATCCTGATCGCAATACCGCGGCGGTGTTCACTGTGACTTTGTCTGCTCCGGCGCGAACCACGGCGCGCGCGTCCTCCAGCGTTCGAATGCCGCCTCCGGCCGTCAGCGGGATAGCCAATTCGGCTGCAACATTGCGAATTGTTTCTAGAAATGTCGGGCGTCGATCGCGCGATGCGGCTATGTCGAGCACCACGAGTTCGTCCGCGCCCTCCGCATTGTAGCGTCGCGCCAGCGCCACGGGATCACCGGCATCGCGCAACGCCACAAAGTTCACGCCCTTCACCACGCGCTCGCCGTCGGTATCCAGACACGGAATAATCCGGTGCGCCAGGCTCATGCCGCGATCCGCAGAAAATTCTCAAGTACGCGCTGGCCGACGTCTCCGCTCTTTTCAGGGTGAAATTGCACCGCGAAGATCGTTTCTTTTTCTGTCACCGCGACGAATTCGCCGCCATACAAACACGTTGCTCGAGTTTGCAGCGCGGGTTCTTTGCCTCTATATGGCACAGCGTAAGAGTGCGCAAAATAAAAGTAGGCTCCGGGATCAATTCCTTTCAACAGCCGCGATCCAGCTTTGGCCTGCAGCTGATCCCAACCCATATGCGGCAGCTTCACCGCACCGCTCAGGACCCGCACGGAGCCCGGCAGAATTTCCAATCCCTGCAAGTCGGGAGCTTCTTCGCTGTTTTGGAAGAGCGCCTGCAAACCCAGACAAATTCCCAGGAACGGAACGCTGCGTTGGATCGCGGCAATGAGCGATTGGCGCAGCCCATCGCGGTCAAGCGCGCGTATCAGCGCGCCATAGTGGCCGACACCCGGGAGTATCAGCGCAGAAGCTTTCGCCACGCCGTCAGATGTAGAAACTCTTTCGGTCTGGATGCCAAGTCGCTGCAACGCGCGCTCCACCGAAGGCAAATTCCCCGCACCGTAATCGAGCAGAGAAATTTTCATAACAAACCTTTAGTGCTGGGCAACACGCCCCGCAGCCGCCTGTCTCGCGCTACCGCAAAGCGCAAAGCCCGCGCGAACGCTTTGAAGACCGCTTCCACCTGGTGATGTGAAGAGCGCCCATACAGCGCCCGCAAATGTACATTCGCGCGCGCCGCCTGTGCGAATCCCTGGAAGAAATCTTCGATCAGCTCGGTTTGCAAATCCCCCACCAGAGAAACTTTAATTTTCATGTCCATCACGCAATAAGGCCGGCCGCTAAGATCGATCGCCGCCACTGCCAGCGATTCATCCATCGGCATCACAAAGTACCCGGCGCGAAGAATACCGCGTTTGTTTCCCAGCGCTTTCTGCACAGCTTCTCCAAGTGCGATTCCGACATCTTCGACGGTGTGATGTTGATCGACGTCCAGATCGCCGTTGGCCGAAAGCTGCAAATCAAAGCCCCCGTGGCGCGTCACCAGCTCCAGCATGTGGTCGAGAAAACGGATGCCCGTTGAAATCCGTGCTTTGCCGCGGCCGTCGAGATTCAACTTCACTTGGACCTCGGTTTCGTTGGTCTTGCGATGAATGGTAGCTGTGCGAGGCATGGCTAATTTCTTCCTCGCCGAAACACTGGCCGGATTTCTTTTTGAATCGCCCCTGTTTCTTTTTGAATGACTTTAACGAGCCGCTTCATTTCGGATGCGGTCCCAATGCTGATGCGCACAAATCCCTCGCCGATATCCTTGGATCGTTCGCGCACTAAAATGCCTTGCATGGCCAGTGTGTTAAATAGTGGCGGGCCTTGCGAGCCAAAATCAGCAAGTATAAAGTTTCCCGCACTCGGAAAAGTCCTGACTCCCAGCCGTTTCAATTCCGCAACAAACCACTCGCGAGTTTCTCGCGTTTGTTTCACGTAGTTTCGTATTGCGTTGCGTTCCTGCACAGCCGCTTCCGCCGCGACCAACGCCCCTATGTTCACGGGAAACGGAGGCATGGCGCGGCGAAGCAGGGCAAGCGATTCGCGACAAGCCATTGCGGCACCTAATCTTAGTCCGGCTAGACCGGCGGCTTTTGAAAATGTGCGAGTCACAAACAAGTTCGGATACTTACGAATCCACGGGAGCACCGTCACCCCGGAAAACTCCGCGTATGCTTCATCGATTACCACCACGCTGTTGGTTGCCGCGAGCAAGATTTTCTTGATAGCCGCTCGCAGCAATAGCGTTCCCGTTGGATTATTGGGATTAGCAATAAAAACGACGACCGGCTTCCTTCGCAACACGACGAGAAAATCATTCAGTGGAAACTCCATTTCGGGTCCGTAGCGCAGCGTTTCAACCCGAGCCCCGGCAATTTCCGCGTAGTACCGATACATTGGAAATGTCGGCTCGCAAATCAAAATGTGACTGCGCGGCTCTACGAACGCATCAAAAAATACGCGTAACGCGTCGTCTCCGCCGTTGGTCAGCAACAGTTCATGCTCCGCAATTCCGAAATATGCGGCGATGCGTCGCGTGGGCGCAGCATATTCCGGGTACATGGCCAGTTGCTGCGGCGTAAGTTTTCTGAGTGCGCGCAGCACCGCCGGACCACACCCGGAAGTATTCTCGTTGAAGTCCAGCCGCATTTTATTCAGCCGGCCTTCGGCGGGCGCCTCATACGTTTTGCGCTGCAAGATGGCTTTGCGAACCGGCAGCCGCGCCTTCATCGGCGCACCTCAACGGCATTTGCGTGTGCAATTAAACCTTCGGCTCGCGCCAGAATTTGCACGTCCTGCGCCAGTCGCGCAAATCCCTCTTCAGTGATGTGCTGCACGCTAATGCATTTCACGAAGTCCGCGGCGCTCAGTCCGCCGCGTGCTCTCGCCCATCCCGCAGTCGGCAAAACGTGATTGCTCCCGCTGGCATAATCGCCGAACGGTTGCGCGCTCCACGGTCCAAGAAAAACAGTTCCCGCGCCTTGAATCCTCTGCAGCAACTCATGTGTGTCTTGCGGCAAGCTCAAGTGTTCCGGTGCGAAGCGATTAACGAACTCACATGCTTGCTCCATCGAAGGCACCAACAAAATCGCGCCACTCCGCACAGAGGACTGTTGTGCAGGATTCGCTTTCGGCAGCGCGCGCAGTTGCTTCCGAATCTCAACTTGCGTTCGAACCGCAAAATCGCGAGAAGTAGTGACCAGGAAACTTCCTGCGTCAGGCGCGTGCTCCGCTTGAGCCAACAAATCTGCGGCGATCCATGCCGGATCGCCATCATCCGCGAGCACAATTGCCTCCGTCGGCCCTGCCGGAAGATCGATCGCGCAATCGCCGCTCACCAATTGCTTCGCCGCCGTGACGAAGCGATTACCCGGCCCGAAGATTTTGTCGACCGCCGCGATGCTCTTCGTACCGTAAGCCAGCGCGGCAATCGCCTGCGCCCCGCCTATGCGCGCCACGTGTGTAACACCAAGCATGTCCGCCGCGGCCAACAGCTGAGTATTTGGTTTTGGGGAAACCACGACAATACGCTTCACGCCCGCCACCAAAGCCGGAATGACGGTCATCATTAACGTTGACAGCAGTGAAAAGCGCCCGCCAGGGACGTAACCACCGACAGCTTCGATAGGCCGAACAACCTGGCTGATTTTTACTCCCGGTTCCACCTCCAATGTCCATCCACGCGGTACCTGACGCTCGGCAACAATACGAATATTCCGAGCCGCATGCTCCATCGCAAGGCGCGTCTCTCGCGAGATATCATTCGCAGCTTTGTCTATCTCGCGAGCGGAAACCCGCATCCCCGCGCGCAAGTCCACGCCATCAAATTTCTTAGTCCAGTCGCGAATAGCAGCATCGTCACGCTTCCGCACATCCGCGATGATGCGTGCCGCCACACGGCGCGCTTTTTCGTCCCGCTCGCGCCGCCCACGCAATAGCTCGCGTTCCACATTTTTCGTAAGCCTGACGATTCTCATCACAGCACGATCTTATTCAAGGGATACTCGACGATCCCCTGAGCTTTCGCAGCCTTAAGCTTTGGCAAAATCTGCCGCACCACCGCTTCTTCAATAATGGTGTTAACGGCCACCCACGCAGGATCGCTCAAGGTCGAGATCGTCGGATTCTTCAGCGCCGGAAGAACGGCGAGCACCGCGTCCAGATGCTCTCGCCGCACGTTCAGCATCAACCCCACTTTGTTGGTGGCATCGATCGCACCCCGCAGCATAAGAATGAGGTTCTCCGCTTTTTCGCGTTTCCAGGAAGCTGTCGCCGCTTCGCGATTCATAATAAAAACGGTAGCCGATTCCAGCACGGTGTCCACGATTCTCAGCCGATTGGCCCGTAACGACGCTCCCGTTTCCGTTACCTCCACGATGGCGTCGGCGAGCCGTGGCACTTTTACTTCTGTCGCTCCCCACGAGAATTCCACGCGTGCGTTCACGCCATGGCGGGCCAGATATTTTTCCGTGGTCTTCACCACTTCAGTTGCAATGATCTTGCCGGACAGATCCGCCGGCTGCCGTATCGCTGAATCCTCCGGCACGGCCAGCACCCAGCGGACACGTGCAAGCCGCTGCTTGGCGTAAACCAACTCCGCCAACTCATCGACGTTGGCTTCCGTTTCCACCACCCAGTCATGCCCGGTGATTCCCGCATCCAGCGCGCCGGTTTCCACGTAGCGCGCCATCTCTTGCGCGCGCACCATCAGGCATTCAATTTCCGGATCGTCGATGGAAGGCGCATAACTTCTCGCGCTGAGCGAAATTCTCCAGCCAGCCCGCGCAAATAAATCGATTGTGGCGTCTTGCAGGCTCCCCTTTGGAATGCCAAGCTTCAGCTGATTCATGACTGCGAACTCGCGTCGTAGATTTTCGAAGGATCGAACGCGCGATCCTCGGTCAGCGTTGCTGTACCGTCATCTTCCAGCCTGCGAAAAAAACAACTTCGATAGCCTTCATGGCACACCCCCGGTCCGATGTGTTGTACGCGAAGCAGCAGCGTGTCCGAGTCGCAATCGACACGCAATTCGAGCACCTTCAAAAAATGTCCGCTGGATTCGCCCTTTCTCCACAGCCTATTCCGGGACCGACTGAAGAACACAGCCTGCCCCGTCCGTTGCGTTTCAGCCAACGCCTCTGCATTCATGAAGCCGAGCATCAACACATCTCCGGTGGCGTGGTCCTGAACAATCGCCGGTACCAGCCCGTTGTACTTTTCAAATGCAATCTTCACCGTCCCGCCTTTCCAAAACCGAGGCTGAAAAACAAAAAACCCGCTGGGCTTTTCTGCGCCAGCGGGCCGATGAGTGCTTTGTTTAGCGAATCGCTATACGCACCACAGCAGACGCGGCGTTAGGCCGTGATGATGATGGTGGCGATGCGTCTGAGAAGTGAGCGTCGTGTTCATGTAAGAAACCCCACGATAAGTAATCTTGTACGCCGTGTCAATGTATAGTTTTAGCGCTGGAACGCCTATGCCCGGCCTTTCCTCGTGAGGATGAAACATTAACCTCACCAGATGAATCAAATAGGAACCGCTTACCAACGCCAGGAGATTCCCATGGAAGAGAAAATACGCAAAGACGAGAAGGACTGGAAGAAACAGCTTACGCAAAACCAATATTACGTAACCCGCCAGAAGGGCACGGAACCCCCTTTTACAGGTGAGTACGCCGACAACGAAGATCCCGGGACCTACAAATGTGTCTGCTGTGGCCAGCCATTATTCACATCGGAGACCAAGTTTCATTCCGGCTCCGGATGGCCCAGCTTTTACGCCCCGGCGGCTACACAAGCAGTGGAGACGGAAACCGATCGCAGCCATGGCATGGCTCGCACCGAAGTAAAGTGCAGCAAATGCGAAGCCCATCTAGGACACGTGTTCGATGATGGCCCGACACCGACGGGCTTGCGCTACTGCATTAATTCAGCGGCTTTAAAACTGGACGCCAAATAAAAAGAGCCGCGGATCATAAGCGCGGCTCTAGCAGAGTTTCAGGAAAATCTTACGCGGAACAGCAGCAGTTGGCGTCCACCATTTGCGCGACCGGGTCGCGTTCCCATACGCCGAGCAAAAGAACCTTTGCGCCGGAGGGATATTTGAAAATGTAAAACACATTCGCCAGCCCTTGAAGTTCAAAAAAACCAGGGCGGCGCGGATCGGCCTTGGTCGGCGCGCCATTCTCTAGTAACAGGCGCAATTCGCTTACTTGCTCCGCGGAATGATTGCGCAGGTCCTGCACTAACGGGGGATGCTTTGTCGTTAAGATCATATTGTTATCCGCTGATGAGCTTATCGTGCTGCTCACCTAGTAAGACGTAAAAACTCTCGGAATGTTTCATGGTTCACAACTTTTAAGATTTATCTCTGGCGTCCATTTTGGCTGTACCAAGGGCCGGCGACTCCCGAATTCCTCTCATCATTCGATGTTTGCTCCGACCGTAAAGTTAGAAGATAGAGAAAGTTTCGGTGGGGACTGGGCGGCGATAGTTCCGGAAAGGACCACCGTGCTTCGGCACAATAGCTGGGAGTCCAATCGCTCCAGATTCGTGCTTTTAAATGAAAGGCACGTTACTACCTAACGGGGCACTTGCGCATGCCCCTTTAGTTTGCGATAGTTCGCATCACTGACGTCTAGAACAGGACAGCACCGTGACAAAAAGCACTCCCAAAAACTCCTCAAAGACAGACAAAGCCGCCTTTAATAAAGACCGTCGCCGCAAACATCATCACTGGCTGGTGACCGTGTCTTACGCAGATGGCGAAAAATTTGGCCGCGTATACACCGACAAGGACAAAGCCTCGCGCTTCGCCGACCGCCAGAAGCGTTCCCCGGTGGTAAAGTCCGCGCGCATCACGCAGGTTTCCTAAGCGCTTGGATCTATCTTTGAATTGCTGTGGTATGGAAGCGCAACCGGCGGGAACACTTGTCGCGCTTAGCTCCCCATGTTATATAAGGAACAGTCCTTGAGCGGCCTTAGTATAGTGGTAGTACGGAACCTTGCCAAGGTTCAGGTGTCGGTTCGATTCCGATAGGCCGCTCCATAATTTCAGCTACTTACAGCGACGGCATCTTCAGCGTGGGACCATGAAGGACCAATTGCTGTCTCTGCCGCTGGATGAATCAATCCAACCAACTTCAGATGGGCTGCCCGTTTAGCCGGGGTCAGAGCCTGTGCGTACACGTCCAGCGTCAATCTACTGTTTGCGTGCCGCATCAGTTCCTGGACAGTCTTTACGTCCTCACCGCCGCCTTTCAAGAGCGTTGCGAACGTTCTGCGGAAGGAATGCCATCCCAGAGCCTTGGTGATGCCTACGCGCTTCGCAGCGGGATGCACGTAGCACTTTAGCGGCGTTTCTGGCCAGTACGGTTGTTTGCCGTCCATATCCGGGCTAGCAAACACCCAGTCACCCGCCTGTCGGTACGGTGCCTGTCTGCTCCAATTCTGCAGAGCGTCGAGAGCTTCGGTCGAAAATCCCGGTTGCGGGATCATCTAGTGTCGCTCTGAAATCATCGTCGCTGAAGTATTTCCTGAGAATTTCAATATCCTCGTCCGAGGCGTATGTCATGGCGTAGGTAAGAAAGCGCTTCGGAAATTCAAGGGCTTCTTCCGGAGTTCCAAACCAGAAGATGCGCTTTGCGGCAGCCAGAAGGTCGTCGGAGTAGATCATCGCTCCTTACCTTGTGAGGCCAAGTCTTGATTCGCGATCAGCACGAGGAGCTCTCTAATTTTACGCCTGTCGCCGGGCTTCGGAATGCATTTTGCATCAAGGCAGGCAGTTTGCGCAGGTCACGATTCGAGATTTGCACCACCTTGCAGATTGAGGGCGGCTTGAATGAGCTGTGAGGGTGGTGTATATATCTGCATGTCGGGGCTGTGAATTATTTTCAGTTGCGGCAACCCTATCGCAAAGACAGTAGGGAATCGTGCCCAAGCGGCGAAGCGCTCATTTCGGAGTGTACAACGTCCGGCTCTTGAGTTCCCTTGACAAACTCCTGCGGGACAAACCGAGATTTATGGGAGAACTGTCGACTTCGATCAATGATGCGCTTCTCGCGGTCGATCTAAACACTGTTGAGCTTGTAACTCTTCAATCCAGACAGAAACAAACCGGGAGAGAAACGCAAGTCGTCATCTTGAATCGACTTCGCAAGGGTATTCATCAAGTCGCCAAGAAGCGGAATTGTTCGATGAATCAGCTCGTGAATAGCGCTCTGCTGGCTTACTACTCGAAGATTGGAGAAGGCAAACTCAAAAAACTAGCCAAGGGACGGGGTTCGTCCGTGCACTCGTACGACACCATGTATGTCTGAGGCCGAACGTCGGGAGCTTCATCAGACGTTTGCGGAGCTTTCGGCAATGCAGTCCGTTCCCTTCGAGGCGGAAGAGCCGAACGGATCATATTACGAGTACGATCGGAACCTGAAAGCGACAGTGAAGGTAACACCTGACGGAGAGCGAACCCCCGTTGAGAAATTAGAGACGAGCTTTGAACCCACACTCGGGAAGGCTCCGCGCAAAATGGCACACGAGGAAATCACAACCTGAGCCAGCAAAAGCCAGCATTGTTCATAATCGCGGGACCGGTGGGCGCCGGTAAGACAACTTTCTATGAAGCCTACTTGAAAGAGCCATTCCCAACACTTGTTCCCGCGCTGCGACACCAGCAACAACCGTTTCTTGAGGAGCGGCGTTCCTTTACCGTCGAAGACATTCGTGTGGACACGCAGCTACTCGACCAGGCGAAAACAGCAGGGTATTCGACGAAAGTTCTGTTTATCTCTAGGGAAGATGCGAATTTGAATGTGGGGCGAGTGCTGGTGCGCATGAGTCGAGGCGGACAAGCCGTGCCCGTGTCCAGCGTGATTGACTCCTATAAGGAATCAACGAAAAACCTCTCCGGAGTCCCCAAACATGCCGATGAATTGCTCGTGTACGACAACACAGCGCATCGCCGCGGCTTCCGCGTAGTGGCTCATTTCGTTGGAGGTAAATTAAGTAAAACTGCTCAGACGATACCGGATTGGGCAGCTAGAGTGTTCGGCAAGGAATTACACCCCGCAAAGCAACACGAGAAGTTCCGGCGCGGACGCTAACTTTTTTCTCCCTTTTATTCATTGTGTGCTCTGGGCCCCAACTGGCTGTTTCCCCCGCTTCGGGACCAGGTGCCCGTCCTATAACAAAGTGGGACGGTAGGGAAGCACCCCACTGCCATGCAAAATCACGCCGTAGAGTTGAGGTGCGATCATTGAGCTGATTTCTGGAGTGCTTTCCGTAGGGCTTGAACCCTTTAGTGGTGGATAAAATGCTCGGAGTATGTATATACTTTCCGAGAGGTTTATCCATCATGGCGAATGCTTCAAAGGCGGTGGATTCAGCACGCAAGGCTTTCAGCAAGCGCGGAGGCATGCTCCGGACGGTGGACGCGCTACGGCTGGGCATCCACCCTCGCACGCTTTACAAACTGCGTGACCGAGGGGAGCTTGAACGTGTTGGCCGGGGACTCTACCGCCTCTCCACTGCACCACATCTGACTAACCCAGACTGGGTCACAGTGGCGATTCGTGCCCCCAATGCAGTAGTGTGCCTGATATCCGCGCTAGCTCATCATGGTATGACAACACAGGTTCCCCACACCATTGATCTTGCCATACCCAGCCATGGGCAGATTCCGAAGGTGGATGCTCTTCCCATCCGAGTGTTCTGGTATTCCGAGCCGGCTTTCAGCGCAGGAGTTGAGCTAGTTCGAATCGACGAAGTTTCCATCCGAATCTATTCAGCTGCGAAGACGGTGGCCGACTGTTTCAAGTACCGCAATAAGATTGGTCTGGATATCGCTGTTGAAGCCCTGCGGCGATTTCGGGAACTGAAGAAAAAGGCAGACTTTCGGGAACTAGTGCGCTACGCGCGCATTTGCCGTGTGGATAGGATCATGCGCCCCTATCTTGAGGCTACGCTGTGAGCAAAAGAGATCTCGGGGCTTCCGTGCGTCAGCGCTTGCTGAATCAAGCACACGAACAGGGGAGGCCTTTTCAGGAACTTCTCCAGTACTTTGTCATGGAGCGATTCCTGTACCGACTGTCGAAATCACAGTTCCGTGACTCGTTCATTCTGAAGGGTGCTCTATTGCTGACTGCCTGGAGGGCACCACAGTCGAGGCCGACGATGGACATAGATCTATTGGGTCGGACCGACAACAGTCTCGAACACATACGATTCGTTGTTGAGGAGATATGCGGTCTCGCGGTGGAACAGGATGGCGCAGAGTTCAGAAAAGAGACCATTGAAATCCAGAGAATCAAAGAGGATGCAGAGTACGAAGGGGCGCGGGTTCGCCTAACTGCTATGGTGTCGAAGGCCAGGCTAGTTGTACAAATCGACATCGGATTTGGTGACTCGATCATCCCTCGCCCGACTGAGATTGAATATCCGGTTCTGCTTGAATTTCCTGTCCCCAAATTACTTGCGTATCCCAGAGAGACTGTTGTTGCAGAAAAACTGGAAGCGATCACCGTTCTCGGAGTTCTGAATAGCCGGATGAAAGACTATTTCGATCTGATGTTGCTGTCACAGCTATACGAGTTCGATGGCGCCGTCCTTCATCGAGCAGTGAGAGCGACATTCAAACGACGTTCCACGGAAGTCGAGCCTATGCCCATAGGCCTTTCGGACCACTTCGCGTTGGTACCGGGGAAGGCTGCGCAGTGGAAAGCATTTCTTCGCAGGAGCAGATTCGAAACAGGCTATGCAAATCTAGATGGGGTCATAAGAATAGTGCGGGGTTTTGCTGGACCCGTATTTAACAGCAGCTGTAATCGAGGACGGATTTCAGTCTCTCTGGAGGCCCGGTGGGCCGTGGGTAGCCTAGGAAGCGACCAGTTGTGGGTGGAAGGCCCACTGCCCTATGTGGATCGCCTGCCTCGTGAGCAGGCGGCCTAGGTTTGACTCGCGGTGATCTCAGTTCCCTGGTGGAGAATTGCGTATCTTGGGAATGATAGTCTAGGAAGTCGCAACTTAGACCATTCGAATGGCGGAGAAGGTGGGATTGGAGCCCAGCTAACCCAAGAAATTTCCATTGATACTGATAAATCTTAACCCTCTGTGTTGTCAACAGAGAAAGGCGAGGCTGATCGCCAAATCGAGATTTTCCCATTAACGATGGGAAATCTGCTACTTGGGATTTGGCGCGATGTCTTAGGAAGTCTTAGGGCGTTCTACCGCAATTCAGAGGACAGCACGCTCCACCTGTGGGCATTGCCGACAGGGATTCCGCCCGATTCCGACGGCAGTGCTCGTTCTTTCCCGACAACGCTGTTTTTGAACAACTTCCGGTTTGCTGCGTACTAGCAAGTTGGCCACATCACTTCATCCAAGCGCGTTTGGACGTAGCCGCCCGGCGGCGGACGCTTCGCGTGAGGTAGTGGAGCATTGGTTGCTCTATGGT
>Ga0185299_10001776_pt1 | contig 37946 bp, 29 predicted proteins | sample PaiPotPPA55metaG_FD_128002 | JGI IMG/M metagenome (GOLD analysis project Ga0185299, IMG submission 128002) | Iron sulfur acid spring bacterial and archeal communities from Banff, Canada, to study Microbial Dark Matter (Phase II) - Paint Pots PPA... ...
CTCCAAAGAGATCCATTCGTCGGTAACTGGCAGATCGCTTCTCTGCGTTTTTTGGTACTGCAGATTCGCGAGCATAGTGTTATCGGTATAAACGAAATGCGGCAAGCCCGGCACACTTGCGTCAAACGTCGATTGGATTTGAATTGAGAACGAATATCGGCGTTGAGCGATCTGCCTTGCGGCGCTGAGGCTTCGCTGCTGGAACAAATAGGTAGTCCAATGACGGTACTTCTTCAGCTGCTTGGGGTTCAGACCGACCTGCCGCGCGAATTCCATGGTCGCATGAACCCAGAGCAGCCATCTAACCAACTGGCGGTCCATTACCAGGGGTCCTAGATCGATCCAGTCAATTTCACAGCCAGGAAGAGCGCGACGCAATGCTCCTGCCACGTTAGGATTGGTGTAGGAATTTAGGCCGAGACCAACTAGTGCGATCCGCGATGGCAACGACTCATGTCGATCGCCGCAGGGAGTACCTCGACTTTTGCTCGCGCATTGCGCGACCTGTTCAAGACTCACGCGCAATGGCCTGCAGGACCTCAATAATGCATTCAGCAGATCTGCCGATTGGCTTGCCAACCTCCAATTCGACGAAGCGCCGACGACCTTCCCGATCCAGAGAAGGATCTTTGAGGTAAGCGTTGACATGATCGGCAAACTCGTCTCGAGTGTGGGCGAAACGCGCAGCGCCAAGTTCGACAACCGGGTCGTAGTGCTCGAATCCACGCACAAATTCCCACATGCTGGTGTCGAATAAAGGTGGGTCCGCAACCTCAAACACGACATTGACGACTGGTTTGTCGCGTATGGCGAAATCCAACGTCATGGTAGAAGCGAAGTTAACGTTCAAATCCGAGTGAAAGGTAAGGTTGGCTAATAATTGTACGTCAGCCATCGAGGGCACGATTCCAAAGAAATCACCGTATGGAGATTGACCAGGGGTCCACGCGGGCGGGGCGTAGATGAGCTCCGGAAACCTTCGACGTACCGAATCATAGCGTGTTCCCTGGTCGCTTGGCGCCGGGCGTAGCAACACCTGCGGTCGGCCGTGCACCTGACCCGATCGGATAAGCTCCATCAGCACTGCGACGTGAAGATGGTCGGCTTTCGACACTTCTACATCGCCTCCGGAATAACAGATCAAGGATCGGTTAGGATCCGCGCCAATTCGACGGCAAAATTCAGACCGCGACCACAGCAGTTTCCGGTCCGCATAGAAATCAAATTGGGGCGTCCCAATCACATGCGCATGTTGCCTAGAAATCTTTGGATAGAAGCGGTGTAGCTCTTGCTTCATATGATCACTCCATACCAGGAAGTGATCGAAAGGCGCTGCAATGCGGCCTTTTGTGCTGAGATTGTCCCAGCTGAAAACAAATGTTGCCGTCGGGATGCCAAGTTGGTTTGCGGCGAGCACCGGCGCAATGACGAACAGCGGATTCTGATTGGACGAAAAAACCACGCTGGGGCGAATCCGCTCGAAAACGCGTCTGAAGTGGGCCACTTCTGGCGAACGGCCCATCACAGCGCTGTGCGCTTGCTCTATCCAATCCATCCGTTCTGGCGAAGCACTCAGTTGGCCTACCCAGCGCGCCGCTTTCATAACTACCTTCCGCCGAAGGGAACCGTAGGCCGGTCGATTCAGGGCACTAAGATTAGGCGGAGTTCCAATCCAGTATCGCTGGGCGGTCATAAGAGTTTGTCGAAGGAAAAAGGCTACGGGATACTCGGTAAATGGAATTAGCCGTTGCCAACTCAAGGAATTCTTTGCTCCAAGTGTCAGTGAGGGTAAGTTGCTTTCGGCCATTAGGTGAAACAGGTGGACGTGACCCAGTTTGGTGGCTTCAGCTAGAAATGTTCCGAAAACGAAGTTTCGGAACCCTACTCCGTCGGGTAGCAGCAAAGCGACAGTAAATGGGTCTTTTGACTCTTGACGCAAGACGGCGCTAGTTGGCTCCGCCGTGGGTCGAGGCCCCGGGGCTGTGCTGGCTTGCATCATTTGATCTGTTTTTCCTTGGAGAATTATCGCGCAGAGTTATGGAGTCTGACTCACAAGGGCCGGACTGAAGTACAGAGCTCCCGTTTCGTCGCTTGCCACCAGCTGCAGATCCATCATCTGTCTGATTTCGGTTTCGGATGGAAACGGGCGGTGGATGTCACCTTTGAAGTAGAGCAGTGCAATACCTTGTGTTTTCGATTCGCTCCACATTTTAGAAACCTCGCGGCCGTAGTCTTCATTTCTTTGCCCGGTTCTCGGATTGTAAGTGTTTGGCAACAATCGGACTGTACGTCCTGTTAGGAAGCGAACGGAAGAAGGAAGCGTCGTGTAGATTGTCACCCCACTGGGTACTGTCTGCAGTCCGCGAACGACATGTGAGGACCGCCATTCTTTTGCTCCATAGCCGCGGCCGGAACGCATCGAAGTCAACACATGTTGGGCGCTGCGGACCGAGTTGGTTGTAAAAGTGAGTGCCACTATTAAGAGGGTTAAAATCCAGACCGATGTTCCTGTCCAGTGTCGCTCACGTCTCGCCTTCAGGTTCCAAAGAAGTAGCAGAATAGCTGGGCCAAATAACGGCAGCAGAATGCGATCGTCCAAACGCGTGGTTTGGTCTGAGAGAGATATCGTTACAAACAGCATGATTAAGTTACTGAAAATAAAGCAGCCACACACTGTCGGAAGCTCGTCCAAATTCGAGTCACCGCCTTGCGGTCTCGCCCGTCGCTCGCTCATCCATTTTCCGTACAGACAAACGAACGCGAGAGCCAACACCAGGATTGCCACTAACGCGATTCGCAAACGTTCCGGTACAAAGCCCGGCAAAATCCACATGGAAGTTGTGTTAATTCCGAAGAAAAGCGCCGGCACGCTTATGAAATGGCTTAACGTTCCTCCGGCAGAATAGTCAGATACTGATCCCGAAATCGATAGGTTTCTAATGAACCATGCCGCAATCGGCAAACTACTTATCAAAACAAAAAGAAATGCGTGGCGGACCGCAGAAAAACCTCTCTTTCTTTGAGCAATCAACAATGCAAAGAACCCAGCAGCCACAAGCGCGCTGCCAGCGTAACGAGTCAGGAAGGCGACGGCAGTCGCCGTTCCCGCCAAAACCAAAAATCTTATCTTTAGTGTCTGCAAATAGTATGTCAGTAGCAGCAAAGCGCTCAGGGATAGAAACAGGTATAGCGGCTCGCTCAGTGCCACCAAGTGGACGTCGACCATTGGTGTGGCGACCAACGCGAGCAGAGCGGCCGCGAGTCCGAGCAAAGGTGAGTTCAGAAATCGCCAGGCGGCCATGCCGAGCAGGGCCGTGTTCACTCCGAACAATATAGCGTTTAACCATCGAACCGACGAAATTGGGTCTGTTTGAAACAGCGCACTAACTCCCGCGAGGAGTGCGGGCAATAACGGAGGGACATGGACCAACGGGATCGGGCCATCGGCAGCGCTTATGTCCTGAAGGACTCCTGAGAACAGCAGCGAGCGTGCCGCACCGATGTAGACCGTCGAATCGGCTACAACCCCGATGCCCCATCTGCTGCTTGCCAAGAGAATCGCGCTAAAAGCCACTAACGCGATGAAGGTCAGAACAAGCCCCACCGCAGTGGACGATAGACCAGCGCGCAACGTGAATTTCTCAGCTTGAGGCAGTCTAGTCGTGAGAAGTGACATAAAGATCGTTAGCCCCGATCAGATACGTATCGAGCCGCAGAGAATCCGGGCAAAGCGCTGGAATCAAACGGTTCCGTAGTTTCTCAAATCATTGTCGGCGTTCGCGGGACTTTGCGCAGCCATGGTTGGGTGGGAGCCCGTGCCCCATCCGCCACGATCGCCAAGAGAGCCTCCCATTGGGGAAGGATCATGCTCCAATCAAACATATTTGCCTTAGCCAATGATGCGGTTCGAATCCGTGCGACCAGTTGCTGATCCATCAGAAGCCGTCGTACGGCGGCAGCCATCGCGGCGTCGTCATCCACGGGTACGAGCAAGGCCTCTTTCCCGGATTTGACTAAGTATGGGATCCCGCCTGCGTCTGTGCTGACCACGCACAATCCAGCGGCCATGGCCTCAAGTAGACTCACAGGCGCGTTGTCGACCGTGCTGGTATTTAGAAAGATGTCCCCTGTCCGAAGCAACTGGGAAACACAAGCCTTTGGCAGGAGTCCTTTGAACTCCAGGTGAGCTTCAACTCCATACTTCTTCGCAGTTGCGATCGTTGCCTCCCGGCTAGAATCACCCTTGTCGGGACCAGCCATCGTAAGACGAATCGACGGAAACTCGTCCTTCAGTCGGGCTAAGACCCGCGGAACCATGCACGGATTATAAATTTCATGAAAGGCACGCAGCCAGATAAGCCGGGGTTGTAGATCTTTATGCGAATTGAGTGGGTAACAACGCAGATCCACAGCATTCGGCAGGAGTTTCAGATCACGACGATAATTCGACATTCGATCAAGCAAATACTCTGAAGGGACGGTCACTGCCGCGGCTGAGTCGAGGAGGGCTCGGACGCGGCGGTTCTTTCGTCGTGCAAACTCCGGCAAGCCCCCGCCATGCAAAGTGAGAATGTAAGGTCGATTTAAATTGCGGAGAAGCCCGCAAACTGCCTCCGCCCACCGAAAGGAAGGACCACTATAAACATCGACTTGTGCAAGATCGTAATGGTGACGCTGTCTCCAAACCGTCCAAAGCATGTCGATCAGCCTTGCGGGGCGGAAGAGGCAACTTGAGGTTGCGACCACAGTCCACCCCAATTCCCTAAGCCGCGGCGCCAGTTCCTCACAAACTCCTCGGACGCGGCCATGCGACGAAAGAAAATTGCCCACGATCAGAATACGGCGCAACATTACGTTGCAGTCTCGGAAAGAACAAAGTCATAGATTTTGCAAATTCGATCGAGAACGCCTTCGGGAGCGAATACCTTTCTCACGAATTCCCGCAACTGCTGGCCCAGCTGTTGGCGCAATTCCGCCGACTCGAGCAAGCACCGGATCGCCTCAGCAAGTTGTTCCGGAGCGGATGGTTCTACCAAGATCCCTACGCGCCCGTAGTTAAGAACCTCGGGACACTGTCCTACCGATGTCGCAACTACCGGAAGCCCAGACTGCCCGTATTCCAGCAGCGATAATGGCAATCCCTCGGAAGCCGAGCTCAGAACGCCGATGTCGCACGCCAGCAATAGGGGCGAAACTTCTGTTACTTGACCGAAGAATGTAATGTTTTTCTCGAGATGAAGACGACTCACTTCATGCCGCAACGAATCTGCGTACGCTGTGTCAACTGGGGCGCCGATCACCAAGAGATGTGCATTTGGGTGGGTTTGGAGCACGACAGCCATAGCACGGATCAGATTCAGATGATCCTTTTGCGGACGCAAGTTAGCAACGCAGACGATTCTAGATCCGGGAAAACCTGGTAATTCTTTCGGCGTACACCCGGTAAGTGACGTTGGCCGAACAAAATTCGGAACGTACCAGATGCGCTCCGGCGAGATGCCAAGGTCTTTGCTTGCCCACGCTACAAGCCGATAGTTGACTGCCATGACGCCCGCAGCCCCTTTTGTTGCTAAGCGGTAGAGGCTAGTCGGGCGATCACTCCACTCACTACCGCCGTAGTGATCGTGCCAAATAACGGATATTTGGCGCGATGGTACCAGCAAGGAGACAAGTCGACCCAAGAACAAGGAGCTTGAGTGAGCATGAAGCACGTGAATCTTTTCTTGGCAGATGAACGTACGTAACCTGCTCACGCAGCCAAAGTCGAATCGGGACCTTCGCTGCAAATTCAAATGGCGAATATCGTTATTGAGATAGCCCGCCAGCGGGCCGGCCCTCCGCGTGCTACATAAGTAGGGTCGGAAGCGGTCACGTGGAAGTCCGTTGGCAATATTAACTGCCATCGTTTCAGTTCCACCGAGGTCAAGCGTATCGACGATGTGTAATATACCAGGAAGCAATTTTCAGCCAACAAATCGACCGTTAGGCGTTGTTGAAAAGCCGTCCTCCGACAGATGCCACGACTTGACCATGAGAGTTCGGAGCGCATCCCTCAACCGCTCAATGGAGTATCGCTGCGCCCACTCAGACGCCCGGTCGCGCATGCCTTCGTACGCTTCGGGCGCCGTCGCGATTTTCCTCAGCAGATCCATCAATCCTGTTACGTCACGCGGACAAATCGTCAGTCCACGCCCCTCAGCCAGCAGCTCCGGAATTAATCCGCGGCTGCTTCCAATGCAAACCAGTCCGAATGCCATCGCCTCTGTCATCGACTTCGGCCACCCTTCGGTATCTGACGCCAGCACGAAAATGTCTGACCGTTCCAGAAATTCTGATACTCGTTCGGCAGGAACAGCGTCGACGAACTGCACCTGGTCTGAGATTCCAACATCGCTCGCTAATGCCCCCAGGGAACCACGCTCGGGGCCCTCCCCGACAATCAGCGCTCGGAGGTATACGCCTTCGTGTTTCAAGCCACCGATAGCGCGAAGAAGAACATCTACGTTCTTAGATCGCGTAAGTCGGCCGGTGTACGTCACGGTGAGTGGCGGTATGAGGCATTTTGCTTGGCAGCTTGCCCGGGCACGCGAAAGCTGAGCAGCGGTTAAGATGGATGAAAAGAAACTAACCGCCCGCGAGGACTTGCCCGGTGCGATTCCATATACCGTAACCGGTCCCCTCCACCATCGGGAGGCGAGGATCCAGCGCTGCAATCGAACTGTCCAAGGTTCTTGTGGGAATCCGTCCCACTGTCCTGCGAATTTGGCTATCAAGCGGCGCGAGAACAAAGGCGCCATGAAAGCGCCAAGCAAGCCGAGATTCCCGGGACACCGAACGTGAATTGCATCCGCAGTACTCATCTCGCGGCTTAGGCCAATCGCCAGCGTTGGCAAGGCCAAGGCGATACTGGCCTTTTGTCGCCAGTTTTCTCCGCCCACCTCCTTTTGCGGCGCCACCCAAAGATTCGATCTGTTGATAAGTGAGGTGTTGGCAGGAGGCGTATCAGTTCGGCACGGCGCCGCAATAACGACCTCCGGAAACAGATCGGCCCAAAGCTCGATTTCCTTCGCATAAGGCGTGTATGCGTAGTACCCTTCGGTGTGTTTATAATGCGAGACATGTGAAACGATCAGCAATCGCATCGGCGTGCCTAGGTCAAGCATCGACACGTCTAAGACCGTGCGCAGTAGAACACACGGCGACCACGTGGAACCGTTCTCTACGGACTATCCACAAATTCGAACGATGTCCTCCCAGAAAACCAAGGCCCAGCAAGATTCCGCCTAGTGAGTCGAAACCGGAAACCGAGAGTCCGTACATCATGAAACCTAGCGTTCCAAGCAAGGGCACGATCTCATCGTAGTCGGCGAAATGTTTGATGCCGTTTCGAATCAGGATCCCCAGCAATAAGAACAGAACGGTCAAGCCTAGAATTCCCATTTCTGCGCCGACCTGCAAGTAGACTGAATGCCACTGTAAGTTTGCGCCGGAATACGCGTACGCGACGGCGCGACCAGAGCCCGGCCCGAATCCCCAGACCGGGGAATCTCCCAACACCGCCGGAAACGCCTGCCATTGCTCGCTACGCCCGGTCGTCTTGGAGGCCAACGCAACATCGGGTGAGATCGTCTTCCACAGATAGTGCCTGGCGAATTGCATATGGGAAGAACTTGCAAACGCAAACATTCCCAAACCCAGCAACAATCCGAACGCGGCCATCGGAATTCTCGTTCGCCGCTCGAAGATAAACAGAATGAGCAAGCCGACCAGGGCCACGATCCAACTGCCTCGCGAAGTAGAAAACACCAAAAAGAGCCCCCATATACACCCGAGTAGCGCCCGCAAGCTGGGATATCCATCGAGCAGAAGCCATCGTCCCTGATCAGCGATAGATAGGAGAAGGACTAGAGCAGCCGGTAGGCCCAATAGGATGGGATTTCCGAGCGTGACGCCATCAATGTCGGCCATACCCAGACGATCGCCGTACGGTAAAAGCATCATACCTGCCGTAACTACCGAAATTCCCCAGCCCAGCATCGCAGTGTAGAGATATGACCTACGTTCGCTTAGCATGAAAACCACCGCTGCACTAAACGACCATTCCAGGGCTCGGAGATTACTCTCATAGTTTCCACTGCGCAAAAAGCTCACCCACCAAAACGCCACCGAGCCGACGATCGTGAATAACAGAGTCTTTCTTCGCCAAAACCCGCTGAATTGTGCTCGCGCTAGGGCCGCTGCCAGCAAGCCCCAGCTGAGTAACACGATAAGAGAATTAAAAGGAATGAACGCTCCGCGGACAAACACCAGCAGCGGGATCGAACTCGCAATAAGACACGTGAAATGAAATGGCTCTTTTCGCAAGGCATGATAAACCAACCAAGCTAAGAGCAAACCAATGAACGAGAGACCGCCGGCTGCGAACCTGCCGAAGAAAAATGCAAAGGGGAGGGGCCCTGCACACACTGCGAATTCAAGAAGCAGGGCCTTATGAAGCAATGGAGGCGCAACATGATGGCTCATAGCTGCGGCACCATTCCTGTTGGGCCAGGTGAAGTCTGGAATACGCGCCGGGCTATCTGCAGCATTGGCTCCCCCAATGGGTATTTCGGATTTCTATCAAGCGGTATCGCGGGAGCGCTGCTCCCTCCTCCCATTCCGGCGGCGATCCGAGGCAGCTCAGTGCCCCTGTCGCCAGGCCGCCGGCGTGTGACAGGCAATAGCCATCCCAAGGACGAGCCACAAACCATGCCAAATCCAACAAGAAAATGAATAGCAGATCCAAGCAAAACCGGATTTTGTTCAGAAGGCTCGCGCTTCGGGAGTAGCGTCTCCAAATGAAAACGCGATTTCTGACTTCCATACGACCTCTGGTGAATGCAGCGGGTCTTCCTCCCGGGCAGTGCACGCCGTAGTGTAGGGCACGCGCCTTTCCGCAGTAGACGACGCGCCATCTACGTCGTATCCGTAGCGACATTTCCAGGTCCTCTCCCCAAGAATAGCCGTCAAAAAACTCCGAAAATCTTACCGATTCCAAGACTTTCCGCCGGATTGCGCAAGCTCCTCCCGCGAAAATATCCACGTCTCGAACCCCGGAAAATGGTCTCATCAGTCCGCCTGGCGCCGACGTACCTACATCATTGTAAATAAGCGGCTCCGTCCTGGGTATCAGTCTGACTGCACGACGAATCCACCAACGACGCGGTATCGGCTTATCGATCTCATTCACGATACACGCTCCGGCGGCGCCAATCGTTCCGTTGAGGTCATCTACCAGTACGCGGCGGAGCTCTGAGAAATAACCCGGCAGGGGCAGTGCGTCGTCGTCCAAGAAAAACAGAATTGACTTTGTGCTGATATCGACGCCCACATTTCGTTGCCGTGTCAAACCCTTTGGACTGCGCACGTACACCAGCTCGAAGGGCAACGGGTGTTCTGCCAAGAGCTCAACAAGCGCTCGTTCGCTCTCGTTTCCGGGTGATCCGTCTACAATCAGGACCTCTGCAGGCACGTCGGGCATTTCGCCTAACCGAGATATTAATCGTCTGACTTCAGCAGCACGTTGGTACGTGGCAATTATCAAACAGCTATCTTCGTATCCCGAAGGCCGATGCGGCACAGCACGCCATCCTTCCAGGGGCGAAAGCTGCGTTTGATGCTCTTGAGCTAGCGGCGAAGTCATTTCAAGCCTATAAGCTCTATGCGGCCTCTGCACGTTCGAAGGACGTCGACCGGAACGACTGGACGCACGCTTGATAGAAATTTACATTCTTCACAAGCAGCGCGGAAGTGGAGAAACACCGCGCGATATGCTCTCTCCCGGCGGATCCCAATCTCGCGGCTAGATTCGCATCGCTCAGAACGTTGGTGATTGCGCGAGCGATTGCACCGGGCTCGGCGGGGTCCACTAGCAATCCGGTTTCTCCATCTTTGATCAGCTCTGCGCCGCTTCCCCGTCGACTGTAGATCGTTGGACACGCCTCGGCCATCGCTTCCATGGGCGCCATTGCGAAAGCTTCGGAATAGGATGGGAACACGGCGACGCTTGCGGCCCGCAAAGCGTTCCGGAGGTCGGCTTGTTCCACGTGGCCGCGAAAATGTACGGTATTGCGAATAGACGCAGGTAGAGACGACAACAGAAAATCCCGCATTGACTCGCCAGCATCAGTTCGACCGTCGTTGCCGAAAATGTCTAATTTCGCCTTGGGACAACTGTTCACGACCAGAGGCCAGGCGTGGATCAGCGAAATCACGCCTTTCTTGGGTGTTAATGTCCCGGTGAAAACGACTTGATTAGCGGAACGATTCTTTTCGGGAATGTCAGCTGCGACGGTCACAGCGTTGTGCAGAATCGAAATATCTCGTATTTGTAGTCCAAATAAGCGGTACGTTTGATCCGCCGTGTAACGGCTGCACGAGCAATAGAAGTTTGCTCGTCGCAACGAAGCAGCCTCGAGAAATAAGGTCCCACGCTTTGGCCGCCTCCCCATTTCAACCGCAAAATAGCTGCCCGAACCGTGGAAGCGAACGATGACAGGAACTGGTAGAGCAGGCCAACCGGCTACCACGCCCTCGTAGTCAGGTGCTTCCACTAGATCAATTCGTTTTGATTTCGCCCATTGCTGAACGGTGCGAAAGATAGTGTAGCGAGCCCAAATCCACGAGAAACGCGCTGAAGATGCTTTAAGCCGCCAAACTTCTACGCCACAGTCGCACTCGAACGATAGAGAATTTTCCTGGTGATAGCTCAGTCCAACTACCCGGACCTGATGCCCCGCGGCAACCAGGGCGCGCGCGAGGGTTCGGGTCGCAGTGCCGATTCCGCCGTACCTCGAAGGCGGGTATTCGTTACAAATGAAACAAATCCTCATCGGACCCGATCTCTGCTCCAATAAGCGGTGAAAACGCTGCCTGCCAGCGGCTGTTCGGCTGCTAGCTTTGCTTCGATGCGTCGCCATTTGGGCGGAAATAATGAGGTGTCGGCGTAACCAAGCTGACCGGAGCTGCCTGCCCACAACAACCTGAAGTCGGGCAAGTAGGTTTGTCCTAAGTCGTCCATATCGAAGCCGTTTAGACCGATGCGGAACGTGCCTGGCGAGGCTGTCGGCCGATGAACGTCCACCAACCGGCGAATCTCTTCGTCGGTCAACGGAGCGCACAACCCATGGCGCTCAGCTAGCCTTCGATTAACGCCAACCGAAATGCTCGCAACGCGCGGCACCTTAGTCCTAAACCGTCGGAAAAGATGGGATGGGCGTAAACGCCTTCGCCACTGACGGAGGCGGTCCGCCTTGCGCAAATTGGCAACTGCAGCTTGACATTCGGGGTTTCGCCAAAAACGAGCATTGGGCTCATGGCTGATGATGAGTCCACCAGAAGGGCCCAATGCTTGGCGAATAAGATCGAACACCGGCCCGAGGTCCGGAATATAGTGCAGGAGGGAATGCGCCACAACGAGATCCCACGTTCGGTCTGTACCTACTAACTCAGGAGCTTGGAAGCAGATCCTTGGAGTGAGACTCAAGGTTCTAACGTGAAGGCCCTGAGAAGAGACGGACAACTCGCGCACAACATGTGCCGCAAAATCCGCAGCCTCGCCCGCGAAGCCGCGTCCGCATCCCAGAACAAGCACGGACTGTGCTGGTCCCCCGCGCGTCAGCGCCAGCCGTAGCGCTTTCTGAAATAACTGAAACGAGGCCTCGCGGCGAAACCTCTGATCCATGACCTCCGCGGATTCGCGATTCCGTGCCTCCTGAAACGCGATCGCAACTGTTTCAATGAACTCTGCGGGTTCTAGACCCGCATGCACCCGGCTCATGACGGCGCTCAAGCGAGCCATGTTGGCCTCGTGCTCTGCGAGTTGAAACCCGCCGCTGTTTGCCAAAGAATTGCTCGGCATCGTCAGAGGAGTAAGGTCTGGCACCCTTGGCGTAAACAAGGATGATATGTACCCTGCATCGCAGTGCTCACCGCGCGCTTAGGGTCCCTTCGTGTTCGGGTTGGGACGTATCTGTCGGTCCCAATGACCACAGTGCGGCCGGTGACAGTACCGCATTCCATCCACTGCTTCTGCCGGACACATCGAGATGGAAGATGTCCGATATCACGCGCGCCTCTACCGATGCGCCGGAATACAAGGCCTTAAACCACAGAGAGTACATCCCCGGCTCTAACCAGAGCGGAGGTATGCTCAATCGGATTGCGTAGGAGTCTCGCAGTGGACCGAGCGACTTAAAATCCCAGCTGTCCGTCCGCAGATGAAAAATGTTTCGCTGAGATGCGTCTTCAAGGATGCACAGCAGTGTGAAGCTCGCCGTGCCGGGCGGAACGTGAAGCTCCGTATTGAGCTCTAGGCCGCTGCCTTGATCAACAGTTCCGTCGGTTCCCGTCATTGAAATACGGCCAAACCCAGCTACCGGAGTTCCTTCCTCGTCCGTTCGTACCGAACCTGTCCCGGCCAACCTAAAATAGGTTTCGATGCTCTTGCCAATGTTCCCGAAATATGCGACCCGCCCTGCATCGAGCACCAAACCCTTCAGACATAGCGACCGTATCGCTCCCATGTTATGACTGACAAACAGCACGGTCCGTCCGTCCGCCGCAACCTCCCCTATCCGACCCAAACACTTCCGTTGAAACGCTACGTCGCCCACGGCGAGTACCTCATCCACGAGAAGAATCTGAGGATCAAGGTGTGCTGCCACCGCGAATGCCAGCCTCATGTACATACCCGTGGAGTAATGCTTCACCGGTGTATCTATGAACCGCTCTACCTCCGCAAAGGCCACGATGCAATCAAATTGCCGGTCAATGTCCACTCTTTTCATGCCTAGAATGGCGCCGTTGAGGTAAAGATTCTCCCTCCCGGTGAGTTCACCATGAAAGCCGGTACCGACCTCCAGAAGAGAACCGAGCCTTCCGTATAGATCCGCACATCCTGTCGTAGGTGCGGTGATTCGAGACAGGATTTTTAGTAGCGTGCTCTTGCCTGCTCCGTTCCTCCCGATGACGCCTACCACCTCGCCGGGCTCAACTTCGAAAGAAACGTCCCGGAGCGCCCAAACGGTGTGATCCTCCCTGTTTGCCTTTCGGCTAGGCCGTTGACGCGCGATGGCTCGAAACGGTGCGGTCAGCGCACTGTTAACAGACTCTCGGACCGTACGATAGCCGTGTTGCTTCGCTCCGATCTTGTATAGCTTGGAGATATGCTCTGCTCGTATCGCAATTCCACTCATTGGACGGCCACTGTCCTTTGCCCGACCGTATCAAGCATGAGGCCAAGACTCACCCATTGCCAAACGTAATAGCTGTTCGTATCACCATCGGCACAGTACGTGTTCCAAGCGTTGATCACCCGATCTTCCTCGAACCATCTCCCGGCATATTCCGTCAGAGCGGTGTCAATACAACTGTGAGCCCAATCTCGCAGCGGCCCGGCCAGCCATTCTCTTTGAGGAGTTTGCACGGGACGCTTAGGAGCTGTCACTACGTCGCTCGGTAGCAATCGCTGCGTGATCCTCCGCAGCATCCACTTGCACGTACCGTCCGCGATCTTTCTTTCGTGCGGCTGACGAAGCGCCAACTCAAACAGACGATGGTCCATGAAAGGCTCCCGCAATTCGACCGAAGCCATCATGGAAACTCGATCGTTGAACCGTAGAGCTCGCGGTATCTTGGTAAAACACGTATCCAGATACTGGCGTGTGCGCAGCCTGTCGGGAAATGGTTGCGGCGCTTCCAGAGGAATCGCCCGTTCTAGGAACTCTTGCGTGAGGCACTCGGGCATGCAGGCCTGTTGCTTCGTTCCCTGAAGGAGAGTGGAGAGTGCCGATCTATCGAGCTGCGCGTAATAATCATAGCCGGCCCACTGCTCGTCCATTCCCTGCCCGTCGAGTAGGACGATGACGCCATTGCTACGCGCCATCTCGAAAAGGCGCGCGTAGGCGAGCGTGGGCAATCCTCCGAAGGGTTCATCTTGGTATGCCTGTACATCCGCCGCCAGTTCCGGGATCTCCTCGGGACGCAGTTGGTAAACGAAGGACGGATGTTGCATTCGCGCTAAGTTTTTCTCAACCCAGGGCAATTCGTCATAGCGCGCGTCTCCTGTCGTGAATGTAAAAGCCTTAACCTGGCCCGGCCGACAATTGGTTTGGTACACCAGTCCAAGAAGCGCCGAAGAGTCAAGTCCGCCGCTAATGTTGATTCCCACTTCGACGTCGGAGCGGAATCGCAACCGCACGCTTTCCGCAAGTAGACTTGAGTACTCTTCGCAGACTAATTCAAGCGGACGACCGTCAAAGTCGGGACCGACTCGTTCTGCCAAGTCATACCAGCGCGCAATTCGCAGTTCCCCATCTCGCCAAATCAGACTGTGCCCTGGTTCGAGCGCGAACACGCCTTCCCAGAACGTAGATTTGGAATGGTCGTTCATACCATAGGCGAGATAGGTAGCCCAGGTTTCCTCGTTCGCCTCCTTGGGGATACCAACTGCGTGTAAGGCTCGAATCTCGCTTGCAACCTTGAGCCCACCGCCTGCGCTGGTGGCATAGTACAGAGGTTTAACGCCAAACCGATCACGTGCTCCGAATAACCGCTGGTCCCGGACATCCCAAATGAGAAACGCGAACATACCGAGGAAATGATCGACGCAAGATTCGCCCCACCGTTCGTACGCAGCTAGGATTATTTCGGTGTCAGTATTCGTGCGGAAACAGTAGTCGCGGAATTCTCGCCGAAGCTCTAAGTAATTGTAAATTTCTCCATTGAAGACAATCTGCAGAGTCCCCGCCGCATTCGCCATAGGCTGATGTCCCGCAGGCGATAAGTCCAGAATACTGAGCCGGTCATGCGCTAGTCCTGCGATGCCACTCTTATCCAGAAAAATCCCGCTATCGTCTGGACCACGGTGACGTTGGACGGTGGCCATGCGCTCCAGCTGAAAGCGGTTCCAGTCGCGTCCAAATAATCCGGCTATGCCGCACATGACGTTGGGGCCGCGAACTGATCGGACAGCGGGAATTTCCATGGACAAACATGGCAACGATTGATTTGTTGCAAAATTGTGCCGATCCTATTCAGCACAGCCCACCGCGTAAAGCATGAGTTGCTGCTGAATCAGACGCCCGTAGGCGGTTCCCAACTCTTGATGAGCTCGCCATACTGCGCCTTTGAAGTCCCCTGAGAGAAATCGATGGATCAGCTGAGATACGGTGTAGGTCTCTAGTTGGAAACTTCCGATTGCCTCCACTCGAAACCCGGCACGTCGCAGTGCAGCTCCTAGCGCATTCGCCGTGAACAAGAATATGTGAGCGTGAGGCGCCAGCATGCCGGTCCATCGCCGACCAAGCAGGCGGAAATTTCCAGAGTCCATATTTGGAGTCGTAACGACTACCCTTCCTCCCAAGCGCGTGTAACGTCTCAATTCGCAGAGCTGCGCGACGGGTTCCGGAAGGTGCTCGATGACACTCTCCATTACAATCAGGTCGAATGATTCTTGCTGCAGATTCGTTTTTGACAGCGGGCGGTCAAAGAAAGTGACGCCGGGATAGAACGCTTGCGCGCGAGTTGCACGTGTTGCGGAAACCTCGACACCCACTACTTCAGGCCACCCATATCCTTTAAGTTCTGCGCACAGGTGGCCATCTCCGCATCCGACGTCGACCGCCCTGCTGGAGATTTCGCGCAATGCGGAGAATTGTTCGGCGACCCTCCAGAACCCGGCAGTGTACGAGTTTGCAGGATCTAGCAGAGGCCGACAGCTCATCGGCAATTGTGAGTAATACCGCGTGTAGAACTCTTCGCTTTGGTCACTGCACGTAAGCGGTGGAGGGTCAGTCTGGTAGCAGCCGCAGACCACGCAGCGTGCGAGGCCGCCGCGGGCTGTGCGGAAGCACAACCGCCAGCGGTCAGAACCACACCAACAACGTAGCAGATCTGCTGGCTTGCTCGAAATGCCCGTCTGACTTGTCCGGGTGGTTTGCATGCTGGTTGCCCTGGACGGTCTCGTTCACACCAGGTCAGCGAAACTCTTCTCCATGCGGCGGAAATTGAAAGCGCCTCCAACCAAAACGATCAAGGCAGCCAGTGCCGAAGCCAGTAGCATCGGACCCGGAGCAGTCTTCGCACCAAGCAAGGCCCAGCGGAAGCCTTCCGCCACCCCGACCATTGGATTCAAGGCGAAGACCGTTCTCCACGGGCCATGCAGCAAACTGCTGGGATATGCGATTGGAGTCGCGAACATCCAAAACTGAACGACGAACGGAAGGGCGTATTTTACGTCTCGGAATCTCACATTCAGAGCCGATAGCCACAATCCGGCCCCCAAGGAGGTAACGAATGCCAGTAGCAACAGGCATGGCAGCCAAATGACGTGCCGGGAGGGACGTACACCGTAACGCGCCATAAGCCCTAACAAAACTGTGAAGCTAATGCAGAAGTCCACCAGCCCGGCACTCACAGCGCTCAGCGGTATAGCCAAACGTGGAAAGTAAATTTTCTTGATCAGATTTCCTTGGCCTACCAGGCTGTCAGCCGATTGCGTCAATCCTTGTGCAAAAAAGGTCCACGGAACGAGCGCGGCATAAGCAAACAGCGGATAGGGAATGCCATCGGAAGGTATTCTTGCCAGTCGCCCAAAAAATAGGCTGAATATGAGCATCGTGAAGAGCGGCTGGATGACCGCCCAGGCCGCGCCTAAGGCTGTCTGCTTGTACCGGACTTTGATGTCGCGCCAGACGAAGAAGTACATCAGCTCGCGATATGCCCACAAGTCTTTGAGCTGCAACGATACCCAACCCCTACTCGGCTCGATTCGCAGATGATAACTCATTGCCGCCTCATTCCTTAGAAGGTTCCTGTCCAGTCATCATTTTTTGGCTCAATTGATTCGAGAGACCAAAGGTCTCCGTGCGGCCTGGCCACGATTGCTCCGCGGCAGCTGTTCCTTGAAGTTCGCGCGAACGTAGGCAGCGACCTGAGTTGCAAGGAAATTCTCGGTTTTCTCTCGCGATTCGCCCGTACATCCGCCTATATGCGGTGTAATCAATACATTGTTGTGCTCGCGCGCATATTGGACAATTGGGTTTTCGTTCATACCAGACGAGTGCTCGTCACAGAGCACGTCCAGAGCCGCACCAGCCAACCGACCATCGCTCAGCGCTTTGAGCAATGCTGCTTCGTCCACCAACTCACCTCGCGACGTGTTGATGAGCCACGAATCGGGCTTCATCTGAGAAAACTCGCGTTGTCCAAAAAATCCCTTCGTTTGATCGGACAGCGGAAGATGCAGAGTCACAATGTCGCTAGCGTAGAGAAGGTGGGTGAGAGGCACCAGTTCCATCTCCGATGGCGCAGAACGATCGATGTTCTGAATGTCGGTCACTAGTACGCGCATGCCGAATCCACGTAAATATCCCACAACCATTCGGCCTACTCGCCCGCATCCGACCACTCCTGCGCGCTTGCCATGCAACTCCCGTCCAATAAATAGATCGCGGTTCCAATCACCATTGATCACATGTTGATGTGCGCCGGACAAATGCCGTAGCAAACCAAGCATCAATGCGACGGTGTGTTCCGCTGTGGCGTAGACATTTTGTAAGAATTCGGTGGCGCCCTGAAGAGAAAGGACGTGTATATTCCGTTTCTCGGCCTCCGCCATGTCGATGTGATTGAGACCTGTTGTGGGTGTTGCTATCACGCGCAGTTTGGTTGCCGACTCCATCACCTCATGGTCGATTCTATGCCGGAGACGAATCCAAAGTATCTCCGCGTCCGATACCGCAGTGAGCAGCGACTGCCGGTCCAAATCAGCCATTTCTAGACGTCCACACGCTCGGAGACGTGCTGCGGCTTTCTTTGATAGTCCTGAAGACTCCGCGACCAAGATTCTGGGCAACATCACAAACCCCCTGTCAGCCGGCCGTTTGCTCTCAAAATCTGTTCGGTAATGAGCAAGTCCAGAGGCGTGTCAATGTTCAAAGCCCGCTCTTCAGGAATAATCCAGGCTCGGCAATCGCGTCCTCCTATCGAGTTCTGTTCCATAACCACCGAGCGTCGCGTCAAGTAAATCGATCCCTCGCGATGATAGAGTTTCTGGAGTTGCTGCCTCGGCTGCCCCTCAAATGCCTCTGCAAACGGAGGATCCGACACACGTCCAGACGAGTCGATCCACTTCATGCGCGCCGGATGACGCTCACCGATGTCGACGAAAGAGATCACTGAATCTGCTCCGGTTCGTTCCAACAGTTCAATAGCCCCGTCTATGTCTTCGGGACGGCGCAGGGGGTTAGTCGGTTGAAGAACCAGAATCGCGTCGTAGTTTTCTCCGAGCGCTTCTAGCTTTCCGATGACATGTTGCAAAACGGGGAGCGTGGGCACGTCGTCGCTAGCAAGCTCCACCGGTCTCAGGAACGGCACCGCAACCCCCCAGCGCATTCCAACTTCTGCAATCTCCGGGTCTTCGGTCGACAGGACGGTTCGCGTCAGCCTCTTGCTAGCCAACGCGGCTTGCACTGTGTAGGCTAGAAGTGGCTTGCCGAGCAGCGGCACGATGTTCTTCCGCAGAATGCCCTTCGAGCCTCCCCGGGCGGTGATGATCCCCAGCACCCTGATACTCATGCTGCCCATCCTCTTCGTAGATGTAATGCAATCTTTTTTGTACATAGGGCGTCAGTTGCAACAGCCCATCCGCTATTCGTTCTGCAACGAGTCCGTCCCCGTAGAGTGTGCTGGACTCATATGGCCCGTGCTTGAGTTGCTTGCGAAGAACTCGCAATATTTGCGACGCAACCGGCGCTACGTGCGTGACGTGTTCATCCGTTTCGCGTCCGTCCTGACGATCGCCAACCAGCACCACAGGCGTACCGAAATAACCGGCGTCCCGAACGAAGCTGCTGGAATTGCCGACCGCACAGGAAACCCGCGAAAGCAGCTCCAGATAATGCTCCGGCGAAAGGTTGGTAATTGTTCGCATCCATCTGGGCGCCACACGATCCCGGAACATTCGGATGGCTTTGCTGATGTGATCCGCCCCTGCGTCAATGTTTGGCCACAACAGGATCGTCTGTGTTTCCAGCTTCGCTAGCGCCTCGAGAATCGCTTCCACTTGCTGCCGCTCGCCCCCGTACGAGGTCGTCGTAGGATGAAAGACCACCAGTAAGAAAGGTTCGTTAAGATTCACGTATGATCCGCTGCCCGTACTGTTGATGTCCTCGGATGTAATCGTTGGAATCAGTCCGCGGGCAATATCGCTGCTGGGACACCCGATGCCTAAGATCGACGAAGGGGCTTCACCCATGCGTACCAAGTAGCTGGCCGACCGTTTCGTGCTTGGGAAATGGAAGTGCGCGAACTTAGAGATGGCATGTCGAGCGCTCTCATCGATCGAGCCCGAGACTTCACCGCCTTGTATATGTGCAATGCAGACGTTCATGTACGCGGCGGCCAGCGCGGCCGCTAGCGCCTCATACCGATCACCGATCAGCACTACCAGATCGGGCTTCAGGCGCTGGAACTCACTAGCAAACTCGACGACTGCAAAACCCAGCGATTTTGCCATCGTCGCTGGCGTCGACCCCTCCAGCTCAATATAGATCTCCCCATCCACGACGAATCCGTCATTCTTGACGTTTTGCACGGGGTGTCCGAAGCGCTCCAGCACCATGGTGCCGGCAGCTATCAGCTGAAGCTGCAACTGCGGTCGATCCTTAATCGCGCGCAACACCGGCTTGAGTCGCCCGTAGTTCGCGCGATCCACAAGTACTATGCAAACTTTGCGTCTCGTGTGTGTATCCGCTGCTGCGCCGACATTGCCAACATTTTGCGGCGCGACGTCACGATCTCTACGATAGCGAACGACGTTTGCGCCAAGATTCATTGTTCGCGCAGCGGCCGACGTATGCACTTTTGAGGCATCGCTAGGAATGATCTGCTTGCAGTCCACTCGACGAATCGCAAACAGATCTACACCGGGCACATTTGCTCCATTTTCAGTGCACAGCGAACAAGAGAAACCTAGTCGACGCAATATCGCGACGACTCTTTCGTCGTACGAATCGCTTTTTCCATACGGATAACTGAAGGGCCATAAATCCTGCTCCTCCAAGTTTGAATTCATCAGCTTCCGGCAGCGCTCCAGGTCAAATTGCAGTTCAGCTTCGGTCAGTTTCGCTAATGGACTGTGCGCATTGGAATGCCCGCCGATTACCATGCCGGCTCGTTGCATCTCGCGGGCTTCTGCCCAATTTAAATACAGCTCAGACGCAAATACACATTCATCGGCAATCCACTCTACAAAAAGGCGCTTGACAACAGTGTCGCGTTGGACTGCCGGAAGAACGAAATTGAACAAGTACTTAAATTCCGCGGTTTCCTCGGTATCAAGAGGGTAGGTTCTGCGCGCAGCGCTGCGATTGACGCCCATGTCGGCGTATTCTTCCAGGCCGGACTCCCGTAGAGCCTCCATAAATACCGGGCGATACCGTTCGATTCCAAGCTCCGCCAGCAGAAAATGATTCATGTGCACGGGCGCGACCACGCGATCGTTCGTGCAGGAAGTAATCGGGAAAAAGACTCCTTGGACCTTTTCTTCTGCAAGGATTGGAGTGACTACGTCGTAGTGCTCTCTTAGTCCATCATCAAACGTCATTAGGCACAGATCCCTACCCGGTTGGTATGTCCCGGCAAGAAACTCGATCGCCGAGTTGAGCGTCGCCATCTCAAAAAGATCTGGCAGCTCTGTTACCTGCTGGTGAAAATCGCGAAGCAACATGCCCTTGATCCGCGGGAAGCGGCTGCGAGGCAGGTCACGCACGTAATGATAAGTAGCGACGAACAACCGCGGTTGGCTCATATAAGACTCGGCATCTTTCTCAGCAGCTCTTTTTCTGATGAAACGCCCTCGACAACATCAGCGGTAGGCCAATGGCAGGGATACCGCCAGAAGGATCTCTCCCGCTGGATTTTGCTTCAAACAGAATTGATGAAGGAAGATGAAAGGTGTTCTGGAATTAGTTTGGTCGATCCTGATCCGAGTCCGATTTAGTCCAGTACCAGGAACACGTCGAATCCGTCGAGGTAGGTGCATCACCACTCTGTAAAAAAATCGCGCTCATAATTCCTCCTCCCTTCGCATCTAGAGGCTGGAAGCGTGAAGGAAGAGCGTTTCCGTCAAGATCACTCTCCGATCCGCGGAAGCCCATCTCGTGAAGCCACTTTCGCGTTTCTCCGTGATATCCGTAGAAATCAGCGGCCATCGCTCCGGCCTCATTTGCTTGTCTCAGGAAAGCGCCAAACAGGCCTTCGGCATTCGCAGATGAGGCGGGCAAGAATTCCACAAGTCGCGCGATTCTATCGACCTCCTCGCGGCCACGCGGGGTTTCCTTATGGATGGTTTCCAGCCGCCAGACTGCAAGTCCGGTCCGGTTTCCTTCCTCTACGGTCAAGAACTGGTAATCGAAAAGGGGATGCCTTCTGTACCGCCAGTCGAGATAGTCGGCGTCGCGAGATGCGCCCACCGTGCCGATGGCCAGTAAGGGCCAATCTCTTTGATCCCAACTTGCTGGCAAGGAGGTGCCGACCTGCGGGGGCGCGTGGGGAAGCTTAGAAAGTTGGAATGACGATGTCAGATTCGAAACCCGTTCCTCACTCCAATCCGGATATGCAATTTTCAGTGCACGGGTCATCCGATCTTGTTGACGTGGCATTACCAGGAAATGGCGCGGAATCTCCGGCAGCACTCTCCCGCGAAGAACTTGATAAATGGCCACGGTCGCTGGATTGATCCCAAAAGCAACCACCGCCGCAAACTCTGGCCGGCGAAACGAACTCAGAAGCTGTAGCGCTGTGGCCCCCTTGCGATAGTCGATGCGAACGACGTAGTTCACAATCCATACAGCTTTGGACGTTTCCCCGAATCGATTCAAGGTGAACGGAATTCCCCCCAGAATTCCAACTAACTCGCTACCGTCTAAGGCCAGCGAAAAACTGTACGTATTCGTGTCCCAGTGGCCCGAACGATGAAAAGTCCAATCGAACAGATCTCGCTTTCGCGTATACACGTGACCTTTAGCCCAATGCTGGTCCAGAAAATCACTGACGCGTTGATATTCGCCCAATGTTGCGTACCGAAATTCAACCGGCATCGGGAACACCACATCCTTTCAGTTTTTCCTCTAGCAGCGCCGTTGTCAGCTCCATCGACAAGAGTTGCTCGATCTCTTCTGGGGAGAACTGCACGTTGAATTCCTGTTCAAGCGCCAGCACCAGGCTCAGATGGTGAAGCGAGTCCCATGATTCTATGTTGTCCGGTGAAGATCGTGGCCCGAGACTCGATTCCGGAACGCAAAAGACGGCAGCAGCAATCGCTGCAACTCTGCTAAACACGAGCTTGTTCTGCGTGATGGACGCGGTCTGTCCCATGCAGTCGAATCCATTCCGGGCAGGAAATGTTTGCCTCGCCGAGGTTCAAACTCCAAATCGTCTCCCCATCTTCACCATCGATCGCACGAAACGAATGCGAGCTATAGAGTTCACGGGCGGGCTCATTTCTACGTGTCGGGATGAATCGCCCGCGCAGGAAGAGCGCTCCCTCCGCCTTGCTCGTCTCGGCCAGAAAGCCTAGCATTGCAGTTTCAACGGTTCGCCCTAGAACTCGACAACTCAGTAGAAACGTATCGATCTCGCAGATCTGGTGTTCCGTGCGGGTCACCATCACGCCCACAATGCCGTTGTCGCCAAAGCGATCCTTGACCTGCACCGAATAGACATTCCAGCCCGGTCGAGACGCAAAGTCCTCGATCTGTTGTTCAGTGTATCGCCGCGTCGTCACATTGTATTGATTGGTCTTTTGCGTCAGTTGCGCCACGCGGGTCAGCGTTTCCGGGGTAACTGGGGCGATCACGACTTCTTGATCCAGCGATGTAAAAAAGTCTTCTAGAGTACCCAATTTGTTAGCCAACTCGGCTCGCTGCCGCTGTTCGCCATAAAGCCTGGTGTGCTGACGATCTTCTGCCGACAGCGCGAGGCGCTCGAAGAAAGGACACTCGCGCAGCGCGCACACAAAACCCTGTGGCCGGCGCGGTAAATCAATCACTTTCACTTCCGGCATTTCCAAACGAACTCGCTCTCGCTCCACGGGATTGTCATCAAGAAAGGCAATTGCATCTGTCCCGATATTCAATTCGGACGCAATCTCATGAAGATTCTGAGCTTTGTCCTGCCAATTGATGCGCATCGCCGCAAAGTGCTCTGGCCGAAGGAGCATCCCCGGATGATTCTGTAGAGCGGCTAGTGCTTCATCTGAATTGTTCTTGCTGCAAACCGCTAGCAGTATCCCGCGACGATATAGGTCCAAGATCGCTCGCTGCAGCGCGCGATAGAAAGCGCCGGGGTATTCCGAGCCCACTTGAATTCCTTTTAGGCCCACCTCACCGAGAACACCGTCCCACAGTGTGTTGTCCAGATCTATGGCCAGGACTTTGCAAGTCACTCCAGTCAAGGGATGGATGAACTTGAGCCATTCCGCTACCAGGGAAGAAAGGCTGTCCGTCGCAAACGGCATTCGCATCGTAAGCCACTTGCCTTCGTCATGCCAGCGAGCACGGCCGTGGTGTCCGACCAGCGAATCGTAGTCCAAAATATAAAGGCCCCGATACTGACTGCATAGCTCGCCTAGCTCTGCGTTCAGCCGATCGATCGTAGCTAATTGACCGTTTCTTCCCTGTGCACCCATAACTCCGTCGCTAGCGAGCGGTTTTTCGAAGTTGTGAATGATGACTGAAGCATTCGATTGGTCACGGAATGTTCGAAGCAGACCGGAAACCGTTTTTCGAACGCGGTCTACAATGGCGCGCACTTCTGATTCGGACAAATCTGCGTAAGCCTCCCAGATCTCGGGCACAATGTCCCGAGTTTGAACGGCCACGATAACAATGTCGGGATTGAATGCGTAGAGGGCACTTCCTGAATCCAGCATTTCTTGCACATACGCGTTGAACTGCCCGATCTGGATCAGTGGGTCGATCCCGGAAACTAGAGCGGCACCGCGCAACATTGGGACCAGGGGCTCTAAAGTCATCGACCTCAACAGGGCCACCCGGCATTTGGTCAAATGAAGATGCGGACGGAGGCGATCGTAGCAAGAGACAACATAGTTCGCTGCGGCCGCCATTCCTTCTCGCCGCCAGAGACCGCCCAAGCAGGCGTGCGCTTCTGCCCAGCTGCTCTCTTCGAGCAACCGCTCGATCTTCGCGCGCAATTCCTTGGTTTGGAGCATACGGTCAAACACTCCTACATCGGGTACCCGCCGCACACGGGAATCTCGGCGCCGGTGATGAAGTCGCCTACTCCCGTACACAACGCGACGACAACGGCGGCAACATCGGCGGGAGACGCCAGCCGACGCAGCGGCGTTTGCATCGCTTGCACCTTTCGCGATCGCTCCGGTAGTCCGGCGATCGATTCCGTTTCGACTAATCCCGGCGATACACTATTGACACGGATGCCGTGTGGCCCCAGTTCTGTGGCCAAACAACGCGTCATGGTTTGCATCGCTGCTTTGGCAATCAAGAAGGAACTCCAGTTCGCGGGCGGTGTAGTTCGCACAAAAGCGGAGCCGATGTTTATGATACGTCCGGACTTTTGCTCAATCATTCTTGGAATCACCGCTTGGCAGCAATGAAATGCCCCACGCAGGTGTACGTCTAGACTTGACCGGATGTCGTCCCACGTCGTCTGCATAAAAGGGCGCGGGTCAGGCACGCTTCCGGCGTTGTTGATCAGAACGTCGACTGGGTGCTTGAACTCGTTGCCAGCTCGCTGAGTAGCTTCAGCTATCGACCGATAGTCACTCACATCAGCCTGCACCGGGATCGCGCGGCCGCCGTTCGATTGAATCGCCGCGCACAGCTCCTCCGCCGCTGCCGTGTTGCTGCGATAGTTGATCATCACCGCAGCGCCTGCTTGGGCCAGCGCCAAAGATATGGCCGCGCCGATCCCCCGTGAGCCGCCGCTCACAAAGGCTACACGCTCAGTAATAGGCAACTCGTCTGCCTCTTTCCGTTCCTGCAGCACGGTCACGACACCGTCGCCGTCCATAACGAGCTTTCCATCTTGATTCACGGCCTTCACCTCAATGGTCAGAGCCCGCGCCCCCACGGCCTTGTGCTTCACTCTCAATGTAAACAGCACTCGGTCGTGAATAAAAACAGGAGCGTGCCAGCTGAAACTTTGCTGGCTCCAAAGCGCACCTGGCCCAGGACACCGCATTCCAACCAGCGCGGATACATAGTTCGCGAGGAGCATGCCGTGTACAACGCGGCGTTGAAAGTGTGTGCGCCGAGCGAAACCTTCGTCCATGTGCAGAGGGTTGCGATCACCGCTAACCTCCGCAAAAGCATCCAGATCCTGAGCCGCGATTGTCTTCGAGCAGTGAAACTCGTCGCCTGCTTGAACTTTGTCGAAGTCCACAAAGGGCGGCGCAGCACATGCATCATCGTGTGTTACTTCGGGCCCCTGCAACGGGAGAACGGAAATATTCGTTTGCTTCATTGGCGGTGAGAACAGTCGGCCACATCGTCTTCGATCAAATCCGTCGCACTCAGCATTTCGCCTGCAGCTACTGACCGCCGGATGCGCCGGCCGATGATCGATGGCAATTGGTCCGCTGGAATCCCGGTGCCTGGCTTCTTGACTGTTAGGCAGTCGGCCGTTAACGAAGTGCCACTGCCAAGATCAAGCTTGGCCACAATACTCTTCGTAAACAGTTCGCGAATCGGCTTCAGTTTCTCTGCCATCTCATCTTTCACGACCTCGTGGCTTCGCATTTTCTCGATAAACCGAACGCCTTCCACCATGGTCGTGAGCTCCGAGGTTGTGACCGAAGCCACAACGTCAGGGCCAAAGCATTCCCGACTCAGGGTCACGTGTACTTCCAAAACTTCGGCGCCAATACTCACGGCCGCCAGACTGGGGAAGATGCTCCCGGAATGATCCGAAAGGCCGACAGCGCATTTGTAGCGCCTTTTGTAATAAGGAAGCATGTTCAGCCCGATGTTCTCAGGCGGACAGGGATACATGGAGGTGCACTGCATAACGGCGATTGGGACTTCCGCAGCTTGAAGGCGCGCTACAATAGCGTCGACTTCCTCGATCTTGCTCATCCCGGTAGAGAGGATGACCGGAAGGCGCGTCGCGATTACAAATTCGAGTAGTTGCGGGTTGTTGGCCTCACCGGAAGCGACCTTCCACGTCGCGACACCGATCCGTTTCAGCATCCTGGCGGCCTCGATCGAGAACGGTGAACTAATAAATTCCAGGTTCTTTTCTTCCGCATGGTGCTTTAGACCTAGCCATTGCTCTTCGGTGAATTCCATTCGCTTCCAGTAGTCATATCTGGACTCGTCTTGCGGACTGAACCGGATTCGCCAAGGTTCGCACGGCATGCTTTCGGCCGCAGCGATATGCGTTTGGAACTTAACCGCATCCGCCGCGCTTCTAGCGACGGCATCGATATATGCGTGAGCCGCGCCCAGACTTCCGTCATGAGCTTGCGCCACTTCTCCAACAATTACACAGTGTTTGGGCTTGAATAACATACTCAGGCACCTACCGCGGTTTTTATTTGATTCACGTTCAGTGCCATTCTCCATTTGTCACTCGGTCTATACTCGGGCACGATTTCGGTCATATGTGACAGAACGCTTGCGTCATTCCTTTCCGCCGTCAACTTCCGAAGTTCAGCAACCCATTGATCCACGGCCTCGCGCTCCAGCGTAGAACCGCAAAAGACCATGATCTTTTCGTGGTATGTGGGCCGCACTTTGTCGGTTGCCACCGATAATTCCTCATACAGCTTTTCGCCTGGACGCATTCCCACGATCCGAATGGGGATCTCTACGTCAGGCTCGTGCCCAGAAAGCCGAATCATGTTACGCGCCAGATCCAGGATGCGCACCGGCTCGCCCATATCGAGTACGAAGATTTCCGAGCCTTGCCCCATGATGGCCGCTTGCAATACCAGTTGCACAGCCTCTGGAATAGTCATGAAGTAACGTTTCATGTCTGGATGCGTAACCGTAATTGGCCCGCCGGCCGCAATCTGCGCTCTAAAGATCGGTACCACGCTGCCGTTGCTTCCCAGCACGTTGCCAAATCGTACGGACACAAATCGGGTGCCCACCCCTTGTTTCGGTATCGGCATTGAAGACACAATCAATTCCGCGACTCGCTTAGTGAGGCCCATGATGTTTGTCGGGTTGACTGCTTTGTCCGAAGAAATCATTACGAACGACATCACAGCATTTCGCACCGCAACCTGTACCAAGTTATGCAGACCGAGCACATTTGTGCTCACCGCCTCCAGTAAATTGTTTTCCATCATCGGTACGTGCTTGTACGCGGCGGCATGATAGATCGAAGTGACCCCATACTGCTGAACTACAGTTTCTAGCCGCGCTTGATTCCGGATATCTCCAATGACCGGACAAACCGCTGCGCATCCGTGAGTACCTTCGGTCAACTCCATCTCGATCTTGAATAAGTCGCTTTCTGCCTGATCCAGCGCCACAAGGCACTTCGGTTGGAAGCGTACCAGCTGCCGGCAAAGTTCAGATCCGATCGATCCTCCCGCTCCCGTGACCATCACCGCACGGCCAGCGATCGATTCTCGGATGCGCTCAAGCTGCAAATCTACCGGCTCCCGCTGCAGAAGGTTTTCCACCGCGACTTCCCGTATCTGACTCAAGCGCACTCTGCCGGACAGCAGCTCGCCGAAACTCGGAATCGTCTTGCAAGGCACTCCACTTGCCCGGCAATTTGCCAGGGCTTCGGAAATCTGCCGGCCCGAAGCTGAAGGCAGCGCAATCACTATTTCGTCCACTCTCTTTGACCTATGTCGATATTTCTCGACTATTCGAGCAGCATCACGCCCGCGGCCGAGCACCTGTATGCCCAGCAATGTTGCGTTTTGCTTGCCCTGGTCATCATCGAGGAAACCCACGATGTGATACCTGAGGCTCGGAGTCGCGCGAATCTCTCGGACCAGATTCAATCCCGCCGCGCCAGCTCCGTATATCAGTAATCCCTTTGTTTCCTTCGCAGAAGACATTTTAGGTAAAATGCTTTCGTAATAGAGTCGGACGCTGAGTCGGGACCCGCAGGAAATGAGAACGCACAACAGGAAGTCGATCAAGTACACTGAGCGCGGAAAGTTTGGACCCACGACTGCAATCGTCGCCGCGATAAACAGCAATGACCCGCCGGCGTTGGCGCCGAAAAGCTTTAGAACGTCGGTACTTCCCGTAAACCGCCACCAACTGCGGTGGACGCCGAAAAAGTCAAAGACTGCCATCTTCGCAATCAGTGCAATGGCCACGCCAATCTTCAAGTGGCGCACCTCTCCGCTGGGAATGATGAAGTCAAAGCGAAGCAAAAACGCCCAGACCAGCGAAAACCCAATGACCGACGCTTTCCATACTCGAATCAAAACCGAGCGATGACGGAGTGCAAATCCAGAAATTGACTTCCGCACGTGCGCCGCAACCTTCGCGGACCCTTCGCCTGGCCGAAGTGACCCTGCTAAGCGAATATCCTCAGTTGAGAGAGGGGGCATAAGTCTTGTTACGGAGTCACGCCTCAATACGGTCTGAAGTTCACTACCGTCGTACCTCGTGCTTCGGTCGGAGCACCATCCAACCGCGCAGGTTTATAGCGCCATTCTCGGACCGCCTCAATAGCCGCTTTTGAAAGCACCCGGTCTCCTTTGACTGCAGTTATGTCTTGTACTTTGCCGTTTGTACCGATTGTGAAATGCACTTCGACCGACCCTGAGATATTTCTGCGCTTCGCTTCCGGTGGATAGATTGGATCTCTTCGCGAAATCAACTCCGGCGGTACAACCGCGCCGCCCCGCTGAGTCGGTTCCCGAACGGAGATATGTAGATCCGTGCCATTCGGCGGAGAGCTGGCGAGAGTCTCGGGCAATTCGGTAAATAGCGGTAACTCGTCGGAAGAAATAGCGTGTTCAACAGTCTGGTTGGCCTGTTCGGAACTCTCGGCTAGAGCTTCCACTTTCAACTCGGGGGCATCGGCTCGATCTGAACTTGTCTTCGGTCGCGGGTTTCCCGCCGTGGTGTCGTCAGGGATTCGCTCCGAAGCTGTCGCTTGCGGTGAAGCGGGGGCTCGCGACCGTGAAACATTGCGAACGTCCAAGGGATGTTCGATTGGCCGCGTCCCGGATTTGGAAATAGGTGGCACTAGCCCCCCCACCACGCGCACTGATTCGCTAGCTCCGTTCGCGGGTTCGATCCCCTCTACCTCGAGTTGTACAAAGACGTTATCCGTCACCGGCGTGTACACAATTCTTCCATTGCGCAGTTCGGAAGAATCCAAATCTATGTTCTTGTGAATGAAATCATCGATGATTCGCAGGCGCGCTTTTTTCGATCCCGCCAGAATAGGAGCGGCTTGATTCCAAGTCAACTCCAAGTCCGTGCCTTTCCTCTGGACTTTCAGACCGAGTTGAGTCTCATTCGACTTCGCCTGGCCGACGGCGAAGGTATGCAGCATCGGTTGACCGCTCACTCGGAACAAACCTTCGCCCAAAATGGCGATGAATACGGCCGACGCAAGCAGCCATCGCCAATTGATGGCGGGTTTGGGAACCTCTGTCCTAGGCAATCGACGTTCTGGCTCGCGGCGCACTTGCTGAGGTGTCTCCACCCCAAGAGCCAAGTCCGACATACTCGCCCCAGGAGACTGGCGCACAATTCCTTTTTTGGAGAGTTCTGCTCGGTTGAAGGGCATGCGAGGGGATTGGCACAACACCGCGCCACCACGCGAGAGGTAAAGACTGGCCCTGCCTCCCTTGCACCCGTGTGGTTCGATCAGCACAAAGACTCGTTCCAAGCCCATGCTACAGGAATCGGTTTGGGCCGCATTCGATAAACCCGACATCTGTGTCTGAACGTCGAGCTTAAATGGAGACCTAGTGCATCCAACGCTGGATTGTTCCTGTTCTGTTACCGAATTGCCTCCCCTGCCACTCTGTTCGGCCCTCGCAATCACGCTCGCATCCAGAGCGTCCAGATCCTCCTTGCTAAGCGCTGCACCCTCTCGTCCGCATGTGCGATAGAACCCTACCGTGGACATCCGTCGATGCCCAGACCGCCAGCGATCGGTGATTGATTCGATTAGTATGCGGTCCTTCAGCGGAGACTCCGTTGCGCCGCGCTCTGGCGTAACTGCTTCGTAGCCTTCCACGATTACCTTTACATCTCGGCCGCGCTCCATGCGCCCGAGCAACACTCCGGCCGCACTCGCATGCCCCGCTCGGATCGCATCTCGATCCAATAGCTGGACGATATTCAAATGCAGATATATCGCGACCCCTTCAGCCGGAATCTCCCAGCAAAAGTAAGGCCCTATGATCGTTGCAGTCACTTTCGAACTCGGTCTAGCACGATCAGGGTTGAATGGTTTTTTGGCGCTGATGTTTCGGCGGAACAAGGTGGCGGTAAGAAGCGCCGCTCGCTATTAACAATCACTTCTACGTCGGCTCAGCCGCAATACTCGTCAATACTCGATCGTTCGTTAACGACCGTCAGAAATGGCCGATGATGAGGCTGTACAGTCCGTAACTCGTAGCTGACATGGCAGCATTTTCGGTGATCGCTTTCACGCGGCTCTCCGGCACGACGATGATGTCTCCCGGCGATAACATTCTGTCCTCGCTTTTCCCATTCATAACTCGCTTCAAGTTCACTGACGCAACCAGACTGTACTTTCCGACATCGTCTACGTGCATGATCGCCGTATTGGCGGGGGCCGCCGTGTGCGTCGGTCCGCCGGCCGCCGCCAAAACCTCCATCACCGACACGGTATCCCGCGTATCTAATTCCACTGCCCCCGGTCGGTTCACCTGTCCGATAACGTAGATCAGGCGCGGTTTCGTCGAAACGGAAATCACATCATGTGGCCGTATCATTAAGTTCGCCGCTGCACTGCTCGCATTTGTCACTTCGTTTAGTTTAAGTTCCACGCTCGAATACTGGCCTTGAGGATCCGTTTTCACGCCTGCCAGCGGTATGCTTCCGTATTTTATTTCTCGAGTAACCGTCACTGTCGGTCCCGCAGCCGTCGGTCCCCCTCTATTTGGTCCACCCGCCATCATCAACACATCCAGCAGTGTTTTCGCGCCTTCTGTTTGAATCGTTCCGGGCTTCGCCACAGCGCCTTGCACGGTAACCGGTTGGCTCCGAAATTCCGCGACATACGCGGTTACCTGCGGATCGCGAATGAAAGCTTTCAATTTCTCCGTCAGTTCATTCTCGAATTGTTCCGCGGTCAGACCCGAGGCGTGGATTTGACCTACCATCGGCAAGTTCAAATCCCCTCCGCTGCTCACCCGCCATGTCTTGGTAAGTTCATCGGCGTCCGCCACTACGATGCCGACCCCATCGTCGGGGCCTATCACTGCGTCATCTTTGGTCGCCTCTGCTGGGTTTTGCGCCGCCGCACTTCGCGCGCCCAGCAGATAGGAAAGAGTTATGACAACTATTGCGAGTCTAACCTTCATCCGGCGCTCCATTCTGGGGTACGAACCCTCGTTTCCTCATGCGGATACGAGCTGGCCCCTATGGTCGTCTTCCTGAACTTTGCAACGATTTCGCGCACCGAGTCCGCCACATACAACAGTTCTTCCTCTCTCATGGCAGGGTATAACGGCAGAGAAACCAGCCGTGGGTAGAGCTTGAGACACTCGGGACATTCATTGCTTGCCTGGCTCGCTATCGCCCGAAAGAACGGGTGCAATGGAATGGGAATGAAATGGACGCTCGCGCCGATGTTCCTGGCGCGTAACTCGGAGATAAAGTCGGCCCGATCTATGTTCAACCGTTCCAAGTTTAGCCGTAGCACATACAAGTGCCAGCAATTCCGCCCGAATCGAGAGGGCTTCGGTAGCTCTAATTCTTCTAGGTCCGCCAACTGGTCGGTATAGATCTGCGCATATCGCGAGCGTTTCTCGATCGATGGCTCAAGCTTGTGAAGTTGGTGGATCCCGACCGCTGATTGAATATCACTGAGGTTGTACTTGAAACCCGCCTCTAGCACTTCATAGTACCAATTTCCGTTTTGTCGATATCTACCCCAGGCGTCCCTATTGATTCCGTGCAATGCCAGCATGCGCATGCGATCAGCCAGCGCCTCGTCATTTGTGGTCACCATGCCGCCCTCGCCGGTCGTCATGTTCTTCGTAGCGTAGAAACTGAATGCTACCGCATCGCTGGGAAGACCCTCGGCCCCCACATGTCGGCCCTGATACCAGGTTCCTGCTGCGTGGGCGGCGTCCTCAATCACCGACAATTTGTAATTCTTGGCAATCCTCCAAATTGACTCCATGTCGCACGGAGACCCGCCGAAGTGCACTGGCAGAATCGCCCGCGTCCGGGGCGTGATTCGGCTCTCGATGGCAGCAGGGTCGATATTGCCGTCCGCGGCTATGTCCGCCAACACCGGTGTCGCGCCGGCGTGCAGGATCACCGTGGCCGTCGCGCAGAAAGTCAACGGCGTGGTAATGACTTCATCTCCCGGGCCAATGCCCAGGGCGGCCAAGGGCAGGTGCATCGCCGCGGTTCCGGAGTTCACGGCTAACGAATGCCGCGCTCCTACATACTCCCGAAATTCCCTCTCAAACTGCGCCGTCCGCCCACCGCTCGTCAACCATCCGGATCGCAAGGTGTTAACGACCTCAGTAATCTCTGCGTCGTCGATTTCTGGACGGTGAAATGGAATAAAGGGTTGTTGGCCCATATCAATCTCCCGGCGTCAAGATTCTGCCCTTCTTGCGATCAAGGTTCTCAGGAAATGCCGCGCACCCGACTGTTCGCAGGATCACTTCGAGGTCACGCCAAAATGAACGTTCTCCCAAGTAGGCAAGATTCCTTGTGAGTTTGTCGGGCAAGACAGTTTCTCTGTAAAAGCGAACCGGGTCCTCAACAGAAGCTAGAAGCTTCTCCTCATTCCGGTAAGCGATGGAAACAGGGTCCGTGATCCCTGGACGAACTTGCAGCACCGACCTCCACGAGGGTTGCCTCAAATCCACGAACTCAGGGAGTTCAGGTCTCGGTCCTACCAAGCTCATTTGGCCGCACACCACATTCCACAGCTGCGGCAGTTCATCCAATTTATATTTCCGCAAAACCCTACCCACACGCGTGATTCGAGGGTCGCTGCTGGCTGTGATGGAACATCCGCTTGTTGTCGCGCGCATGCTTCGAATCTTAAGGAGACGAAACAGCTTTCCGTCACGACCCACTCGAGTCTGCGAAAATAAGATTGGCCAGCCGGTTTCGACAAATACCGCAAATGTAATCAGGAGCAGAACGGGAGACAAGACTAACAGTGCCAATGCTGAACCGCAGCCTTCCGCTACGAGTCTCGTCCACGAAGAACTCATTCTTTGAACGTTGTTGTCGTTGCTTGGAGACACTGAACTGACCATTCTTGTTCTGGTTTTTTGAAATCTGGCGGGAAACCACCGCACTTACACGGTCTGGTAGTCGTGTGGATACGAATCGTGCTGATATGCTCCGTAACCGCTCATGTGCTTGACGTCCCAAGCATTCAATATCGTGCCCAGTACACGTATGCCGTCCTCGGTCAGACGGCGCTTAGCCGCGAGTGCGGCATCCCGGCTGGTTCTGCCCGCACGGAACACCAAGATGACGGCGTCCGCTAGGCGTCCCAAAATCCGCGCGTCAGCGATGTCTAGCATCGGAGGAGTGTCAATCAGGATGGTGTCAAATTCGCTCCTCAAACGTTGCAACAACTCCAGCATGCGATTTGAGTAGAGAAGGTTAGAAATATTACTAGTCCCTGGTCCGCTGGTTAAGACCGCAAGTTCTGGCATTTCCGTGCGCTTTGCGAATGCCTCCAGCGGGCAGTCACGCAAGGAGTTTTTTTCGCGCAGGACGTCGCTCAGCCCCCAATCGTTGGATAGGTTAAATACAGTATTCAATCTCGGCTTTCTCATGTCTCCATCAACCAGCAAAACGCTCTGGTTGATTTCCGCCAATGCGATACCTAGATTGCTTACTATGGTGGTCTTTCCTTCGTCCCTAGTCGCGCTTGTTACGAGAATGACCCGAGGCCGGGTTGCCTCAGGACTGCAAAGAATTGACGTTAGCGCGCTTCGGAAAGACTCTGCGATGGTCGACGATTTGTCACGCCACATGGCCAGTTCCACGCTCTGCATTGCTCGCGATTCCGGCCCGGCGGATAGTGATGGGAAAATCGGCCGGTTCCAAAGTCTTGCGTGGCCATTGCGCGCCAATCCATTCCCGGCAGGAATTACGCCCAGTTCCGGCAATCTCAAGTGGAAAGACAACTCGCCCGGGGACTTGAAGCTCCGATCGAAGCTCTCAAATAGGAGAACCAATCCCACTCCAGCCAGCAGTCCGGAGACCGCACCGAGCAAGGTGTTGTTGAACATGTTTGGTTTATACGGAGTGACCGGCACGTCCGCCGAATCAACGATTCGCACGTTGCTGCCCCGCATCGCGGTCGCGTCGGCTTCCTTCGACCTCTGTAATAGTGAAGCGTAAAGCTGACGATTGGTATCTGCTTCGCGTTCCAAGATGTTATAGTTAATCATCTTTTGGGTTAGTTGAGAGACCACCTGCGCCTGCTTCTTGTATGTGGTGGTCAGCAAGTTTTCTCTCACCACCGCACCCTGGTAGTCGCTGTGAATGCGTGCCAGAACGTTGCCTCGTTCTTTTTGGAAAGTCGCCTGAACCTCGGCAATCTGGGCCTGCAACCGTCTCACTTTGTAATGCTCCGGAGTGTATTGCGGTAATAGTTCCGCCATTTGTTTTCGGAGCGCCGCTAGCTGATTCTTGTAGTCCGTTAGACTTGGGTTGTCCATAACCTGGGGCAAATAGTCAGCGGGACTGGAAGAAGCGACTTGATAAGCAGACTGCTTTTGGACGCGCTCAGCCTCTCCGCGAACTAGCTCCTGTTCGATCTGCCGCAGCTTGTCTTGCTCGTCACTTTCGCGGCCGTTAAGTATTAGGTTTGCGGCTTTTCCGTATTGCTGCAGTTCGTTTTCGGATTGCTGAAGCTTAGCCTTGGTCTCCTCGAGTTGGTGCGCAAGCCATTCTCGGGTTTGATGAAAGGCATCCCAATGAGCCTGCAAATCGGACTCAATGTATTCCTTTGCCATCGCGTTGGCGTAGTCCGCCGAAAATTGTGGGCTCGCCGAATCGCAAAGAATCTGCACGATACGGGAGTTCGGTTCCACTCGTATTTTTACCGCCACCGGATATTGATTTTCCCCGAATTTGGCACCCGCTCGGCTTCTCAGCGTACGGCTTTGTAGGATAAGGATTTGCGTCGGGAGGTACGATTCTGGAGGCGAAGCTCCTCCGTCGGCCTGAACCCCCGAGCCCCGCATGCTGTATGAGTTTTCACTGGGGTTTTCTATCTCCAGCGTCACCCGCGCTTGATAGACGGCCTTCTGTCGGTGGCTCCATGCCACTCCTATCAGCGACCCGACCAGGACTACCGCCACAATCCACGGCATCCTCCGTCGTATCACTCTCCATTTCCTGATCCATCGTGAATAGTCACCGTCCGGAAAGGTCTCTGGAGTCGAGGGTTCGAGGTACAGGACCCGGGCGCCATCACTTCTTGATCGGGTAGGTAGGATGATTTGGTTGTCCGAGTTGTCGTGCTGGTCTTCCATGATCTCTCCGGTCCGCGACCGATCTGCCTCGGCCGACTGTCCAAATCTGAGCATCGACCATTTGGAGACAGCGGGTGGCGTCTATCTTTACTCAATCCCGCAAATGGCTCGTTTGCATGGGACTATCGGCAAAGCGCTCAGAGCTGCGGGCCCTGGGAGCACAAGGCACTACCCAGCTTTGCTCCACTTCCACTGCGACTCCGCGCTGTAACATTTGTATGCTCAGAATTAGGTGGTTACCGCCCTTGAAACGCAAAAGGACGCCCTGCAGTCCGTAGAGCGGCCCTTGTTCGACGCGCACTGTGTCCCCAACTTGCATGTGACTCCAAGGTTCAAGACGCTGTCCCGAATTTACCGCCAGACGAATGGCTTCGACCTCGGCGCTATCTACTGCGAGCGGTATCTTTCCGATCCCTGCAATGCGAACCACTCCAGGAACCTCCAAGATCCGTGCACGCTGCGAGGGATCGAACCGGCAAAACAGATAGCCCGCAAACAACGGCAATTGCAGCATCTTAATGCGGTCGGACCAGCGCCGGCGAGACCAATACAATGGCAGGAATTCCTCATAGTCCCGTTGCCGCAACGCGTGCGCCACCGACCGTTCGCACTGCGATTTGACTCGAACGGCAAACCACGAGACAGCACAAGCATTCAAAAGACACCCCCCAGTGTGAGTTACTTTTTGGCTTTTGATTTTTGCTCTCAGCCCTAAGCTGTTGGAGCCACGGAACAGGGCCAAGGGGTATTACAAGTAGGGCTGGCAACTTTAAGATTGCAAAGCGCTTGCTGGACCGCGCCCTTCAGGTCATTTGCGCAGACTTACGCTTTTTGAGTCCCAATCTCTGAACTCAATTAAAAACAGGGGTGTCGATGCAAACGAAGGCCTTCGCAAAGAAAAACCTTCTGTTAGCGTATCGTGCCTTATGGCATGTTTACTTGGGAAGCTAAACCTGGGCGCATGGTAGGCGTGCCATTCTCATCGATGCAAGGGAAGGAATGTCCCCTCACACTCTATTCCTTCTGTCTCTACTGCGAGTCCCACCTCGCGGGCACCACTTACGTGACTAAACGCCCGACGGCGCCTGCCTTCTTCTGTGGAGGTATGACTGCGGAGTTCTGTTACTACTATCCCGCAGCAAGGGTGTTTTATCAGGAACGTCAGAGCCACAATTCACGCATAATTCGTGGAGCGCGTCATTGCGCTAGGTCGGCTAACAGTATTATCCTTTGGCACCGCCCGACACCGCCCTTCTAGGACGTCAGCCGTGGAAGAAGACGTCAAGATTTTTATTGCCGATGAAAGTCGGATGAACTGTCAACTGATGGCTACAGCTTTGCGCCGCAGCGGCTACCCTTTCACAATCGTTGATTGTGCAGTGGATTCCGCGGGAATTCGCAACGGTCTCGACCTATACGAGGTCCATGTTGCCGTAATTTCTGCCTACCTCAAAGACGGCTTCGATGCAGGCTTCGGCGTAACCCGCGAAGTTTGTGCTAAGCACCCAAAGACCGATGTAATCTTACTCCTGGATTCCACCGATCAGGACAAGGTAACCGAAGCCTTTCTTGCGGGTGCTAGCGGTGTTCTCTCTCGCGACGAGTCGTTCGAAGTGCTCTGTAAGTGCATCCTCGCCGTGAGCCAAGGCCAAGTCTGGGCAAATAGCAAGGAGTTGCGCTTTCTGTTGCACGCCCTTATCCAGAATCGACCCGTTTCCACGGCGTCAACGAAGATGGGCAGACCGGCCAATTCTCTCACGAAGCGTGAGGAAGGCGTGGTCCATCTCGTAGCCGAAGGATTAACAAATCGCGATATTTCCAAACACTTGAAGCTGAGCGAACACACTGTGCGTAACTACTTGTTTCGGATCTACAACAAGCTAGGTACTTCCAACCGCTTGGAACTCGCCCTCTACGCCATTCATCGTAGAAAGGGTGATCACGCCGAACCCCCGTAGAACATTCCACCTTACAAGCGGCGTTCGCCTCAACAACCAAGCAATAGCCGAGTGCCAAACACTTTGAGAGAGCTTATTGTCACGGAACAAGATCGATCTGTGCGGTCCGGTCGAGAGTTGCAGACCAGTTCTTAAAGGTTGCTAAAAAGTATCTATCTTCGTGAAATGAGGTCCACGCAGCGTTTCCGATTTCACATTTCGTGTAATCTCCTTGTACGACATTACAGGGCCGTAGGCTCTCATCTTCG
>Ga0185299_10001777_pt1 | contig 37942 bp, 28 predicted proteins | sample PaiPotPPA55metaG_FD_128002 | JGI IMG/M metagenome (GOLD analysis project Ga0185299, IMG submission 128002) | Iron sulfur acid spring bacterial and archeal communities from Banff, Canada, to study Microbial Dark Matter (Phase II) - Paint Pots PPA... ...
CGCGATCAACACCACCAACTCGTCGTCGGAGGGCTTCGATGCAGCAGACACGACAGGCATCGTCCACGCCCGCATGACACCACGTCAACTCGCCCACCAGCAACACGACGCGGACCTATCTAGTTACCGTCAATGAATCGTGTCGACTTGGCTCGGTTGACGTGCGGCGACGTGATTGATTGGCGCGACCGTCCGCTGTGATCCGGGTGCGGGGTGTCTGGGCGGGGTGCGTAGTCGGAGTCTTTGTCAGTCAGTGGCATCTCCCGTGCGGCTTTCCGTGGAAGGTCGTACCGGGGCTCAGCCAGTCCCGGCGGGCGGGGGCGGCTCGTTCTCGGGCCACAGCACGGCGGCGTGTTCGGCGGCCTGACGGATCAAGGCAGCTTCCACCTGCGCGCGTGCCTCAGACACGCCGTGCTCCAGCCAAGAGGCGATGAACGTGACCGGCCCTTCGAGCGGGAGCGGGTAGACCCAGAACTCTCTGTCCCATCGTCGCGGGCTGCCGCCCGATCTGCCAGGCGCCAGCCACAGTTCGCCCGTCGGTGGCGCTTCTCGCTGAAACGCCGGCGCAACCCGGCCGATCGCACCGCGCCGCCCGTCCGCGAACAGCAGGCCGAACTGCAGCATCATCTGCTCGCTCGGCGGTGCCAGATTGCCGTCGGCTCCGATGATCGGGGGACTACCGCCAGGCATCGTCGTCCTTCCCCCGATCGACTCCATGCGGTAATCCTCGCGCAAGGTGAATTCGAACCCGTGCTCATACGCCTGCAGGCCGTGAACCGTGACCGCGACGTCCTGAGTGTGGATCAAAATCAAGTTCACCGGCACACCGGCCGGGATCGCGTGCTCCGGCCGCGTCCACGGCGCCGACGGTCCGCCGCGAGGACGGACCGGGCGCAACGGCGGCGGGTCGGGCAACGATTCGAAGAAGCCCATACCCAGTAGCCTGACACGCTTCGGCCTCGTGCGGCACCCCTCGCACGATCTGGCCACATCGATCGCCACGGTCGACACGCTGTGGAACTGACCGGGGGCGACTGAACTACATTCGGCCCCAAGACAAGCTTCACTGGCAAAACGACCAGAGCGATACGATTCATTGACAAAGGGTGCGGCTCTCATTGAGTGACTGGCGTGGTTACGCTGCGAGGCTGAGTTTGTCCTGGTAGCGGGCTTGGTGGTTGCGCTGGTGTTCGCGGCGCAGGTGCCAGGCGTAGTAGGGCTCGAAGTCTCCGTTGGCGATCAGGGCGCGGAGTTTGAGGACCGCTTCGGCGCCGGGTAGCGACCAGCGGGCTCCGGTGATGTCGAGCCTGTCCTTGATCAAATGTCGGCAGGCGCCTTCGATGATGCCGGTGGCGATCGGCCAGCCGCGCCGCAACGCGGTGGCGTAGTCGAGGTAGGCGCTCTTGTTCTCCAGGTAGGTGCAGACCTTCTCGACAGTCTCGGTCCTTTCCGGTCCGAGCCCGGCGTCGGCGGCGTGTTCGCGCAGGGCCTCGATCACCGGGGCCTGAAGGTGCCGGGAATTCTATCCGTGCTGGTCAGGCCACATGGTGGTATTCGTGGAGGATGCCGCCGATCCGGTCGCGTCGGGCTACGCGGAAGGTGTCGAGGTCGATGACATTGGCCGGCAGGGGGCGCTGCGGGTGCGGCCTGGCCCAGTGCCCGGTGGGGCCGGTGCTGGTTGTAGAAGGACTCGTACTCAACGAGCACGCGGCGCAGGTGGGCGAGGTTCCACACGAGGGTGCGGTCGAGCAGTTCGGCGCGGACGGTGCGGTGCCAGCGCTCCTGGATCGCGTTCATCACCGGGGCCTGGATGCCGGTGGTGACAATGTGGACGTCGGCGCCGTGGAAGACGGCGTCGAAAGCGGTGGTGAACTGCGGGCCGTGGTCGCGGATGAGGAACTTGAACTGGTCCGCGTGCTCAGCGAGGTCCATCAGCGCGTTGCGGGCCATCTGTATGGTCCACTCGGCGGTGGGATGCAGCGTGGCGCCCAGGACGTGGATGCGTCGGGTGGCGTGCTCGATCATCGTCAGGACGTGTGCGGTGGTGCCATCGAGTAGGTCCACGGTGAAGAAGTCGGTGGCCAGGATCGCCTCGGCCTGGGAACGCAGGAAGGCCGCCCACGTCGGTCCCGACCTGCGAGGCGCGGGGTCGATTCCGGCGTTCTTGAGAATCGTCCACACGGTCGACGGCGCGATCTTGATGCCGAGGCCGGCGAGCTCCCCGGCGATGCGCCGGTAGCCCCATCCGTCGTTTTCGCGGGCCATCCGCAGCACCAGCACCCTGATGCTGCAGCGGGTCGACGGTCGGCCCTTCGCCTTGAACTTGCGGGCCCAGCGGCGGCGCAGCAGGTCGCGTCGCCAGCGCAGGATCGTGCCTGGAGCAACGATTACCTCACGCGGGCGTGCCGGGCCCGGGGTATCAGCCCGAGCAGTAGCGCGATCAGCGCCCGGTCGGCCCAGGAGATCCTCGGCCGGGCACGCTCGCCGAGCTGGCGTTGCAGGACGATGAGCTGGTGCTGGAGTAGCAGGATCTCCGCGGTGCGCCAGGTGGCATCCCGGCGCGAGAGCCGGGTCGCGGCGAGCATCCGGGAGGCGAGTAGGAAGACGAAACGCAGACACACAAGTGGCGATCATGACGGACCACCTCGGGCCCCCACAAGGCCATGACCAGCATGGACCGACTTGTCGGCACCCTCACCGCTGCGGGCCTTGATCGCCGGATACGCTGCTCGAGGCCGTCGACGCGATCCACCCAACTCAGCCCCCGCCGGTGCGCCGCCACCTGTGTCTGCTGCTGCGCGACGCGGCCGGCGACGGCCCTGCGGCACGAGAGATCATCGCATGCTGGTATTTGGAACCCGACGACCTCGGCCGCTCGGCCGCCTCCGCGGCGTTCCATACCCGCCTGCGTCGTGACCGCGATGACGGGCGGACCTCGCCACAGCAGTGGCAGGACACGCTCGACAAGCTCCGCGAGCTCGTCGTCTCGCGGGGCATGGGCCAGCGCGGCGAGGACCTGTATCACCGCAGAATCGCGGCCTGGCTCGGCGCCTTGCTGCTCGATGAGCTCACCATGATCGCCGACCTGTCTGACCCCTTCGACGGGCGGCCGCTTCGACTGCCCCTGGGCGACGCGCTGACCGGTCTCGACATGATCGCGCTCGGCGCGCTCGCTGAAAACTGGCCGCAGGTGCGCGACGTGTTCGGCGACGACGCCCTCGACAGGTTCGGGGACGATCGTTTGAGCGCCGCGCACGCACGACCCGGCCACGCCGCCGCATGGGAACGGCTGGCGCTGATCGCCGACCGTCAGCCGCTGCTCTCCGCCCAGTTGGAAGCGGCCGTCACTGAACATCCGCAGCTGCTCGAGCACGACGCGGTGATCTCCTGGTACGCCTCCACTCACCGCGGCCAGCCGCCCCTGCTGGACGTGCTGATCGAGCGGGTTGATGCGGACTCGAGCAACGCCCGCTCCCTGGCCAGCATGCTACTGGCCGAGCCCTCGTCCCTCGGGATCGAGGCAGAGGATGTCAGGGCACGCCTGCGCGAGCACCTCGCACAAGCGGGCGTACGGCGGCCGGGCATGTATCAGTCGGGCGCGCTCGAAGCACTCGCCGAAGGTTTTCCCGACGACGAGTTCGTGCACGCATGCTGGCAGAACGTGTGCGATCTCCGACAGCGCCACGGTCGAGCCGGAATGCATCCACGCACGTACCTGCCCCTGGCCTACGCCGCAGTTCCCGCGTCCGATCTACGTGCGCAGATGGCCAAGGATACAGTGCTTCTGCACCTCGGAGAGGACGGCTACTTCGACCATCAGTTCACGCGGGCGATCGTGCAGCGTCTGCGCCGCGACGAACAGGCGCGCACACGCATGGAGGAGGAAGTACGCGACCCGCAACTCTCGGACGGCGAGGCCGCGCAACTCGCCGGCTTCCTCGCCGCGGCACAGACGCTGAGCCCAGAGACCGCCGAGAATCTCGCGGGACGACTAGCGGCCCATCTGGCCCGTGCGGCGCAGCAACCCACGCTCGAATACACCCCGCTGGGTGGCGAGAGCGTCGCTGTGGCGCTGTTGTCCGTGCTCGACGCGGCCGTGCTCGAATAGCCCACGGCTCCTTGACGGGCAAGTTCGTACCAGGCACCCAACCCGGCACGAGCATTGTGTGTGCGGCGCGGCCGTCCGTACATCTCTCGTCGCCGGATTGGAGCCGGGCGTGAATTGTTGCCGAACCAGATCTGTCCACTCCGAACAGCCGATCTCCGGAGATGATCTCCGGGCAAGTGCCCGCCTGGCGCAGGGGGAGTACGTCTTGTTGATCGAGGCGAGCTCGAGTGGCTTGTACCGGTCGTAGCGCTCCAACGGCTGGTAGAGCCCGGCCTCGTGCGCTTCGCGCATTGGCACGCTTGATCCGCTTGGGCTAGTCAGGCGCGACAACGGCGGCGGTGTTGTCGGTGCCAGGCCCTTGCCACGGGCTGAATCGGCTTAGAAGCCCTCTGATCCTGCCTGTTCGACGTCGGCCAGGCGGGCGCGGAGCGCCGCTGAGATCTTCCGGGCCCACCGGCGCACGCCGGATCCGGATTCCTCCCACCCTGCGAGCTGAGCTAGTTTTCCTCGAAGAAAGTGAGCGTAGTTGCTGTACATCGAACTTGTGGTGAACGCCGCGGCGAGCGAGTCGTCGATTCTGTCATCGGTGAACTCGTTCAGTAGATACGTCGCGAGCGCGCTGGGGGAGTTATGGATTGGGATGAGCGTCGCGGTGAGCCTGGCGCGCGCGAGCCCTTCGGGGCCGCCCTGCCCGATCCAGTCGATGACGGCCTGCTCCGCTGGAGGAATGTGGATCCAGTAGCGAGCGCCCAACGTCGTCAGCGCCGGATCGTCGCGCAGCGCCTCGACGAAGACCTCCCAGACTAGTACCGGATCGGCGGCGAGGCAGGCGTTGAACACGCGCGCCTCGTCGCGGGTCTGGTCGAGGTAGATGGCGCCGCTTGCCGCAGCCGTCGCGATTCTGCGGGCCAGGGCGGGCGCGGACTCGGGAAGCAGCTTCAGGCACATCTCGGCCCACACGTGGGCGTCGGCGCCGAGCGGGAAGGCCAAGACGGCCGACTCGAGCCGGGTGCGCAGTAGACCGAATGCGGAGGGGTGGAGCCTGAGATGCTCGGCGAGCAGGAACAGCAGCGGCGTGGTGGAACCGGTGGTCTGCGCGTTCTCCGTGAGCAGATCAACGTGCTCGATGAACTCGCCGCTGTCTAGACGCGTGAGCCACGGGCACAGCGCGAGCAAGGGGCCGATCTGGTCGAGCGAGACCTCGCATGAATCGAGCGCCGCCCGCACGCGGGCCCGACCGGTTGTCGACGCATCGGATTCGAGCCAGGAGCGGACTGCGTCGGCACTCGTCAGCGCCTTGCGTTTGAGCGCCGTCTGGAGCGCGCCGTCGAGAATGGCGCGGGTCTCCGGACGGTCGAGCCGGTGCACGAACCCCTTGCGCAGTTCGAGCGCGCTCGCCCCGTCACGCGCAGCGACCAACAGGAACTCGGCGGCAGGGTCGTGTGAGGTGGCCGCGATCGCCTGCCCTACTAGCCACGCCGAGGGCAGTTCCAGGGGCACGAGCTTGTCGAGCAGTTGCCCGAGGCTCGCGTGCGCGCGCAGCGCCTGGACCGGCTCCGCGAACAGGGCTGTGACCTCGTCGTCTGTGGTGTCGGGGTCGCGGAAGTCCCACGGTTGTCGGAGTGCGAGGTCGAGCAGGCGCGACCATGCGTCTCCCGGCGCGATGGCCGCGAGCAGTTTCTTGATGCGCGACCAGCCCGGCTTGGTCGGTTTATCGTGCTTGCGATATTTGATCCAGTGGTGTGAGGCGAGGCGGACGGCTTGCGGGTCGCGTGCCGCGAGCCATTCAAGCTCGTCGATGGCGAGGGCTTCGAGGTAAGAGCTGAGGTAGCCGCGGAAGATGGTGAGGAAGGCCTGTGACGCGTTCCGTGAAAGATCGGTGTCGTCGGCTGCTTCCACGGTCGCGCGTAGGATCGCGAACAGGCCGCGGCGGTAGTCCAGGTCTTCCTGCTCGTTCTGCACGCCGCCTTGGGGCTCGGGCACGTGTCCGTACTGCAGCTCTCCGGAGCTGGCGTGCAGCTCCATGGGGGCCACGCCGTGCTTGACCGCCTCGATGATCAGGTGGCGCACTGCGAGATCCGTCGTTGTATGTGCAAGCTCTTTCAGGTAGGCCAGCCGAGCGGTCGGTCGGGCTGCGGTCGCCGGTAGGCGCGCTTTGAACAGGCTGATCCACTCGCCCGTGGCGTTGTTGGCGCCGGCCTCGTTCTCCGCGAGTGCGAGCCGCAGCAGCAGGTCGGCGCCCCTACGGAACAAGGCCGAGTGCCAGACGCATTTCTCGGCCGCCCACATCAGGTCGCGTCGGCAGGTACGCGCCGCGACCAGTTGCCCGCGCGGGATGTCGGTGATGTTCTCCAGCGCCGCCAGGGTGGCCCGGGGGTCGATCACGGCCAGGTAGCGCAGGACCGCGGCGGAACGGGTTTCTTCGAGCATGGTGATGCTGCTGAACAGGCCGGGCGCGGTAAACAGGTGGCCGAGTGCTTCGCTGGCCGGCGCGAACTGCCCCAGTTCGGCGGCGCGGGCCAGCAGCGAGGCGCGTCCGGCGTCGGTGAGGGCGGGCAGCAGGCTGTGGGCGATCTGCCTGCCGCGCTGCTTCCACAGAAGGGATGCGAGGTAGACCGCCAGCGGCTGCGGAGTGACCGAGCGGTATCGGCCGGTCCGGGTGACCAGTCCGTCGGCGCCGAGCGCGGCGACCCAGTCGCTGAAGGCGTCGGGCGAGATGCCGCTGAACGCGGCCAGCGCCTGCCCGTCGTGCGCGATTTCGCCGTCCCAGCCCACGCGCTGGAACAGCGCCACGTGCATCGCGACCGCGAGTTCGGTTCCGCTTGGGAGCGATAGCTTCAGGATGTCGACGATGTCGTCGGCGCGGGTCAGCTCGCCGAGTTCCGTGCTGCTGATTTTGAGCATGCGCTCGGCGAACGCGAAGGCGAGCTTGACCGACCCGCCGGCGTTGTCCGCGGCGAACGCGACCTGGGGGCCGGTCAGTCGCGGATAGTGGTTGTGCCCGACGATCTGCCGCAGCGATGGCGCGTCCATCGGCGCGAGGCGGTCGTGCTCGGTGCCCTCGGCCAGGTGCGCAATCTCGTCCCCGATGGTGATCAGACGTACTGGACAGCTGTCTGGGATCCGCTCGGCGAGCTGTTCGTGGTGTTGCCGTGTGCAGCTGTCGACCACGACGATTACGGGCAAGCCGTTGTCGATGAAGTGGTCGAGCGTGTGCACGCTGAGGTGCTCTTCGAGCTGGGCGTAGACGACCAGTGGCGACAGGCCCGTATCGGCGAGAGTCTCGAAGACAGTGCGCGTCTTGCCCACGCCCGCTGGCCCTTCGAGCCGCAGGCGCGTCTGCTCGCCGTCCAGCAGTTGCCGAGTCCACTGCGCGCGTAGGCGCGTCTGTTGCGCGCTTGGGACGTAGATTTCCGGACGCTTGAACTCGCGCCACTGGTTGTAGGAGCGCAGGCCGCGCAGGTGCGGGGTGAGGCCGAGCGCGGCGATGACGGCGGGGTAGCGCGAGGCCCACGCAGCGATCGCGGATCCGTTGAGCACGTGGACGCGCGTGGGATCGGGCACAGCCTCTTGCAGCCAGGTGAGTCGAGTCTTGGCCTTCGTTGCGGTGGCGTCCTCGGCCAGGGCCAGGTAGTAGTGGCCGCCCTCAGCCAGCACGCGGGCAGGACCGGGTTTGGCGACCTCGTCCTTCGTCTTGTCCTGGCCCTGCCCGGTGAGCTTGAACTGCCAGGCGCTCTCGCCGGTGGCGGGAAACTCCGTATCGTGCGACCCGGTAAACAGCGCGTCGATCCCGCCGTCGGCGTCGTTGATGCGGCCGGTGATCGAGACCGCGTCGAAGGGGAGGCCCTGTTTTGCGCGCTCTGCGTGCAGCAGGGCATTGACCAGGGTCGTGAAGGCGTCCGGCTTGAGTTGTGCAACTGCGGCTCCGTCGATGCCGAAGAGCTGAGACACTATTCGTCCTCATCCATCGCCCGGGCCGACCGGCCTGCTACCGGCCGCCAAAGCTACCCACACATGCAGAAACCGACTATAGCGGCCGCCATCGCCGACTCGTGAAACCTGCGCGTCGAATCCCGTCACGCCCACACGAGGTATTCGTCGCGGTAGTAGGGCCATGGCTGGCCGGATAGCTTGGGGTCGAACATCAGTGATCTAATACCTGTGGTCCATGTGCGCTGGTCGACGAGCTCGATCAGGTAGCGGTCCAACTCGGAGCGGCGCATCTGAAGGGTGCGCACATCTTCGCGGACCTGCATGCCCATCGGGGTGACGGTCTTGGACACGATCTCCATGACCACCTCTCCGGGTGCCAGATCGATCGTGTCGGGCGGGCGGGTCCACTGCGCCGCCAGGCCTGCCTCGTTCAGGGCCTCGGCCAGGCCGGGCCCGGAGCTCTCCACGACGAAGCTGCAGATGTCGCCGATCAACCGGGCGCAGATCACCGGGTGCAGGGGATAGGCGGCGAACGGCACCCGCCGCGGGTCGCGCGAGACGCTGTCGAGGCTGGTCGCGTTGATGATCCAGTCGTAGCCGACGTTGAACTTGGCCCGTCGCCGAGCCGCGGCGGCCTGCCGGACCAGCCGCTCGTTGAACTCCGCCTCCGTCCACCCCTGGGCCTGGCAGCCGAGCAGATCCACGACCAGCAGCATACGGTTGCCCGGGACACGCGTGGCGAAGATGCCGTCGCGTACAGCGCGGTCGGCGCCGAGGGCGAGCAGGTCCAGGTGCGTCTGGAGCGAGACGTCGAGCGCGTGCAGGCGGTGGCACGGTTCGCCGCCCGGCAGCGGGTCCCGGCCGCCGAGCGATCGGCGGGCGGCCTCGATGCGACGGGTCTGCGGGGTGCTGCGCCGTTCCTTTTCCGGATTGTTCTTGACCTCGTCGGTCACCGGGCCTTCGTCCGTGAACACGGTCACGTCGCCGATCCGCAGGCAGTTGGTCAGATCGTGCATCAGCGCGAACCTGCCGTCCTGGGTGTAGGCCTGCTCGACGGTTTCGCGCTCGCGGGCCAACCCCTTCTTGCCGGCCATCACCCCCGGCGACTGGTTGCGCGACAAGGCGAGGATGTGCGAACGGTCGAACCCGAACACCCGCCACGCCAGCGCGTCGCCGACGCACCTGTACTGCCGAGCGACGCGTTCGCACAGGTCGTGCTCCAGCTGCCACGTCTCGGGAGCCTCCGGATCGCGACCGGACTGCGGTTGCGGTGCACCGACCTGCGGCTTCCTGCCGGCTGCCAGGCGCTTGACGACCTGGCTCAGGGCGTTGCGGTCTTCCTCGACGGCGAGCACGTGACCGAGCAGCTCCTGCTGGAACGCGTAGCCCTCTTCGACGTTCGAGCACGCACGCAGCTGCTCGATCAGCTTCACGAGCGTGAGCTGGGCAGCCTGATGCCGCGGGTGCGCGAGCACCTCCTCGGGTGTGACGGCTTCGTCGTCGAACAGCTTCATTGGCTCAGTCTCCCCGGACCGGCGGCGCGTGGGTAGCGGATATCCGATGTACCGCCGATCGGACTGGGACACACGGCGCGCGGGCGATGGCCCCAGGCCTGGCGGCATGACTGGTGAAGATGAGCGCGGGTAGTCCTCTTGAGGCCGTCCGGCCGCCCTTGCTTTGCGCTCGGCGCGGCGCTGCCTACGGCGCTTCAAGCTCGAGCTTCAGGCCGGTGCTCGCGCAGGGATCGTGTCGAGCCGGGGGTAGATCCGGCGGACGTTGCCCTCGTAGTGGTCTGCCTTGCCCACCGCGCCGAGTGCCGAGGCGTCGACGTAGTGGCGGGTGTCGTCAACGTGGTGCCTGGTGCGTGGGTCGATGCCGCGCACCGCGCCGACCACGTCGGGCAGCAAGTCGACGCCGGGCTGGTGGTAGACGCAGATGTCGAAGAGGACGTTGCGCATGACCTTGGTTTCCGCCGGCGGCCAGGCCGCGGTAGCGGCCCCAACGGTAGGCCGCCGCGCCGCCGTGTGGGATTACGAGGTGCAGATCCGGCAGGTCGCGGAATAGCTCGCCATCGACGAGCTGCATGAACGCCGTTGTGCCGGCGTTGGTGAAGGAGACGCTGGCGTTGTTCGCCGGGCGACCGGCTGCGGTTGCTGCTGCGCCCGGTGGCCGGTCTGCCCGTTTTGGGCGATCCTGAAGGTGGCGTAGTTGTGGTGGTGGTGTGTTGTGGCTTTTGTGGAGCGGTGCGGGAAGGGGTGGCGGGGCCACTGGCTGCTGGCCGATGGGTGTCACCGGGGGAGTCGGTCTGGGTTCGCGACGAAGTGGGAGGCCAAGCATTTCGCGGACGCGCGTGAAGTGGCCGAGCGCGCAGCTGCGGCTGAGGTTAACGAGTCGGGCGCAGTTGAGGAGCAGGTCGTCACGGTGGGGACGTGGTGGGAGCGGTGGTTTCCGGTGCAGGATCTGGCGCCGGCGACGTTGGAGGCCTACGTGCAGCAGTATCGCCATCACATCGCGCCGCGGTTCGGCGATGTGCCGGTCGGGCAGGTTACGGGCTTGGATCTGGCGGGTTTCTCGCGTGATCTGCGGGGGCGGGGTCTGGCGCCGTCGAGTGTGACGGTGGTGATGAGCGTGTTGCGCGATCTGCTGGGCGATGCGGCGGCGGAGGGTGTGATCGCGGCGGCGCCGAAGATGCCCGGGCGGGGGCGTACCCGGCATGCGCCGGTCTCGGTGCGTCCCGGGCGGGTGCTGGATCTCGAGACCTTGCTGCGGGTGTGCGCGCGTCTGCCGGGGCAGTTCGCGCTGATGGTGGTGGTCGGTGTGTTCACCGGGATGCGCTGGGGGGAAGTGTGCGCGATGCGGTGTGTGTTCCTGCACCTGCCGGGAACCGACGCTGCGGCGGGCGAGGGCGCCGCGGCGTGGTACGAGGTCAACGCGCGGGTCGGGGCGGTGCACGAGGACGTGCACGCGCACCGCTACTTCGGCCCGCCCAAGGGCGGGTGCGGGCGCGTCGTCGATCTGCCACCGTTCCTCGCCGAACTGCTTACCCGGCACATCCAGTCGGTGGACGGGCGGGAGTTGTTGTTCGTCAACCGGCGCGAGGAGCCGATCCGGCACAGCGACTGGCTTTATCGCTGGCACGCCGCGTGCGAGGGGGACACCGGCCGCGCGGGTGGCGGGGACGGTGCGCTGTTGCCGGGGGCGCGGTTTCACGACCTGCGCCACACCCACACCACGATGCTCGCCGAACTCGGGGTGCCCGAGACCCTGCGCGATGACCGGCTCGGACACCACCAGCCCGGGGTGCGCTCGATCTACACCCACACCACCCCGGCGATGCGCGCCGCGATGATCGCGGAACTGGAGGCGCGCTGGACGCAGATGGTCGCGCGGGCCGGCGTCGACGTGGAGCGGCTGTTCACCGGCCGCGGCCGCGGCCAGGCCGCGGTGCAGGGCGGGGGAGGGGCGGGCACTTCCCACGCGCGGTGCGGGCGAGAGACGGCCGTCGGGTGATTCCCGGCATCCTCGGTAGCGCTGCCGACCGCCGCCCTGATTCCGACGGTCGGCGGACTGCGGCACCGGGATCCGCTGCGTCATCGACATCGACACCGGCGCGCAACTGGTCGTCACGGAGCTCTACTCCGGCCGGCAATAGCTGTCTGCCGCGGGCTCACCGGTGCCCCGTCAGTCGCGGCTCGACCTGCACGGGGTGTCCGACACGCTGACAGCGGCAGAGCGCAAGGCGCGCTCTGCAATCCCGGGGATGGCCGACGAGGTCGAGACTCTGCTGGCCGGGCTGACAGTGCGCCTGAACGTGCAGTACGCGCTGGGGCGTTGGGCGATGGGCTTATTGGTCGGCGTATCCCTACGTCCGAGACATGGCCGGATGCAGCGCCGTCGAGGTCGAAGACGGCTACGACGTCCACCTCAACGGCTCAGTCCTCGCTCAATGCGCAGGTCAGGCGCATCGACGATGCCTACCAGTCGTGATTGGCTCGCGTTATGCGTGATAAGGGGTGACTTCGCCCTGACCTGCGGTAATTGCGAGTACTCGTGGTTGGCCGACGTTATGCACGATTCCATCCAACCCCGACCTGCATGATTCGAGTGACCGCCGCCCTGACCTGCGGGAAGCGCGAGGAATCGTGGTTAGCAAGCGTTATGCACGAGGCTCAGTAAGAACCTGCAGGTCAGTGGATGGCTTCGTGTCGGCGGCTCGCCCGGGGATGCAGCTCGGTTCGGTGTCGATCTTCGAGAACCTGCAGGTTAAGTGACCATTGGCATACAAAGTGGTCGGTTTGCTTATGCGCCATAATCTCTCTTATGCATGACAGTATGGTGGGGTGGAAAAGGGCGTCACACACCTCCCCCACGCCCCGCGAGTCAATTGCCTGCGACTCCCAGGCCTTCGCTCAACTCTCGCTCTCGGCGAAGTGGCAGGCTGTCAGGTGCTGCGGGCCCAGGCCTCGGTCGACCAGCGCCGGCTCTTCGTCCGCGCAGCGCGCCGCGTCCGTCTCGGACAGGGTCATCCGCAGCGGGCAGCGGGTGCGGAAGCGGCAGCCGGAGGGCGGGTTCGCCGGGGACGGGACGTCGCCCTGGACCAGGATGCGCTCGCGTTCGCGCTCTCGGCGCGGGTCCGGGATTGGGATCGCCGAGATGAGCGCCTTCGTGTACGGGTGTTGGCTGCGTTCGAAGAGGGACTCGGTGTCCGCCACCTCCACGATCTTGCCGAGGTACATGACCGCGACCCGGTCGGCGATGTGCCGGACGACGGACAGGTCGTGCGCCACGAAGAGATAGGCCAGGCCGAGTTCGTCCTGCAGGTCTTCCAGCAGGTTGATGACGCCGGCCTGGATCGAGACGTCGAGCGCCGAGACCGGCTCGTCGAGCACCAGCACCTTCGGCTTGAGCGCGAGCGCCCGCGCGATGCCGATGCGCTGGCGCTGGCCGCCGGAGAACTCGTGCGGGAAACGATTGCCGTGCTCCGGGTTCAGCCCGACCAGCGACATCAGCTCCGCGACCTGCGCCCGTCCCCCGCCCCGGTACAGCCCGTGGATCTTCAGCGGCTCCGCGATGATCTCGCTCACCGTGATCCGCGGGTTCAGGCTCGCATACGGGTCCTGGAAGACGATCTGCATGTTCCGGCGCATCCGGCGCAGGTCTCCCTTCGACATCTTCGTCACGTCGCGGCCCTGGAAGACCACCTCGCCGCTGGTGGCCGGCTGCAGATGCAGGATCGCCCGGCTGGTCGTGGTCTTGCCGCAGCCGGACTCCCCCACCAGGCCGAGGGTCTGGCCGGAGAAGATGTCGAAGGACACCCCGGAGACGGCGTGCACGGCGCCCACGGTGCGCCGCACCACGCTGTGCGACTTGATCGGGAACTCCTTGACCAGGCGGCGCACCGAGAGGATCGGCTCCCCCGCGGTCGACGCGTCGGTCGGCGTGTCGGTCGTGCTCATTCGGCCTGCTCCGCCTTCGGCTGCTCGGGGACGGTGGCGATCTCGCCGGTCACGCCCGCGACCTCGGCGCCGTAGGACTCGGGCAGGTCGGTGTCGGCCGCCGAGACGACGAACACCTCTTCCGCCTTCTTGCCCGCCAGCAGGGCGCTGTAGTGGCAGGCGGCGGCGTGGTCAGGGTCGTCGGTCGGCAGCAGTTCGGGCTCCTGCTCCGCGCACATCTCCCTGGCCAGCGGGCAGCGCGGCATGAACGGGCAGCCCGGCGGCAGCGACAGCAGCGAGGGCGGCGCGCCCTGGATCGGCGTGAGCCGCTCGGCGCGGTTGGCGTCGAGCCGGGGCAGCGAGCCGAGCAGGCCGAGCGTGTAGGGCATCCGCGGGTTGTAGTAGATGTCGTCGACGGTGCCGATCTCCACCGGCTTGCCCGCGTACATCACCAGCACCCGGTCGGCCTGCCCGGCGACGACGCCCAGGTCGTGGGTGATCAGGACCATCGCCGCGCCGGTCTCGCGTTGCGCCACCCGCAGCGACTCGAGCACCTGGGCCTGCACGGTGACGTCGAGGGCGGTGGTCGGCTCGTCCGCGATGATCACGTCCGGGTTGTTCGCCATGGCGATCGCGATCACCACGCGCTGGCGCATGCCGCCGGAGAACTCGTGCGGGAACTGGTCGATCCGCTTCTCCGGGAAGGGTATGCCCACCGTCTCCAGCAGCTCGAGGGTCCGCTTGCGCGCCTGCTGCTTCGGCAGGTCGTTGTGCGCGAGGATGGCCTCTTCGAGCTGGAACCCGATCTTGTAGACCGGGTTGAGCGAGGTCATCGGGTCCTGGAAGATCATCGCGATCTTCTTGCCGCGCACCTTCATCAGCTTGCGCTCGGACAGGCCGAGCAGCTCCTCGCCCTGGAAGGTGATCGAACCCTCGATCCGCGCCGTCTTCGGCAGCAGCCCCATCACGGCGAGGGAGGAGACGGACTTGCCGGAGCCCGACTCGCCGACGATGCCGAGCACCTCGCCGCGGCGCAGCGTGTAGTCCACGCCGCGCACCGCGTGCACGTCGCCGTCCCCGGTGGGGAAGGTCACGGTCAGGTCCCTGACGGCGAGCAGTTCCTCGCCCGCGCCGAGGCCCGGTTTCTCGACGCTCACGCGCGCACCCTTGTCTGTTGCGGGTCGAAGGCGTCGCGCAGCCCGTCCCCGATGAAGTTGATGGTCAGCGCGATCAGGATGATGAAGACGCCCGGGATGTAGAACAGCCACGGGTGGCCGCCCTCGATCGCCGTCTGGTTGTTGGTCACCAGCAGGCCGAGCGAGGTGTTCGGGAACTGCACGCCGAAGCCGAGGAAGGACAGCGCGGTCTCGGTCAGGATCGTGCCGGCCACGGTGAGCGTGGCGATCACGATGATCGAGCCGAGCGTGTTGGGCAGCAGGTGCCGGAAGATGATCCGGCGGTCCCGGGCGCCGAGGGCGCGGGCTGCCTCGATGAACTCCTTCTCCTTGAGCGAGAGCACCTGGGCTCTGATGACGCGGGCGGCGCCCGGCCAGAACAGCGCGGCGAGCACCAGGATCAGCAGCCACAGCGAACTCGCCTCGGCTGCGAAGCGGTTGTCCAGCATGATCGCGACCGCGATGATCGGGAAGGTGAGGAAGAGGTCGGCGATGCGCATCAGGATCGTGTCGGTCCAGCCGCCGTAGAACCCGGAGACCGCGCCGTAGATCGCGCCGATCGTGGTGGCGGCCACGGACACGGTGACCGCGATGATCAGCGAGGACTTGGTGCCCTGCATCACCGAGGCCATCATGTCGATGCCGTTGCTGTCGGTGCCGAACGGGTGGGCGGCGTCGGGGGCGGTGTAGATGTCGTTGCTCATGAACGTATCGCTGGTGTGCCACAGGTACGGCCCGATGAATGCGAAGAGCACCACGAGCACGAACACGACCAGTGAGAGCAGAGCGGCCTTGTGCCGGCGGAAGCGGGTGAAGACGATCTGCCGCTGGGTGCGGGCCTTGACGGCGAACTCGCGGTTGGTCCGCGCCGCCTGGCGCGCGGCGGAGTCGAGGGTGTCCCCGGCGGTGTTCACGCGGCTAGGCAAGGCGGATCCTCGGGTCCAGGACCGCGTAGAACAGGTCGGCGGCCAGATTCATGATGACGACGAAGAGCGCGGCGACCAGCAGCCAGGCCATCACGGCGTTGGGGTCGGCCATCTCGATCGCCTGGATGAAGAACAGGCCCATCCCCCGCCATGAGTAGATCGTCTCGGTGATCACCGCGCCGCTCAGCAGCCCGGCGGTGTCCAGGGCGACCTGGGTGGAGAGCGGGATCAGGGCGTTGCGCAGGCCGTGTTTGAGCAGCACCCGGGTCGGGCTCAGTCCCTTGGCTCTGGCCAGGCGCATGTAGTCGCTGCCGAGCACTTCGAGCATCGAGGCCCGCTGGAACCGGGACCAGGCGGCGTAGGACAGCAGCGAGAGGGTCAGCACCGGCAGGATCATGTGCTGCCCGGCGTCCCACAGTTGCGGGAGGAAGCCGGAGGGCGGGTTCGGGCTCGACTCCCAGAGCGTGTCGAAGATGTGCGCTCCGGTGGCTTCGTTGATCTGGATCGCCCACTCCTTGAGCAGTACCGCGAACCAGAACGTGGGCAGCGAGAGGAACAGGAAGCCGATGGTGGTGGCGGCGTAGTCCAGCTTGCTGTACTGGCGCACCGCGGTGACCACGCCGAAGATGATCGCGAGGAGCAGCGCGATGAGGATGGCGCCGAGCACCAGGCGCAGGGTGACCTCGAAGGCGTAGCCGAGCTGCTGGCCGATCTGGAAGTTCGTCTGGGTGCTGGTGCCGAAGGAGCCGTGCAGCACCAGGCCGGTCAGCCAGTCCCAGTAGCGCTGGACCAGCGGGTGGGTGAGTCCGAACCGGATGCGCAGCGACTGGAGCTGGGCGGCGGACAGCGGCGGGCGCTTGGTGAGGTAGGGCGTCATCGGGTCGACCGCGGAGGCGACCATCAGGAAGATGACGAAGGTCGACATGACCAGGATGGGGATCGACTGCAGCAGCCGTCGGACGCTGTAGACTAGCATCGAAGACCTCGAATATAAAGGATGGAACAGGTGGCGGCCGCCCGCCGTCCGCCGCGGGTGGCGGCGGACGGCGGGCAGTGCGGTGGCGGCTGGTCTAGCCGGCCGTCACGAGGTCGGCGAGGCCGTGCCCGTGTCGTATCCCCAGTCCTGGACGTTGTAGGTGAAAAGCGCCGAGGTCGAGTTGATCCGGACGTTGCCGAGATCCGAGTCGTAGGCGACCATGTCGTCCTTCTGGTATAGCGGCAGCGTCACCGCGTCCTGCGACAGGAGGTTGTCGATCTTGTTCAGGTCCGCGTTGGCCGTCGTCGCGTCGAAGTCGGCCGCGGCCTGGTGGTAGATCTTGTCGACCTGCGAGCTGGTGTACCCGCCGTAGTTCTGGCCCTGGCCGGTGACGTACAGCGAGTAGTTGCCGGAGTTCGGGAACACCGTGTCCACCCAGGCGAAGACGATGATGTCGTAGTCGTAGCCGGCCGCGTGCGTCAGCGACTTGCCGAGGCTGGTCGTGGTCTCGACGTTGATGGTGATGCCCAGCTGCTTCATCTCCGAGGCGAACAGGTCGCACTCGGTCTCCCGCAGCGAGTTGCCCGAGGTGTAGCGCAGCACCATGGACGGGACCGCGGTGCCGTTCGGGTACTTCAGGGCGGTGCCGATGCCCGTGTAGCCGGCCTTCTTCAGGATCGCCTCGGCCGAACTGACGTTGCCGGAGCCGAGACCGTACTTCGTCACGTTGTCCTGGTAGCCGGTCTCCTGCGGGGTGAACAGGCGGTTGTTGAGCGGCTTGGCGGTCGGGTCGAACAGGCCCTCGGTGCGGGCGATGATCGCCGAGCGGTTGACCGTGGTGAGCATCGCGGTGCGCAGCGCCGCCATCTGCGGGGCCTCCTGCTCGGCTTCGGTCTTACCGCCTAAGGCAGGGCTCTGCATGTTGAAGTCGAAGTGCTCCCACTCGAAGCCCGCGGCGATCTGGTCGGCGACCGAGGAGCCGATGCCCTTGATCTCGGTGACCAGGTCGGTCTCCGGCTGCGGATAGATGACGTTGACTTCGCCGTTCTGCAGGGCGATCGGCTCCTGCGAGGCGTCGGCGATGTACTTGTAGATCATTTTGCTCAGGTGCGCCTTGTCGGTGCCGTACCACTTCGGGTTCGGCACCTCGGTGACGCTCGAGCCGTCCGACGGCGCGGAGGAGATCTCGTACGGGCCGCTGGAGACGGGCGGGGCGTTGGTGCTGAACCAGTTGAAGGAGTCCTCCAGCTGCAGTACGGCGCCGGTCGAGGTGCTCGCGCCGTTCTCCGCCTTGACGTCGGCGGTCAGCTGGGCGAGCGTCATCGACTCGTTGTAGCCGTGCTTGGCGGCGATGTGCGACGGCAGCAGCGGGCCGAACAGGGACTTCCAGTCGACGAACGGCGTCGAGAAGGTGACCGTGGCGGTCTTGCCGCCGTCGGAACCGACCACCGAGGAGATCTGGTTGTAGCCGGTGGAGGTGGCGTTGAGCATGTTCGGGTCGGTGCCGCTGCTGATCAGCCAGTCGTAGATGAAGTCCGAGGCGTCGATCGGGCTGCCGTCGCTCCAGACCGCGTTCGGCTGGATCTTGTACACGACGACCTGCGGCGACGTGCCGGTCATCGTCGCGCTCACCAGCGTGTCCGAGTTGAGCGCCACGGAACCGCTGGGCTGGTAGATGTACGCGCCCGCGTAGTAGACGCCGTCGAGCGGATACTCCTGGTCCGCCGAGATCGAGGCGTCGAGCGAGTTCCAGTCGCCCAACTGCTTCTCGATGCCGATCGTGATGGAACCGCCGTCTTTCACGGTGGCGGTGTTGATCGTGTTCCAATTGCTCTGCGAAGACGTCTGCGTCGTCGTCGGTTTCGACGAGGAGCACGCGGTGGCGAGAGCCAGAGCGAGGACGCTGACGAAGGCCATTCCAGCTGTCAGACGACTGCGGCGGCGTATCCGATCCTTTGCCATAAGGAACATCCATCCCAATGCACACGGTCGCGCGCGACCGTCGGCTGGTGTCACCAGGACCGGCGCGCGAGGAGTATCGAGCCACACGGCGCGGGGTCGCCGCGCGGGAAGTGCCACGGTGCTTCTTCTTACGGCGTCTCGTTGTGCTTGGGGGAATTTCTAGCGCAGAAAGGCCCGCGCAGGGCGGGATCCAGCGTCACGATCGGATCAAGACCGCATAAGATGAGCTCTTTGTCACAGGCGTAAAGGCTCTGGGATCAGTACATATGTAATGATGGTCATTTCTTGGTAATGGTTCCGCAGGGTATTTACGTGGGTTGGTAAATCGCGACCCAGGCGATGTAGATGTCGCCGGTGGCCGAGTTCGACACGTCGCCGTCCACGTTGGTCTCGCTCTGGATGACCCAGTGCATCGGGGTGTCCGGGATCCGGTACGACGAGGTGCCGATGGTCGTGCCGTCGAGGATGAACCGGCACACCGTCGGGGTCCACTCGATGATCGCGGTGTGCCAGCCGGACGAGATCGGGACGGTCGTGGCGTATTCGTCCTGGTCGAACTGCGAGACGCCGTTCTGCCGGTGCATGAACGCGGTGACGTCGGCGTTCAGCTCCCCCTCCGGGAAGTCGATCTCGCCGCTGGCGGGGAAGTCCTCGCTGTCCGGCCACAGCAGCCACGCGAGCTTGTAGCTGCTCGTGGGCCGCGCCACCATGAACCGGATCGCGTACCTGCCGTACAGCTGGCCGCCTTCGGTGCCGACGGGATTCGGCAGCCTCGGCACCGGCGCGGCCACCATGTGCACGCCGTCGGCGGTGTACAGGTGCAGGTGCATCATGCCGTTCTCGATGCTGATGGTCTTGGACGGCATGTACGTGCCCTTGCCGCTGGTGTCGGTCCAGCCGTCCGGGTACGCCCACCACTTGGCGGCCACCGACGCCGGCAGTCCGGTGCAGATGCGGGTCACGTCGTTCTGGCAGCCGGAGAAGCCGCCCGCCGGCACGTCGGTCGTGAAGTCGTCGGTGAAGACCTCGTGCCAGCCGGGGATGTCCCCCACCGGCATCGGCACGGCGTCGGCGCTGCCGGTCGTCGCGACGGACGGCAGCTTGGTGGGCGTGGGCGTGATGGTGCTGAGCACGGTCGGCCCGGAACCTGGGGATTGCGAGGTCTGCGGGGTCTGCGGCAGCGCCACTCCCCCGCCGTTGCCGCACCCGGCGAGCGTGCCCGCGACCAGCGCGGCGGCCGACACGGCCAGGGCCGGGACCAGGCCGCGATGCCTCCGGCGCACGGTGACGGACGGCCGCATTGTCGCTCCTTGCTCAGGAGGTTTCACAGTAGGTGACCATTCGGCCCTCGGCAACCCGCGGCGAGGCGACACGGCGCGGGCCCTAGTTGAAGATGTCGGTGATCGGGGCGGCCTTGGCGCTCAGGCCCAGGTCGGCAAGCCCGTAGAAGCCCTCCACGGTCCGCAGCACGTCGTAGTGGTCGATGTCTTCGCTGTATGTCCCGGGGCGGACGTCGGCGCCGACGATGATGGTCGGGATCTGGTTCGCGCTGGTGTTGTCGTCCTCGTCCCACGTGATGATGAGCTCGCTGTTGTGGGTCTTGGCCCATTGGGCGTAGCCGTTGATGTTCGCTTTCAGCCAGGCGTCGCCCTGCGCGATCGTGCCGTCGTGCATGTCGTCCATCAGGTTCGGGATGACGAACGAGACGGTCGGCAGTTCGGCGTAGTCGCTGTCGCCCGGGAAGTCGGCGAAGGTGAGGTTGTCCGAGGCGGGCACGTTGGTGAAGTTCACCCAGGGATTGTGCTTGCGCGCGTACTCGCCGCTGGTGCAGCCGGTGAACCCGTCCCCCGGCATCGACTCGGCGTAGCCGGCGAAGCTCAGGCCCGCGGCGATCAACTCCGACGCGAGGTTCGCGCCGGTGTACGTGTGCGGACAGCTGTCGTCGGCGAGGCCCATGGTGGAACCGGAGAACAGGGCCAGGTAGTTCGGCTCGCTGGGATGGGTCACCGCGTACGAACGGGTGAACGAGGCTCCTTGAGCGGCCAGGGAGTTGAGGTATCCGGCCGAGGGGTCGCCGATGATCGAGGAGTACGCGTGGTTCTCCATCATGACGATCACGACGTGGTCCGGGCGCGGGAGCCGGCCGGCCGCGCCGGAACCGGAAGGCGAAGGCGCGGGCGCGGCGGCAGGCGTGGTCGTCGGCTGCGCCGCATCGGCGCCGCAGGCCGTGACCAGCGCTAAGAGTGCCAGCAGCGCCATTACGGCCGCGAGCGCGGTCAGGACGCGGACGGCGGCGGGTTTGTCGTGGAATCCGAGGCTGGACACGGGCGCTCCCCCGTCAGCTCTGCGTCGTGCGGCGGCGTGGGACCGGGCACAGGGCGGCGGCCGTGGTGATCACCGCGAGGGCGACGATAGCGCGGGTCGTGGTGAAGCTGTGGCTGACGAAGAACGCCTCGCCGACCAGCGCGCCGATGGCCAGGCTGACCGCCACCGTCAGCACGCCGGCTTCGAGCAGGTCCATCGCGCGGTCGCGGCCACGGCCCAGTACCGCGGTGCCGAGGCGCACGGCGGCGGCGCCGGGGCACAGGAGCATGAACGCGAAGGCGATCGCGATCCGGGCCGGCGATCCGTCTGGCAGCGCGGTCGCGGCTAGGGCCAGCCAGCCCGAGGCGGTCAGCGCGAGGCGCGGCGGCAGCGGGGTCAGCAGGGTGTACGGGGTCGGAGTCATCGTCATGGTGTGACTCCCTTCTTCACAGAGAGCGGTGGCTGCGGTCCGGTGACGGACGACGGGGTGAGTTCGAGGACCACGGCGTCCGCGTTGCGGTAGATCACGGTGAACTGCGGCGCGGTGCCGGGGATCTGCTCGATGAGTTTGAGGGTCGCGGGAGGTACGAGCCCTTCGATCGAGATCTCTGCCTCCTGGGACTTGGTCAGGATGAAGTACGCGGGGGTCGCGCTCGTGCTCAGCAGGTCCTGCAGGGCGTGTACCGGGTCGTGTTCGATGGCCAGCCGGTCCTGCGCGGTGAGGCCTTCGAGCCAGGAGACCTGGTTGTAGTACTCGTAGTCGAGGCTGCCGCCGGGATAGTCGCCGGTGGCGCCCACGATCATCGAACCGTGCGGTGCCGTCTGGTACATGAAGTAGGTGGCGGCGACCTCGGCGGGCGAGAAGTAGTTCTCGGCCTCCTTGCCGTAGTACGGCATGACGAATCCGGCGAGCGTCAGCGCCGAGACGAGCAGGAACGCGATCGCCTGCAGGCGTCTGGCGCGGCGCGGGCCCAGTATCAGCATCGCGGCGAGGAACGCGGCTCCGGGCAGGGCGAACAGGTAGACCCTGAAGATGATCTCTCCGCCGTAGTTGTTGGCGGCCAGCAGCGGCAGCGGTGCGAGGGCGAGCAGGAACGCGCTGCTTCGCCGCAGCTCCTTGCGCAGCAGTACGGCGGCCAGGGCGAGCAGCGCGACGAAGACCGCTGCTCCCGTGTCCACGTAGGCGATCACCTGCTGTTGGGAGCTGGCCGTGGCGGCGCCGGCGAGCGGGCCGGTGGCGTTCGCGTCGAGGGAGCCGAAGGAGTCGACGATCGAGGCCAGGTTGCTGCGGATGAACGACAGGCCGACGGTGCCGTCCCAGGCGAGCATGAACGCGACGGACGCGCCAAGGGTCCAGAGTAGGACCGGGCCTCGTTGTCGGGAGAAGGCGAGCACGGCCAGGGCGAGGACGAGCATGAGCGGCGTGAGCTGGTGGGACGAGCCGATCGCGGCGATCACGGGGACCAGCAGCAGCACCCACACGGCGACGCTCGTGCGCGATGGTCCACTCGGCGCAGGCAGGGTCGGCGGCCGGGTGCGGGCGGCGGCGCGGTTGCGGCGGTTCAGGACGATGCCGAGGACGGCGAGGAACAGGATGAACGCGAAGGCCTGGGGCGAGAAGTAGTCCTGCCCGGTCCACTCGCAGCAGGAGAACAGCCAGATCGCGCCCCACACCACGCGTCGGTCGCGGGTGAGCGTGCGGAAGATCAGGAACAGCGGCGCGATCATCAGGGCGTTGAAGACCGGCGGCGCCCACGCCGCGTAGGACAGTGCGGAGTTCAGGCCGGCCATGCGCAGCAGCACGGCGTTGTAGGCGAAGAAGCCGGGCCACTGGTTGTAGGCGCTCAAGGGGCCGTTCGACGGGTCGGTGCCACCGTGCCGCAGCAGGTAGTCGATGATCGCGACGTGCTTCCAGGCCCAGGAGTAGCGCAGGGTGCCGTAGAGCAGGGTCGGTGTCGCGTGCAGGACGGTGATCAGTGCGAGGACGTAGAGCAGCGGCTGGCCGTTCCTGACCGATCGCTGACGCACCGTCACCGCGAATCCCAGCGTGAGCAGGCCGAGCGACACCCAGAACGTGACCGGCAGGACGGAGATCAGGCCGTAGTCGCCCATCTCGTCCAGGCGGACGTGGCGCAGCGAGAGGAGCCACAGGATTACGGCGGCGAGCAGCAGCGCCGCCGAGATCATGCGCGGCCAGGGCACCGGCGTCTTGAGTACCGGCCTGCGACGCGTCCCGACGGCCGCCGGAGCGGGGGCTTCGGCGTCGGGTTCCATCTCGAGCCTCTCGAAAGGCGAGTAGGTCGCGGCGTCGGGCCTGAGCGAGGTGGCGGCCAAGTCCAACAGTAGGTCCGGCTCGTCCTCGACGCTCGTCGGCTGAGGGTTGTTCATGCCTCGCCCACCTCCCGGAGCACGGCGACGACGTTCCTGGCCAGCCACGTCCAGCTGCTTTGGTAGCGGGCGGCCTGGTTGATGTTGTCGGTGACGTGCCGGAGCCAGGCCAGCAGCAGCAGCGCGTCCTCGCCCACGCCGGTGACGCCGTCGGTCGCGGTCGCGAGCCTGGATTCGGGGTCGATCCGGATTTCGCCGCGCAGGGCCTGGACGACGACGGCGCCGAGCTCCTGCCCTTGGGTCTCGCGTTGCAGCGCCAGGCGGAACAGCTGCTCGTCGGCGGGCGCGGGACCGTCCGGTTGGGCGGTGGCCCAGTCGACGATCCCGGTGACGTGGCGTCCGTCCTCGCTCACGATCACGTTGCCCGGGGCGAAGTCGCCGTGTGTCCAGCCGACCAGGATCCGTTGGCCGACGAACCCGTCGTGCAGTCGGCCGCGCAGCGTCTCGAGCGCGGCGGCGCCCCAGCCGGTCTGGCACAAGCCCAGTTCGCGGCGCAGATCGGCGAGCGGGGCGTCGACCCAGCGGCCGAGCTGGCCGGCGCCGACGGTCTCGATGACGCCGGTCGCCCGGTGCAGTTCGGAGATCGCGGCGAGCGCGGCGTCGGCGATCTGCCGGGCCGCGCCGGGGTTGCGGCGGATCAGCATGGACGCGCTGACGCCGGGCCGGCACTCCTCGGCCACCAGGGACAGCGGGCCGTGCAGGTCGCAGGACACGACGCGGGGCAGCAGCATTCGCCAGTCGCCGAGGCGTTCGTCGGCGGCCAGAATGCGCAGGTTGTCGCATTGCCGCAGCAGGGTTTGCCGTCCTTGGGCGCTCGAGGGGTGTTTGATCACGAGGTCGAGGTCGCCGGTGGCCCGCACGATCAGGATGTCGGAGAGCCTGCGCGAGCCCCACTGGATGTCGGCCCGGCAGCCCGGCTGGGCCGCGCGCGAGAGCCGTCGGCCCAGCCGCCGGTCGGCGGGCCGGGCCAGCAGCCGGGCCAGGCGCCAGCCCGCGGCCCGGGCGCGCGCCGTCATCGGCATCCGCTCGGTGCCGGTGGCGGTGGTCGTGGCCCCTGCGGTGATCCAGAGGGTGCGTCGGCATAGCAGGCCGGTGGCGACAGTGGTTTCCGCGATGAGCCAGGCGGCTCCGGCGCCCGCGATCCCCATGATCGGGACGAGCAGCAGGATCAGGCCGAGCGTGAGGCAGCACAGGATGGACAGGATGCCGATGACGGCCCGCATCCGCCGCTGCGCCCGGCACACGCTCACGGCCGTGGCGACGACCAGGTTCGGCAGCGCGGAGATCAGCAGGAGCCTGAGCAGTCCCGTGCCGTTCGCCGCGTAGTCCGCGCCGAACACGCCGAGTATCTCCGGCGCGGTGACGCTCAGCACGAGGGTGCATCCGGCCAGCAGCACGCCGGTGTGCGAGAGCACGCAGCGGCAGTTGCGGGCCAGCCGCGCCGGATCGGCGGCCGATTCCACGACCAGCGACGAGCCCATGTTCGCGCTGAACAGGAACAGCACGTAGGCGATCACCCAGGCGAGGGAGAAGTACGCGGCCTGCGCGGGGCCCGAGCGGTTTAGGACGATCAGCGGCGGCAGCGTCGTGGCGGCGAACCAGAACAGCGACCCGATGTAGTCGCACACGATGTAGCCGAGGGTCGGCGCGCTCCCCCGGGACCCGGGGGCCTGCGGGGCCGTGCGCCGCGACCGGTCGAGCGCGGTCACCGGCGACTCGTGCCGGGGTATCGCCCGGGTGAACAGGAACGTGTTGGTGACGACGATGGCCACGATCAAGGCGAGCGCCCAGGACAGCAGCACGCCGCTGGAGGCCGCCGCGAGCGCGAACACCACGACCGCGCCGATCTTCACGGCGGCGAAGATCGCGTTCTCCAGCACGACCCAGTCCGGGCGGCGCAGCCCCGTGAGTACGCCGTCCTGCATGGTGAACAGCCCGTAGCCCGCCGTCGCCAGGACGAAGCTGACGCCGAGGACCGGGCTGTGCAGGAAGACCAGCCCCGGCGAGATCTCGGGCAGCAGCAGGACGAATCCGGTCGCCAGCAGCACGGTCGTCGCGATGGCGGCCAGGTACGCGCGTAGCACGAGCGTGCGGGTGCGGCGTCCGGCGGCGGGCACGAACCGGACCAGGACGTTGGTGAGGTTGAGTTGGCCGATGCCGGACAGCAGCATCATCGCGGCGATCGCCGAGTAGTTGCGCCCGAGCGTCGCCGGGCTGAAGAACCGGGCGGCCAGCGCCCAGTAGCCGGCCCCGAAGACCGACGTCACCAGGGAGCTGACGGACAGCAGGTGACCGTTGCGCAGCAGCGGCTCGCTCGACAGGGCCCGATGGGCGGCGGCGGGAAGCCATCTGCCGCCGGTGCGGCTCTGACCGGTCGAGCCGCTGATCGTGCCGGTCGCGTCGAAGCCGCCGGAGCCGGAGGGTTCGAGCACGTCGACGCGCGGCGGCGCGGTGAACGGCAGGACGCTGCGGGCGGGCATGAGGCGCTTCACCGGGACCAGCCGCCTTGCCGGGAAGCTGCGTGCCGGGCTTGGGCGAGGCGGAGCAGCCTGGTCGCGGTGCCGCGTCGGCCCGCTTCGGGGATCGCGAGCAGCGCGAGCAGGGCACGTTCGGCGCCGGGCAGGTCCGGTGCGCGGCACGCCGGGCACCCGCCGGGCCGGTGGCCCAGCAGCCGTTCGACCGCCTGCGCCAAGCCAGCCTGGTAGGAGCGGGTCAGGACTTCGACGCCGCCTGCGCGCATGGCACGCCGTTGGGCGTTGCCGGGTGCGAGCCCGAGGCGCGCGGCGCGCAGCATGGCGACGTCGGTGCGGGTGTCGCCCACGGCCAGTGCTATCGGTACGTCGGTGTCGTCCAGCAGACCGGTCAGGGCACGAACGCCCTGGATCTTGTCGAGTCCGGTCGGCAGGAAGTCGGTCTGCGCGTCGCCGGGGACCGGCATATACGTGGGCTGCTGCGTCAGGAGGTCGCGTACGGTGTCCGGGTCGAGGGCCGCGCGGTGGCCGTGGCTTGAGCGGCGGAAGGCTCGGACGCAGTGCTGGTAGCGGGGGTCTACGTCGGTCGACGGCAGGGCGCGCAGTGCGGCGGCGAGCATGCCGTCGTGCTCGGGCAGCAGCGCGGTCGACTCGTCTGACGCCGCGTCGTAGATGACCGCCCCGTATTCGGCCACGCCGCCGGGGAGACGGTATGCGGCGCAGCGGTCGCGGACCTCGGGCAGCGAGCGGCCGGTCGCCAGCAGCACGCGGTACCCGTGTGCCCGCAAGGCCCGCAGCGCGAGCGCTCCGGCAGGGGAGGACATCGGGAAGCCGAGCAGGTCGGACTCCAGCACGCCGTCGATGTCCAGGACGCACCACGGGCCCTTGGGCTCCTCGTCGAGGTCGCCGAGGAACAGGGTGCCGAGGAGTTGCTGCACGGCCTGGTCCTGCGCCCGGATCGGGTCGACGTCGGCCAGTTCGGCACCCAGGCCGGTGCGCTGGAGGCGCTGCACGTTCCACGCGTGCACCAGCTTGTAGACGCACCAGCGCGCCGGGGTGATCCGCTCGCCGGTGGCCTCCTCGTACCGCGCGACGAGACGGTCTTCCGCGTCGGGCGCGAACAGTGCGGCGCCGGCCAGGTCGTAGACCGCGTCCGCGCTGGCCAGGTCGAGGTGACTGAAACAGCCGTCGTCGAAGCCGGTCTTCCGGTCACCGCTCCACAGCCAGGGCAGCATGCGCCCGTCGACCACGCACGGGCTCTCGGCTCGCAGCAGTTCCCTGAGGATCGGGTCGATCAGCAGCGGGCGCAGCGGCGTGCCGAGACGGCCGAGGGTGCGCGACAGGATACGGGCGCCGATCTCCCACACCGGTTCCTGGCCATCGATCAGCAGACTGCGGTCCTTAGGGAGTTGCAGTACCCGCTGACGGGTTGTCACATAGTTGACGACTGTCTCGGGCGATGCTGCGGCCGGGTGAGGGTTGGAGCCGTGTTCCCGCAGCAGCACGCCGTCGCTGAATCCGTATACGCGCGGCACCAAACCGGTCAGGGCGTCGGCGACTGCGGCAGCGTGTCGGCCGAAATATCCCAGGCCGGTGCCCTCGGCGATCATCGACACTTCGGATCCGCCGGCCATGCGGACGGTCAGCGGCACCGCGAGATGACCCAGGCGGGTCGGCTGGCCGGGCGGGTCGGCGTGGAGCACTTTGGGGACCATGTGATTCAGTGCCTCGACGCTCAGTTGGCGGCGAATGTCCCAGTCGGCGCCGGGGAGAACGACGCACGGACGGTCGGCGAGCGCCTCCGGGACCGTGCCGTCACCGAAGGCTGCGAAGACGATGACGACCCGATCGCGGGGGAAGCCGGCACGCTCCGCCTCACGCGCGACCTTCGCCAGCGACCGGCCGCTCGAGGGCGGGTCGTCGAGGACCAGGACCAGGCCGTCCGCGCGCTGGATGCGGCGCAAGGTGCTGGCCTCGCCGGGCATCAGGCGTTCGCCGGGGCGGATCGTGCGTACGGCCACCGAGCGATAGCCCTGGACCCGCGCGCTCGCACCGGCCAGCGGGGCCAGGTAGGTCCCGGACGTACGCACGCCCAGGACCAGCAGCGGCCGGTCGCGGTCCGGGTAGCAGGCGGCGAAGCGCGCGATGAGCTCCTCGACGTCGCGCGGATGCTGGTCGAAGCTGCGGAAGCACGCCGGGGGCCGCATCACGCAGTCGGTCAGCAGAGACAGCGCGCGGTCTGGAATCGCTGGAAGGGCGACATGTACTACACGGCTCGCTTGTACGGCGTCGGCGAGTGTTGCGGTCAGTGCCTTGACCTTCTTGTGCCAGGCTCCGAGTGCTCGGTGCACTGGTCCGCGCGCGGCCAGATCGAGGCTGCGCAGGGCGATGCGGCCGGGCGATCCACGGTCGGCCACGCCGAGATGGGTCGCCATCCGCCGCGTGAGCGACGACGTGCCCCGCAGTCGGTCCTCGACCACCTGGTCGATTCCACATGCCGCCAGGTACGCGTCGAGTACGTCGCCCCGCTCGTCCGCCTCGGTCAGTCGTTGCAGGAGTTCAGGGACTGTCGCGTAGAGGTCGGGAAGCTTCGTCAGAGGAGCAGGGCGTGGTTCGGGGGCAGACGTCGTGCGCCTACTCCGCAGCCGTCCGGTGGCGTAGCCGGCGGCGGTGAACGCCACTCCGGCCACGACCGCGGGCACCGTCGCCAGGCTCGGCCAGTCGCTGTCGCGCCGCCACGCGCCTTTCAGGGCGTCGCCGATCGCGCCGGGTATCGTCGAACGCAGATACGAGCGTTCCGTCGCCAAAGCCCGGCGGGCGCCGGTGCGCCGGGTCACCGCGGCCTTCGACAGGCCCTCGGCGTAGCAGCGTGCGCGGAAATACGTCCAGGTGGCGCGCTGGTTCGGCACGTGGTGGCGGACGGCGGCGGACGGGTCGTAAAGCAGCACGCCGTCAGGGTTCTGCTGCGAGGCCCGGATGCACAGCTCCGTCTCCTCGCAACCCAGCGGCCGGGTGCCGACACGGCCGAGATCGGTCCGGAAGCCCCCGCACTGCGCCAGGACCTCCCGGCGGAAGGACATGTTCGCGCCGAGCAGGTTGCGCACCGGCGACGCGCCGCGCGGCATACCCCGGTACGTGCAGCCGATCACCCAGTCGAACTCGGCCGGGAACCAGGCCGGGCGCTCCCGGTCCCAGCGCGGCCGGATCAGGCCGCCGACACCCAGCACGTGCCGGTCGTCGCGGTATCCGGCCAGCAGGCGCGTGCTCCATTGCGGATCGGCCGCCGCGTCGTCGTCGAGGAACGCGAGGATCTCGCCGTGCGCCTCGGCGATCCCGGTGTTGCGCGCCCCGGACAGGCCCCGACGCCCGCGGCTGGCCACGATCCGCGCCGCACCCGGCAGCTCGGCCGCGGCGCGGTGCGCGAGCGGGGGGCAGTGGTCGACGACGAGGATGACCTCGTCGACGGGGTGCGCTTGGTCGTGCAGCGAGTTGAGTGCCGCTTTCAGGTCGTCCCAGCGGTCCATCGTGTAGGCGCAGACGATGACTGTCAGGCTCAGGTCCGTGGTCTGCGGGCGTGCGCTCGTGGTCGACGGCATGGCGGATGGTCACCGGCTTTCGAGGACGTGGTGGTGGGACAGGCGGGTGCGCTGGCGGCGGTAGATTCGCCAGGCGATCGTGCGCGCCTGGTCGCGCGGGCCGGCGACCGGTGCGCCAGCGCCGCGCAGCCACGCGTCGAACCGGGCCGGGGTCGTGTCGGCCCCCACGGTGAGCCGGGCGATGCGGAACGGGTCGTCCGGGTCCGGGCTGAACGCGTTGCGTACCCCGAACGCCGCGCGATACCTGGCACGTTCGGTCCGGGCGCGTACCGCGGGGCTCGAATATCCGTGCGGGTAGGCGTAGAGGTCGACCTGGTGGCCGAGGGCCTGTTCGAGGATCTGCTTGGGCACGGACAGCTCCCGGACGAGGCACGCGGCGTCGAGCGTGTCGAGCTGCGGGTGCAGATGGGAGTGCGCGCCGATCTCGACGCCGTCCGCATCCAGCTCAGCCACCTGCCCGAGGCTGAGCATGGACGCGTCCGGCAGCAGGCTGCGGTTGCGCAGCCCGAGCGCCCCGGTGGTGACGAACAGCGTCACCGGTATCGAGCGAATGGTCAGCTCCGGCAGGGCGCGGCTTAGGAAGTCGAGGTAGCCGTCGTCGAAGGTCACGGCGATGGCGCGTTCGGGCAGCAGGTGCGGCGCGCCGTGGCGCGCGGCGGCCACCTGGCCGGCCGTGACCGGCACGCGTCCGCTGGCCAGCAGGGCGTCGAGTTGGGCGGCGAAGGCGCGGGTCCCGACCGTGTACGGCGCGAGCCATCCGGGCGGATCGTCGTCGATGCTGTGGTAGGCCAGCACGGGTACCGGTGGCATGGTCAGCAGCTCCCGTCGGGCTGCGCGTGACGCGTGAGCCAACGGCTGCGCGCGTACGCCGCGGGTCCGAGGACCAGTCCGCGCCGTTCGAGCGCGGCGAGCTGCGTGGGCCAGGCGTCCGGGTCGTCGTGGTCGGTGCGCGATTGGCGCAGCGCGTAGCCCACGCCGCGCGGCACCAGGCGCAGGAACGCCGGCACCAGTCGCGGCTCGTGGACGAGCGCGCTGGTCAGGTAGGCGCCCAGACCGATCCCGTAGCCCAGGGCCTGGTCCTTGAGGGCGCCCGGATCGCGCTTGTGGTGGTGCCAGACGATCGCGTCCGGCTGGTAGACGACCCGTCGTCCGGCCGCGGCGGCGCGGAACAGGGCGAGCAGGTCCTCCCCGGCGCGCGCGACGGTCCCGGGGCCGAGCGCCGGGTCGAAGCCGTGGAGTTGGGCGAGCAGGTCGGCGTCGAAGGCCATGTTCGCGCCCGATCCCATCCGGCCCGCGGTGAACGGGAAGAGCCGGTCGGCGCCTTCGGTGCCTGTGTCGGCGCCGGTCTCGAAGGTCTTCTGCGCGAAGCCCTTGGCGTAGCCGCCGCGTCGTTCGAGCATCGCCTGCTCGCGGGTGTCGAGCTCGCCGGGCATGATCAGCCCGGTGACGCAGCCGACCCGCCAGTCCGCGAACGCCTCGGCGATCGCCGCCAGCCAGTTCCGGTCCACGACCACGTCGTCGTCGGTGAACGCCAGGATCCGCCCGTTCGCCTCGGCCGCGCCGAGATTGTGCGCCACCGCCACACCGCGCCGCTTGCTGCACAGGTAGCGCACCGGGCCCGCGGCCTGCTCGGCGACCTGCCGCGTCGACTCGGACTCGGGGTCGTTGTCGACGACTAGGACCTCGAACCGGGGGTAGTCCACCGCGGCCAGCGACGCCAGGCAACGAGCCAGTTCCGCCGGACGTTCGCGGGTGCCGATGATCACGCTGATCATCGGTGCGTTCGCCAATGCTTTCTGGCGGGCGTACAGGCACGGCGGCACGGGATCCTGGAGCGCGTCTTTCCCGGCCTGGTCGCGCCGCTCGTGTTCCGCGATCTCCGGCGCGAGTTCCGCCTGCGCCGCCTGGCGCACGCACGACTGCAGATCGCCGCCGCCCGGTACGTGCACGCCCACGACACCGAGCGGATGCGTGTGCAATCGCGCCAGTGCCATGACCGTCGTATCCCGTGCGACCGTGCACGTGTCCCCGGGTACGTCCAGGTCCACCTCGGCCACTCTGATCGGCGCGTCTCGCGGATCGATCTGCATTTCTTCCACCCGATTCCGGTCGGTCCCCCATCGCTCCAAGGCTCGACCGGCAACGTTCAGCGGCGTTCAGGGGATTCTCAGCGTTTCCTCAAGGCCCATTCGCCCGCTCAGTCCCACCGAACGACTGGCTGCGCGGGCGATGGCGAACTAGCCTGGGTCAGGTGGGTGAGATTCAGCGGGTGGACTTCGAGTGCGGCGCCGCTACGGGCGGCGTCGGCGCACGTCCGGGCCGCGCGCTGATCGAGGCGCTCAGCCCGCTCGACGCGCACACCGCGAGCCTGCTCAGCGCCCTCTCGCACCAGCTGCGGACCCCGCTGACCAGCGTCTTGGGATATCTCGAGCTGATGGCCGACGGATCCCTCGGCCCGGTCACCGGGGAGCAGCTGCGGGTGCTGCGCACCGTGTCCGAGGGCATGGCGCGGTTGGCCTCGTTCATCGACGAGCTGGAACCGCACGACCGGGTCGAAGGGGGGTAGGCGAAATCATGACCACGGCGCCCGCGCTGCGACGGGCCGCGCTGGTGGTCGAGGACGCACCGGACATCTGCCTGCTGCTGTGCGAGACGCTGCGCCAGGCCGGCTTCGAGGCGACCGGCGCCGAGACGGGGGCGCGCGCGCTGGAACTGGCCCTGAGCCTGTCCCCGGACCTGATCACCCTCGACCTGACGCTGCCGGACATCGACGGCATCGAAGTGTGCCGACGGCTGCGCGCGATCTCGAACGCGTACATCATCGTGCTCACCGCCCGGGACGAAGAGGCCGACCGGCTCGTCGGTCTCGAGGTCGGCGCCGACGACTACATGGTCAAGCCGTTCTCCCCGCGCGAGCTGCGGGCCCGGATCCGGGCCATGTTCCGACGGCCCAGGCTCGCCGACCCCGGCAGCGAGCGCGCGGAGGCGGACGTGCTGACCTTCGGCGAGCTCACCGTCGACCGGGAAAGCCGCGAGGTCACCCTGGACGGCGGTCCGGTGGCGCTCACGCGCACCGAGTTCGACCTGCTGGTGGCGCTCATGGGCAGCCCGCACCGGGTGTGGGAGCGCGACACGCTGGCCCGGCACGTGCAGCACACCGACTGGCCGGGCGACGACCACGTGATCGACGTGCACATCGCGAACCTGCGGCACAAACTCGGCGACAGCGGCCGAGAAGGCAGGTGGGTGCACACGGTGCGCGGGGTCGGGTACCGCTTCGGCGGGCCCGACGGGCCCGGCAGCAGGCACTGAACGCGCGTCAGACGGCGGCGGTGCGGTCGAGTCTGCGGTCGGCGCGGCGGGCCTTGGCGTAGGCGAACGGTCCGTACATCAGGCCTATGCGCTGCGCTACGGTATACCGGGCGCCGGAGTGTCCGAGCTCGTACACGATGCCGCGCGGCAGCCGCCGGAGCATCCCGGGCAGCATCCGCGGCTCGTGCGCGACCGCCGCTGTCAGGTACGCGCCGAGGCCCACCCCGTGGTCGTATGCGTGGGCCCTGAGCTCCTGCATCGCGCGGGGGCGGTGCCGCCAGGTGATCGCCAAGGGCTGATACACGAGGCTGCGGCCCGCCGTGATCGCGCGGAAGAACGCCAGCAGGTCCTCCCCGCCGCGCGCCGCGCTGCCCGCGCCGGTCGCCGGATCGAAGCCGCCGAGACCGCGCAGCAGCGCCGCGTCGAACGCCATGTTCGCCCCCGCGCCGAGCCCGCCGACCGTGAACGGGAACAGCCGGTCCGCGCCGGGACAGCCCAGGTAGCGGCAGCGCTGATCAAACGCCTCGGCGAACCCGCCGTGGGCTCCCAACAGCACCTGAGCCGCCGTCTCCAGCTCCGCCGGGACGATCAGGCCCGTGACACAGCCGACGTCCTCGCGCACCGTGAACCCCTCCGCCAGCGCCGCCGGCCACTCGCGGTCGGCGACCACGTCGTCGTCGGTGAAGGCGACGATCCGTCCGCCCGCCTCGCGCAGCCCGCGGTTGCGCGCGTTCGCCACGCCTGGGCGCGGCTCGCGCACGTAGGTGACGGAGTCGGCGTACCGATCACGCACCAACGCCTCGGTACGCGTGGTCTGCGGCGCGTTGTCCACGACGATGATCTCCAGGTGCGGGTACGGCATGCGCACCAGCGCGTCAAGGCAGCGGGCGAGCCGCTCCGGGCGTTCCCGGGTCGCGACGACCACCGAGATCGGCGGCGCGGCGGCCAGCACGGACAGGCGGCGGCGCATGCAGCGGGCCACGGGGCGGTACTCGGCGAGGCGGCCCGGCGTCGGCATCCGGTCCGCGCGCTGGTGCCGGGCGATCGGCTCGGCCAGCTCCCGGCGGGCCGCGGCGACCAGGGTGTCCAGGATCTCGGCCGGGCGGTCCACCCGGGCCTGGACGAACCCGAGCGGGCTGCCGTGCATGCGCACCAGGGCCAGCAGCGGGCCGGTCACCCGCGACCAGTCGGCGGACTCCCGCCCGGCCGGGCGCACCGAGGCCGGGGCCGCGAGCTCCAGGTCCAGCGTGTGGATCGGGGCCAGGCGCGGGTCCAGGACGAGCGGGCGCCGCGTCGGCGGGGCCTGCTCTGCGAGGGCCGGGCCGCCGGTGCGCGGGCCGAGGAACGCGAGCGGCGTGCTCATGGCTTGCCCCCGGTCCCCGGTACCACGGCCGCGCGGGCCGGACGGGCCGGCAGTTCGCGCGCCGGGGCGTAGGCGCGGCGCCGCTCGCGCAGGATCGCCCGCAGCACCCTGCGACCGTCGCGCCAGGTCCGCAGATGGCTCTCGCCGAAGCGGCGGTCGTGCTCGAAGGAGGGGACCTCGGCGACCGTGAGCCGGGCGGTGGAGGCGTGCGCGGTCAGTATCGTCTCGATCTCGAAGCCGTCGCCGAACACGGGCTCCGGCCCGGCGATGGCCCGCAGTTGCAGGGCGTCGGAGCAGCGGGTCCAGAAGGCGTTGTAGCCGTAGCACAGGTCGCTGAACGCGGTGCGGTAGACGCGGTTCATCAAGAACACCAGCGCCGCGTTGCCGGCCCGGCGCAGCACGGTCAGGTCCGTGCTGCCGCCGCCCGGCAGGAACCTGCTGCCCTTGGCGAAGTCCGCGCCGTGCACGAGCGCTGCCACGAAGTCGGGGATCTCGGCCGGATCCGCCGAGCCGTCGGCGTCGAGGGTCACCGTGATATCCCCGGTGCACGCGAGGATCCCGCAGGCCAGCGCGTTGCCCTTGCCGCGGCCCGTCTGGCACAGCACCCTGATGTCGGGGCGGGCCAGGCGCGCGGCGAGCACCGTGTCGTCGGTGGAGGCGCCGTCGACGAGGATGACCTCGTGCAGGCCCGCGGGCAGCTCGGCGAGCAGCCGCGGCAGGTTCCTGGCCTCGTCGCGCGCCGGAATCACGACACTGACCCGCGGCGCGCGAAGCGGCGCGAGCGGAGGCGCGGGACGTGCCGGGATCGGGGCGCCCGGCGCGCGCGGCTCGAGCCCGGCCGGAGCGTAGTGCGGTGCGAGCATGGGGGCCGCGGTGGCCCGTCGCAAGTACATGAGGGTGTTCCTTCCCGCCCGTCGACGGCTCTGGGTGAGCCTTTACATACCGAGAGCTTCGACACCGAACATTCAGTGGCTTTCAAGCCTTGATCAGGGTTTGGTCAATCCGGCTGAGACCGGCCGAGGCTGTCGCCGGCCAGCAGGCGGCGCAGCGCCGCGGCCACGGCACGTGCCTCGGCGCGCACCACGGCCAACTGCGCGGGCCCGGCCGGCAGGCCGATGCGCAGCGTGGACTCCAGGGTGGACAGCAGCGCGGGCAGCCGGCGGGCGCCGAGCATCGCGCTGGAGGAACGCAGGTCGAACATGACCCGGGTGGCCTCGACCGTGTCCGCGGCGGCGATCGCCCGCTCGATCCGGTCGAGCCGGCCGGGCAGCAGGTCCAGGTAGACGCCGGCGTAGTGGCGCAGCGTCGGCTCCCCGACGTCTTCGCGCACCCGGGCAAGCTGCGCCCGGCTGACGGCTCCGACCTCGGGCTCCTCGCACCCCGGTTGGCGTGCAGGTCCGGTCATGGCGCACGCCCTCTCCGTTGTCGGGAACAGGCCGGAGCTACCCGTCCAGCGTCGGTCGGCAGTGCGAAGGGCACGTCTGCGCCGGATCATCTTCTGCTCAAGAACCGGTGAGCTGTCATGATGGGGATGAAGGTGTCTTAATGGGACATCGCGTGGGCGTGCGGCGCCGCGCGGCCGGCTCGAGAAGGGTCGCCATGGCGCAGTGGGAACGCTGGAACGCTTGGACGCTGACCGAGTTGCCGCGCCTGAACCGCGCGATCCTCGCCCGAACCGCCGACCCCGACGCGCTGACCGAGGCGCTCAGCAGCGAGATCCTCGACCGGCTCCCCGAGCCCGAGGCCTTCGGACCGGCCCCGGCCCGCCGCGTGCTGGTGCTGCTGGGCCTGGCCGGGGCCTCCATCGCCCGGCACCACCAGGAGGCCGACCCGGCGCGCAAGGCCCGGCCGCAGGACTCCTTCCAGCACCTGCACGCCGGCCCCGGCGGCACGCCGTTCGTCGACTACTTCACCCGTTTGGCCTACGTCACCGGCACCGGCCACCCGCCCCGCGACAGCTACGCGTCCCTCGTGCGGTGGAACGCGCCGACCACCGTGGTCGAACACCGCGGCGCCACGCTCGCCGAACTGCCCGGCGCGTTCCCCGACCAGCACATCCGCACGTACACCGACGACCCCGGCGAGACCACGTTCTTCGAGCTGCTCAAGAAGTCCGAGGCGCTGGAGGCCGCGGTCAACCAGGCCCTGGACCCGGTCGCGGACGGCGCCGTCGACCCGCTCAGCCCGCTCGGCGCCGAACACGCGCTGGCCGCGACCCGCACGATGCACGCGCTGATCGCGTTCAACCGGGCGTTCGCCGACCGCGACCCCGAGCACGGGGGCCTGCGCACCGAGCACTTCATGGACGTCTTCCGCCAGTTCGCCGTGCACTGGCGGCTCGGCGACGTACCGCCCACCGGCGCGCTGGACCCCGAATTCCTGCGCCGCGACCTCCTGCTCGGCATCGACTTCCCCGACTACGACCGGCACGTGCGCCGCGTCTTCCCCGGCCTGCTCGCCGGCGAACGCACGGCCCTCGAACGCGACGCCGGGCGCCCGCCGATCCCCGAGACCGTGCTGCGCGCCCTCGGCACCGACGCGCAGGGCCTGGCCGCGCTGACCGGCGACCGGATGCGCGCCCTGCTGCGCGCGAACCCGGCTCTGGCCGCCTGGTACCTGCTGCTGTCCGCGAACGCCGTCTTCGGCGGCGTCCACCTGCGGCTGACCGAGAAATACCTGTTCAAGCCGCAGCGCGCCCGCGACGCGGCCGGCCTCGGCGACCGCGAGCTCGTCTCCAACCGGCGCGGCACCACCGGAATGGAGGAGCCGCTGCTCGTGCGCCTGGCCAGGGCGCGGCGCGAACACCCGCTGCGCCCGGTCGGCGCCGTCCCGGAACGCGACCTGGCCGCGTGCTGCGGGCTCGACCCGGACGCGTTCGCCGACGAGCACCTGCCCACAGTCAGGTTTGTCGGAAAGTCGCCATGAGGTTGCCGGGACGCGAGCTGCGGCAGAGCATGGGGAATGCCGAAGAAACTCCGCGTGATGAGGCGACAGCGATGCGCCAGCGTCCCGGCACCAACCCGACACCGACCGGCCTGCGCTCGGTGCTCACCCCGACGGCGCTGGCCGCCGCCGCCGCGATCCTCGTCTGCCTGCTCGACCTCAGCCTGGGCCTGGCCACCACCGACAGCCCGCTGGCGACCTCCCCGCTGCTCGGCCTGCCCCCGCTCGTCGAGGTAATCCTGCTCGGCGCCGTCGGCGTGCTCGCCCTCGTCTCCGCGGCCCGCAGCCGCGTCGCCCAGGTCCGCGCGGAAACCGCCCGGCTGCGCGCCGACGAGGACTCCCAACGCCTGCTCCAGGTCATCGACAACACCTCCGCCGTGATCTACATGCGCGACCGCGACGGCCGCTACCTGCTCGTCAACCGGCGCTACGAGGAACTGTTCGGGGTCAAACGCGAGGAGATCGTCGGGATGAGCGACTTCGACCTGTTCCCGCCCGCCGCGGCCGCCGAATTCCGCGCCAACGACCTCAAGGCCCTGGCCCGCGGCGCCGCCATCCAGTTCGAGGAGACCGCCCCGCAGGAAGACGGCCCGCACGCCTACATCACCGTCAAATACCCCATCACCGACGCCGCCGGAGACCACTACGCGATCTGCGGCATCTCCACCGACATCACCGACCTCAAACGCGCCGAAGCCGAAGCCAAAAGCCTCAACGCCGGCCTCGAAGCCCGGGTACGCGAGCGCACCGCCGAACTCGAGGCCTCCACCCGGGAACTCGACGCGTTCGCCTACTCCGTCTCCCACGACCTGCGCGCCCCGCTGCGCGCCGTCGCCGGATTCAGCGAACTGCTCCTGGAGGACTACGCGGCCGGCCTCGACGACACCGGCCGCGACTACCTCGGCCGGGTCGTGGCCGCCACCTCCCGGATGAGCAGGCTCATCGACGACCTGCTCGCCCTCTCCCGCGCCACCCGCGTCGAACTGTCCTGGCGGCCGGTGGACCTGACCGCGATCGCCCAACGCGTCCTGGCCGACCTGCGCGCCACCG
>Ga0185299_10001778_pt1 | contig 37940 bp, 33 predicted proteins | sample PaiPotPPA55metaG_FD_128002 | JGI IMG/M metagenome (GOLD analysis project Ga0185299, IMG submission 128002) | Iron sulfur acid spring bacterial and archeal communities from Banff, Canada, to study Microbial Dark Matter (Phase II) - Paint Pots PPA... ...
TGAGTCCACATCTGTGACGGTACGGCAGTCCGAGGTCCGGCGGAAGAAGGGGCCCGGCGAATCGCCGCCACCCGGCCCCCGTCCGGCGGCGGCGTCGGCGGGCGCCGTTACGATCTGACAATGACCCAACAGGTACAAGCCGACCCCCTGGCCTCCGTCGCCCGGCTCCCCGGCGTGGACGAGGCCGTGGAGCGGGCCAGGACCGCCGTGGACCGGCTGCGCGGACACAAGGTGCTGCGAAGCCGCAGCTCCCAGGTGACGGCCGAGTCGGCGCTGCGCGGCACGCGGGCCTCGGCTGCGCTGGCCGGGGCCGACTGGCCGTTGGAAGAGCTGCGGCGGCGCACGGACCTGGGCGAGGAGGAGGGCGCGGCGCTCGTCCGCGGGGCCCTGCGGATCTCCGGCGAGCTCTCCGAGCTGCTTCCGATCCTCCGTCAGGCGCCGGCCCAGGCGCTGACCAGGATGCACCTGCTGGCCGCCGCGGGCGCCGAGGATCCGGGCCGGATCGGCCGTCCCCGGCTGCCCGGCGAGACGGTCGAGCCCGAGCCCGCGATGCCCGTCCCGCCCGTCGACGCGCAGCAGTCCGCGGCCCGGCTGAGCGCGCTCACCGGCGTCCTCGCGGCGCCGAGCAAGGCCCCTGCGTTGGTCGTCGCGGCCATCGCGCACGCCGAACTGCTGGCCACCGCCCCCTTCGGCTGGGGAGACGGCCTGGTGGCCCGCGCCGTCTTCCGCCTGCTGCTGGTCGATCGCGGCCTCGACCCCAACTCGCTCGCCGCCCCCGAGGTCGGCTTCGTGGAGCTGGGCGTCGACGCGTACCGCGAGGCGCTCGCCGCGTACGCCGGGGGCACGGCCGCCGGAATCGCCGCGTGGATCGCGCACTGCGGCCAGGCCCTGGTTGCGGGCGCACAGGATTCTTTGGCGGTCTGCGAGGCACTGGTACGCGGCTGAGCTGGGGTTTTACTGGAGAAGCCTAAGCCATACAGGTGAAGAGTCTCGCATCGGGGCGGCGCCCCACTTCCCATTTGCCCGGGATGGGCCTAGAAAGGAAGCACGGCCCGCGAGACCGATTCCAGTGGATACCAGGGATATCCGAGAAAAGGAGTAGGAGTCGACCGGCCACACGGACCGAAGACGGAAATTCGGGAACCCACGCGCGACCGACCCTCGTTAGGGCCCGCCGCCGGACCACCGAGACCCGGGCGGAGCGAGAACCGGGTGATGGCCTGGAACAGGCGAAAGAAACGGTGCACGCCTCTGCTATCCCGGATTACCGTTCCCAGGCGGCACCTCGATGACGCAGTAGCGCTCGGGGTGCCGTCGCCTTTTGCGGTTTCCCGCGGGTGAGGCCTCCCGGCTACGAATCCCCGCCGGACTTCTTCCGCCGCGCGTACCAGACGATTCCGGCGGCGGCCGCCGTCCCCACACCCACCGCCGTAGCCGCGAGCACCGGCTTCGTCGGCAGCTGGATGTTGGCCATCTTCGCCCGCAGCGACACCGGGTTCGTGAACACCAGCACCGGCCACTCGCGCGCCCCGGCCTCCTTGCGCAGCGCCCGATCCGGGTTCACCGCGTACGGGTGGCCGACCGCCTCAAGCATCGGCATGTCCGTCGCGGAGTCGCTGTACGCGTAGCTTTCGCCCAGGTCGTAGCCCTCGGCCTCGGCCATCTCCTTGATCGCCGCCGCCTTGTTGTCGGCGTACGCGTAGAAGGCGATCTCGCCCGTATAGCGCCCGTCCTCCTCGACCATCCGAGTGGCGATCACCCGATCGGCTCCCACCATCTCCCCGATCGGCTCAACCACCTCGGCGCCCGACGAGGACACGATGATCACGTCGCGGCCGGCTGCCTTGTGCTGCGCGATCAGGTCCGCCGCCTCCTGGTAGATCAGCGGGTCGATCAGGTCGTGCAGGGTCTCGGCGACGATCTCCCTGACCTGTCCGACGTCCCAGCCGGTGCACATGTCGGACAGGTACTGCCGCATGCGCTCCATCTGGTCGTGGTCCGCCCCGCCAGCCAGGTAGACGAACTGGGCGTAGGCGGTCTTGAGCACCGCTCGCCGGTTGATCAGCCCGCCCTGGTAGAACGACCGGCCGAAGGCCAGGGTCGAGGACTTCGCGATGATGGTCTTGTCCAGGTCGAAGAACGCCGCCGTGCGCATGAGGGAAGCATACGTGCTCGGACGCGCGGCCGGGCCGGGCCCAGCGTGCCCCGAACACCCCGCGCGGGCCCGGGACACGCCGCGTCCCCCACCCGATCTTGGCCGCGTTCCCGCAGCTCAGCGTGACATACTCAGCCGTTCAGCGTAGCCATCGGAGCGCCAGTTTGCCTTTAGGGCGGTTCGGGTACACCATGGAAGTCACGGATCGTTCGCGACCGTGCAGCCTTGGCCCGGCTCCTCCCCCCGAGCCGCGCCAGGGTGACGACCCCCGCTCTCCCCCCCGGCGGGGGTCGTCCTTTTCTCCCGGCTTCCGGGTTTCCCAGGACGACCCGCCCAAGCTGTGTTTCTTCGGCGCGGCCCGGTTCCCCGTGGATTTTCTCAACCTTGCGCCCGTCGCCCGGCATGACCCTGCTTGCCCCCAGATCCTGCGCCCGCTTTCTTGCTGCGGCCCGGTTCCCTCCCGATCCTCCAGGTCCGCAGCCCGTTTCCCAGGAGCGGTCCGCCTCTCCCCGGGTCATCCCCACCCTGCGCCTGTTTTCTTGGTGTGGCCTGGTTCTCTCCAGGTCGCCCGCCCGTCCTCTCGCCGCGGCTGGTTTCCCTCCGGACCCTGCGCCTGTTTTCTTGGCGTGGCCCCGTTTTCTCCAGGTCACCTGCCCGTTCCCTCGCCGCAGCCGGTTTCTCTCCAGATGTCAACGGTCATGAAGATCTCGGGTTGGGCGGTCGGGTCATGTCCCCACTTCCCCGCGTCGTCTCGCCTGCCCTCGCGTCGGCGCCGTCGCGCCCACTTCCGCCTCTCAGGTTTCTGCGCCGATGAAGGGAAGATTTCGCTCACCCGTGAGCCATAGGGCACCTTCATCCCACCTCGTCAGAACCTTATCCACAGGCCGAGGGTGGGCTTATCCACAGATTTCCAGATGGGGCTGGCGTAGATCATCGACTCTGACGGATGGTGATCAAGCGGATGCATTCCGCATCCGACCCGCCTACCGAGGGGATCCGCCATCGTGCCTCCGTCGCTCAGCCCGACCCGCATAGGCTCAGCCCCCTGCGTCGCCGTGTTCGGCGGTTGCGGCGGGGCCGGTGCGTCCACCCTCGCCGCCGGACTCGCCCGCAGCGCCCTGCACAGCGGCCGCGCCGTCGTCCTCGTAGACGGGGATCCGTTAGGCGGCGGCCTCGAGACGATTCTGGCCGACGACCTGTCAGCTGGCCGCCACCGCTCGGAGCAACAAGGCTCTTCCGGCCTGTCCCTGCTCACCTGCGCACGCCCGGACGGCACGCCGATCCCGCCCGAATCGATGGGGCACGCGCTCACGGCCATGGCACCCGAAGCGGAGCTGGTCATCGTCGACCTCCCGCGCGCCCTGGCAGACTCGACCAGGCTCGCGGCCGCGTACGCCACGCACTCGCTGCTCATCGCACCCGTCGCCGAGCGCACCCTCGTCTCCGCACACAGACTGCTGACCCAACTCGGCTCGCTCGGCCCACGCCCGGGCCTCGTCGCCCGGCTGCCCTGCCGCGACCTGCTCAGCCCGCAACGTCTGGCCGAACTCCTCCGCCTGCCGCTGAGCGGAGTGCTCAAGGCCGGCCGGGACCGTTCCGCCGTCCACCGCGCCTCGCTCGACCGCTTCTGCAGTCGCTTCGTGGATTCGCTCTTCGGGCTGGTGACCGCGTGAACACCGGAAACGGCAGCAGGCCCGGCATGGAGCCGACCGACCCGCATGGCGGGCTGATTCGCGAGATGAAGGTGCGGCTGGCCGCGGGCAGCCTGAGCCCGGACCCCGCGGCGGTCGCCGCCGCGCTGACCGAGCAGCGTTGCCTGCTCGGCCCCAAGGGCATCGAGGCCCTGTCCCAGGTGATCTGCGAGGAGTTCCTCGGCAACGACCCTGTCGCCGGGTACCTCCGTGACCCCGCCGTCACCGACGTCCTGATCAACGGATGCGCAACGACGTGGGTGGAAAGGTCCGGAAAGCTGGAGCGGGTCGAGAACACCTTCGTCGACGAGGAGGCCGTGCGCACCTATGCCCAGCGGCTCGCTGTCCGGGCCGGGCGACGCGTCGATGACGCCAGTCCATTCGTCGACGCCCGGCTTCCGGATGGAACCCGGATGCACGCGATCCTCCCGCCGCTGGCCGTCGAGGGCACGACGATCAGCCTTCGCATCCCCCGGCGCCAGGCCTATACGCTCACCGAGCTGAACTCCTTCGGCACGCTCGCGGACGAAGCCATCGGCCTGCTCACCGAACTCGTCGAGAAACGAGTCGCCTTCCTCATCACCGGCGGCGCGGGCACCGGCAAGACCACGCTCCTGTCCGCACTGCTTTCCCTCGCCGATCCGGGGGAGCGGCTGGTCCTGGTCGAGGACTGCGCGGAACTCGTCCCCGACCATCCGCATGTCGTGCGCCTCGAAGCCAGGCCGCCCAACCAGGAAGGCCGCGGTCGCGTCACGATCCGAGAGCTCGTCCGCCAGGCGCTCCGGATGCGGCCGAGCCGGATCATCCTCGGCGAGGCGCGCGGCGGCGAGATCGTCGATCTGTTCACCGCGCTTAACACCGGTCACGAGGGCGGATGCGGGACGCTTCATGCCAATCGTCCACAGGATGTGCCTGCGCGCATCGAGGCGCTCGGCCTGCTCGCCGGAGTCTCCCGGGAGGCCGTGCACAGTCAGGCGGCGGCAGCAGTCCGCGTCGCCCTGCACCTGATCCGGGAGGACGACGGCCGTCGCAGGCTCGAATCCGTCGCGGTGCTGCGCCGGAAGGCCAACAGCGGCCCGCTCCAAGCGGCGCTCGCGCTGAGCTTCGATTCATCCGGCAAGATGCGCGAATGGCCCGGCCTGGACCTGTTGGAGGCCGAACTCGGCCGCGGCCGCTACGCCGGTCTGCCGACGGAACGCGGCTTCGGCCGCTCGGCAAGGCCGGACTACGCGCAAATCGTCGCCGACGAATACCGCAACCGCACGCCATGGGTTCCCCACCCGCGCGACGGAGAACGCCGATGAAGGCGAACGCGGGGGAGTTCCGAAAGCCCAGCCGAAGGCAGATGATCACGGCGCTCGCGGTCATCACAGCCTTCTTCGCTCTCGGCCTCCATTCCCTCATGCCGCTCTTCGTCCTGCCGTCAGTCGCCCTGGTGGTCGCCTTCCGTCGATCGCGGCAGCGGCGTTGGGCCGCGCACGACGCGCAGCGCGAAGCGATCACCAGCCTGTGCACTGCCCTGCGGGCGGAACTCGAAGCCGGGCTCCAGCCACGAGCAGCCTTCACGTCCGCCGTGTGGTCGTACCCGGAGTTGCGGGATCTCGCAGAACAAGCCGGCCACTCCGAGAACGAACTGGATCTGCCGGCGCTCCTCACCGCACACGCGAAGCAACCAGGGCGCCGAGCCCTGCGTTCGCTCGCGGCCTGCTGGTACGCGGCCGATCGACACGGCATCGCGCTCGCCGACGCAGTCAGCGGTATCGAAGAGGGCTTACGCGCAGAGAGCGCCCGACTCAGAACCACCGAGGTGGAGTTGGCCGGAATCCGCGCGACGATCCTCCTGCTCGCAGCGCTGCCCCTATTCGGATTCGCCCTAGGCCTAGCCCTTGGCGCCAATCCGCTGGATACCTTGCTGCACAGCACATTCGGCCAACTCAGCCTGATGCTCGGAGTCGGACTCGACCTCATCGGCCTGCTCTGGACCGATCATCTCGTCGGGAGCCTGCGTCCGGAGGCCGCGAGCGAACGAGCCGCCGCGCCAGCGGGTCGCATGAGCCGGGTGTTCGCATGAAGCCCCATGTCGAAACCCTGACTTGGCCCGATCCCGGTCTGCGAGCCGTCGAGATCGTGCTGGCGATAGTGCTCGTGTTCTGCGCCATCGTCCTGCGCGGCAGTCGTTGGCCGTCGTTCCCCAGCCTTCCGCAGCAGACGCGGACCGATCCGCTCGCCGTCGCATGGACCTCGGTCCGGCTGCACCGGCCGAACGTGCCGGAGGCCGTTTGGGCAGTACTCGGCGGATTGGCCACCGGACTCTTCATCGGCGGTCCGGCGGCTGTGCCCGCCGGGTTGATCGGCACGATCGGCACCTTCGTCTGGCTCTCCCGAAGACGCGCCAAATCAGGCCTCCGTGACAAGGTACGGCTCTCGGCACAGGTCCCGCCGCTGGCCGACCTGTTCGCCGCCGGACTTGCGGCAGGCCTCCAACCAGCGCAGGCGGCCGTAACCGTGGCCCACGCCTTCGGCGGAGATTGGAACGTCGGCAGAAGCCCGGCAGGCAGAGAGCCGTCGAGTGAGCCCGACCGAAGCAAGCTAACCGGAATCGACCTGCTGGCGTGCCGCTTCCACGACGCCGCCACGGCCGTCCTCGCCGGCGCCGATCCGCAGTCCGCGTGGAGCGCCCTCGCCCTCGAAGAAGCCACGGCCCCGTTGGCGGCAGCCGTCATCCGTGCAGGCCGCACCGGCGCCCCAGCTGCCGCGACGGTCGGCCGAGCGGCCCGCGAACTCCGCGAAGCCGCGGCCGACGCGCTGGCCGCCGAGGTCCGCACTGTCGGCGTCCGAGCCACCGCGCCGCTGACGCTGTGCTTCCTCCCCGCCTTCGTCTTCCTAGGCGTCCTACCGACTGCCCTAAGCCTCCTGTCCCACATCCGCACCTAAGCCGGCTTCACCCTCCGCCCATCCCCAGAAAGGATCGCAACCCCATGACTCCTAATCTCCGCCGCCGACAACGAAAAAAGGACGAACGCGGAACCACCACGGCCGAGTACGCCATCGGAACCCTCGCAGCCTGCGCATTCGCAGCCGTGCTCTACAAGATCCTCACCGGCGGCTCGGTCGCCGCGGCCCTAGGCGGCCTCGTGCACCGCGCCCTGGGATTAGCCGGATGACGCCACCGCCATCATGCACACCCCGATCCCCGCCCCTAACCCGCCCAGCGCCCGCGACTCCGATCGAGCCGAGGTCGCCCCTCCAGATTCCGAACGCGGCTACGTCACCGCCGAGACCGCGCTCCTCCTGCCGATCCTTCTCGGCATCGGTTACGCACTGGCCCTGGTGGTGCTCCTCGCAGCCGACCAGATCCGTTGCGCCGACGCCGCATGGGAAGCGGCGAGAGCCTTAGCCCGCGGCGTACCGGCCGCCCAACTATCCGACATCACAGCGCAATACGCCCCAGCCGGAGCGCACGCCAGGGCTTGGAGTAATGACGGCGCGCTGACCGTGGAGGTCGAGCGAGACCAAAGCATCGCGAGCCGATTCCTGCCATCCATCCAGATATCCGCAACCGCGACGGTCCCCTGCGAGCCGCGCGTCGATGAATGCCGAACCGATTCCCTCGAAATTCGCGGGAGGCCCAATGGTTGATCCCCCATCCCGCGACACGCGGACCCAAAGCACCCGACCTACAACGCGGCGACTCCAAGCAATCCGTTCCCCACATGCCAGACGAGCACGTTCGTCGCATGGAGAACGCGGCTCGGCAACCATCTGGGCAGTGTGTGTCCTGATGTTGGTCTCGGCTGCTGTCGGATGCGCGCTGCTCTGGGTCGCCGCAGAGAGCACACGTCACTCGGCCGAACGTGCCGCCGATGCAGCGGCTCTGACTGCGGCGTCAGCAGCCTTGCGTCGCCTAGCGATTCAGGACAACTCAGACCCCTGCGTGGCAGCGGCGAGGTCAGCGAGCCAGGCAGGCGCCAAGCTGATCCACTGCGAGTGCGACCCGCTGGACTGCACCGTCACGGTACGACGTGACATGCCGTTCCTCGGCCCACTCGCCGCCCGGCTCCCCGGCCTTGGCCCCGCCGAAGCCACGAGCCGAGCCGGCCCGGTAGGCGAGAGCGCCGGTGACGCTTCGCACTGATTCGCACTGAGCAGGACCGGACCTCCGGCACAGGGCAGCGGCGTATGCCAGGGCAACGGTCCAGCGGTGCATGCCAGCGAAACGGTCCAGCGGCATGGGCCAGTGGCATGAGTTCAGTGGCATGGGTCAACGGCTCGGGTCATTGGTAGTCATCGGAACGGGTTAGCTGAACGGGTCAGCCGAGCGGCTCCGCGGCGTCTGGCCGTGGAGTCGCGCAATAAAAGCGTCCGCCTTCGGCCCGCATCCCGAGGCCGGCTTCGGCGACACCATGGACGCGGTCGAGAGCGCTCAGGCTGCCGAGATCGGTGAGGTCGCCGAGGTCGCCGAGGCCGCCGAGGCCGCCGAGGCCGACAAGGTCGGCGAAGTCGATGGTGGGCTCTGAGTCGGCCAGTTTGGCCGAGTCCGCCGACGCCGCCACATCGGCCGAGTCGTCAGGGACAGGTGCGGACATCGTCCGGTCCCCCAACCCGTCAGTGATCCCGGAGGTGCTCGAGGCGGCAGCCAGACCCGCGACGGCTGTGATCGGGCCTGCAGCGTCGATGGCCTGACCTGCGACGTCCGCGATCGGGCCCGCAGCGCCGATGGCCAGACCCGCGACGCCTGTGATCGGGCCCATAGCGCGGATGGCCTGACCTTCGACGGCTGTGATCGGGCCCGCAGCGTCAATGGCATGACCTGCGACGCGTGTGATCGGGCCCGCAGCGTCGACGGCCAGGCTTGCGACGTCCGTCATCGGGCCCGCAATGCTGGCGGCCGGGCTCGGCATGCCGGCGAGCCCGCGCGTCCGCAGGGCTTTGAGCAGCCGGAGTTCCAGGCCGCGTTCCTTGGACCTGCGGATACCGGCCGACAGCAACCACATGGCGGCGAACAAGGCCCACGTGCAGATCGCTCCGGCGAGGAAGATCTGGGCCGCCGTCGTCTTCACGATGAGGCCGAGGAAGGTGAGTGTGTCCGCATGGTTGGAGTCCGCCACGATTCCGCAGGTCATCGCGACCACCCCGACGATCACCAGCAGAGCCACGGCTATCATGCGGCGCCCTGCCCGGTTCCGGCAGTTCCGGCAGTTCCGGCAGTTCCGGCAGTTCCAGCAGTACCGGCGGTTCCTGCAGTACTGCCAGCACCGCCAGCACCGCCAGCACCGGCGGTTCCGGCGGTTCCGGCGGTTCCGGCGGTTCCGGCAGTTCCAGCAGCACCGGCAAATCCGACTCCGAGCCCGGCCCTCCGAACACGCATGCCGACCCGGACAGCACCGCGCGCCCCACCGGCCTGGCCGCCACCGCCGCTGCGCTCGTGCCCGACACGCACGAGGCAGCACACATCCGCGGCCCGCCCCCGGCTCCGGGCGTTCGCGGCCCACCTGGTCCGGGCGTCCGCGGCCCACCTGGTCCGGGCTTCCGCGCCCCGCCTGGTCCGCGCGTCCGCGGCCCGCGGCTCGCCCCGCGAGTCCGTGATCCGACTCCCGCTGCACGTGTCTGCGGTATGCACCCTGCTCCGCGCACCGGGGATCCACCTGCGGCCCCGTTCGCGCATGCTGCAGACGGGACTGAGCGCGTTCGCTGGCTGCGGGTGCCTGCTCGCTTCCGCGAGTTGGTCGCTGCTTCGCTTGCCGCCGCCTGGTCTGTGGCAGGGGCGTGCGGTTGCTGCGCGTGCTGTCGGAATTGCGGTGTTCGCCCTCGTCGCCATCGTCAACACGTGCTTTCTCCCGGTCTGACAACGACGGCTATCTACCCGCTAGCTCGGCTTGAGCAAAACCTCCAGCAGCCGGATGGCACCCGTCTTGTCTAAGGGTTCGTTTCCGTTGCCGCACTTCGGGGACTGCACGCAGGACGGGCAGCCGGTTCGGCATTCGCAGGCCTTGATCGCGTCCTTGGTCGCCGTCAGCCAGTCTCTGGCCTTGGCGAATCCGCGCTCGGCGAAGCCTGCTCCGCCGGGTAGGCCGTCGTGTACGAACACGGTGGCCAGGCCGGTGTCGGGGTGCTCGGCTGCGGACAGGCCGCCCAGGTCCCAGCGGTCGCAGTCGGCGAACAGGGGGAGTAGGCCGATTGAGGCGTGTTCCGCCGCGTGGGCCGCACCGGGGACGTCGGGGGCCGCGAGCAGCGCGTCTTCCAGGCCCGCCGGGGTGACCGTCCACCAGACGGCCTTCGTGGTCAACGTGTGCTCCGGCAGGTCCAGCGGCTCCTCGCCGAGCACCTGGCCCGTTCTCGAGTCACGCTTGAGGTAGCCGACGACCTGGCTCGTCACCGCGACCGTGCCGCAGGCGATCCGGCAGTGCGAGTTCCAGTCCTCGGCTCGTTCCTCCTGCACGATCCGGACCTGCGCGACCTCCCTCGCGTACGTCGCGTAGCCCGGGTCCTTCGCCTCGACCAGGGCTATCGCCGCGTCTAAGTCCAGTTCGCGCACCAGGTAGCTCTCGCCCTGGTGCAGGTAGACGGCCCCCGGGTGCACCGCTCCCGCCGCCGAGCCTCCGTCGGCCATGCCGAGCAACCGTCCGGTGTCGGCCTCGATGATCCGGATCGGCTCGCCGCCCATCCCGCGCAGATCGCTCAGGTCCGCCGCACGCTCGGGGCGGGTCCAGAACCAGCCGTCGGCCCGCCTGCGCAGCCAGCCCGCGTTCCCCAGTTCGTTCACCAGCGCGTGCGTGCCGGGGCCGAACAGTTCCATGTCCTTTTCGCGCAACGGAAGTTCTGCCGCCGCCGCGCACAGGTGGCCCCACAGGACGTACGGGTTGCCCGGGTCGAAGACCGTCGCCTCCACCGGCTTGCCGAACAGTGCTTCCGGATGGTGGACGAGGTACGTGTCCAGCGGGTCGTCCCGGGCGATCAACACCGCCAGCGCCTCCTGGCCGCCTCGGCCCGCCCGGCCGGCCTGCTGCCAGAGCGACGCCCGCGTGCCCGGGTAGCCCGCCAGCAGCACCGCGTCGAGGCCCGCGATGTCCACGCCGAGCTCCAGCGCGTTGGTTGCCGCGATCGCGGTCAGTCTGCCCGACTGCAGCGCCGCCTCCAGCGCTCGGCGCTCCTCGCGCAGATAGCCAGCCCGGTACGCCGCGATCTTCTCGCCCGAGCCGCCGCCGCGGGCCAGGTCCTCGCGCGCCATCACCGACACCAGTTCCGCGCCGCGCCTGGAACGGACGAACGCGACCGTGCGCACCTGCTCCCCGGCCAGGTCCGCCAGCAGCGTCGCGGTCTCCGCCACCGCCGTCCGCCGCGTCGGCGCGCCCAGCTCGCCCCGTCCATCGGTCAACGGAGGCTCCCACAGGGCGAATAAGACCCTTCCATGCGGCGAGCCGTCCTCGGTCACCTCCGCCACCTGAAGACCGGTCAGCCGGGCCGCTGTGGCCCCCGGGTCGGCCGTGGTGGCCGAGGCCAGGGCGAACACCGGGTCCGCGCCGTAGTGGGCGCACAGCCTTCGCAGCCTTCTGATGACGGACGCCACGTGCGCGCCGAAGACCCCGCGATATCCGTGGCACTCGTCGATGACCACGTACGTCAGCCTTCGCAGGAACGAGGCCCAGCGCCGGTGGTCCGGCAATACCGAGTAATGCAGCATGTCCGGATTGCTCAGCACGAACGCGCCGTGCTCGCGGATCCAGCGCCGCTCCTCATAGCTCGTGTCCCCGTCGAGGCAGACGGCCGGGGGGATGGGGAGATCGAGCTCGCGCAGGCGGCGTGCCTGGTCGGCGGCGAGGGCCTTCGTCGGCGCGAGGTAGAGGACGGTGGCGCCGCCTCGACTGAGGGAACCCCGGCGGATGGAGACGGCCGGGCGGTGCGCTCCGGCGGCTGAATCGCGAGCGCCGGTGTCCGCGCCGGCATCTGTGCCGGAATTATCTGCTCCGGTGGTAGAAACGCGCGACCCGGCAGCTGTTGCGTAGTTCGCGCCTCCGTTGGCGTCCGCGAGGAGGCGGGTGAGCGCGGGGAGCAGGTAGCCTGCCGACTTCCCTGAAGCAGTGCCCGTCGCCAGCACCGTGTGATGCCCGGCGTGCAGCAGTTCCGCCGCCTCGACCTGGTGGGACCACGGGCGGTCCACGCCGTTCGCGCGCAGCCGCTCGATCAGCAGCGGATCCGCCCACTCCGGCCAGTCCGCGTAGCTCGGCTCGCGCGCCTCGATGTGCTCCACGTGCACCGCCGACTCGGCCCGGGACGGCCCGCCGAGGAAGACAAGTCGGCGAAGGATCTCCTCAGCGGTCCGGGAACGTGGCATGGTAGTAAGAGGTTAGGCGTTCCTGGCCGTCGTGGTACGCACCAAGCCACTCTTCGTGGTGAAGCCCTTCGACGTATTGACCCGAAGCTGGGCCATTCCGTCACCGGGTGTCCCCGGAGAGTGATTGAATGCAGGGTACCGATGGAACCGGGCCCGGCTCGCGCGCTCGGCGAGACGGTTGCGGACAACGCATAGAAGCTGTGCTGGAGGACCCGTGGATCTGTACCTGTCGACCCGGCACGAAGGTGACCGTACGGTCATCGAAGTCGGTGGCGAAATCGACGTCTATACCGCCCCAAAGCTGCGCGAGCAGCTTGTGGATCTGGTGAACCAGGGGCGTTACCACCTCGTGGTGGATATGGAGGCGGTGGACTTCCTCGACTCCACCGGGCTCGGCGTGCTGGTCGGCGGCCTCAAGCGGGTGCGCGCGCACGACGGCTCGCTCCGTCTGGTGTGCACCCAGGAGCGCATTTTGAAGATCTTCCGGATCACCGGTCTGACCAAGGTCTTCCCCATCCACCAGAGCGTCGAGGAAGCCATCTCGGCCACCGACTGACGTTCGCGGCGCGTGGATGACCGGGATCGCGACTTTGCGGAGGATCAGATGACGGGTGTTCAGGCCGCCGAATCAGCCGCGGCCCCCGGCCGCGAGCCGGAGGAGGACGGCGTCTCGCTGCGGTTCGCCCCGCTGCCGGAGCACGTGCGCACCGCACGGCTCGTGGCGGTGGCCCTGGCCCGCCGGGCCGGGGTCGAGGACGGGCTGCTCGACGAGGTGCGGCTGGCGGTCGGCGAGGCCTGCTCGCGCGCCGTGGGGCTGCATCGTTCGGGCGCCCCCGGCGAGCCGGTGCTGGTCCGCTTCGGCCCGCCCGGGGACCGGTTCAGCGTCGCGGTGATCGACCTGGTCACCGGCGGCCCTGTGCCAAAGCAGGACGACGGCGACGGCGAGGCCGGTCTCTTCGAGGTCAACGGCATCGAGGCCGACATGGGCCTCGCGGTGCTGCGCGGCCTGGTGGACGACCTGGAGGTGGAGACCGTGCCGACCGGCGGGGTCATCCGCATGGGCTGGCCGGTGCACCACCCGGACTACAGCTGACGGGACAACGGCCGTCACGGCCGTGGACCGCGCGGGCTTGAGGGCTCCGGACGCGAGGCATTCGCGTCCGGAGTTCCGTGCTTGCCTCTGTCTGGTCCCAAAAGCGGACAACATGGAGTTCCCGTCCCAGGCGTGAACTGACGCCGCGTCGGGAACCACCTGAAAGATGAAGAACACGCATATCCCCTTCTCCCGCCCCGCGCGGGCGGCGGGGATATGCGTGTTTCCGGGTGGACCGACGACCGACGAGGAATCCCGCTCTGCACCCTTGGGGGTGAACTTCGCCGGAACGCGACGTCGCGGGCCCGCGAATCCCCGCCCGTTGAGACGTGGATCACATCTCCTTGCGTGATCAACTCCTCACTCGACGCTGGTCTAACCCATGGCCCGTGCGTAAACTCCGGATCCACTGCACGCTCCAGCACTGTCAGGAGTCTCACCCACCCACTCCTGCGGCGGCCGGGGCGACTACGTCAAGGAGGACGAGATGCCCCGGCTCCAAGAGCCGTTTCTGGCGGATTCCACCCCGAGCCTTTCGGGCGGGAACATCACATTGGTCATCGTGGTCGCGATCGTCGCGCTGGCAGCCCTCGGAGTGGCTGCCTATCTGGTGCGCGAGGTCAAGGCGGCCAGCGAGGGCACCGACAAGATGAAGGAGATCGCGGCGGCCGTGCAGGAGGGCGCCACGGCGTACCTCGCCCGGCAGTTCCGCACCCTGTCCGTATTCGCCGGGATCGCCTTCCTGATCCTGCTCGCGCTGCCCGCTGACAACTGGAACGAGCGCATCGGGCGCAGCATCTTCTTCCTGATCGGCGCCGGGTTCTCGGCGACGACCGGGTCCGTCGGCATGCAGCTGGCGGTGCGCGCCAACGTGCGCGTGGCCGCGGCGGCGCGCGAGTCGGGGGCCAACCGCGCCACCCGGATCGCCTTCCGCACCGGCGGCGTCGTCGGCATGTTCACCGTGGGCCTCGGCCTGTTCGGCGCCTCGATCGTGGTGCTCGCGTACCAGGGCGAGGCGCCGAAGGTGCTCGAGGGCTTCGGCTTCGGCGCGGCGCTGCTGGCGATGTTCATGCGCGTCGGCGGCGGCATCTTCACCAAGGCCGCCGACGTCGGCGCCGACCTGGTCGGCAAGGTCGAGAAGGGCATCCCGGAGGACGATCCTCGCAACGCCGCGACGATCGCGGACAACGTCGGCGACAACGTCGGCGACTGCGCGGGCATGGCCGCCGACCTGTTCGAGTCCTACGCGGTCACCCTGGTCGCCGCGCTCATCCTGGGCACCGCCGCGTTCGGCAACCAGGGCCTGGTCTTCCCGCTGCTGGTGCCGATGATCGGCGTGGTCACGGCGGTGATCGGCATCTTCGCGGTCTCCCCGCGGCCGAGCGACCGCTCCGGCATGCAGTCGATCAACCGCGGCTTCTTCATCTCGGCGATCGCCTCGGTGATCCTGGTCGCCATCGCGGCCTTCGCCTATCTGCCGGACAGCATGGCCAAGCTGACGAACGCCACGGCGGGCGGCACCGGCAACCCGCGGGTGATCGCGCTGGTCTCGGTCGTCATCGGCATCGCGGTCGCGGTCGCCATCCAGCAGCTGACCGGCTACTTCACCGACACCGCGTTCCGTCCGGTCAAGGATGTCGGCAAGACCTCGCTCACCGGCGCGGCCACGGTCATCCTCTCCGGCATCTCGCTGGGCCTGGAGTCCGCGGTGTACTCGGCGCTGGTGATCGCGGCCGGCGTGTTCGGCGCGTACCTGCTCGGCGGCGGCTCGATCATGCTCTCGCTGTTCTGCGTGGCCATGGCCGGCACCGGCCTGCTGACCACGGTCGGCGTGATCGTGGCGATGGACACCTTCGGCCCGATCTCGGACAACGCGCAGGGCATCGCGGAGATGTCCGGCGACGTGACGGGCGACGCGGCCAAGGTGCTCACCTCGCTGGACGCGGTCGGCAACACGACCAAGGCGATCACCAAGGGCATCGCGATCGCGACCGCCGTGCTCGCGGCCACCGCGCTGTTCGGCTCGTACCAGAACGCGATCACCGAGGCCGTGGCCAAGAAGGGCATCCTGCTGGCCGGGACCGCCTCGAACTACCAGTACCTGGGCATCCTCAACATCGCGGACCCGCGCAACCTGGTCGGCCTGATCATCGGCGGGGCGGTGGTCTTCCTCTTCTCCGGCCTGGCGATCAACGCGGTCTCCCGCGCGGCGGGCGCGGTGGTCTTCGAGGTGCGGCGGCAGTTCGCCGAGATCCCCGGGATCATGGAGGGCACCGGACGGCCCGAGTACGGCCGCGTGGTGGACATGTGCACCCGCGACTCGCTGCGTGAGCTGGTCACGCCCGGGCTGCTCGCGCTGATGGCGCCGATCGCGGTCGGCTTCTCGCTCGGCGTCGGCGCGCTCGGCTCGTACCTGGCCGGCGCGATCGGCACCGGCACCCTGATGGCCGTCTACCTGGCCAACTCGGGCGGCGCTTGGGACAACGCGAAGAAGCTGGTCGAGGACGGCAACCACGGCGGCAAGGGCTCGCCTGCGCACGAGGCGACCATCATCGGCGACACCGTCGGCGACCCGTTCAAGGACACCGCGGGCCCGGCGATCAACCCGCTGATCAAGGTGATGAACCTGGTCTCGCTGCTGATCGCCCCGGCGATCGTGGCGCTGTCCCTGGGCACCGAGAGCAACCCGGCGGTGCGCGGCCTGATCTCGGGCGTCGCGATCTTGATCATCGTGGTCGCGGTGTGGAACTCCAAGCGCAAGTCGATCGCGGTGAGCGCCGAGGTGCCCAGCCAGGGCACGGCTGCCCTGGAGCACGACGGCGCGGACAACGCGGCGACCCCCGCATAGCGCAGTAGTAAGCAGTAATAAGTAGTAGCGGGGCTCGGCACGGAGGTGCCGGGCCCCGCTTTCGTTAATGTGGCCGCATGAGCGAGTTGATGCGGGATTCCGCGGCGATCGAGCGGCTGCGCACCGCGCTGGAGAAGGCGCAGTACACGGTGGACGGCTGCCTGGAGGCGATGGGGGCCACGGCGTACGCGGCGCTCGGGCGCAACGAGTCCGTCGCCGCCTCGTACGCGGTGGCCGAGGACGACTCGCCGGTCGCGACGCTGACCAAGCTCTTCGTGTTGCAGGAGGACGTGGACCGGGCCGCCGCCGAGGCCGCGCTGCCGCTGTCCGAGGCGATGACCGGCGGGCTGCTGGCCGAGGACCGGACAGACGGTACCGTACGTGCGCTCGTCGACATCCGGCCTTATGGTGAATCAGATGTCGACTGGTGGCTGGTCTCCGACCTCGGCGCCGGCCTGGTGACCGGGCGCAACGCGCCGATGCGGCCGGACTACGTGCTCGGCGTCGGCGGCGCCTCGACCACGCTGGCCCAGCTGACGGTCCGTGAGCCCGTCGCCCGAGCCCTCGACGTCGGCACCGGCTGCGGTGTGCAGGCCCTGCATCTGGCCCGACACGCCGACCAGGTCACCGCCACCGACCTCAATCTCCGCGCGCTGGACTTCGCCCGGCTCACCGCGGCCCTCTCGCTCGGCCCGATCGAGGCCGAGCGGATCGACCTGCGCGGCGGCAGCCTCTTCGAGCCGGTCAAGGACGAGCGCTTCGACCTGATCGTCTCGAACCCGCCCTTCGTCATCTCTCCTGAGTCCGCCGCGGGCCAGGGTCGTTTCACCTACCGCGACGCCGGTCTGCCGGGTGACGAGCTGTGCCGCCGCTTCCTCGAGCAGGCTCCGGCGCACCTGGCCGAGGACGGCTACTGCCACGTGCTCGCCAACTGGCTGCACGTGGCCGGTCAGGACTGGCGCGAGCGGCTCGCCCCGTGGATCCGGGGCACCGGCTGCGACGCCTGGGTCGTGCAGCGCGAGTTCCAGGACCCGGCCGAGTACGCCGAGCTGTGGCTGCGCGACTCGGGGGATCACAACTCGCCGCGCTACGTCGAGCGTTACCAGGCCTATCTGGACTACTTCGCGGCCAACCGGATCGAGGGCGTGGCCTTCGGTTGGATCATCCTCAAAAACACCGGAACGGATCAGCCGACCATCCGTTTGGAGGAACTGACCAGGCAGATCGAGCAGCCGCTCGGTGTACACGTGCCCGAGTGGTTCGCCCGGCACGCCTTCCTGGCCGAGACTGAGGATGAGCAGCTGCTCGGCACGATCCTCAAGGTGGCGCCCGGCGTCGTGCTTGAGCAGACCGCAGAGCCTGGTGACGGAGGTTGGACGCCGACCGACACGCGCCTGCGGCAGACCGGCGGGCTGCGCGCGACCGGCGAGATCGACCCGGTCGGCATCGCCGTGGTCGGCGCGGCGGACGGCGAACGGCCGCTCGGCGAACTGCTCGACCGGATCGCCGGGCAGTTCGGCATCGAACCGGCCGCGCTGCGCTCCGGCGCGCTGGACGCCGTGCGCGCGCTGGTCGAGGAGGGGTTCCTGACCACCGATTCCTAGCCCCGGAAAACGCCTTCCAGAGCCTCTGCGGCGCCCTCTGGAAGGTCCCGGAACCCGCCCCGAACTCCCCGTCGGATCCCCACTTGGCGATACTTGCGCTCAACCGGGCGTAACCTGGTGGGCGTGTCGCGCCATCGGGCCGCCGTCGAGGCGGGTGGGGTGCCGGCGCGGAACGGGTGATTCCCCCGGCGGTGACCGGGGTATCGAGGGCCGCAGGGACCCACCAGGTAAGAAGGAACCGGAAGGACGCAACGACCGTGCCGCCGAGCAGTAAGAGCGGGAGCGCCCCGCAACGTCTCGTGATCGTGGAGTCGCCGGCCAAGGCGAAGACGATCGCGGGCTATCTCGGCCCGGGCTACACCGTCGAGGCCAGCATCGGCCACATCCGCGACCTGCCGAGCAAGGAGACCAGGGACAAGCTCACCGAGGAGCAGCGCGCCTCGCCGTGGGCCAACCTCGGCGTGGACGTGGATCACGACTTCGATCCGTTCTACGTGATCTCCGACGGCAAGGACGCGCACATCGCCAAGCTGCGCAAACTGGTCCGCGAGTCCGACGAACTCCTGCTCGCCACCGATGAGGACCGCGAGGGCGAGGCCATCGCGCAGCACCTGGTCGCGGCGCTCAAGCCGAAGATCCCGTACAAGCGGATGGTCTTCCACGAGATCACCAAGGACGCGGTGCAGGGCGCGCTGCACGACCTGCGCGACATCAACGACGAGCTGGTCGAGGCGCAGGAGTCCCGGCGCATCCTGGACCGGCTCTACGGCTTCGAGGTCTCACCGGTGCTCTGGCGCAAGATCGCCGGGGGCACGTCGGCGGGCCGGGTGCAGTCCGTCACCACGCGCCTCGTGGTCCAGCGCGAGCGCGAGCGGATGGCCTTCAAGCCCGCCGCGTACTGGGACCTGTCCGCGCTCTTCGACACGGACAAGCCGACCGACGATCCGCGCACGATGGGCGCCAAGCTGCTCTCGGTGGACGGCGCCCGGGTGGCGCAGGGCCGCGACTTCGGCTCGGACGGGCAGCTCAGCCGCGCGGGCGTGCTGCACCTCGACGCCGACGCGGCCGCCGCGCTGGCCGCGGGATTGGCCAGGGCGAACTTCGCGGTCACCTCGATCGAGCGCAAGCCCTACCGCCGTTCCCCGTCCGCGCCCTTCCGCACGACGACGCTGCAGCAGGAGGCGAGCCGCAAGCTCGGCTTCGGCACCCAGCGCACGATGTCGGTGGCGCAGAAGCTGTACGAGAACGGCTTCATCACCTATATGCGCACCGACTCGGTGACCCTCTCCGAAACGGCGATCAAGGCTGCTCGGGCGCAGGTCCGCGAGCTCTACGGCGCCGACTTCCTGCCGGACAAGGCGCGCACCTACACCTCCAAGGTCAAGAACGCCCAGGAGGCGCACGAGGCGATCCGGCCATCCGGCAGCACCTTCCGGACCCCGGCGAACACCCGGCTCAGCGGAGACGAGTTCCGGCTCTACGAGCTGATCTGGAAGCGCACCGTCGCCTCGCAGATGAAGGACGCGGTCGGCGACTCCGTCACGATCAGGGTGGCGGGCACCGCGACGGACGGCCGGGTGGCCGAGTTCACCTCCTCCGGCAAGGTCATCACCTTCCACGGCTTCATGAAGGCCTACGTCGAGGGCTCGGACGATCCGGACGCGCAGCTCGACGACCAGGACCGCCGGCTGCCGAACGTGACCGAGGGCCAAGCCCTGCGCGCGGCCGAGCTGACCGCCGAGGACCACTCGACCAAGCCCCCGGCGCGCTACACCGAGGCGAGCCTGATCGAGGAGCTGGAGAAGCGCGAGATCGGACGTCCATCGACGTACGCGAGCCTGATCTCGACCATCCAGGACCGCGGCTACGTCTTCAAGAAGGGCACCGCGCTGGTGCCCTCGTTCCTGGCCTTCTCAGTGGTCGGGCTGCTGGAGAAGCACTTCGGCAACCTGGTGGACTACGAGTTCACCGCGCACATGGAGGAGGACCTCGACCGGATCGCCCGCGGCGAGGCCGAGCGGGTGCCCTACCTGAGGTCCTTCTACCTGGGCGACGCGGGGCTCAAGGAGCAGATCTCCAGCAAGCTCAACGAGATCGACGCGCGCGAGATCAACACGATTGCGATCGGCGGGAACATCGCGCTGCGGGTCGGCAAGTACGGGCCCTACATCGAGAAGTACGACGACGAGGGCAACTCGCTGGCCCGCGCGAACGTGCCGGAGGGCACGCTGCCGGACGAGCTGACCGTCGAGGTGGCCGAGGAGCTGCTGGCCCGGCCGAGCGGCGACTTCGAGGTCGGCGTGGACCCGGCCACCGGCTACAAGATCATCGCCAAGGACGGGCGCTACGGGCCGTACGTCACCGAGGTGCTCCCGGAGGACCTGCCGAAGACCGGGAAGAACGCCGTCAAGCCGCGGATCGCCTCGCTGTTCGAGACGATGAGCGTGGACTCGGTGAACCTGGAGACCGCGCTCAAGCTGCTCTCGCTGCCCCGGGTGGTCGGCAAGGACCCGGAGTCCGGCGAGGAGATCACCGCGCAGAACGGGCGCTACGGGCCGTACCTGAAGAAGGGCACGGACTCGCGCTCGCTCTCCGGCCAGGACCAGATCTTCGACATCACGCTGGATGAGGCGCTGGCCGTCTACGCGCAGCCCAAGCAGTTCGGCCGGCGCGGCTCGGCCAAGCCGCCGCTGCGCGAGTTCGGCGAGGACCCGACGAACGGCAAGCCGGTGGTGGCCAAGGAAGGTCGCTTCGGGCCGTACATCACCGACGGCGAGACGAACGTGACCGTGTCGCGCGGCACGACGGTCGAGGAGCTGACCGTCCAGCAGGCGTACGACATGCTCGCGGAGAAGCGCGCCAAGGGTCCGGCGGCGAAGAAGACGGCGGTCAAGAAGACCGCCGCCAAGAAGACGACGGCAAAGAAGACCGCGTCGGCCGGGGCGGCCAAGAAGACGGCCGTCAAGAAGACCACGGTGAAGAAGTCGGCGGCCAAGAAGTCCGCTGAGTGAGGCGTCGACCGAGAGTGACTTCGTGACCTCGTTGTCGCCTGCGGCCAGTAGCCTTGGCGACATGGCGCAGCTGGGAAGTTGCGTGCGAAGAACAACGCGACGTGACCTCGTTGTCGCCAAGGCCCAGTAGCCTTGGCGACATGGTTGGGAAGTTGCGCGCGATGCGGTCCTGGCGGGCCGTCGGCGGCTCGGCACAGGCTGAGCGGGAATCGGCCGGCCGGACGTACGCCGGCTGGTTCATCGCGTTGGAGGGCGGCGACGGCGCGGGCAAGAGCACGCAGCTGGCCGCCGTGGCGGAGTGGCTGCGCGGCCGCGGCTACGAGGTGGTGACCACCCGGGAGCCCGGGGCGACGCCGCTCGGCTCGGTGCTGCGCAATCTGGTGCTGCACGCCGACGAGCACAAGTTGGGGGCCAGGGCGGAGGCGCTGCTGTTCGCCGCCGACCGGGCCGATCACATGGAGACGGTCGTCCGTCCGGCGCTGGAGCGCGGCGCGGTCGTGCTGACGGACCGTCACGTGGACTCGTCGGTGGCCTATCAGAGCGGCGGCCGGGGACTGAAGGCGGACGAGGTGGCCTCGCTCTCCGCGTTCGCCACCGAGGGCGTCCGTCCCGACCTGGTGGTGCTGCTCGACCTGGACCCGGAGGTCGCCCGGGCCCGGCGCGAGGAGCGGACCGGGCAGGCGGACAAGCTCGAGGCCGAGACCGGGGAGTTCCACGAGCGGGTGCGGGCCACGTTCCTGGCCAGGGCGAAGGCGGAACCCGCGCGCTACCTGGTGCTCAACGCGGAGCAGGCGCCGCGGATACTGACCGGCACGATCCAGGACCGGTTGGACCAGCTGCTGCCGCCCTCGGCGTCGGAGGCGGCCAAGGCGGCCGCGCGTGCCGCGGAGATCGAGGCGGCGGTGACCAAGGAGCGGGAGTTCCGGGCTGCCGAGGCCGCCACGGCGCAGGCCAAGCGCGAGGCCGCCGAGCAGGCGAGCAGGGAGCAGCAGGAACGGGAACTGGCGGAGCGTCACGCGGCCGAGCAGGAGCGGCGTCGGGTGGCGGCCGAGCAGGCGGCGAATGTCGAAGTCGAGGCTCGGGAGCGCGCGGAGCAGGCGGAGGCCGAGTCCGCGCGGCAGGCCGAGGAGGACCGGCGGCAGGCCGAACAGCGGGCGCAGCAGCGGCGGATCCAGGATCAGCAGGACGCGCTGCGTCGGCGGGAGCAGGAGCTGGCGGTGCGTCAGGCGGAGGCGCGGGCCAAGGAGCGGGCCAGGCTCGCGGCGGCCGCGGCGAAGGCGGCGGCCGGCCAGGCGGCGCGGTTGCAGGCGCCGGAGAAGCCGACGCCGGAGAAGCCGACCGAGACTGAGCCCGAGGAGGACGCGTCGTGAGCACCGAGACCGGCGTCGGCTACGGCGTCTGGACTGAGCTGATCGGCCAGGACGAGGCTGCGGCCCGCCTTGTGCGCGCCGCGGACGCCGCGCGGAGGTCGCTGCGCGGCGAGAGCGGGGCGAGCGTGAACGCGATGACGCACGCCTGGCTGATCACCGGTCCGCCCGGATCCGGCACCGGTCTGACGGCTCGCTCGTTCGCCGCCGCGCTGCAGTGCACCGGCGGCATGCCCGGCTGCGGGCAGTGCCAGGAGTGCCGCACGACGATAGGGAACACGCACCCGGATGTGACCATCGTGCGCAGCGACCAGCTCAGCATCGGCGTGGACATCGCGCGCAAGCTGGTGCGCGAGTGCGCGATGGCCCCGGCGGGCGGCCGCTGGCAGATCATCGTCTTCGAGGACGCCGACCGGCTCACCGAGGCCGCGGCGAACGTGCTGCTCAAGGGGATCGAGGAGCCCTCGGCCAGGACCGTGTGGCTGCTCTGCGCGCCGTCCAGCCAGGACCTGCTTCCCACGATCCTCTCCCGCTGCCGCCAGCTGACTCTGCGCACGCCCTCGGTGCAGGCGGTCGCTGAAGCCCTGGTGCAGCGGGACGGAGCCGGGTACGAGCAGGCCGCGGTCGCCGCGCGGGCCGCGCAGGGGAACTACGAGCGGGCCAGGAGCCTCGTGCTCGACCCGGAGGCCGCCGCGCGCCGCAGCGCCGTGCTGCGGCTGCCGAGCGAGGCGCGGGACATCGGACGTGCGCTGACGGCGGCCCAGGCGCTGGTGGACGCGGCAGAGGCCGAGGCCAAGGCGGCGACCGAGGCGCTGGACGTGCACGAGACCGAGGAGCTCAAGCTCGCGCTCGGCTTCGGCCAGGGCAAGGGCGCCGGCACGGCTCGCGGCGTGGCCGGATCCGCAGGCCTGCTCAAGGAGCTCGAGACCAGGCAGAAGCGGCGGCTGACCAGGAACCAGCGGGACTCGCTGGACCGGGCCCTCGGCGACCTGATCGCCTTCTACCGGGACGTGCTCGCGGTCCAGCTGACCAGCGGCGCCGCCGCGCCCGAGCCGGTGCACGGGGACCTGCGGCAGCAGGCGGCCGAGATCGCCCGCGGCTCCCGGCCGCAGGACACGCTGCGCCGGATCGACGCCGTGCTCGGCGCGCGCCGGGCGATCGCGGCGAACGTGGCCCCGCTGCTCGCGGTCGAGGCCATGGCCGTGTCGCTCGGTTAGCCCTGAGCACGGCCTCTTCAAGATCGACTTTCCCGCGTGGCCGTCACCGGTAAGGAGTACGGTGTTCCCGTCCCCCGGCGTATCCGCCGGTCGGCCAGGGAAGGACGGCCCGACAAGCCGTCAGATCTCTCCGAAAGGACCGACGATGACTCCTCGGGCCGTCTCGCGCAGACTCTCCATCGCCGCACTGCTGCTCGCCATGCCGCTGACCGCGTGCACGGCGTTCAACAGCGCGCAGGCCGCGAGCAGCAGTACGAGCCGGCCGGGTCTGACCGCGGACACGCCGGCCGACCTGGCCAAGTTCTACGGCCAGCGGCTCGTGTGGAGCACCGGCAACGGCTGCGCGAGCGGCTACCAGTGCAGCAGGCTGACCGTGCCGCTGGACTACGCGGATCCGGGCGGCGCGACGATCCAGCTTGCGCTCGTCCGCAAGCCGGCCACCGATCAGGCGCACCGGCTCGGCTCGCTCGTGGTCAACCCCGGCGGTCCCGGCGGCTCCGGCATCTCCTACGCGACCTCTGGCGACGTCGCCGACGCGACCGTGCTGGCCCGCTACGACCTCGTCGGCTTCGACCCGCGCGGCGTCGGCGCCTCGGACCCGGTCGAATGCCTGACGGACAGCCAGCTGAACCAGTTCGTCGACACCCCGCCGAACCCGAACACTCCGGCCCAGCTCGCGGAGGTGGTGCAGCAATCACAGCTGCTCGCCCAGCAGTGCGAGGCGAAGTCGGGCGCGCTGCTGCCCGTCGTGGGCACGGTGGACGCGGCCCGGGACATGGACATCCTGCGCGCGGGCCTCGGCGATAAGCAGCTCAACTACCTCGGCAAGTCTTATGGGACGCTGCTCGGCGCCACGTACGCGCAGGAGTTCCCGCAGCGCGTCGGCCGCTTCGTGCTCGACGGCGCGATGGACCCGGACCTGACGGCCGAGCAGATGAACCTGACCCAGGCCGCCTCGTTCGACAAGGAACTGCACCTGTTCCTCGACGACTGCGTGACCCAGTCGGATTGCCCCTTCGGCACCACCGACCCGAACGTGGCCTACACCAAGCTGCAGAACTGGGTCGACGGCCTGAACGCGAACCCGATCACCGGCGACGGCACGCGCAAGGTGGACGAGGCGTACGCGCTGACCGGCATCTCCGTGGCCATGTACGACCAGGGCTACTGGCCGGACCTGCGCGCGGCGCTCGGCAGCGCGATGGACGGCAACGGGGCGACGCTGCTCACCATGGCCGACGCGTACAACGACCGGGAGAACGGCCACTTCGTGGACAACGAGATCGAGGCCAACTACGCGGTGAACTGCGTGGACCACCCGGACGAGGCGACCTCCGTGGCGCAGATCGAGCAGGAGCTGCCCGCGTTCGAGAAGGCCGCCCCGTTCTTCGGCCCGATGGTCGACTGGTCCAGCCTGCCCTGCGCCTACTGGAAGGCGAGCCCGACCGACTCCCCGCACGTGATCAAGGCCACCGGCGCCGGGCCGATCATCGTCGTCGGCACCACGAACGACCCGGCCACGCCCTACGCCTGGGCCCAGCACCTGGCGTCGGAACTGACCAGCGGGCACCTGCTGACCATGAACGGCGACGGCCACACCGCCTACCGGCGCGGCTCGACCTGCATCGACAGCGCGATCGACGCCTACTACCTGACCGGAGCGCTGCCCGCCGCCGGAACCATTTGCCAGCAGACCAGTTGAGTCCGCTAAACTAGGGGACCGGTCGGGGGCTTCAACCTCCGGCCAGGCCTCCTTAGCTCAGTCGGTCAGAGCGACGCACTCGTAATGCGTAGGTCATCGGTTCGATTCCGATAGGAGGCTCCGGCGGCCCGGATCAGGATTTCCCTGGTCCGGGCTTTGTTGCGTCGGGAGGGTCGCGATGGTGGAGCGTCAGCGGATCGAGTGGGCCGAGGCGGAGTGGATGAACCCGCCGGAGGCGGTCGCGGTGGAGGGCGCGGACCTTTTGGTGACCGCGCGCGGCGGGAGCGATTTCTGGCGCACGACCAGCTACGGCTTCGTTCGGGATGACGGGCATGCGCTGCTGGCTTCGTTTCCGTCGGGCACCAGCGTCGAGGTCTCCTTCACGCCCGCCTTCGAGACGCTCTACGACCAGGCCGGGCTGTTCGTGCGCGGGGACGAGAGCACCTGGATCAAGGCCGGGGTCGAGATGTCGGACGGCTATCCGCAGCTTGGCGCCGTAGTGACGAACGGCTCGTCCGACTGGTCGCTGGCGCCGGTGCCTGAGTGGATGGGGCGTCGGGTGACGATCCGGGCTAGCCGGGCCGGGGACGCGGTGACGGTCCGGGCGCGAGTCGAGGACGAGGCGTGGCGGATGATCCGGCTGGCGCCCTTCCCGGCCGACGCGCCGGCCTCGGTCGGCCCGTTCTGCTGCGCGCCCGAGCGTTCGGGGCTGCAGGTGCGCTTCCACGACTTCACCACTGGACCGGCCGACCGGAACCTGCACGATCTTTAAGCCGCCCTTGTCATACTTTGCGCGCATAAGAGTGATGGTGAGCGTGTCATACCGCCCTGCCGGGGATCACCGGGTCACGATGCTTATCTGACAAGCGCACGTCTCGACCGACGTGCACGGTGAGATGGATGGACGGTGACGGGCATGTGGCGGCTGCGGCGAGCTAGCGTGGCGGGTCCGCTCGTCTGCGTGCTGCTGAGCGCCGCCATCCTGACCGGGGTCATCGGCGGCGCGGAGGCCGACCCGGTGGTGCCCAGCCAGAACCAGGTCGACCAGGCGAACCAGGCGGCCGGCCAGGCCAAGGACGCCGTCAGCCCGGCCCAGGCGGCCCTCGTCGCCGCGCAGCAGCACCTCGCCGCGCTCGAGACGGCGGCCACCCAGGCCCAGCAGCGGTACGTCGCGGCGACCGCCAGGGAACAGGCCGCCGAGCTGTCGGCGCGACAGGCCGCGCAGCACGCTCACGACGCCGCCGCGTTCGCCGGCGCCGCGAAGGCCGAGCTCGGCAGGCTGGTCGCGGCCGCCTACCGTTCGGGCGCCGCGATGGATCTCAGCACCCTCACGATCGTCCTCGACGTGAAGGACCCGCAGGAGTACATGGACGGCGTCCACGTCGTGCGCCGCGAACTCTCGAGTCAGTCCTCGATCCTCAGCCAGGCCGACGACGCCAGCAAGTCGGCCGCCGAGGCCCAGACTCAGGCCGACGCCGACGCGGCGGCGCTCAAGGCCGCGCAGGCGGAGGTGGCGGCCTCGGCCGAGGCGGCGGCGCAGGCCGCGTCGGCGGCGCAGGCGCAGGTCAACGCGATGGGCACGCAGCTCGACGCGTTGCTCGCCAAGCAGGCCGCGGCGCAGGACGCGGCGACGAAGCTCGCGCAGCAGCGTCAGCAGGGACTCGCGGAACAGCAGGCCGAGCAGGAAGCGGCACAGCAGCAGGCCGCACAGCAGCAGGCCGCGCAGCAGGCGGCCGAGGCGAGTCAGGGATCGGACGACGGCTCGGGCGGCTCCGGCGGTTCGGGCTCTGGATCGGGCAGTTCGGACTCCGGCGGTTCGGGTCCGGCCGAGGGGACTGGCGTCGGCGTCCCGCCCTATGCGTCCTCCGTCGCCGCCCAGGCCCTCACCTTCGCGTTGGCCCAGCTCGGCAAGCCGTACCTGTGGGGCGGCACCGGACCGGACTCCTTCGACTGCTCGGGCCTGACCATGCGCGCCTACGAGTCGGCGGGCATCGACCTGCCGCACTTCGCCGCGTTCCAGTACCAGGCCAGCCACCCGCTCACCTACAGCGAACTCCAGCCCGGCGACCTGCTGTTCTGGGCCACCGACCCGAAGGATTCGAACACCATTTACCACGAGGCGATCTACCTCGGCGCCGGCCGGATGGTGCAGGCTCCGAAGACCGGCTGGGACGTGATGGTCTCGAACATGTGGATGTGGGGCCCGATCCAGTTCTTCGCCCGACCCTACTGAACTGATGAACTGACGCCTGCGGGTTTTGATCCCGGTTGCCATGGGACATTTCACCATGGGAACCCACTGAACTCATCACCGGATTCGCGGGGACCGCGAAGAGACCCCCGGGGGGAATGTTGATAGATCTCAGGAGGCTGCGGCGTGGCGTCCGCAAGCTACTCGTGTCACCCGCGGCCGTCGCGCTGGCCGCGCTCGGGCTCGTGACCTGCGGGGCTGGGACCGCCTGGGCGGTTGAACCGGCGACCCCGCTCGGCATTGGAACCACCGCCGACATCGTCGCGGGCGTTAACACCCCTGATAATCAAGTCTTTTGAGATGCCCAGGATTTTCATAGTGCGAGGAAGATTACGTTCGACTTCGTCACCAACCCCGTGTCGTTCGGTCCCACGCCGGAGATCCTGGTTCTCGGAGTGTTCGCCAATGGGCAGCAATTCACGGTATTGATACCGACGGTCTTCACCTCGTCGACGAACCCGCCGTCGATCGACAGCCTGGCCGGTTACGTCACCCGGGTCCCCTCCGCCGACGCCTACCACGTGGTCGTCAACGACGCGCTCGCCGTGGGCCTGCAATTCGCCCACGGGCTCGGGATCGTGAACGCGGACCTCTGGTTCAGCGGTCACCCGGGCGGAGCGACTCTCCCCGCTGACTGGGACGGCCAGACCTCGTACTGGACCCAGTCGATCGGCGCCGGCGTGGCCAACGGCACGGTCACCTTCCCCGGCGATTCCTCTCCCGCCACGGTGAATCGCTGGGGCGGAGAGCAGGAAACCGAATACGGGACCTACGAACTCGGCCCGGGACCGTTTCCGCTGACGCTGGTCAACCACATCGGATACGACTACGCCGAAAGCGACAACCCCGACGGATCCGCGGACGCCCTCGACGTGTTCCCGGAACTCGACGGGGTCTGGCGCGGCATCCTGACCCACACCAGCGCCGCCGGCATAGTCACGGAATGCGAGCCCAGCCAATCCGGCGGCCTCACGCTCTCGGACTGGTACACCGATCCCGTGACAGGCTACGACTATCCGCGCGACAGATACGTGTTCTACGAACTCGACTTGCCCGCGACCGCTGCGATCGGCATGGACCTGATCGAGGCGCTCCTGCGCTAGCCGTTTCAGCCCGCCTCAGCTCGCCGCGGGAGTGAAGAAGTTGACGAGGTTGCCGTCGGGGTCGCGGAACAGCAGCGAGCGGTTGCCCCAGGGCATCGTCGTGGGCTCGTTGACGAAGTCCGTGACAAAGCCGGTCAGCTGCTTGTACACGCCGTCCACGTCGTCAACCTGGAACTCGATGATCACGTTGTGGTTCTCGGCCGGACGCGCGGCGCCGGGGGCGGAAATCGCCACGGTGCGGGTGCTGCCGATCGCGAGGGTGCCGTGCTCGGTCCGGAACTGGGCGAAATCCTCGTTGGGCCGGTCCGCCGACACTCCCGTGGCCCGCTCGTAGAACGCGGCGAGGCGTGCGACGTCGCCGGTGATGATGCGGATCGAGACGAAGTCCATGGTGTTCTCCCTGTTCCTAGGTTCGTGGAATCCCTACATCTCGCACACTATGACGGATAGTGGACAGAATCGGTCCGGTATCAGCGCTAGGCTTCGAATATGACTCGACCGACCGGCCGCGTGCTCACGCTCCTGGAGTTGCTGCAGTCCGGCGGCACCCGGACCGTGGCCGAGCTGGCCGACCGGCTCGGCGTCGACGGACGTACCGTGCGGCGCTACGTGGACCACCTGATCGACCTGGACGTGCCCGTCGAATCGGTGCGCGGACGCTACGGCGGCTACCGACTCGCTCCCGGCTTCCGGATGCCCCCGCTGATGCTCAGCGACGACGAGGCCCTGGCCGTGCTCCTCGGCCTGGCCGCCGGAAGACGCGCGGGCCTGACGACGTCGGCCGGCGTCACCGCGAGCGAGACGGCCGCGGCCAAGATTCGCCGGGTCCTGCCGACGCGGGTAGCCCGCAGGCTGGAGACGGTGCTCGAGTCCCTCGCGTTCACCGACGCCAGCGCACGCGGTGAGCCCGTCGCCCCCGATGCTCCCGACGCCGAGGTTCTGCTCACCCTCGCCGACGCGGTCCGCCACCGTCGCCCGGTCTCGATGGGATACACCGCCCGGGATGGCGGCAGCGGCGTGCGCACACTGCACCCGTACGGCATCGTCGCCCACGCGGGCCGTTGGTACGTCACCGGAGCGGATCCCGGGCTCGGCGAGAGCGGCGAGGACCGAACCTTCCGCCTGGACCGCATCGTGCACGCGCGGACCCTCCCCGGCTCGTTCGAACCGCCCGCCGACCTCGACCCGGCCCAGCGCGTCGTATCGGGGTTCGCCAACGCCAGTTACCGGCACGTGGTCGTGCTGCGGATCCAGGGCACGCTCGCGCAGATCCGCGCCCGCCTCCCCGCCACCGTCGCGGTCGTGGACGAAGCCCCTGATGGCGACGGCCGGGTGCGCGTCGAGATCCACGCGGAGAGCCTCGACTGGCTCCCCCCGGCCCTCGCCTCGCTCGACCTGCCCTTCGCCATCGAGCGGCCGGAGGAACTGCGCGGCCTCGTCCTCGCCTTGGCTGAGCGTTTAGCCGCCTGTGCGAGAATCTGACGTTCGCGTCGAGCGCCAGTAAGGAGTTGACGGGGTATGAAGATCCTGGTCACCGGAGGAGCCGGGTTCATCGGGTCGAACTACGTGCTGCAGACGGTCGCGGAGCGGCCGGACGCGCGGGTCACGGTGGTCGACTCGCTGAGTTACGCGGCGAACCGGACCAGCCTCGACCCGGTGGCGGACGCGATCTCGTTCGTCGAGGGCTCCACCGCCGACGCCGAACTGACCGACAGCCTGGTCAAGGACGCCGACGTGGTGGTGAACTTCGCCGCGGAGTCGCACAACGACAACTCGCTGAACGATCCGACGCCCTTCCTGCAGTCGAATGTCATCGGCACCTGGAACCTGATTGAGGCGGTGCGGCGGCACGGGGCGCGGCTGCACCACATCTCGACCGACGAGGTGTTCGGCGACCTCGCCGCGGACGACCCGGCGCGGTTCACCGAGCAGACCCGGTACCGGCCTTCGAGCCCCTATTCGGCGACGAAGGCGAGCGCGGACCACCTGGTGCGCGCGTGGGTGCGCTCCTTCGGGATCCAGGCGACGATCTCCAACTGCTCCAACAACTACGGGCCGCGGCAGCACGTGGAGAAGTTCATTCCGCGTCAGATCACGAACATCCTGCACGGCGAGAGGCCGAAGATCTACGGCTCGGGCACGAACGTGCGCGACTGGATCCACGTCGAGGACCACAACAGCGCGGTGCAGGCGATCATCGACCGGGGCGTGATCGGCGAGACCTACCTGATCGGCGCCGAGTGCGAGGTGGACAACCTGACCATCGTGCGGACGCTGCTGCGCATCATGGGCAAGCCGGAGGACTGGTTCGACTTCGTCAACGACCGCCCGGGCCACGACGTGCGCTACGCCATCGACCCGTCCAAGCTCGCCGGCGACCTGGGCTGGGGCCCGCGCTACCAGGACCTCGAGGCCGGGCTCGAGGCGACCGTGGCCTGGTACAGCGACCACCGCGACTGGTGGGAGGCGGCGAAGCGGCCGACCGAGGAGAAGTACGCGGTGATCGGGCGCTGAGCCGGGTTCACTGAGACTGAGTCGGCGTCGGCGCGACGCGCGGCGGTGTGCGTTGGGCCCAGCCGGTGACCGCCGGGCCCAGCGAGCCGAGCGCGGCGAATAACCCGCCGAGCAGGATCCAGCCCCCTTGGCCCAGGCCCAGCACGACCGTGGTCAGCAGGACCGGGGCGAGGGCCTGTCCGGCGTCGAAGCCGAGGCCGAGCGCGCCCTGGTACTGGCCCTGCGCGTGATCGGGCGCCAGGCCGAAGCCGAGGGCGATGTTGGCGCAGGACTGCCAGATCTCGCCGAGGCTGTGCACGCAGATCGCGGCGAGGATGACGAGCGACGCCAGTTGTCCGGGCACGTAGGCGGATAGCGCGATGACCGGGCAGCTGACCAGGAAGAACAGTCCGGCGCGGCGGAAGGCGCGGCCACCTGCGTCCGGCGTGTTCACCGTCGTGCCGACCCGCGTCTGCAGTACGACGCAGACCACTGCGTTCAGGGCCGCTGCCGCCGCGACGGTCCAGTGCGGCGCGTGGGTGTGGAAGGCGATCCACAGCGGCAGCAGCAGCGAGATGGCCTGGTACTGCAGGCCCATCGCGCCGTCTATCGCGGCGAAGGTGACGAAGGGGCGGTCGGCCAGCACGCTGCGGCCCGCGTGCTGCTGCGGCTTCGGGATCGGCGGATAGCTCGGGATGCGCAGCACGAACAGCGCGGCGGCGACGTCGCTCAGCGCGTTGGCGACGATCAGCGCGGCGTAGGCCGCGTGCGTCCCGGCCGAGATGGCGATGCCGGAGCCGAGCGTGCCGAATACGACCCCCGCGTTGCTGAAGGCGCGGAGCTTGAAGCGGAACGTCGCCGGGTTCGCGCCGCCGACCCGCGCGATCAGGCCGCCGCGCGCGGCGTTGTTGGCCGAGTAGGCCAGCCGATCCATGCAGGCGACGAGAGTGAACGCGAGTACGTCGTGGATGAAGAGAAACGCGGTCATCGACGTGGCCTGGACGGCGAACGTGGTCGCCGTGATCGCGCGCGGGCCGCGGCGGTCGGCGAGGAGGCCGGCCGGGATGCCGCCGGCCAGCCCGACCAGCCCGGCGATGGTCAGGCCGAGCCCGACCTGCGCGGCCGAGAGGTGCACGACCAGCGTGAAGTAGAGCACTGCCGCGGTGTTGAACAGGCCGTTGCCCATGAAGTTCACGAACGTCGCGGGGATCATCGCCCGCTGCGCCCGGTCCTGCGGCAAGATCTGCACGGTCGCCAGCCTATTAAATCCGGTTGCCCGCGCTGTGGGCCGGTGGCGATACTCGCGGCCATGACGAGAGCGCTTCCGGTGCTGTGGCTCTACGGTCCGTCGGGGGTCGGCAAGACGACCGCGGCCTGGGAGTTGTTCACGAGGCTGTCGGGTGACGCAGTGCCCCTCGCGTGCGTCGACATCGACCAGGTGGGCATGTGCTACGGCCCGCCGACGCCGGAGAATTGGTCGCCGGAGCCCGCCGACGACCCGGTACGGTACCGGCTCAAGACCGTGAACCTCGACGCTGTGGCCGCGAACGCACGTGCCTCCGGTGCGGTGGGCCTGATCGTCGGCGGCATCGTGGACCCCGAGCACGGCATCGACGCCGGCCTGCTGCCGAACGTCGCGCTGACCGCGATCCGGCTGCGTGCCGAGCCGGAGGAGATACTGCGGCGGCTCGCCGTGCGCGGACGCCCCGGCGAGCCGATCGACGAGGTTCTGCGCGACGCGGCAGCCCTGGACCGCGTCGGGTTCCCCCGCCTCGACGTGTGCGTGGACACGACCGGTCTGAGCGTCGACGAGGTGCTTGAGCAGGTATCGAAGCACGCGGAGGGGTGGTTGGCGGTTGGGACCGAGTCCGCCGCGGGCCCCGAACCGGGAACGGCGTCCGGGTCGATCCTCTGGCTCAACGGCCCGCGCCCGGCCGGCCTCTCCGCCGTCGGCTACCAGGTCTACCGGCAGCTTCGACTGGCCGGATCGCGCGCGGCGTATCTCGATCTCGAGCAGGTCGGATTTCTCCGGCCCGCCAGCGCGGCGGACCCCCGAAATCACCGGTTCAAGGCCGCCAACCTGGCCTCCGCCTGGCGCACGTTCCAGGCGAGCGGCGCCGACTGCCTGGTCGCTGTCGGGACGGCCGAGGGCCCTGACGCTGAGGCCGTGTACGCCGCCGCGCTCCCGAGCGTGGCCCTGACGATCAGTGGTGCGAGCCTCGAACTGGAAGGACGACTGGCCGACGTGATCGCACGCGAGATCCTGGCGAAGATCACGGTTGCCTTTCCGTGATCCGCGCGGCCTTGTAAGCGCGCTGCCTCATCCGCCACAATCCCCGGATGAACGCATGGCTAGCGCTGCAGAAGGTGCGAGTGCTGATACCGCTCGTATGGGTGTCCGTGTTCGCCGCCGCGACGCTCGGGAACCTGATGGTCATCGCGGCCGGCGCCTCGCATCACTTCTACTGGCGCGAGATGCTCTTCGGCTCCTGCCTCGTCATGCTTACCGGGGTCACCGGGATCAAGGGCCGTCAGAAGTAGGTCACGCCCCCGCGAACAGCCCGCGCACGAGATCGCAGCGCTCATCTATCGTCCCCGGCGGCACGTCCACGCGCTCGAAGCCGAGTTCGCGGTACGCCTCCTCGTGCATCGTCTCGAAGCGCAGCGCCTCCTCGAAGCTGATCTGCCGCGCCTCGGTCCGCGTGATGAAGCCGAGGCCGCGCACGAACAGCACGCGCTTTTCGTAGATCCGCTCCGACTCGATGCGCGCGAGTTCCGCTTCGAGCGCGGGCGACGGGGCGAAGCCCTGGTAACGGCACAGGGCGAGCGTGCACACGGGTGATCGGTCGTACAACTGGACTCCGACGACGTCCCCCGAACGGTCGCCCGCGGTCAACTGCCGCCGCCGCTGGAGGTCGGCGATGGCGTCGATGAACGCGGGCCGCAGCCAGGGCTCGGCGTTCCCACGGGCCTGTTCGAGGGCGATGACGTCGGTCGCGGCCTCCTCGACCACCGCGTAGCCGAGCGTCTCCATCCGGCGCAGCAGCACGGTCTTGCCGGATCCCGGCATCCCGGTCAGCACGAAACGGCGCACCCGAAACTCACCCCCGGCTGCACGGCCCTCGCCGCGTCCCGGGCGGAGGAGGCGGTCCCGGGCGCGGCTCGGCCGAAGAAAAAGCTATGAATTCATTATCGGAAAGATCTCTGATTCAGTGCCCGTGCGCATCGGGGGACTCGGCGAAACGCAGCCGCGAACGCAGGATCTCCTCCTCCGCCTCGGTGCGGCCGACCCAGTTCGCCCCCTCGACCGACTTGCCCGGCTCAAGGTCCTTGTAGACCTCGAAGAAATGCTGGATCTCCAGCCGGTCGAACTCCGAGACGTGGTGGATGTCCCGGATGTGCTCCATCCGCGGGTCGTTCGCCGGGACGCACAGGACCTTGTCGTCCCCGCCCTTCTCGTCCGTCATCCGGAACATGCCGATCGCCCGGCACAGCACCAGGCAGCCCGGGAAGGTCGGCTCGTCCAGCAGCACGAGGGCGTCCAGCGGGTCCCCGTCCTCGCCGAGGGTGTCCTCGATGTAGCCGTAGTCCGACGGGTAGCGCGTGGAGGTGAACAGCATCCGGTCGAGCCTTATCCGGCCGGTCTTGTGATCCACCTCGTACTTGTTGCGCTGTCCCTTGGGGATCTCGATCAGGACGTCGAACTCCATCGGATTATTTCCTCCATTGCGGCTTCCGTCGAGCCGCCTCCAGCCGCACCGGACGCGTGCCCGCGTAATGTCACGACATAGTGTCCCCTACGCGGGAGACCACACGTCGCACCCGGCCGGTGGACGTGATCAACGCAACATTCCCGTCGTGCACAGACACATTCTTCACCCCGGATCGGGATACCTTGGCAGTGTGGAGAACGACGAGCTCATCGACTGGCAGGTGGCCGGGGCCACGGCGCGCGGCCTGGCCAGGCCGGGACCCGCGGTCTCCCGCGCCGGGGCGGACCGGGCGGTGGCCGAGCTGCGCGAGTGCGCGGTGGCGGCCGAGGAGCACGTGCGCGCCTTCACCGGTCTTGAGGTCCCGGCGGCGGACCGTCCGGTGCTGGTCGTGGACTCGCGCGGCTGGGTCAACGCCAACCTGGACGTGATGCGCACGCTCTCCAGCCCGATGGTGGAGAAGGTGCGCCAGTACCGCGAGGGCGTGCCCTCCGGCGCGCTGCGCTCCACCGCGAACAATCTCGGCGCCAAGCTCACCGGAGCCGAGGTCGGCTCGGTGATCGCCTTCTTCTCCACCCGCGTGCTCGGCCAGTTCGATCCCTTCGGCGGCGGCGGCGGCGAAGACGGTGCTGGCGGCGGGAGGTTGCTGCTGGTGGCGCCCAATATCGTGCGGGTCGAGCGGGAGCTCGGGGTGTACGCGCCGGACTTCCGGCTCTGGGTCTGCCTGCACGAGGAGACGCACCGGGCCCAGTTCGGCGCGGTGCCCTGGCTGCGCGACCACCTGCTGGACGGGCTCGCCGCGCTGGTCGCCGAGCTCGACCTGGAGCCCGCCGCGCTGCTCGGCCGGATCCGCGAGGCGATACGCCACGTCGCGCCGCAACAGCGCGGACACGCCGATGTACCCGCCGAACGAGTGGAGACGGACACGTCGGCCGTCACCCGAACGGCTCGTCGCTCGTTGCTCGATCTGGTGCGGACCCCCGAGCAGCGCGCCGCGATGGACCGACTGACCGCCGTGATGACGCTGCTCGAAGGACACGCCACGTACGTGATGGACGGAGTCGGCCCGCTGGTCGTGCCGTCGGTCGCGGAGATCAGCCGGGAGTTCGCCCGCCGCCGGACCGCGCACCGGATCCGGCCGGACGCCCTGCTGCGCAAGGTGCTCGGGCTCGACGCGAAGATGCGGCAGTACCGGGACGGCGAGCGCTTCGTGCGCGAAGTCGTCGGCGAGGTCGGGATGGACGGCCTCAACCGGATCTGGACCTCCCCGAACACCCTCCCGACCATGGCCGAGATCGCGCAGCCCGCCGCGTGGGTGCGGCGGGTCCCGCTGCGCCGGGGCTGAGGCCGCACCGTCCCTTCGAGCCACCGAAGCGAGGAGCACAGCACATGGGACCGGTACCGGCCGTAGCCGCGATACGACTCGCCGTCCGAACGGCGCTCGCCGACCACCAGCCGGGCGAGCTCGTCCTCGTCGCCTGCTCCGGCGGCGCCGACTCGCTCGCCCTGGCCTGCGCCACCGCCTTCGTCGCGCCCCGCCTCGGGCTGCGCTGCGGCGGCGTCAGCGTCGACCACGGCCTGCAGGACGGCTCTCCGGAACGCGCTCAGCAGGTCGTCGAGCTGCTGCGCCGGCGCGGACTCGACCCGGTCGAGTCGGTCGCCGTGACCGTCGGCCGCACCGGGGGACCCGAGGCCGCCGCCCGGTCCGCCCGCTACGAGGCCTTGGACCATTTCGCCGAACGCTACGGGGCGCGGAGCGTACTACTCGGCCATACGAGGGACGACCAGGCCGAGACCGTGCTGCTGGGCCTGGCCCGCGGCTCCGGCGCCCGCTCGCTCGCCGGGATGCCCGCCGTCTTCGGCCCGTGCGATCGTTACCGGCGCCCGCTGCTCGGGCTGCCCCGCTCGACCACCGCGCAGGCCTGCGCCGCCGAGGGGCTCGACCCCTGGCTGGACCCGCACAACGCCGACCCGGCCTACACCCGCTCCCGGATCCGGCACCGTCTGCTGCCCGAGCTCGCCGAGGTGCTCGGACCCGGCATGCCCGAGGCGCTGGCCCGGACCGCGCGGATGCTGCGCGAGGACACCGAGGCGCTCGACGAGTGGGCCGCCCGGGAGTTCACCGCCTGCCAGCACGCCGAGGGCGGCCTGGACGCGCGCCGCCTCGCCGAGCTGCCCACCGCCGTGCGCCGCCGGGTGATAAGGCTCGCCGCGCTGCGCAGCGGGGCCCCGGCCGGAACCCTCGCCGCCACCCACATCGAGGCCGTCGACGCCTTGGTCACCGGTTGGCGCGGCCAGGGCCCGTTGCAGCTACCCGGGTCGATCGAGGTGCGAAGGACGAATGGCAGACTGGCCTTCGGCGAGACCGCGCCGGCAGGCGACGACGGAGCCGGCCGCAGCCAGCAGCTCACCGGAGCGGCGTCCAAGTAACGAGGGAGAGAAAAGCGACGTGGACGACAAGGACATGGGCGACAAGCTCGAGAAGATCCTCCTCAGCGAGGAGGACATAAAGGCGGGGATCGCCCGTCTTGCCGCCATCGTCGACGCCGACTACGCGGGCGAGGAGCTGCTGCTGGTCGGCGTGCTCAACGGCGCGCTGATGGTGATGGCCGACCTGTCCAGGGCCCTGCACAACCCGATCACGCTGGACTGGCTGGCCATCTCCTCGTACGGGGCGGGCACCAAATCCTCCGGCGTGGTGCGGATCCTCAAGGACCTGGACACCGACATCAAGGGCAAGCACGTGCTGATCGTCGAGGACATCATCGACTCCGGGCTGACCCTCTCCTGGCTGCTGTCGAACCTGAAGCAGCGTCAGCCCGCGTCGCTCGAGGTCTGCACGCTGCTGCGCAAGCCGGACGCCGCGAAGGTGCATATCGACGTCAAGTACGTCGGCTTCGACATCCCCAACGAGTTCGTCGTCGGCTACGGCCTCGACTACGCCCAGCGCTTCCGGAACCTGCCGTTCATCGGGATGCTGGCCCCGCACGTCTACTCCTGACCGCAGGCTTTTCGACCCCGGGAAGAATTCAGGTGCGTCGTTCGGGAACGCGACGACACCGTAGGATCGTTGCCACGATGTAATGACCCGGTACTCCGTTAGGACCGGGTCACCCGGTTGCCCGGGGCAACGGACGGGTAGCGCCGCCGTCGCCGGGGCATCAGCCAAGGCGACGCGCAGCGTCAACCCGTGGTTCACCGGGCACGATGAAGGTCCCAGGGCGCAATCCCGGGGACGAAGAGCCGGCAGGAGGGACGGGGCCTTAAGCGCCTCGCAACGATGGACGTGAAGCGAATTTTCCGTGGCCCCGTGATCTGGGTCGTGCTCGTCGTGCTCGCCGTGCTCGCTGTGATGAACATCAT
>Ga0185299_10001780_pt1 | contig 37915 bp, 22 predicted proteins | sample PaiPotPPA55metaG_FD_128002 | JGI IMG/M metagenome (GOLD analysis project Ga0185299, IMG submission 128002) | Iron sulfur acid spring bacterial and archeal communities from Banff, Canada, to study Microbial Dark Matter (Phase II) - Paint Pots PPA... ...
GAAGGAGTAGCCGCCTCCCTCATAGGCAAAGGTGCCATCGCTATCCATGAAGCCGCCGTAGTGATCTATCGCTACTGGCGCAGCCTGCGTCCACGGCCCAGGTGAACCCCCAGGTGTGCACGTCGGCGTCGCTGACGGTGTAGCTGTGGCTGTAGCTGTGGCTATTGCTGTTGCCGTTGCCGTCGCTGTCGGCGTTGGAGTAAACGTAGCAGTCGCCGTCGCTGTCGGCGTTGGGGTAAACGTAGCAGTCGCCGTCGCTGTCGGCGTTGGAGTACCGCATGTACCGCCGGGGACGAACACCGCCTGTGACAGGTAATGCGCGTCAGGCGCAGGCGCCATGGGCGTATAGGTATTACCCACTGGATCGTAACGCAGCGTGTCCGTGTGCACACTGGCGCCGTCGTAGCCGCCACCGATATAGAAGAAGGTGCCGTCGCTGACGACAAATGGGCCGCGGGCGTTATAAGGCAACGGGGCCTTCACCGCCCAAGAGGAGGTCAACTGTTCATTGTCATTGATCGGGCTGCCAACGGGGTTATCACCGCCTGCGGCATCGATGCTGCTATCGTCCAGCGCACCGCCGTAGAACCACAGCCGAGGCACGTTCATATTCGGCCCACTGCTCCAGGTGTCGGTGCTCGGGTCGTAGATTTGCGTGATGGTCGTGTTATTAGGGAACGGAGCCGAGCCTCCGAACAGGTAGAGTTTCCCTTGGTACACTGCGCTGCCCGGCGCTGTCACGGGCGTTGGCACGACCGCTCCGGTGCTCCAGGTGCCGCTCGCGATGTCGTAGATGTACAACGTGTTCACTTCACTGGAGCCGTTGTTCCCACTGGCAATGTAGAACTTGCCATTGATCACCCCGAACCCAGGCAGATACAACGCTTGCGGTAGCGGCGTAAGCGTGGACCAACTATCGCTGGCGATGTCATAGGCGCGAAGCGTGCTTATCGCCCCCGTCCCATTGTAGCCGGCGCATACGTAGATCTTCCCGTTCCAATACCCGATGCTAGAATCGGATAACCCATTGGCCTCAGGTATCGGCGCACCGGTAGTCCATGTGTTACTGGCGATATCGTAGATCCGGGTCGTGGTAGTTTGGATACCAAGGCCGAATCCGGCGATGTTATAGATCTTGCCTCCGCTTGGCGCGCAGGTCGGAGTCGGAGTTGGTGTTCCAGGCGTCGGAGTTGGCGTTGGCGTACCGCAAGGAGGCGAAATCAGCCACCTGCCGGCATTGACGATGGTGCGTCCCCAATCTCCGGAGAAGTTCTCTGGGTTGCTGCCGAGGTAGGCGTTGATGCCTACTGCCGTGTGGCCGTTGTTAGTCTGGTACGCCACCGCTGGCGGGCCATCGGTCCACACTGCTACTGACGCAGCTCCCGCCGTTAGGGTTACTCCGTTGCGGAAGCCAGAGGTCAGGGTGGTCACTCCCTGCATCAGGGGATGGCCCGGATTGGTGATGTTGGCCGTGTTGCTGGTGAAGTCGGCTGTGGAGGTGGTATTGTAGGGGCTGTACCCACCTGTCATCCACCTCCCTTGCAGGAGCCACGGACCTGTGTTGAACCAGGCGAAGGTGCCCACTACCACCACTCCGCCAGCGTCCTGGTAGTCAGCCAGCACGTTGCCCATTGCTGTCGCATCGTTCCAGCCGTTATTCGAGAAGGCGAACACGATGTTGTACTGCTCTAGCTGCGCCAAGGTGGGTGTGCCACTGAAGGCATCGAACAGGTCCACTCCCGTCACACCCGGTTCGGCCAGTATCTCGTTTTGCAGCGTGGTCGGCGGTCCACCTACGTCTGAATACGCTATCAGCACGTGGAAGCTTGATGGTGTGCAGGTTGGCGTCGGAGTCGGCGAGGCGCACTGCCCTGGCAGACTGACATCATCCACATACATCCCGGTGAGGTCGCCAAAGCCATCCTCGTGCACCAGGAATTTAATGCGCACGGTTTGTCCCGCATACGGCGTCATGTCCACCGTCTGGTTAATCCACGTCATTCCATTTAAACACTGATGGAAGATGGTTTGCAGGATGGTGCCGCTAGTATCAGTGATATAGGCATCCTGCCAGTCGAACGTGATGGTGTCGACGGTGCAATCCCAGTGCCAGAAGCTCAGCGTACCGCCACCGGCAGGCACCGTAAACTGCTGATAAAACGAGCTATCCCCAATTGGCTCGGCCCCGCTGCCGCAAAACACAACGCCTCCGTCGCCGGCGAATGCGGAAAAAGTCCCGCTGTGTGCCTGCGTATTGGTCACGATTGGCGCCGCGTTGGTGCCGTCGATTGTCCAACTGGTGAAGTCGCCGGTCTCGAATCCCCCGTTCTGGATCAAGTCGCCCGCCATGCAGGTGGGAGTTGGCGTAGGCGTCGGTGTCGGCGTTCCGCCGCCTGTCGTCCCATTCAGCCGGTAAACCTGATCGGGTCCGCCTGCAGCGATGCCACAGTTCGCCTTGGTGTTCCAAGTGGGGCAGACAGCGAAGCCGCCCCCCGGGTTCTGCCAGGCCGCAGGGTTGTTGGATAGCACCGTGCGATCTGTCCAGCCCCACTCACCGTTTGGGCTAAAAGTCATGTTGGCTTGGATCTCTACCCAGTACGTCCCCGCAGCGAGGACCGCCGCGGGACTCAGATTCACAGTAAAGGTGGTTCCTGATACCGTGAAGGGCTGGTTAAGTGCGCTGAAAACCTGCGTCCCGGGCAGGGTGCCGTTATTCTGATAGAAGAAAACATTGAAACTGTTGGCAGGGCCGGGGCCGTTGAAGTACAAGCCATCAGCGTCAATCGACTGCACATTCCAAGTCTGACCCCCAGGCACCACAAAGTCATCGGCCAGATCAGCGTCGAAGGTTGGGAAATCGGTGAACGTCGCGGACAAGGTAGCAGTGGTCGTACCGTTGTTGTACTGATCGTACAAAACCACCTGGGGCGCTTTCGGCGCTGGCGGACTGAAGACAAGGTGAGCGCCAAGCGAGCCACTGGTGCGCAGAGGAATCTGCGATGTCCGAGGCAGCTTCGGCATAGCCGGAGCTCTGGAAAGGTCGGTTGCCCGAGGGTACAGAGACGCCGCTTTAGCCATCGCAGCTTTAGCCGGAAGCGTGCCGGGAACCGCGCCGGTGGAAAGTGGCACGGTCTTTTGCGCCTGTGCTATTGCGCTTCCCTGGGCCACGCTTTGCTTGGCCGCGCTTTGCTTGGAGGAGTTTCGCTGCGCCAGTGCGAATGGGATCGCGCAGACGGCCACGAGCAGAAGCAGATAAAACGCGCCTCGGATAAGGTGCGCTTTGATGGTGGGATTAATTTGTTTTTTCATGTTGGTGTTGTCCTTGGTGGAATCCTGTTTCCCCAGCCGCAAAATATATTTTGGGAGCGGGACGACCTTTTTACTCAGGAACGCCAAGAAATGTCAATACTTTTTTAAGTAATTTTTTCCGCGGGTTACATAATCAGCGAGTTTTAGGCGGAGTTGCCAGCAGCCGCCTGAAAACTCCGCGTCGTACGCCATGAGGGAACCCAGTGGAGGAGTGCGGGAACTCGCGAGTTTTGTCTCGCTAGTTCCCCCTAATTCGGAAATATTAGGAACGAGGTGTCGCCCGAGGCCGTGGCGTGTGTAGACCTCGGCGCCGCGGTTGCAGTAGACGTAGCCGTCGCGGTTGCGGTAGCCCCCGGTGTAGCTGTAGGCGTCGGTGTCGCTGTAGCTGTAGGCGTCGGAACTGGTGTTCCGCACGGCACAACAGAAACCTGCACGGTGTCGTAGTAGGCCGTGTTGTCCACACCGCCCTGCACCATTAGCTTAACGTTCCCTCCTGGCCGGCCGCCTGACGGTGCTGCCACCTTGGTTACAACTGGGTTGCCATAGCTCCAGCTATTCGTGCCGATCGCATAGATTTCTACAGATACCGGCAGCGGCACTCCCGGGAGAAGGTTGCGTCGCCACCCATTATGGCATAAAGCTGGCCTTCAAACGGGGAGGTCATTTCCTGACGACGCGGAGAGAAGAGTGCCGAAGTTTTGTGGCATCTTGGTCACGCGTTTTGCGTGGACCAAGACTACGACGTTACAGGCGCGGGCTCGCTTGTTTCCTGGTCCAAGACAGCAACCGCCCGTTCGTACATCGCCTTTGCGTCCTCGCGCGAGTTGCCTACTGCAGTGAGCCCCACTCTGCCCAGTTCACCGAGCGCGCTCATCATGTGAAATACGACGCCTGTCTGGCGGGTTTGACCGAAATGGAGTTTGTGTCGGACGACGATATCAAAAAGATCATCCGGAGTTAGTGTGCGATAACGCGGCGACTCGACGTGATCGCTGGCTACGAAAAATTTCTGCTGACCATTCGGAGCCGTGAAGATGCCAGTCTCCGTATCGTAAGTTCCATCGGTAAGAAACTGCAGAGTCAGAAACGGATGAGTGGTACCGCCTTTTCTTAAGTTAATCTCGATCGCGTACGGTTCCCAGGTTCCATTTTTCGCGCGCACCACCACAAAATCCAAGGCGAAGCGACCGATAACACCTTCTTTGGCCAGACGTTTGCCTACCTTGGCAGCTTCCCGGGTAATCAGCGGAGCATAATCTGTCTCGGCAGGGAAAACACAGCCCAGGTAGCTTTGCCCGCTCGGTCCGCCCAGAAGCTGATCATGCGTTGATAACAGTTCAACTTTACCAAGCGGCGTGACGCGAAGCTGAACGCTGGGGCTCCTGAATTCTTCTCCCATGATCCGTTCCTCCACGACTCCCTTTCGCTCCTGCAACTTCTTCATGTAACTCTCATAAGTAACTTCTGGTGACTCGAACTTCATGGCACGCAGGCGATCGTCTAACATAGCTACCTCCCTCGAGTCACCGGGAGCGGGAACCCCCGTTAAATCAATTACCGCATTGCCTTCACCTGAGACGCCTTCATTCAACTTTGCCATCACCTGCGGGATCGAAGGCTTGGCCATCCGCATCTGCGCGATCGCCGCGACGAGGTCTTCCTTGCCGCCAATATCCTCACGACCCAAAGGATATGGCACATCTTCGTCCATAAAAATTTTGCGGCAGCCGCTCTTTGTTCCCAGCGGGAAGAATTTCGGGTCCGCTCCGTACATCGGAATGCCGAGCCGCAACGCCAGTTCTTTCTCTCGGTTTGTGGTGTTAAACGGAACAAGGTGCGCGCGATCGGGGTCGATGATCAGCGATCGAATGCGCTCGGTCAGCCGTGGCCGCTCTAAGAGTTTCTCACTGAGCGGGCGCGCTGAACCGTCCATCGGTGAAGGCAGGAAAAGTCGCTGCCGCGCATGGCTCGGGATGACGCCCGGAAGAAGATCGAGATAATAATCGATGATGCTCGGCAGAATCGTTCGCGACGTCACGTAGATCAGGCGCGCTCGCGGCTGGCGCAGCAGCAGTAAAAGAAATAAAAACCGTTCCTCGTACGCCTGGATCACCGCACCCGAGTCAATCGCATCGATCGACATCGAGGGTACGACCACGATGGTTTGCGGGTCCTGGTTGAATCGCTCGATTGATTTCCACAACGGCACCAGCTTCTCCTGGAGCCGGTCAAATTCGGCCGAAAATGCCTTAGCAACTTCTCGTTCGGACATAAGCGCGCTTATTAAACCTCATCTCCCAAACAAATCGAGCGATTTGGGCAGCAGTTGATAACCGGGATCGGTCGTCCCAGGCATTGGGCGTTATCTTCGTCGCCCGAATGAATATCCGCGATGGGTTCTGCCTCCGCCGATTCCGCGACGAGTGCTCATTCCGGATTCGGATTCAAATAACGCCGTGTACAAGTATGGAAAGTTTTCCAGCTTCAATCGCGGAATTTTCTGGCCGATGAAACGTTCAATCGCCTGCAACGAGGGCAGTTCCTGTCCGCTCGTGAGCGTGAACGCGTCGCCGACATTTTGCGCGCGGCCGGTGCGCCCGATGCGGTGGACATAATCCTCCGGGTGCTCAGGCACATCGTAATTGATCACGTGACTTACACCGGCGATGTCGAGCCCGCGCGACGCGATATCGGTCGCGACCATGACTTCGTATTTGCCGCTCTTGAATCCCTCGAGCGCCTCGATGCGTTCACGCTGCGTGCGATTCGAGTGTAACACCGCCACCGCGTGCTGAGCTTGTTTGAGAAAGTGCGCGACGCGATCGGCGTTCTGTTTCGTCCGGCAAAAAATCAAGACACTGTCGAAATTCGTTCGCTCCAACAGCGCCGTGAGAAGATCGAATTTTTGTTCCGCTGCCACTGGGTAGACTGCATGGGTCACCGTTTCCGCCGGCGACCGGCGTACGCCAATTTCCACTAACTCAGGATCACGCAGCACCCACGCCGCCAGACGTTCGATCTCCGGAGGCAACGTGGCCGAAAACAGCAAGGTTTGTCGCTTTGTTGAAATTTTCTCAACGATTCGGCGCACGTCGGGCAGAAAACCCATATCCAGCATCCGGTCCACTTCATCGAGCACGAGAATTTTTATCTCTTTGAGACTCATTGTGCGCTGCTCCAGCAGATCGAGAAGGCGCCCTGGTGTTGCGACCAGAATGTCGACGCCGCGCTTGAGTTCTTCGCGTTGTTTTCCGTAACCGACGCCGCCGTGCACGAGACTCACTCGCAAATCTGTGAAGCGGCCATAATCACGAAACGCTGTTTCTACTTGCGCCGCCAGTTCGCGCGTAGGCTCGAGCACGAGACAACGCAAGCTGCCGTGCTTTGCCAGCAACGTCAGAATGGGTAAAGCAAACGCTGCGGTCTTGCCGGTGCCGGTTTGCGCAGTGCCGATCAAATCTTTTCCGGCAACGACAATCGGAAAAGCGCGTAGCTGGATCGCGGTCGGCTCCACGAATCCCATGGCCTGCGTTCCACGCACGACCTCAGGTGAAAGGCCAAAGTGGTTAAATGACACGGCTTCGCATACTACCTAAAAACCACCAGTTAGCACGAATCAACACGAATAAATATGTAAGGCAAGAATTGGGACCGCAAGGAGACGCCTATTACAAGGTTTTCGTTCAATCGCCGCATTCTACATGTAAGGCCATACCTGACACGCATTTTGCGGAAATTTTTGGCTTGCCTCTTCGCAGATGAAGGAGCTATACCGGCGTGCTCGTTCCCCAAAACTTCACCCAGAGAACAAAATGAAAAAGAATACCCCCGCACGCGCTTTTGCGCTCCGAATAATCGCTGTTGTTCTTTGCTTTGCCGGAGTGCTTATTGCGCTCTTTGTGCTTGGCGCTCCCACTGGGTCGTTTCAACCACAAGGTACCGCGACTCCGACTCCAACTCCAACACCAACTCCTCCAGTCTGCACGCCGCCGCCTTCAGGCATGGTTAGCTGGTGGCCGGCCGAAGGCGATGCTAATGACATTCAGGATGGCAACGATGGCACGCTGGAAAACAGCGCGGGCTTTGCCACAGGCGAAGTAGGCCAAGCTTTTAGCTTCGACGGGTCTAATCAGGACGTTGCCATCGGGGATCCTAACAACCTAAAGCTTACAACTGGTTTGACCCTCGATGCGTGGGTCAACCCGAGTGCCGTGCAGGGTTCGAGCGGCGACCTGGTCGGCGGCATCATAACCAAATGGGCGCAAAGCTTTCCGGGCGGCGATTCGTGGGCGACCTGGATACGCAACAACGGCTCCGGCGGCTACAGCTTGGCTGCGGACCTAAGTGGTGGGTCGGGGGTAGGCGAATCCGGTGTGTACTTCGGCGGAACTATTCCAATTAACAGCTGGACACATGTCGCCGCGACCTATGACTCGGCGTCTAGTGTCCTGACACTGTATGTTAACGGCGTCTCGGTTGTTTCGGCCGTTGCATTCACGCCGGGAACTTTGATTGAGGCCACCGATGCGGCCGTTTACATCGGCAGCGAACCTACTGCCCAGCGCTATTTCCCCGGTCTCATCGATGAAGTAGAAGTCTTCAATCGCGCACTTACTGGGATTGAAGTTCTCGGCATCTACACCGCGGGCAGTGCAGGTAAATGCCGATCTTGTGTGTCGGCACCGGGGGGAATGATCAGTTGGTGGCCCGGCGAAGGCAATGCTAGAGATGTTCAAGGAAACCACGATGGGACGATAAACGGCGCTACCTTCGGCGCTGGCGAAGTAGGACAGGCGTTCAGCTTTGACGGGACAGATGATGACGTCCAAATTCCCGCCAGCAACGACTGGAACTTCGGCACCGGCGAATTCACTTTCGATTTCTGGGCACGCTCGAGCAGCACAGACCGTATGCATGCGCTGTCCTTCGAACCAGATCCGACATTCGGCTCGAACAATCTCGATTTCGATTTTAATGACAACAGCGGCAGCGGCCACGGCCTATTCGTGTTTTGGAATGGTGGCGGAAACAACTTCATTCAGGTCGGGAATATTGGTGATTACACCAATGGCCAGTGGCACCATTTTGCCCTAACGAGGAGCGGATCGACATTTACCCTTTACATCGACGGCGCTTCCGTCGGGACAGCGAGCTATTCGAGCGCTATCGATCTTTCCGGCGGCAACAATAACTACATTGGGGCGTCAACTGGCCAGGTTACTACTTCGCGGTTCTTTTGGAATGGCTTGGTTGATGAAGTAGAAATCTTCAACCGCGCGCTTAGTCAGCGGGAGATTCAAAAGATTTATGACGCTGGCAGCGGAGGTAAGTGCCCGTGCACGCCGCCGCCAACCGGCATGATTAGTTGGTGGCCGGCTGAGGGCAATGCAAACGATATCCAGGGCAGCAACAATGGCACTGCGAATAGTGGAGTTACGTTCGGACCGGGCGAAGTCGGACAAGGATTTAACTTCGATGGTTCCAGCGGCGAAGTGATCGTTCCCGATTCGCCGAACCTGGACTCGGCCGATTTTACTTACGATGCATGGATCGCTGTCGATCCTGCAAGTCCATCAGGCGACAATTACATCATCTGCAAAGGTGCCGTCGCGCAGTATTACCCATTGATTTACATCCAGGGAAATACCGGCCAGCATTTTTGGAGAGTTACGCTGAATGGAGACGTGTCGGATTTGTTTGGTCCGCCGAACAGCGTGACCTACGGCTTTCAGCACATCGCGGTCACACGCCAGGGGACCGTAGGCAAGCTGTACATCGACGGCACACTGGTTGATACCGAAACAGTCGGGACCGGCACGGGGGCGGGATTCCCGCTCGCGTTCGGCAACATCTCGAACTTCAACGCCTCGTATTTCAAAGGCAAAATGGATGAAGTCGAGTACTTCAACCGCGCGCTAAGTGACAGTGAAATCGCGGCCATCTACCATGCCGGCGGAGCAGGAAAATGCAAATTTCAACCTAGTCCTACTCCCACGCCCACAGCTACACCCACGTTTACGCCTACACCCACGGCTACGGCAACATTCACGCCTACGCCAACTCCAACAGCTACTCACACGCCGACGCCTACACCAACAGCGACAACCACAGCTACCGCTACATTCACGCCTACGCCAACGCCGACAGCTACTCACACGCCAACGCCCACACCAACAGCGACAGCCACAGCTACCGCTACATTCACGCCTACACCAACGCCGACAGCTACTCACACGCCAACGCCCACACCAACAGCGACAGCCACCGCCACAGCTACATTCACGCCTACACCAACTCCAACAGCTACTCACACTCCGACGCCGACTCCAACAGCGACAGCCACAGCTACGGCTACCGCTACATTCACGCCTACACCAACTCCAACAGCCACGGCGACTGCAACACCTACGCCGTCTATTACACCAAGGCCTACTCCAACACCTAGGCCGCGTCCCACGCAACCACCTCGCCCCACTACAGCGCTCGGTCTTAAGCCCTGATTCCAGTGATTGGTGATCTGTGATTCGTGATGGGTTGTAGCCGGGATCGGTTTGTCCCGCCGTAGGTAACGCGAAGGCGGATGGTCCGGCGAGCGGCCACACTGACGCGCAGCCGCATGCGAGTGTCACTGTAGTGGCAGGCGTGTCGCCTGCAAACACTTGCTCTGGCGAGCGCAAATTCGGATGAAAAAAATGGGTTGTGCATCCGACATGGCTGCCACTACAGCCAGACAAAATCCGAAGGAACATGAAAAACGTTGACACTCATCCGCAGATCAGGTATCAGCGACGGCTCTAACCCACCCCCCACCCAATGCAAAAACAACCTACCTGTCATTCGGCGCGCGCCTTAATCGCCCTGCTCCTTTGCGCAGCCGCATGTTCGATCGTGACAGGAACGCTACTGGCTTTCTTGCGTTCCGAAACGCCTGTAACGGTTTCCTATCCGGCAGCTGCCGGACTGACGTTTGCGCAGCGCATAGCTTATCAGCGAGCGATCGAAGACGTTTACTGGCGTCACCGCATCTGGCCAAAAGAACGGCCCGATCCCAAGCCATCGCTCGACGCGGTGATGTCGCAGGCGCAACTGGAAAAGAAAGTCGCCGACTACCTACGCAAATCACAGGCGCTCGAGGATTACTGGCAAAGGCCAATCACTGCCGAGCAGTTACAAGCCGAAATGGATCGCATGGTGAAGCACACGAAGCAACCTGAGATGTTGCGCAAGCTTTTTGTAGCACTCGGCAACGATCCCTTTGTTATCGCAGAGTGCCTAGCCAGGCCCGTCTTGTCAGAGCGTTTGAAGCTCGCTACGGTTGAATGGCGCAAAGCGGGGTTGGACCCCCGGAATGCAGGAGGGGAGAAGCAGATGCCGAAGTTAACGGCAGCGGCGAACGCTAAGTATGTGCTTCCAACCGTATCGGATGGTCCGAACGGATGCACTGACGATACTTGGACGGTCACCAGCATTACCAACGCGCCTGATGTCCGGTGGCATCACACAGCAGTATGGACCGGCAGCGAAATGATCGTCTGGGGCGGAATTAACAATAGCGGCTCTTTGAACACGGGAGGGAGTTATAACCCCAGCACGGACAGTTGGACCGCCACCAGCACCACCAACGCCCCTGCTGGGCGAGGGATTCACACGGCAGTATGGACCGGCAGCGAAATGATCGTCTGGGGCGGAAGAGCCAGCAGCAGCCTTTTAAACACTGGCGGCAGATATAATCCCAGCACGGACAGTTGGACCGCCACCAGCACCACCAACGCGCCCGATGCACGGTACTACCACACGGCAGTGTGGACGGGCAACAAGATGATCGTCTGGGGTGGAACCAACTTCAGCACCAGTTTCAACACCGGGGGAACATATGATCCCAGGAGGGACAGTTGGACACCCACCAGCACCACGAACGCGCCCGATGCCCGGCACGCTCACACCCCAGTATGGACCGGCAGCGAAATGATCGTCTGGGGCGGAGATAGCGCCAGCGACGTTGAGAACAGCGGCGGGAGATACAATCCTAACTCAAATAGCTGGACGGCTATGAGCACTGCGAACGCACCGGATGCACGCCTCGATCATTCCGTGGTGTGGACCGGCAGCGAAATGATCGTCTGGGGCGGAGATGATGACTCCAGCACTTTTAACACCGGCGGAAGATACAATCCTATTACCGATACCTGGAGGCCTACGAGCATGACAAACGTGCCTAGTGGACGAACTTACCACTCAGCTGTGTGGACCGGCAGCGAAATGATCATCTGGGGTGGAAGAGGTGGCGACTTGTTTTGGAACACTGGCGGGAGATACAATCCGCTTATCGATAGCTGGACAGCTACGGGATCCACCAACGCGCCGAGCGCCCGATACCATCACACAGCAGTCTGGACAGGCAGCGAAATGATCATCTGGGGCGGGTATGGCCGTTCCAATTCTAGTTTTTTCATGAACACCGGTGGCAGATACTGCGCGCAATCCCCAAACCGCGACGCGATGAAAAATTTTGTCCAATTTGCCCTGAGCAACTTCACGCTGACTCTCCTTGTCATCGGACTAGTTGCCTTGGGAATCGCGCTGATCCGTGCTAGGCGCGGCCGGCGTTCACATCCATGAGATGGTTGCGGAGCGCAATTTTGCTCCGGGAAATGCGGGAGTCATCTTCTACACGGACGTGCTGGTCCCGCTCATCGGTTTTGTGCTTCTGTGGCTGCAACACAGAAGCCAAGGCAAGATCACGGCAGCGCGCGGTCGTGATTAATGATGAGCGGAGAGTAGTTGTCTTTCGTTGACACTCCAATTGACCCACGTAGAGGGACATCTATTTTATCAGGCGCTCGGTTATTCGCCAAATGGACGGCGATTTGTAAAAAAACTTCGTGGGAACAATTAACCAAGACAAGATGTGCCGAGCTTGGAACGTTCTTTTGATCGCGGTGGTCGCGGTGGTCGCGCTGGTCGGCATTCAAAACCTCGGCGCAGCCGAGAACGCAGCTGAGCCCGCGGAAGTGGAGACAGTCACGAGCAAACAGGCGGAAACAGAGGCACCTGCCCTTGGCCAAACCTCCGACCGCGACACCTCGCCCGTCTCGCGCGAAGCCACGCCGACGGCGTCGCCGGCTGATGCGGGTAGCGCGACTGAGGAGTCAGTAGTAGTAACGGCGAGCGAGCTCGAGGAGAGCAGGCTTCAAATCAGCCCGGATGCAGGGACGAGCACCTATACGATGACCGATCAGCAGATCAAGACCATCGCGCAGGGCGAGAATACCTCCTTTAACAACGTTCTCACTCGCGTGCCCGGCGTCTCGGACGACACCTACGGCGCGATACATTTCCGCAACGAAGATCCTTATTATCGTTATTATATTAACGGGACACTCCTGCCTTCGGGCATAAACGGATTTAGCCAGGACATCTTCACTCGTTCTGTGTCGAGCCTGACCGTGATGGTGGGCGCGCTGTCGGCCCAATACCCGGAAGGCAACTACGGCCTTGTGGATATTCGGACCAAGACTGGCGAGGGCTTAAGTGGCGGTACTGCTACTTTCTACGGCGGAAGTTACACTACTCTTCAACCCAGCTTTTCCTTCGGAGGTTCCTCACAAGGCACTGATGTTTATTTTAGCGGGAGCTACTTGCACGACGCGCTTGGTCTGGAAAATCCTACTCCCCACACAACGGCGATTCATGACGATACCGATCAGTACCGCGGAGTGGCTTATCTTTCGCATCAATTTCAAAATTCGGGGCGGCTAAGTCTGATTTTCAGCGCGGCATATGCAGATTACGAAATCCCCAATACACCGGGGCAGGTGCCGACCTTAGATTTTTCGCAAACGAACCTGGCCGGTGTGCACATAAACTCGAGCAAGCTGAACGAAACACAGAACGAACAGACCTACTATGGAATTATCGCCTATCAGCAAACAGTGGGCGATTTCTCATTTCAGCTCTCGCAGGTCAATCGCTGGAGCACTGTCACGTTCGCACCAGATATCAGGGGCGATCTCTTTTTTAACGGGGTGGCGGCGCGGGTTCACGATTTCATCATGACCAACGGAATCCAGGCCGACGTGAGTTATAAATGGGGCGACGCGCATGTTGTTCGCGCCGGAGTGCTGGCCGACACATCTAGAGCCGGAGCCAATAATAATAGCTTCGTCTACGCCATCGATCCGGTTACCGGCAATCCGGTAGGTAATCCAATTGAAATTGACGACGAACATTCCAAACGCGCCTACGACTACGGCGTTTACCTACAGGACCAGTGGCAACTTACAGAAAAGCTAACCCTCAACTACGGCCTGCGCTTCGAGGGTTTGCGGGCTTACACCCACGACAATGCGCTTTGCCCTCGTCTCAACATCGTCTACCAGCTGGACAAGGATACCGCCATTCATGCCGGCTACGCTCGCTACTTCGATCCGCCGCAGCTGCTTACCGCCACCCCCGGAACCGTCCGCCGCTTCGATGGCACTACCAACGCTCCAGATCAGGACACGAACGACCCGGCAAAGGTAGAAAAATCACATTACTTCGACGTCGGGGTCGACCGGGTAATTTCCCAAGGTTTCAAGGTTGGCCTCGATGCTTACTACAAGATCGCGCAAAATCAGAACGAGGACGGCCAGTTCGGTGCGGCCAACATCACCGTGCCATTCAACTACCGCGAAGCCTCCCTGTATGGCGCCGAATTATCCGCGGACTACGTCAACGGGCCGCTTTCCGCTTTCCTCAATTTCTCTGCTTCCGATACCTGGGCAAAAGGAATTGTGTCGAGCCAGTTTGAGTTTACTGCTGATGAGCTGGCCGCGATACGGAAGGAAAACGTCCATGTCGACGCGCAGCAGTATTACACCGCCTCCGCCGGCGTTGCCTATCGTTGGATGGACTTTGTTTTTCATCTCGACGCCCTGTACGGGGACGGCATTCGCGCCGGTTTCATCAATAAGGGCAAACTTCCGCCTCATTATCCGGTGAACCTGGGCGTGCAATATCACTTCAAGGTTCACTCGGGCGGCGATCTCGCACTCCGGTTTGACGTTATCAACCTGTTTGATCAGGTATACATCCTAAACGACGGCACTGGCATTGGCGAAGGCGCGGTGAAGTATGGTCGTCGACGTGGGCTCTACGGCGGGATCAGCTATTCTTTTTAACTAAGCTGTAGAGAAAAACTGATCTCGGTCCGATTTACGAAATCAATCACGAAACGCAGGCACTTGTGAATTTCAGCCGCAGTTTCCAAGCCCCCTCGTTCGAGAGTCTGGTCGAGTTTACGCAGGGTCCGGGTTCGATCGCTGCTTACACGCCTTTGCAGGCGCAACACGCCTGGACCATCGAGATCGGCACGCGCGGCTAATATTCGCGACTTCAGTGGGAGTTATCGCTCTACCGTTCGTGGCAATGCAGTCTTTCTCGCTACCCGGTCGATCACGCAAATACGCTCTTTGCCGATGCGTATGCTCTTTCGGGATTCCGTGCCGGTTTTCGACACCACAAAGGGTTCTCGGTATTTCTGGAAGGCAACAATCTGACGGACCAGCGATACGCTCTAACACCGACTTCGACACCCAGAGTGACTTCTACGCCAAGGCCGCGCCTCACCCCCGCGTCCGCGACGAACTCTGCCGAGCTGAGGAACAGTCATTGGTGATCGCTAATGAGCGATTAATCGTCGTTGTCAGCGATGGGGGCTACAGAGCTTCGGAAAAAATTAGTGTCCATTCGTGTGCACCTGTCCCGCCGTAGGCGGCGGCTTGTCTCGTTCTAGCTTTTGTGGGGCGAATCTGAACCCCTTAGAATTGCTAGTTGGCGCGAGGGCGAATTCGTGGTTACTACAAGCTCATGAAAACCAACCCCAGATGGAAGGCCCGATTCATTGCGATTATCGCTGCGCTGTTATCGTTCGCGACAGTTCCCGCAGGTACTGCGACCACTCCGCAATATCAGATTTATGACATCGGCGTCGTTGATGCCGGCGACGATGCTTCCCAGGGATTCGGTGTGTCGCACGGCGGAATGGCAGTAGGCCGCTCGATACGCACCGGCGGAAGTCAGGCGTTTACCTGGACACTGCAGGGCGGCATTGTTGGGCTGCCGAATCTGGCGGGGCGGAATCACGCGGTCGCGAACAGCGCGGCTGATCAGACTGTCGTAGGGACTGCAGCCACCACACTTTTCGGCAGCGATCGGTTGCCGATCAAGTGGTTCAATGGAGTCGTTTCCCAGCTGCCGCTGCCGCCGAGCGAGACGCTCGGCGACGCGAACTCGGTGAACTTTTCGGGTATTGCAGTCGGCTCTGTGGATGCCGGAAGCAACCAGCGAGGCGCAGTCTACCTCGGCGGCGGCGGTGAGATCATTACAGCAACCACACCGACCGGATGTTTTTTCGTCACGGCGTTCGGCATCAACGACTTAACCAACGCCCGCATCGTGGGCCAGGGGATCGATCCAAACAACGCTGCGCGCAATGTTGGTATCGTCTATGACATCGGCGATAACAACGCGTTCGAGGTTGGTGCGTTGCCGGGGTTCAATGGAGCGCTTGCGTTCGGTGTGAGTAACACTGGTTACGTCGTTGGCTCGAGCATGCTAAATCAGGGATCGGGTCTGCCGTTCATCTGGTCGGATCAAGGCGGAATGGTTGCCATCCCACTCGCCACAGGTACCAGCGAAGGGTCCGCGCGCGCGGTCAATTCAGCCGGCTGGGTGGTGGGAAACGATTCGTCAGCTTTCTCGATTCCGTTTCTTTATGATGGAACAAACACTTATCGCCTTGCCGATCTCATTCCCCCGAACTCGGGCTGGGATTTGTCGATGAACACTTCGTCGTCGGCAGACGGCATTAGCGAAGACGACGTCATCGTCGGCACGGGTGTGCATAACGGCGAGACTCATGCGTATGCGATGGTGCCCGTCACACCTAGTCCTACACCCACGCCGAGTCCAACTGCTACGCCCACCGCGACTCCGACACCTGCGCCAAGAATTACTCCTACACCAAGGGCACGCCCCACTCCGCGACCCCGACCATAGTTGAAACTGTATAGGCAGGCGTGTCGCCTGCTTCAATTTACCTTAGCACCCGGCACGGCTGCCGCTACATTAAGCAGCAGCATCGTGGACACGAAAAATTAGTGTCCATTCGTGTCCATTCGTGGTTACAAAGGCCAGGGTTATGAACGAAACGCATCGCGAAGACCCGCACGCTCCGCTGAGTTATTATGGCGCGCGGCGCATCGTTTGGCTGGTGTTTTTCATATTCATCATCTGGCTGATGCTGCGCGCGCTGCAACCTGTAATCCTGCTGTTCGCGCTGGTCTTCCTTCTCGCGATGGTTCTGAATCCGATCGTCGTTTGGCTACAGAGACACCGCGTACCGCGTTTCGTGGGTGTCATTCTGGTGATGCTAGCGCTGATTGCTGTCACGACGACCATCATCCTGTTTGCCATTCCGCCCATGAGCCGACAACTGCAGGAGCTCATGCACAGCACGCCAAACATGTGGCAAGGCATTCGCACCAGAATCGAGTCACTAACGAAAAATTATCCGGAAGTTCGGGAGGCGTTACCACGGACGGATGAAATGGCCGGTAAAGTCGGAACAGCTGCGGCTACAGTTGGAAATTTCCTGCTCCAATCGACGCTCGGCTTGGTCGGCGGTGTGGCCAGCGCCCTGTTAGCTGTTCTGTTGCTTGTGTTCGTGCTGGCGAACCCGCGCCCGCTCGTAGCTGCATATCTGGCGCTTGCGCCCGATCGTTATCGCGAGCAGGCCCACCGTACTCTCGAACGAATGATGCGGCAAATGATTGCCTGGGCGCGGGGCGTCGCGATCAACGGCGTGATCACAGGCGTGTCCATCGGTTCGCTGCTTTGGTTGGTTGGCGTGCAGCCGGCATTCATATTCGGCGTGTTCGCGTTTCTAGGTGAATTTTTGCCAAACATCGGCGCTTTCCTCGTTTCCATTCCCATTTTGCTGGTTGCGCTGAGCATGGGCGCGACAAAATTCTGGCTCGCGCTTGGGGTGATCGTGCTGGTCTATCAGATTGAATTGAACGTCCTTGTGCCCGGCGTGCTCGGCAAAGAAATGCGTTTGCACCCGGTCAACATTTTGTTTTTTACCCTCGCGACCGCCGAATTGTTCGGGCTATTGGGACTGTTTCTTGCGGTCCCTGCCGCGGCGCTGGTGCAAATCGTCATTGACGAATTTTACTTGCAACCTCGCAAGATAGACGCTGCCACGCTTGATCGGGAAGCTGCCGTTCTAGTGGAAGGCAGGAAATAACACACGCGCAAGGCGTCGGTGCCAGACGAGCGGCTGCGCACAGTGAAATCGTCTGCCGTCGGCGGTCAGACGTTGCCGCCGCAAGTGGTTGATGAGAAAAGTTTTGACATCGCCCCATCGAATTCAGTAAAACCGGGGCTACGGAGGAATTCATCACACAATGTCAAAGCTGAAGGTAACCCTTACCGTTTTCGTGGTCCCGATAGTTCTATTGTTCGCTTCGCGCAACCTGGCTTCGCCTAACTCCGCGATAAAGAAAAACCAGAATGGCTATGGCCAGACTGGAACACTTCAAAAGATGATTGTCGAAAACGCGAGCGTAACCATGCAACTCGACCTGAACGGATTGAATGGAAGCAATTCCTTGGTGGCAAGGCCGGTGATGTTGCACTTCGCTGCAGCGCCCAATTCTTTCTTTCCTATTCTCGTCTTTAACGATCTGTTACGCGGGCTCCAGCCCGGCTCGATGGCACTGGCTTTGCAAAACTCCTCTCCAGCCGGGGCAAACGCCCCCGGCTACAGCAATCTGCCTGCCGCATTAAGCTCGTCTCTTAAGCGGTTGGTAGTGCAAAAACTTTCTTCCGGTCAAGGATTCGATCTTGCCGTGCGCGACGGCAATACAGGATTCACTTTTTTCAACATCGAGGGACACCAGTACGACTACAACCCCGCTGCGCAGTCGCTTGCCATCAGCAATGGCCGGCTTCTCATTTCAAAGGAGTTTGCCAACGCTCTTGGCCACCCGTCCGATGCCGGTGCGACCGTTGGAACAATCTCCATCGGCGCGGCAATGCAGCCGGCCGAGATCACACAGCTTGCTAACGGGCAACCGCAATCATTGGTGATGCCGCCCCTTCAACATGCTCTCAGTCCAAGAGCGCCAAACACAACAGGGCCGGATGTTATTGTTGGAGATATTGAAGACGTGGACGACCAGGGAAACAACGCGACACAGGTTGGCCTGGCCATAGGAACTGATTCTTGTAACATTGGTGACACGCCAGTCGACTGGTTCGCGTTGCCTCAGACCGATCACCCCGTCGTGCCGCAGAATCTTTACCGCATGAGCGGCGGCGCAGATAACACCGAACGCTTCGAACAAATCGGCCAGTCCTGGATGAAACACACCTTCGAGGCATTGGAGGAGAGCGTCTGCGCCACTTGTAACACCTCTGGTTGCGAAACAGGCACCCATCTATGCCCGGGATGCTCCGACCCGTACGTCTCGGGGCTGAATGGCGACCAGAATCAGATTGGATCCCGCGCATGGATCAATCCCTTTACCGGAGCTTTCCCATCAAACGCCAACGACCACACCGGCCACAACCATGACGGCGTGTCGCACCGGATCCTGGTTAACATGACTGACCTGACTCCGGGGGGAAATCCTGGAGCCAGTTATTTTGGCGAAGCGGCCTATATCAGCCCGCATGAATACACCTGGTGCCAGTCGCATCCCGGGGAATGCAACATGTTTAACAATTTCTCCTATCGTAAGTTTTCGGTTAGCGGCGGCCCTACCTTTTTCACCTTTTCGCCTGTCAATTCTACCGTCCGAATGCAACCTGCTATCCAGGCGTGGACAGCTACCGGCGCCACAGTCAATCAGGTTGTGCCTGATCCGGGTAATGACGGGATCTTTTTCGTCGGTTACAAGGTAACAGGGCCAAATGCGGGTGTGTGGCACTATGAGTATGCCATCTTTAACATGAACCTGGATCGCGCTATTCAATCCTTCGAGATCGTTTATCCATGTTTCCCCGCGATTGTAAACAACGTTGGATTTCATGCTCCGCCACAACATCCTGGTTGGGCTAACGACGGAACGCAAAACAACCAAGGGTATAGTAGTACTCCGTGGCTTTTCACTATTACTGGGACTTCGGCGATTTGGAATACCGAGACTTTTGCGCAAAACCAGAACGCCAACGCTGTTCGCTGGGGCACACTCTATAATTTTCGGTTCGATTCGGGCGCGGCCCCCGCGGACACCACTGCTAACATCGCTTTCTTTAAGACTGGAACGCCGGTTAGTGTTCAGATTCAGGGGCCTTGCCAATCAGACGCAACGCCAACGCCAACCGCTACTGTGACGCCAACCGCCACCGCTACAGCCACTGTAACGGCAACACCGACCGCCACTCCTACCGCGACTGCCACTCCGACACCAAGGTCTAGCCCGCCACCCAGACCTCGCCCCACTCCGCCGCCGCGCCCATAGCGTCGTTTCCGTAGCAGCGAGAAGTAAAGCCTGCCGGAAATCTTTTTGCTTCCATCGCAAGCACGTGAGAGAAATTACCACTTAATCTCCGCCAAACTTACCAGGAGAATCCACATAATGTCAAAGATAACCCTTACGCGCTTCGCGCTGCTGTCAGTTCTATTTTTCGCAAATAGCTCCGGAACCTACGCAGTGCAACCGAAACAAAACGCTTCCGGCGCGATGACCGGCACACTTCAGAAAATGATCGTCGAAAATGGAAGTGTGACGATGAACCTCGATCTCAACGGATTGAGCGGAAGCGATACCCTGATCACCAGACCTGTCACGTTACAGTTCGCCGTCGCGATAAATTCGTTCTTGCCGATTCTCGTTTTCAACGACCAGTTGCGCGGGCCCGAGCCGGGCTCGATCGCGCTCGTCCCCACGACCGGGGTCAACGCCCCCGGTTACAGCGCACTTCCGTCCGCGCTCACCGCCTCTCTCAAACAGCTGATTGTCGAAAAACTTCCTTCCGGCAACGCGTTCGAGCTTGCAGTGCGCGACGCAAAAACAGGCTTCGCGTTTTTCAATATCGAGGGCCACCAGTACGATTACGACGTCACAGGGCAGTTACTCAGCATCACCGGGGGAAGACTCCTCATTTCAAAAGAGTTTGCCAATGCACTCAGCCGCCCCACGGATGCCGGTTCGGCTGTTGGAAAGATCTCCATCGGCGCAACCATGCGACCCATCGAAATAAGGCAGCTTGTTAACGGCGAAACGAAATCGATGGTGATGCCGCCATTGCAAGGCGTAGCCAGCGGGGAAGCGCCAACGGCGCGGGTGCCAGGACCCGACGTCATTGTTGGGGATCTGCCTGATCTAGAGGAATTGGGGAGCGTCGGCACCCCGGCCACTCAGGTCGGTCTCGCAGTGGCAACGACTTCTTGTAACAACGGCGACCAGCCGGTGGATTGGTTTCAATTGCCAAATACCGATCACCCGGTCGTCCCGCAAAATCTCTATCGGCTGAGCGGTGGGGTGAATAACAACGAGCGGTTTGAACAGATCGGCCAGTCATGGATGAAACACACCTTCTTTGCATTGGAAGGCGACGATTGCAGCTTTGGCTGCAATACCAATGGCTGCGCCACGGGTAGCCATCTTTGCCCTGGATGCTCTGACCCGTACGATGCCAGCCTAAATGGCGACCAAAACCAGATCGGTTCACGCGCGTGGGTTAATCCTTTCACAGGCAACTTTTCATCGAATGCGAATGACCATACCGGACACGTGCACGACGGCGTGTCGCACCGGGTTCTCGTGGAAGTGAACGACCTCAATACAACGCTCAATGTAGGCGCGACCTATTTCGCCGAAGCGCAATATGTGGCCCCGAGTGAATACACCTGGTGCCAATCGCATCCCGGTCAATGCAACATGTACAACAACGCCTCCTACCGCCAGTATCAGGTCAGCGGCACAACCAATTTCACATTTACGCCCCTCGGTAGCACCACGCGAATGCAGCCTGCCATCATGGCCTGGGCGGGCACAGGCGCGACGGTGACCCAAATCCAGCCTGATCCAGGCAACGATGGCATCTGGTTTATGGGATACAAGGTAACCAACCCGACTAATGGGGTTTGGCACTACGAGTACGCCCTCTATAACCAAAACCTGGACCGCGCGATTCAAACGTTCAGAGTGCCTTTGGGAGCCGGAGCTAACGTAAGCAACATCGGTTTCCATGCTCCGCCTCAGCATCCTGGCTGGGCAAATGATGGCACCCAGGGAGATGCTGGATATAGCAGCGCACCATGGAGTGTTACTCAAGATGCAAGCTCCATCACTTGGAACAGCGAAACGTTTGCGCAAAATCAGAACGCCAACGCGATTCGCTTTGGGACATTGTACAATTTCCGGTTCGACGCCGATCAGCCGCCACAAATTGCCAATGCGACTGTAGGCTTCTTCAAGACAGGCTCGCCTATGATGGTAGCGATCCAGGCACCGGCCGGGGGTGGCACGCCCACTCCAACACCTACAGCCAGCCCGACGCCAACTCCAACCGCGACAGCGACAGTAACTCCTACCCCTACACCAACTGCCACAGCAACAGCCACTGCCACAGCTACATCCACCCCTACCCCAACCGCCACGGCTACTGCTACTCCGACCGCTACAGCGACTCCCACGGCTACACTTACGCCCACACCCACACCAAGACCGACACCTACCCCGAGATCCGGCCCATCCCCCAGACCTCGTCCAACGGCACCGCCGCGCCCGGTGTAAAAACAATCATGATCACTTCTCGGTTATCTTAACCTTCGAAACTCGATGATAAGTTCTAAGACATTACTCACACCAATACTCGTAACTGTGCTTAGTTGTGTCGCTGCGAACGCAGCGATCATCAATATCACTCCGAGCAAAGACAATACCCTCTACCAGTATATTCCTGCTGACGGCGATCGCAGCAATGGCGCTGGCTTTCACTTTTTTACCGGTGAAACAGCAATGGGCGAACTTCGGCGGGGCGTGCTCGCCTTCGATATTGCCGGGCACGTTCCACCTGGCTCAACGATCACAGGCGTGAGCCTTACGATGAACATGTCGAGAACACCGTCTGACACGGCGCATACGACCGAGCTGCATATATTGCTAGCCGACTGGGGCGAAGGAACATCCCACGCGCCCGGCGAAGAAGGTGATGGGGCGCCAGCTACACCCGGTGATGCAACATGGCGGCATCGGTTTTTCGATACGATTTTCTGGACAAACCAAGGCGGGGATTTCTCTTTGACGGTGACGGCGAGCCAGTCTGTGGGTCCTATTGGACAATACACATGGAATTCGACGCAGATGGTCGCGGATGTGCAAGAATGGTTGGATAACCCGGCCAGTAACTTCGGCTGGCTCGTGTTAGGCGATGAATCGGCGAGCGCTACCTCAAAGCGGTTCGACACACGGGAGAGCGCCAGTCCGCCTTTGTTGACGATCGAATTCATTCCCGGTCCAAGAGTTCAACCGACACCGCGGCCTCGTCCTACTCCCGCGCCGCGTCCAGTGGCCTGAGCTCCCAGGTGATGGCTGATCGGTAATCGGGTTTAATGGACTGCTAGATAGCACACGCGTTTCGCGTGCTAGTTTTGGCGGCACGGCGAAACAGGCTTTCTTATCCTTGCGACACACCCGTCGGCACGTGAACAGGGAAAGCCTCGCGATCGCGAGGCCGCGATTACCAGCACGCGCGACACGTGCGCTACCCTTAGCGCTCGTTAGGCTTTTCGCTGCCAGACTCCAATTGAGACGCTTGCTTGAAATGTTTCTCAGCCAGTTCGGTCATGCCAAGGTCCTGGAGCCGGCGTCCGAGCATCCAATGGTAAAGCTGGTTATTCGGAGTGAATTGGTCGGCTTGTTTTTCATGAATGCTCGCGTCCTCGAGCTTGCCTAACAAGCGCTGCGCACCGGCAAGCTCGTTATTCACCAAAACCAAATGGGCGTTGCGCTCCAGCGCGGCGGACCAAACCGAAACGGCTTCGTCCCTGTGACCCAATTGCCAGAGCGATTCGCCTTTTTCCTGGCGCGCGAGAATCAAATCATCTCGTTCCGCCAGCGCTTCATCTAAAACGGCTCGTGCTTCGTCATAACGGCCCAGACGATTGAGGATCGCGCCGCGATAATAGAGGCTCAAAGCTTTGCTCTCGTTTTTCTGGTGATCTGCCGCCGTTGCAAGCGTTTGCACGGATTGCTCGGCATCGCCTAACAAATAGTGAAACCAAGCCAGCTTCGGCAGAGCTTCGTTGTTTACAAACAACCCCGTTTTCGAAGCCGCCAGATAATGCCCTTTTCCTTGAATGATGTTTTCCCGATCCGCCGGACTGAGCCAGCGGGCTGGATCGAGCTGCGCCAAGGCCAGTTCGTCGGGCAAATGAACCTTGTTGAAGGCGACGTTGCCGAGGAACTCGTGATAGCGCACCCAGCCGCAGTGCACATTTAATCCAATCCAGGCGAACGCGAAGCCTGCAAATGCCAGGCCAGCCTTGTGAATTTTTCCTGACGACTTCAAATTGAACCGGTAAAAGGACAACTCCCTCGACCGAAGTAATCGCCACGTTTCCAGAGTGAGAAACGTTGTGACTGCGGCGCAGCCAAGCGCCATCAAAAATGGAACCAGCGCGTAAACACCGCGAACAGCAAGAAAACTTCCCAGAAACACCAATGCGCCGACGATCTCTTCAGCCCACGTCAACGAATAATGTCTCTTAATGACATTCGATTTCGGAGCCACGAGCGTCGGCTTCCCAAAGCCGAAATAGAGCGCATCGTTTGGACATACGCTGATGCAATCCATGCATTTCATGCAACCGGGATCGACCACCATTCCGTACTGTTTCACTTCCGCATGCACCAACACGTTCGAAGTGCACGTGGCAGTGCAATGCCCGCATTGATTGCACGCAGGCGTGACGCGGATTTTTCCTGGCGAGAATTTGTCGGCCAGACCAAAGAATCCGCCGTAGGGACAGGCGTAGGTGCAGAAACCTTTTTGCCCTAGGAAATACACCGTCATGAAACCGCAGACGAAAAGAAACGGGATGGCTACTGCGACAGACGGGAAAGTCTGCCAGAAATTCGTGGTCACCAGATGATTGGTGAATTTCGGGATAATCGGCGCATGCTCTGGATTCCAGAACAATCGATAAGCTGTGGGCCAGACAAACATATACAGCGCTGCAATGAGCGGGACGTATACCAGCAGTCGCGAGCGAAACGGCTTCGGATGAAGACCCATTTTCTTTAACAGCCATCCACAGAAATCCTGCAGAGCAAGAATGTGACAGCCCCAGCCGCAGACAAACCGGCCGAAAATCAAAGTCGCCAGGATCGCGAGAGTAAAAAAGATAAAACCCGCGTTGACGAAACCGCCGCTCAGAGTTTGCATCGTTTCCGACGGTTCGATAGGAGAAACCGTCCTGCCCATGATCCGCCACTGAATGATGTGCGCGATCATGAACAGGTTCAGAAGGATCAGCACCGCTGCGCGCCACCGACTGGTCCTCGATTTGCGAATACCGGTCCTGCTGTAGCCGGGAACGTTGTCTCCGGCAGTGGCTCGCCCGGGAATCCACCCGGCCGCTTTCAGTTCCGGACTGATGCAACCACTTTTCACAAATTCTCCGGATTTTACGCCAAAACGCGCCATAGGCTAATTTTCGATCTCGTTATTGCCCCTGTTCGAGACACAAAGTCGTTGCGGGATCCCCAACAAAACGTTACCAAAATTTTTCAAAGATTTTATTTACTTCTGCAATCTGCTCATCACAATCAGTTCGATTTCAAGTTGCGCGTTTTCACAACGCGCTAACAACAGGGAGGAAAAATGTTCAGGAAAATGTTGACTGCTCTCACGCTTCCATTGGTTTTGCTTTTCGCCGCGGCTGATGTCCATTCGGGCAATCCCGCCACAGACAAAACTCCCGCCAATCAAGGTCCAAGCGGGACGCTGCAGGAGATGATCGTGGCCAGCGGAAGCGTGACCATGGACATCGACCTGAATCGGCTGAATGGAAATCGAATTACAACTGGGAAATTGGAGACACTGAATTTTGCGGTCGCCGTGAATTCTTTCTTTCCGGTTGTTATTTTCAACGATGTGTTACGCGGGCCGAAGCCGGGCTCGATGGCACTGGTCGCGCAAAATAGCGTCGCGCTGCCTGCAGCCTTAAGTGCGTCGCTCAAGAGGCTGGCTGTCGAAAAGGTCGGCTCGAGCGAACCGTTCGATATGGCTGTGCGCGATGCGATGAGCGGTTTTACGTTTTTAAATATTCAAGGCAATCTCTACCACTACGATGCCAGTACGCAGTCGCTTAGCATCCAAGGTGGGCGGCTTCTGGTCTCGAAAGAGTTTGCCAGAGCCCTCGGGCGGCGATCAGACGCCGGTTTGGTGGTTGGAAAAATCTCTGTGCAAACAGCGATGCAGCCAATCGAGATCAAGCAGTTGGTTAACGGCGCCGTCAAATCGGTGGTCATGCCGCCGTTGCGAGGCGCAGCCGGCCGTGAAACACCGGCGTCGGCGCAGGGGCCCGATGTCATTGTTGGGGATCTGCCCGAGATGGCACAATACGACAATGTTGTCGGAACTCAGGTCGGTCTCGGGATTGGAACAACTTCTTGTAACAACGGCAACCAGCCGATCGATTGGTTCGCATTGCCACAGACCGATCACCCGGTGATTCCGCAGAACTTCTACCGGATGAGCGGCGGCACCACTAACATGGAGCGTTTTGAACAAATTGGTCAGTCGTGGATGAAACACGCGTTTGAGGCATTGGAGGACGACCAGTGTGGATTTGGTTGCAACACGAATAATTGTAGTCAGGGTGCTCAGCTCTGCCCCGGCTGCTCCGATACTTACGGCTCCGGCCTGAATGCGGACCAAGGTCAAATCGGTTCGCGCGCCTGGGTCAATCCTTTCACCGGTGCGTTTCCATCGAACGCAAACGATCACACAGGTCACATCCACAACGACGTATCGCACAGGGTCCTGGTCGAGGTAAATGATTTGAACACGACGATGAATCAAGGCGCGACCTATTTCGCAGAAGCGCAGTACGTGGCGCCGAGTGAGTATGCGTGGTGCCAGGCTCACCCGGGGCAATGCAATATGTATAACAACGCTTCTTACCGCCAATTTAGCGTGACTGGGATTACTCCTCCTTTCAGCTTCAACCCACTGGCCTCGACGGTCCGAATGCAACCTGCCATCATGGCATGGGCGGGCACAGGCGCCACGGTAACCCAGGTCCAACCTGATCCGGGCAACGATGGCATCTGGTTCATGGGATACAAGGTGACCAATCCGACGACCGGGGTTTACCACTACGAATACGCTCTTTATAACCAAAATCTCGATCGTGCCATTCAAGCCTTTACTGTGCCCCTGGGAGCGGGAGTTACTTTGAGTAACATCGGTTTTCACGCGCCGCTTCAACATCCCGGCTGGGCAAATGATGGTACCTTCATGAACCAGGGCTATAGCAGCACTCCGTGGAATGTGACTCAGGCGTCAGACTCAATAACCTGGAATTGTGAGACGTTTGCGCAAAACCAGAACGCGAATGCGATCCGCTGGGGCACATTGTATAACTTCAGGTTCGATTCCAATCAGGCGCCGCATACGACAACTGCAACGGTGGGTTTCTTTAAGACGGGCGCACCAATTCCTGTTGAAGTACAAGCTCCTGTGCTGGCAGACGCCACGCCGACTCCGACACCAACAGCCAGCCCGTCGGTTACACCTACACCGACGCCTACGCCTACTCCAACGCCAACCGTGACACCATGTGACACTGGCATCATCCAAAACGAAGGATTCGAAACAGGCAGTTTCCCGCCCTGGGCGATTGACGGGACCCAACTCCCGCCCGTAATCAGCACTGCCCAGGCACACAGCGGGACGGATTCAGCATTGGCGGGCGGTGACGGTACACCCACAGGCGGCTGCGGCAACGGGGCCGAGCCAACCGGAGACAGCTCATTCTATCAGCAGTTCGTGGTGCCTGCCGGTGGCGGCACACTGAGCTTCTGGCACTGGGACTGCACCACTGACAGCATCACGTTCGACTGGCAGGATGCTTACATCACGGATAGCTCGGGCACGATCCTGCAAACCATCTTCCATCAGTGTCTAAATGGGAACACATGGATCAACCAGCAGGTGGACATGACGCCGTACGCCGGGCAGACTGTGCGGATCAAGTTCCTGGTGCACCAGGATGGCTTTGGCGACCTCACCGGTATGTACGTGGACGACGTGGTTCTCTACCAGCCGTGCGGAACGCCATCGCCAACTCCAACGGCGACGGCCACAGCTACACCCACAGCGACAGCCACACCAACAGCTACAGCTACGCCCACCCCCACTCCAAGACCTAGTCCGACGCCAAGGTCTAGCCCGACAGCGAGGCCTCGTCCAACACCGCCGCCTCGGCCGTAGAAATGCTGATTAGTGATCCGTGACTAGTGAATGATGACTTGAGAATTCGCGAAACAACTCGCGAGTTCCGGGGAATTATCGCGTGTTGTAGCCGGATCGCTGATCGCGGCCCCGGGCGCACGGGGCGAGTGGCCGCCAAGCTTTTGAGTGGGATTTGCCCGGATACCAAATTGGGATTAGAAAAAACGTGAAAGCGACGGAAATGACGAAGCCGCGTAAATATACACTTGCTGCCCGCGTCTTGCGTGGCTTATACTCGGCGAAGCTCGAACCGATTACAAAGAGTGGCCCGCGAATCACACGAATAGATGCGAAAAAAATTCCGACAGAGAAAATCATTCGCGTTAATTCGCGTCATTGGCGGGCAAATCTTTTTTTCTCTTATTTCTATGAATTCGCCTTCTGCGCCGTAGCTGCGCGGAGGCGGGTCATTTTTTCAAGTTTGATTCTGACACTGATTGGCCAAACATCCTCCATCGCGATGGCCCAGACGGAATCTCCAAACCTGATCGGCGCGTGGAACGTGGCGATCACATTTGCCGATTCAGTCCGGAAACTCCGTTTCGAAGCGCAAGATTCCGGGAAAGGCAGTTTTGTCCTGCAGGATCCAGCAGCGAAGGCTTGGGGCTCCATGCAACCTTCAGAAGCAAAGTGGACTCGCGGCAATGACGGCGCTGTGACGTTCTCAGGCCCAATGGAATTTCCACTAGGCAACGTCGGACGGGACGCGGGAACGTTGATGTTCAAGGGGAAATTTGAAACTCCGGATTTGATCACTGGCGAAGTGGAATTTTCTACCTCGGTTGGAGAACGGCCCTCAAAGCATGGCACGTTCAAAGCCAAGCGCGCAATGGGTGCGGACTAGACATTGCTGGCTTTCCGTGCCGATCAGTGGTTGGCACTACGCTTCGCAAGATCCGGCGAAAGCGTTGGGTGAGTCCGCTTTGTGTTTGCGGTTCGAGCAGTAGCCGCAGTTGCGATGTCCAGACGGCGCAGAGCGCGCCGCCGGTACTTCCCCAAAAAACTAAATCAGTGCCATCCGCGTTGGGTGGGTTCGCCGGCTGAGGCGGGACGATGCCTGATCCCTGGAGGCGGCAAGCTCAGACAAAGCCGCGCCTCGGACGCGCGTCGGGACAATGCATTCCACCCACGCTAGAAAAGATTGCTACGCCTTTGCACATCCAACGAGACGTGGGGATCCACACAAAAAAAGAAAAGTATTGACGCGTTTCTGGTGTTTTAGGTAAAAGTGATATTTCGCACTCAAAATTCCGTCCACTTCGTAACGACTCATGAAAAAGAAATTCGCTTCACAATCCGCATTCTTTAACGTCCGCGTTTTATTCGGCATGTTGATAATCCTGGCCGGCGTCTCTCTGGCGCTGGTGGCTTCCGGTGTTTTTTCGGCACAGGCGCAGCCGAAATCGAACCTGGCCGGCAAGTACCTCAATTACATGGACCCGCTCGTACCTCCCGGATTTGACTGTTCCAAAATTCACGAGCTGGGCATTGACAGGCAAGAGAACCTCCGGGCGGGCGCTATCATGATTTTCTGCGGCCTCGCAGAAGGAGGTTGGGCTACGCCCAGCCGGTCTTTCTCCCGGTTTATGCAACAAATGCTGCCAGCGCCGCTGAACTATGGCGGCGCCGACGTGGACCTGATCAACAATCCAAGTCCCGAAACAGGTTTTCCCGATATCACGCAGTCGGAGACATTCACGACCGCCAATCCAGATAACCCGCTCCAGATAGTCGTCGCGTTCAACGATTCACGAGGCCGTAATGCCAGCCCCATCAACATCTCTGGCGCCTCTGTGTCCACCGACGGCGGCACTACTTTCACGCGCCTCACCACCGCCGGCGGTGAAAGCCCCTTTGCCAATACCTTCGGCGACCCCGTCATTTTGTTCAGCAAGCGAAGCCAGACTTGGTATACCGTCTGGTTGGATGGCGGCTGCGGCGGTCAGGGCTTGGGCGGCTACAAGTCCACCACGCCATCAAACCCCGCCAGTTGGAGCCATTTTTGTGTATACTCCGAATCTTCTGCTGATCGCGAGTCTGGTTGGGCCGATAACAATCCATCCTCGCCACACTACGGAAACCTTTACATCTCTTGGAACGACTTTGCTGTTGGCGGAGGTGCCCTCTTCGTCCGGGTGTCCACTGACGATGGTGCCACTTGGACCCCGCACCAGATCACTAGTGGCAGTCCCTTCATCCGCGACGTCCAGATCACTGGCGACTCGGTCACCGGCGATGTGTACATCGCCGGTATGAACGAAGGCGGCGGCGGTTTTTCCGGGCCTCGCTCGAATCTCATCTTCAGATCCACTGACGGAGGCACTACTTGGACCAACACCTTCACTAGCTCGACCTTCACGGGCCCGAGCGATAACACTCTTTGCAGCAGCAACAGCTATTTCGCCACGATGTTCAGCGGTTACTGGCGACACATGGGCTGGGGCGAACCTGCTGTCCTCAACCACGTTGTTCACTACGTGTATGCCCAGCACGGCACCGGAAGCGACGCGGGCGACATATATTATATCCGCTCTACCGACAGCGGCGTGACCTTCAGCGCGCCTCTGAAGCTAAATACTGACTCTGGTACCGCCAAGCAGTGGCAGCCGAATCTCTCGGTCAGTCCCAGTGGCACACTGTTCGCAACGTGGTACGATACGCGTAATGGCGGGTCGTGTACGCCGGGTGCAAACACCCCGTGCTATCAGATGTTCGGACGCGAATCCACCGATAACGGCGTGACCTGGTTAGCCGACATGCCATTCTCAGATGTAGTCAGCCCTCTGCCTTCCCAACCCGATCCTGGAATCGTAGCGTGCTATGCGGGCGATTACGACTACGGCTCCGCCCAAACGGCTGCGCACTATTCTTCATGGGTGGACGGCCGCGTGGCCATCAGCGGTACCCAGCAGCAGGACGCCTTTACTGATCACCAGGCTGTCGTCGTAGGAACGCCAACGCCAACGCCAACCGCGTCACCTACACCTACGCCTACCCCGACAGCATCACCTACACCCACACCGACGCCTACGCCTACGCCTACCCCAACAGGCACGCCGGCTTGCCTTGATGTTAACGGTGGTTTCGAGACAGGTAGCTTACCACCTTGGACAGACACTGGAGATACCTCGTTCACCGGCGTCGGCCCCCCGGCAATCCCGCACTCGGGAGCCTTCGCATTATTCTCCGGTCCGAGTACCAGCGACGGTTTTATTGATCAGGTCATCCCGACCGTGGCGGGCCAAGCGTATAACGTGACCTTTTGGCTCCAGAATGTCGACACCACGAGTACCAATCGTTTTGGGGCTTCTTTTGGTAGTGTGACTCTCGTACCGGAGGCGGTTCAGGGCCCCTTTGGGTATACGCAATATACTTTTCCCAATGTGGTACCCGGAGCCAACGCTGACCTGCATTTCATATTCTACAACCCGCCCTCCTACTTTTACCTGGATGACGTGTGTGTCACTCCCAGCACAGGTTCGCCTACGCCTACGCCTACCCCAAGCGCAACACCTACGGCATCACCGACGGCAACAGCAACGCCGACAGGTTCACCTACGTGCACGCCTGGGGGTTCACCTGGGCCGTGGACGCAGGCTGCGCCAGTAGCGATAGATCACTACGGCGGCTTCATGGATAGCGATGGCACCTTTGCCTATGAGGGAGGCGGCTACTCCTTCTCGACCGGTGGCACCATCAACCAGTTCGGGAAGTTTGACCCGGTCGCTAACACTTGGACACCTCTCGCCCCTGTGCCAGATCTGACCAACGCCGAGGCCTCAGGCGTGTATGCGCCTAACGTCAACAAGCTCTTCGTCTTCGGTGGCGACGATCCCACCAGCGGCACCGTGGTTAATATCACCCGGATCTATGACATCGCCACCAACACCTGGTCTACCGGAGCGACCATGCCTGACGTGCGCGCCTTCATGGCCTCTGGCTACTTCAACGGCAAGATTTACCTGGTGGGCGGCTACAGCACCGGTAACATCAGCCCGGCGTTCCTCCAGACGTGGGAGTACGACCCGATCGCCAACACCTTCACCACAAAGACCCCCATACCCGCGGCGAACGGCTTCGGCGGTGCGGGCTCTGGGGTGGTCAACGGTCATCTGTATGTGGCGGGCGGACGCGATGCCACAAACACCGTGATCGCCACGACGTGGGACTACGACATAGCGGCTGACACCTGGACGGCGCGAGCCAATCTGCCCAGCCCCGACAACGTGCCGGGCTCAGCGGTAATCGGGGGCAAGCTGTGGATATTCGGCGGTGGCAATCCCTTCAGCGGTTCGGCAGCCGCATCTGGGACCAGAACCAAGAAAGTACAAACTCCGGATACTACCAACGCCCTGGAAGTGTACGACCCGGCTACAGACACCTGGAGCAGCGGGCCGAGTCTGAACGTGCAGCGTTCGTTCCCAGCGGGGACGCATGTAGGTAACACAGCGGTAGCCGTAGGTGGATACAATGGCTCCAGCACGACAACGTCGGTAGAGATCAATGTCACCGGCGGTGGTTGCGCGAGTCCTACGCCGACAGCGACACCGACGGCGACGCCAACGGCAACAGCCACATTCACTCCGACTGCAACGGCAACAGCTACAGCTACAGCCACGGCAACAGCTACAGCTACAGCTACAGCTACTGCTACTGCTACTGTACCGCCGAGGCCTACGCCGACGCCCAGGCCGCGTCCAACGCCGCCGCCTCGCCCATAGGAGCAACTCGAAAACGATTGTGCGGGAACTCGCGAGAAAACCTTGCGAGTTCCCCGGCTAAGGTGGATCGGCTAACCCCTAGTACGTAGTAAAAGAGGCTTCGCCGCCTAATGACCTTGCAATTACAAGCGATACCACGAAGAGCATCCGGATGATTTCGTTTGGGAACTGGAAGCTCTCGACCCAAAGGTTCTGCAACAGCTTTTAGCGAATGCGATTGAGCGTGTCATCGACAAAAAGGCGTTGCGCGCCGAAGTCAGCCATGAGCGACTTGATGATGCGCCGCACAACGCAGCTGTGCGCGCAAAGGTGCTCGCGACATTGCGACGGGAGATCAAGCGTCACCGATAAGGCGACAGCCTGACGCAATCAGTAAGGCAGTTGGCTATGCACAGTTTTTCAGCCGCTCATATGATGCTGTGATTCGCGTTCACGATGCGGCGGGCAACGTGATCGAGACGCATGAGCATCCCGGTGAGTTCAAAGAGTGATGAGTTTTTATTCCAGCTAAAAGTCTCGACATTCTTTGCGAGCCGAACTAACATTGGTACTTCACTCGCAAGCCCGAGTTGTGAAAAATCGAGGCAACCCCTTTGCTAAAGGACATCCTCAATCTGCTTTCTTTAGTCTGCGCCCTCTAATTGGTCTGTTAATAGTCCTGGCTGGCGTCTTTCTAGCCCTGGCAGGTTTTGGCGCGTTCTCCGCGGTTCCACACAAATGTGGGTGGGCGGCGTTCAGGGCAACAGTGGCGCCGGATTCTTGACGCAGGACTTCTGTATTCCAGCTGGTAATCAGCCGCCGCAGAACGTGTCGCGCACTTATACCCTGCAAAGCTGCGGAACGCCAACGCCAACGCCAACTGCGACTGCCACAGCAACAGCAACAGCAACAGCAACAGCAACGGCTACGCCTACTACTACACCGAGGCCCACTCCAACACCAAGGCCGCGACCGACTCCGCGGCCTCGCCCGTAGAAACGTCATTCGGCAGTGGTGACTAGTGAACGCTGACCTGGGGAACTCGCGAGGACACTCGCGAGTTCCCGGCAGCGCTTCGCGTATTGAGTTCCGATGGCTGATCGAGACTGCCAACTTCGCAAATCTCCTGTGGGGGATCGACTGAATCTCGACGTTGCTTTTTGGACATGCAGCGCCGAACGCTCTGCATTTTTAGTAACGAAAGCCCCCCGCCTTTGCTAAGCTTCAACCTTACAAGAGAGCGTTTTCAAGGGGTAACGCGGTTCCACCCCCGCGAGCACTCAGGGTTTCAACATTTTATCGGCGTGATCACCGATTAAGAAATCGCCAAAAAGTTGCACAAAAAATTCTTGACACGCTTCTGCGTCTTCGGGTAAAAGGGGCGTTCCATCCCGGGACAGCAGCAAGGGTGAAATCAAAACTGGTTCGGAAAAATTAAATGTTGACACCATTTTGTACCTTCACGTAAAAAGGGCGTTCCTTCCTGGAGCAGGGTAAAACAAAAAATCGGGAGAAAACAAAGAAAGTGTTGACGCGTTTGTAGCGTTTCGCATAGAAATGACGTTCCACACCCAAATTGCATCCACATCGTAATCATTAACCAATCATGAAAAAGAAATCCGCTTCACAATCAGCATTCTTTAACGTCCGTGTTTTAATTGGCCTGTTTATGGTCCTCGCCGCCGTCTTCCTCGCGCTGCTGAGCTCCGGCGCGTTCTCCGCACTCGCACAGGTGCGGGTAAAGCAGAAAATCATCATTAACTCTAAAGACCCGCTCGTCCCCAACGGCTTCGACTGTTCCAAGATTCACGAGTTGGGCATCGACAGGCAGGAGAACTTCCGGGCCGGAGCCATCATGATGGCCTGCGGTCAGGCACAACGTTCAGCTTCCCTTGGCGGGGTGGTCTCCCAGGCCATCCAGAAACTACCGCTGCCCCGTGCTATCAAAAAACTGTTGTCGCCCGTGCCCCTGGCGTATGGCGCTACGGACGTGGACCTGGTGACCGGCACTGAGACTTTTCCCAACGTTACCCAGTCGGAGACATTCAGTACGGCTAACCCGGATAACCTTAATGAGATCGGCGTAGCTTACAACGACTCACGAGGCCGCAACGACACCCCGATCAACATCTCTGGCGCATCGTTCTCCACTGACGGCGGCACTACCTTTACCCGCCTCACTCCAAGCCCCTTCGCCAACACGGTGGGCGACCCGGTTCTTTTGTACAACAAGCAAAACCAGACTTGGTACACGGTCTGGCTCGACTTGGCCTGCGGCGGTCAGGGATTGGGCGGGTATAAGTCCACCACTCCCGAGAACACAAGTAGCTGGACGCATTTCTGTGCTTTCAACGAAGGCTCTGCCGACCGAGAGTCTGGCTGGTCCGACAACAACCCCAGTTCGCCATTCTACGGGCGGATGTACATTTCCTGGAACGACTTTGCTGTCGGTGCAGGCGCGCTCATGAGCATCCACTCCAGTGATGGCGGTGTTACGTGGAGCAGCCCGGCAACAGTGAGCAACGCCGGTTTCATCCGCGACGTGCAGATTACGGGCGACCTTGCAGGCAGCGGGACAGTGTACATCGCCGGTATGGACGAAGGCGGCGGTGGCTTCCCCCACAACGACACCAACCTCATGTTCAAGTCAACCGATGGCGGCACCACTTGGACCAATACCTACACTGGCTCTCCTTTCCCTGGTCCTGGCGTCACCGCTGTGGGCTACTTCGCCCAAATGTTTCCCGATAACGGCGGCTACTGGCGGCACGAGGGCTGGGGTGAGCCTGCTGCGATCAACAATTTCGTTCACCTGGTCTATGCCCAGCACGGCACAGGCAGTGACCCTGGCGATGTCTATTACATTCGCTCCACTGACGGCGGCGTGACCTTTGCGGCGCCGTTCAAGTTGAACACCGATAGCACTACCCGTCCTCAGTGGCAGCCTAACCTTTCGGTCAGCCCGGCTGGCACCCTCTTCGCGACGTGGTATGACGCACGCGAGAGCACCACCTGCGCAGTCGGTAACCCAGCCGTTCCCTGTTACAGGATGTGGTCGCGCAAGTCCAACGACAACGGCGCGTCGTGGTTGCCTGACGATACGTTGTCAGATGTAGTTTCGCCCCTGCCAGCGCAACCCGACCCTGGGATCCAGCCGACTTATGCAGGCGACTACGACTACGGCTCTGCGATCCTCACCAAGCACGTCACGTCATGGGATGATGGGCGCGTGGCCATCAGCGGCACATCCCAGCAGGACGCCTTTACTGACAGAGAACTGGTCGGTTTTTCCGTGACTACTACCGACCCGGTCTGCGGCAGCGTTGCGACGACCCAGAATGTTGACTTCACTGTCAACCTGAGCGACCCGGCGCTTCCGTCAAGTGTCCAGGCGAGCGATTTCACGGTGAACGGGACTCCGGCGAACACCGCGACCCTATCAAATGGCAACGCAACGATACTGTTTCACTTCAACAGCACGCCGGTGGTACAGGGCCAAAACACGATGCATATCCCGGCTGGCGCAATTTTACGAAATTCTGACAGTATGCCGATATTTGAATTTAATTGCACGTTCTGTTACGCCCCGGTGCAGCTAATGGTGACTACGACCAACCCGCCCGTTGGTGGCACGTTCACAGGGCCAGGCACGTCCACGTATGATGTGAACTTCAACGTACCTGTTGATGAAGGCTCAGTTTCGAACAGCTCTTTGACGCTGAGCGGCGTCCCCGCCACCGTGACAGGGCATAGCTTTTCCAATGGCGACACGACCGTAACGTTCACAATAAATTTCACCGGCATCTTCTCAGGCTCGCTCACGGCGAGTATTGCCGCCGGCGCGATCACCAATAGCGGCTGCAATCCTAACGTGGCCTTCTCAGGTAATTACAATTACGTGGGAAGCGTCTGCGACAGCGGCATAATCCAAAACGAAGGATTTGAGACCGGCAGTTTCCCGCCATGGGTAATTGATGGCACCAACGCGGCGCCAATCGTGACCAATACGCTGGCACACAGCGGGACTTTTTCCGGATTCGCGGGCGACGGAGGCGTTCTCTTTTGCGGCAACGGGACCGAGCCAACCGGAGACAGCTCATTCTATCAGCAGTTCGTGGTCCCAGCCGGTGGCGGTACGCTGAGCTTCTACCACTGGGACTGCACCACCGACAGCATTACGTTTGACTGGCAGGATGCTTACATCACGGATAGTAACGGCACCATCCTGCAAACGATCTTCCATCAGTGTTTAAATGGAATGACGTGGATCAACCAGCAGGTGGACATGACGCCGTATGCGGGGCAGACTGTGCGGATCAAATTCCTGGTGCACGAGGATGGCTTCGGCGATCTCACCGGTATGTATGTGGACGACGTGGCTCTATTCGAGCCGTGCGGAACACCAACGCCGACCCCAACAGCGACAGCTACTGCAACAGCGACAGCTACTGCAACAGCGACTGCCACCCCGACGCCGACATCTACGCCGGCGCCACCGAGACCGACACCTACGCCGAGGCCGCGACCGACTCCGGTACCTCGTCCGTAAGAATAGTGAATTATGACGGGAACTCGCGAGGCAACTCGCGAGTTCCCAAAATCACGCAGAAGAATCGGGTCACACCGGAATTAGCCAACGTGGTGACTGCGGGCCGCCCGCGAACTGACCGCGTTCCAGCCGTCACTGCTGCAGCGACAGATGCAGCGGATGTTTTCCGAACGCGTTGAGGACAACGCGTTCCAGCTGAGCGCCGATGGCTCGAGCACTATCGAATGCCCGAGTCGCATTCCCACTGGACTCGCGTCATTTTGCCTGGCACTACGTCGGCGTCGAACGGGCCGAAGTGGCCAATGCTGGATTTTCTTCCCTTCAGGGAAATTTCGTAGTGGCCAGGCGGCAACGAGACCCGAAATCGGCCTTGGTCATCCGTGAAGAATGAGGTCACCTCGCCATTATTCTTTTCCACCGCGAAAGTGGCGTTAGCCAGCGGCATTGAAGCGGCAGCATTAGCTCTGACTGGCCCCGGTTTAGCTGGGCTGATCGTAATTACTCCTTCAATTCCTGATTCTCCTGCAGAAGGAGTTTGCCCGGTGGAAGCGGAAACGACCATGGCGATGAACACGAAAGCTATGAGCAAGTTGCGAAATCTCACTGCTCACTATATTCGTGCGGTCTCGTGATGGTCAATGATTCGAAAACACAAAGCGAATCTTAACAGGGCTGGCACTTGACGAAGGAATCGTCGCATCGAAATTCTCCGCTTCTGTCGCGCATGAAACGATACCTGCCGTTTATAATTGTGGTTGGTGTCGCATTGGTCACGTTTGGAAGCGGGACGATGCTCTATCGCGCAAAGCGTCCGCAGGTTAAGAACATTCCCGAAAGC